>Ga0209824_10000004_pt1 | contig 344525 bp, 350 predicted proteins | sample VDWuncwatermetaG_FD_184124 | JGI IMG/M metagenome (GOLD analysis project Ga0209824, IMG submission 184124) | Wastewater microbial communities from Netherlands to study Microbial Dark Matter (Phase II) - VDW unchlorinated drinking water (SPAdes)... ... | reverse complement strand
GAAAGACGGCCATCGCGTTGGCGTATTTGTCGGGGCAATATACCATGGCGACTATCGCCGAACATTTTGGGGCGCATTACACGACGGTCAGCAGAATCGTGTCGGCGCATGAGAAATCGAAAGAGGGGTGATGTGATAATGAAAGACCTGACCCCGTTGGTTGTGCGCTCGCGCGCCGCCAATCCGAAAACAGTAGTCCGGCGCGCCGACCTTGATCGCGTCTTCGTGGATCACGTCCTTGTAGGCTTCGGCATGGCCCGACTTGTTGGCGATGTCCCAGCCGAGGGCTTCAAAGAAGAGATTGATGAACTCCTGCCTGACTTGTGTCTCGTTATAGGCTGTACTGCGGTACGCTTCGGCGTTCTGCTCGAATCGCTCAATGAGATCGGCGATGATTGCGGGCGGTTTCTGAGACATGCGGGCTTATGGTATCACTGGAAATCAGTAATGTCACGAAGAGACTCGGCCGGCCTGCCGGCGATTGCTTCGCTGCTCGCGCAATGGTAAATTCCTGCTTGGGTCGCTCGGCTCGACCTTGCGGGGCGGCCATCGCGTTTGCTAGGATTCGCCCGCATTCCACAGGTTCATCGGCCACGACGTTTCTCCTGGTGGTGGGTATAGCTCAGTTGGTTAGAGCGCCGGATTGTGGATCCGGAGGTCGGGGGTTCAAAACCCCTTACCCACCCCATAGTTGACGAAGCCTGTTCAGGGAGACTGCGCACATGCCGACTACGCCCCGATCCAATATTCGCACGAAGAACAAGGCTTGGCCCTCGTTGGTCGGCGTAATTATGGGTTCCAAGTCCGACTGGGAGACGATGGCCCATACCGTGAGCACATTGGAGAAGCTGGGTGTGCCCTGCGACGTGCGCGTCCTGTCGGCCCATCGCACACCGGATCAACTCTTCGAATACGCGGCCTCAGCCGAGCGGCGTGGGCTGGAAGTGATTATCGCGGCAGCCGGGGGCGCGGCGCACCTCGCCGGCGTCACGGCAGCCAAGACGATCCTGCCCGTTCTGGGCGTACCCATGGAGTCCCAGGCCTTGAAGGGACTGGATTCGCTGCTGTCAACTGCGCAGATGCCGGCCGGGATTCCCGTGGGCACCTTGGCGATCGGCAAGGCCGGCGCGATCAACGCGGCGCTGTTTGCCGCAGCGATTCTTGCGGGCAAGCATCCGCAATTTCGACGGGCCTTGCGCGCCTATCGTAAAGCCCAGGCACGGGCGGTGTTGACCCAACCAGATCCGCGCACAGCATGACCGTCAGCCACAGTGAGGCCAATCAGGGTGAGGGATAGATGAGCATCCTCCGGCATGTGACGGCAGTCGTGATGGTCACAACCCTGGTCCTGGTGGGCGTCTTGTTCGGGGGGGCCGTGGACGCGCGCGCGGCAGACGAGTTTATCGAGGGCAACTACTGGGCGCTGATTATCGGCATTGATCGGTACGCTGTCCTGCCGGAGGAGAAGCAGTTGAAGTCGGCGCGGAAGGACGCGGAAGCGGTGGCTGCCGTTCTTCGCCAACGCTATGGGTTTGCCAAGGAGCGGATGATTGAACTGTACGACGGCGACGCCTCTCGCAAGGCGGTGTTCAAGGCGTTCAGTGCCCTCAAAGGAAAAGTGACTGACAAGGACAGCTTGTTCGTCTACTTTTCTGGCCATGGCGCCTATGAGGGCCGAATTGAGAAGGGCAACGAGATTGGTTTCTGGCTGCTTGCCGATTCGGAAGAGCCGTCCATTGATCCATCCTCAGCGATCCCCAACACCCGCGTCCGTGATTTTTTCTCAGGCTATCAGGCCCGGCATGTCGTGCTGGTCGCCGACGCCTTCTTCAGCAGTAAATTGATGGGCAAGGCCAGCACTGTTGTGGGAGGCCAAGATGTCGCCAAGGCCTTGCACCACGACAAGTCCCGGTGGGTGCTCCTGTCAGGACGAGACTTTCCAGAACCGGACCGCGCCGACACCAAGAAAAACGGCCACAGTTTGTTCGCCTGGCATTTGATGAAGGCGCTGGAAATGACCACGACCCCGTATCTCATCCTGGACGATCTCGTGGAGTCCCTCGCGATTCGGGTGTCCAACGAAAAGCATGGGAAGCTGCCGAAGGGGGCGCCCCTCATTGCAGCCGGCGATGAAGGTGGTCAATTCGTGTTCCGGCTCCTGCCCGAGTTTCGGACGGGCGGCGCGACGGAGAAGGCCCGTATGGACTCGGAGAAGGCCCGGATGGACGCGGAAAAGGCCAGGGCTGCGGAGGCTGCTCAGAAGGAGATGGAGGAACTGGAATGGGAACTCCAGAAAGCCGAGGAGGCGTTGAAAAAGCGTCGCTAAGCAATGAAGGACTAGGCCCGAAGGATACGCTCGTACACCTTGGCCTGGATGAACAGATCAAGCAGGTCCTTGTCCACTTTGTCCTCTTTCGCCTCGTAGCCCAGAATGTCGAGGGCCTTGGCGACGGGCATGGCTTTCTTGTAGGGACGGTCGGAGGCGGTGAGCGCGTCGTAGATATCACTAATGGTCATCATGCGGGTCTGCACTGAAATTTCCGGCGCCCCGATCGAGCGCGGATAGCCCTTGCCGTTTAGTTTTTCATGGTGGCCATAGGCGATTTCCGGGATCCGTCGCAGCTTGGTGGTCCAGGGGATCGTGGCCAGGAAGCGGTAGGTGTGCGTGACATGGCTCTCAATCTCCAGGCGGTCCTCGTTGGTGAGGCTGCCCTTGGGGATGGACAGGCTGACCAACTCGGACGTGGTGAGAAACGACTGCGGGCCCTCGTAGGAGAGGAATTTCTTCGCCGCGATCACATTGAGCCGCTCGAACCCACCTTTTTCCAGCACGGTGGGCACATTGCAGGTCAACAGGAAGTCCAGGATTTCGTCGGTTTCCGCCAGTTTACAGCCCAGGTCCACATCCACCTGGGCAAGCAGGTCTGTGGTTTCGTTGGGATTTGAGAACTGGTAGATGGAGAGTTTGCGTTCCAGCGCCTCCTTCTCCAGCGTTCGCTTGATGAAATCGAAACGCGCCTTGAGGGTCGAGATCTCGGCGGGATAGAGCTTTTCGGCCTTAACCAGCACGTTCTCCCGCACCCCGACTTTACCGAAGTCGTGCAACAGCGACGCATAGCGAATCTCCTTCATCTGATCGTAGTCGAAGGTGACGGCGGCAAAGGGCCCCGCGTCCATCGCGGCCACGATCTCGGCGAGTCCGCAGGTGAGGGTGGCGACGCGCCCCGAATGGCCGGAGGTCGTGGGATCGCGTGATTCGATGGCCACGACGCTGGCCGCAATGAAACCTTCAAAGAGGTTGTTGATCTCGTCATAGAGGATCGCATTTTCAATGGCGGAGGCGGCTTGCCCGCCCAGCGCCAGCAGCATCTCTTCGTCTTCAGCATCGAAGGGGGGGCCGGGTGCTCCCTGCTCGATCTCGGCCTCATGCTCGCCGGGGTTTTTATTCAGGACCTGGAGCACCCCCACCACCTCGTCCTTGGTTGAGAGCATGGGGACGGTGAGCATGTTCCGGGTGCGAAAGCCGGTGGCCTTGTCCACGGTGGGATTGAAGCGAGGGTCTGCGTAGGCGTCGGGAATGTTCAGGGGCCGTTGGGTCTGGGCGACGTGGCCGGCGATACCCTTGTCAGCGGGAAATCGGATCTCACGGGCGCCCTGGGCGACCTTGCTCCACAACTCCTGCTTGTCCTTGTCCAGGAGGAAGATGCTGCCGCGCGTGGCATCAGCCACCGAACGGGCATGCTCCACGATTTCCTCAAGCAGCACCCCGAGATCCCGTTCCGTGGACATGGCCTTGGCCACGTTCAAAATCGTTTCGAGTTTTTGGATGCGCCGTTCTTTGGGGTCCAGGCCCAGCATACTCGCCTTCCTCCAGCTACACCGGTAGCGTACACCTTTCGCATGATGTGTTCAACGAAGAAGCCTTTGCTTGTGATGACGGAACCTGATATCGTGTGACCCATTCACATATCGCGGTGTCATTCTGAGCGAAGCGAAGAATCTCGTCTGAGATTCTTGACGGCGTTCAGGATGACAGCCTGACAGTCTGAGGTGACCCGATGGACGAGTTGATTAAGAAAGCGCACGTACTGGTCGAGGCCCTGCCCTACATCCGGGCCTTTGCCGGCAAGACGATCGTCATTAAGTACGGCGGGAAGGCCATGACGGACGCGACGTTGAAGGAGGGTTTTGCCACCGACGTCGTGCTCCTGAAGTACGTCGGGCTGAATCCGGTCATCGTACATGGCGGCGGGCCGCAGATTGATCAGATGCTGAAGCGGTTGGCGATTGCGCCCAAGTTCCGCCAGGGCGTCCGCGTGACCGACGAGGCCACCATGGAAATTGTCGAGATGGTCCTGGGGGGCGCCATCAACAAGGAGATTGCGTCGTTGATTAGCCGGCATGGGGCCAAAGCTATTGGGCTTAGCGGAAAGGACGGCGGACTCATCCACGCCAAACCCTTTACCAAAGCCGACTGGGCCAAGAAACTCGGGACCGACCTTGGTGACTGGGCCGAAGGCGAGGACTACGGGCTCGTCGGCGACGTCCAGTCCGTGGACGCCTCCATCCTCACCCATCTCCAAGCTGCTGATGCTATCCCCGTCATCGCCCCTATGGGCGTCGGCAAGGACGGGCGCACCTACAACATCAACGCCGATCTGGTTGCGGGCGCGATTGCCGCCGCACTGGAAGCAGACAAACTCGTCGTTCTCACGGACGTGCGCGGCATCAAGGGTGAGGACGGCCAGCTTGTCTCAACACTGGCGCGCAAGGATGTGGCCAGGATGGTGAAGAAGGGCGCGATCAGTGAAGGGATGCTCCCCAAAGTCCATGCCTGTCTCAATGCGCTTGAGGGAGGCGTGAAGAAGGCCCATGTGATTGACGGCCGCACGCCGCACGCGATCCTGTTGGAAATTTTTACGGACAAGGGCATCGGGACGGAAATCCTCGCCTGAGCGCGTCAGCCCACGACCGTTCACTGGAACCAGCGGAGCATGGTGATCGTCTAATGAGCAGCCGGGCACGCACCAGTTTGACCAGCGCCGTCACGTTCCTGGGAGACTTGCAGGAACGCGAACGTAAGCGTCTGCTGGCGGAAGCGGTCCAGATCAAAGGGCTGATGCCCCTTTTGATGAAGCCACGGAACAAGCAACAGTGGACCAGGGAGGACCGGGCCGAGCTTCGCGCCCACTTCCGGCGCCTCGCCAATCTCAGTCCCTACCTTGTCGTCCTCGTGCTCCCCGGCGCGCCACTCACCTTTCCTCTCCTGGCCTGGTGGTTGGACCGCCGTCGGCAGCATCGCAAGGGCGGCCCGCAACCTTCCTTACCCACCGATCCTGCGTGACAGGCTGGGCCTGTGCGTTGGCTAGCGGTCCTCCTACGTCGGCGGGAATCGCGTGAGGGTGACAGACCGGTATTCCAACTGCGGGCCGTCACGATTGGGCATCCGGCGACAGAGGGTATGTGTGAGCCAGTGTGCATCATCCCGTATCGGAAAATCGGAACGGTAATGCGCGCCGCGTGATTCCTCACGGGCCAGCGCACCCGCCACGACTGTTTCGGCCAGTTCAACCAGCGATCCCAATTCCAGCGCAGAAATGAGATCGGTGTTGAAGGTCCGGCTTGTATCCTCTAGCCGCACCAGCTCAGCGCGAATTTTCAGCGTTTGCACCAATGATTGCGTCTCCACCATCTTCTCCCTCGTCCGCACGAGTCCGAGATGAAGGGCCAGGGCCCGGCCTAAGGCTTCGCGCACCTGCCAAGGACGCTCCGGCCCCTGGTTCGTGAGTAGCCTGGTCATCCGCTCCTGCTCGCGTTGGAGAAACCCAGCGTCGCCAGATGGTGCGGGCGTAGACTGCGCATACGCAGAGGCGTGGAGACCCGCCCGTCGGCCAAACACAATCGTCTCCAGCAGGGAGTTCCCGCCAAGCCGGTTGGCGCCGTGGATGCTGACACAGGCGCACTCGCCGGCGGCGTACAGACCGGGAACCGCCGTCTCACCCCACATCGTGGTGTGGATGCCGCCCATCACGTAATGGGCTCCAGGCCGCACCGGAATTGGCGACTCCACAGGGTCTACGCCGGCAAAGTCCACCGCAAGTTGTCGTATCTGCGGGAGTCGCTCGGCGATCAGCTCGCGCCCTAGGTGACGCAGGTCCAGCAGGACACAGCCATCCACGCCTCGTCCTTCGCTGATTTCTGTCCCAATCGCCAGCGAGACGGTGGAGCGTGTCGCCAACTCCATCTGCTCCGGCGCGTAGTGCTGCATGAACCGTTCGCCCAGCGTGTTCAAGAGGTAGCCGCCCTCGCCGCGCGCGCCCTCGGTGATAAGAATGCCGGTGTCCTTCAACGTGGTCGGGTGAAACTGAATGAACTCCATGTCCATCAGCGGCGCGCCGGCCCGATAGGCCATGCTCATGCCGTCTCCCGTGTTGATGACGGCGTTGGTGCTGGTGAGATAGATCCGGCTACAGCCGCCGGTGGCCACGATCACGGCCTTGGCCCCGATGGCGCGCAGGCCGCCGTTGAGCATATCCCAGGCAATGACGCCCCGGCAGACGCCGTCCTCAACAATGAGGGCCGTGACGTACCATTCTTCGTAGACCCGCACCTGCCGCTTCAGCAATTGTTCATACATCGCGTGCAGGAGCGCGTGACCGGTGCGATCCGCCGCGTAACAGGTGCGAGGAAAGCCGGCGCCGCCGAACGGCCGCTGCGCGATGCGCCCCTCTGCGTCGCGGCTGAAGATCACGCCCATCCGTTCCAGTTCGCGGATGTCGTCCGGCGCCTCGCGGCACATCGCTTCGATGGCGTCCTGATCGCCGAGCCAGAGGCCGCCCTTCGCCGTGTCGTAGGCATGGCGTTCCCACGAATCGTCTGTGCCCAAGGCCGCATTGATGCCGCCCTGCGCCGCCACGGAGTGGCTTCGCACGGGGTGGACTTTGGAGATGATGGCCACGTCGAGTCCTGTGTCTGCCGCCACTGCGGCCCTCATTCCGGCAAGGCCGGCCCCAACAATGAGAATATCGTGGACGTTTTCAAATGGACGCGCCTGCATCCCATGGATGTACCACATCCCCGACAATTTTTTTCAAAAATAGTTGCGAGGGAAAAAACTGTGTTATATTCCGCCGGACGGGTGCTCGACATTGCAACTGTTTTCAACCAAGGAGGTGTAGAATATGATGAGTCCAGCAGCCAATGCGGAAAGTGCCATCTTGCCAACCCAGGCCCCAACTCCCGCGTCCATCGGCTCGACAGATAAGTTGATCGGCGAAGGGAAAGCGTGGGGCCTCTCGACGTCAGTTGACCTTCAGGACTGTCGGCCCGAGACCATTCGGGACCGTAACCATATCGAAGCCTATGTCATTGCGCTGTGCGACGTGATTGGGATGAAACGGTATGGCGCCTGCCAGATCGTCCAGTTCGGAGAGGGCCGGGTGGCGGGCTACTCCATGATCCAACTCATCGAAACGTCCCTGATCAGCGGACATTTCGCCAATGACACGAATCGGGCCTACCTCGATATTTTCAGTTGTAAAGGCTACGACGCGATGGTGGTGGAGGAGTTCTCCAGGGAGTTTTTCGGCGCGCGCAGCAGCACCATTTCCATGACCTTGCGGCACTAGGCCAAACGTACAGGACGTAGCGCCCTCCCGAAAGGGAGGGCGAGGATTGAAACAGTTATCGCCTGGGCGTGAGTGTGTGCGCCGAGACGGTCACCTCATCGAGGAACCGGCTCAGGCTCTGCGCAAGGGCGGTGTTGTTCAGGGTCTCCAGATCGGTCAGGCAGAAACAGACGACGGTGGTCGTCGCTTCCCCTGCCACAGAGGTGCGCAGGGTACTGCCAGTGCTCACGTTGGACGCCCGGAGCACCAGGCGGTTTTTGGCGAGCAACTCCGTTCGGAAGAACCGGGTCACGGCCTCGTTCCAATACGATTCAATCTGTCCTGTGAGGACGACATTGGCTGAATCAGGCGGCACGGCTCCATTCGTCTGGACACGAGTCACCTGAAAACCTGCGCGCGCCAGGTAGTCTGTGACAAATGCCGTGATCTGCTCGGCCGCCGAGCCTGACTCCGGGACCAACTGGTCTACCCTCGTTTCCATGTAATGCTGGTATCGCCCGATGGCGGTCTTGTCAGGCCGCACATCTTCGAAGGACACCACGGCCACCCGCAACGCATGTGGCGTCTTCACCGGTGCCAGGACTGCTCCCGCCGACGCCGAAAGCGCGCGCGTCTCGCCGGCTCCTGCGCACCCCGAAAGTGTCACCGCCACCAGCACCGCCACGGTCAGCATACGCGCATTCATCGCCTCACCCCCTCGGTTTCAGATTCATGACCCGGCGCACAAGAGGAACCTTCAGACTGGACAGAGGCACAACTATACCATATAATTTCTTCCCTTGACGCCCCTGCAACCCGCCACGCTCCAGACCATCGCGCGGATATTCGAGTCCCTGGACTACACCGCGCTGGGCGCGATTTACTGCCACGAGGGCGGAGACGAATTTTGGGTGGAACGGCGGGAGCCTTGCCGAACGCTTGGCATCACTCTGGCCGAGGCGCTCCGCAACCGGCTGACCCCGGAGGGGCGGAGCCTGTATGTCGGCGCGGGCGTGGCCGAGTTGCCCCTGCTGGCGATGGAAACGTTGGACCTGTCTCGCACGGTCGCAGTCTATAATCTGCGCGCCGATGAAGTCTCGCTGTTGAACCACGCTTGCGCCGGCCTGCCCTTTGCCTTCCAGGCCCAGGACGCCCGTGAGGCCACGGGATCGTTCGATCACCTCTGGATCGTCAGTGTGCTCAACGATCCCGAATGTTTTCCTGAAGTCGGCGCGCTCTCGTCTGGCCGCGCCAATCCCGTCATGTTCGATCCCGCTCTGTTTGCCGTCGAACGCCATGCGGTCTTCGCGTTGGCCGCCGGCTGTCTGGAGAAACTGGCGCGTCCCGGCCTCGTGACCACGTCGGTTGAGGAAATCCCCTGGATTACAGACTGGTGCGAGCGCCAGGGCTTGGCCTGTATCGTCGAAGACGAGGACTACCCGACGGCCATCGTCACCGACCCCATCTGCTTCATCCGAATCGGCGCCTGACGCCAACCCGCAACGAGGTCCTGTGCGTACTCCTGGCAGCCCCAGCGTCTTACGCCCCCGTCTCCTTCTCCAACCGTGCCTTGAGTGCCGCCAGCCTGTTCATCGCTTCTAGGGGTGTCATACAGAATAGGTCCATCTGGCGGACTTCGTCCAGCATGGGATGCGGCGCGGGCATCGTGAGGTCAGGCGCAGTCGCGGGAGGCCGATCACGGTCCGCCGGCCCAGTATTGTGAGTCGCGCCGCCTTCCAGTCTGGCCAGTACATCGGCGGCTCTGGCGAGCACGTCACGCGGCAGCCCGGCCAGTCTGGCCACATGGATGCCGTAGCTGCGGTCTGCGCCGCCCTCGATAATTTTCCGAAGAAACAGAATGTCCTCGCCCTGCTCTCGAACCGCCACGTTGTAGTTGCGGACGCCAGCGTGTGTGCGCATCAAGTCGGTCAGCTCGTGGTAATGCGTGGCAAAGAGCGTACGGGCGCCAATCCGGTTCTGGTCGGCCAGGCATTCGGCGATGGCCCAGGCGAGGCTTACTCCGTCAAAGGTGCTGGTGCCCCGCCCAATCTCGTCCAGGATGATGAGGCTTCGCGCCGTGGCATGATGCAGGATGTTGGCCGTCTCGGTCATTTCCACCATGAACGTGCTGTGGCCCTCCACCAGATTGTCGGAGGCCCCGATTCGCGTGAAAATCCGATCCACCAGTCCGATGACGGCGGACTTGGCCGGCACGAACCCGCCCATCTGGGCCATCAAGACGATGAGCGCGGTTTGTCGTAAGTAGGTACTCTTGCCAGCCATATTGGGGCCGGTAATGACCAGCAGACGACGATCCGGCCCGCCAAGCTGCACATCGTTGGGAATGAACCCGCCTGGCAAGGTTTGGCGTTCGAGCACCGGGTGGCGGCCATCTGTGATCGTGAGCACATCGTCTTCGGTCAGTATAGGGCGGCCGTAGCCGCCGTCTGCTGCGGCTTCGGCCAATCCTGCCACGGCATCGGCAAGGGCGAGGGTGCGGGCGAGGGCTTGTACGCGTGAGGCCGCGTCGGCTGTCTTGCGCCGGAGCGTATCGAACAGGTTGTATTCCAGTGCGCGGATGCGATCCTCCGCACCCAGTATCTTATCTTCCAGCGTCTTGAGTTCCGGCGTGATGAACCGCTCGCCGTTGGCGATGGTCTGCTTGCGAATGTACTCGGCGGGCACACGCGACAGGTTCGGCTTGGTGACTTCCAGATAGTACCCAAAGACCTGATTGTAGCGAATCTTCAAGGACTCAATGCCGGTGCGTTCCCGCTCCTGCATCTCAATGCGGGCGATCCAGGCTTTCGCGTCGCGGCTGATTGCACGGAGTTCGTCCAGATCGGCGTTCACGCCGTCGCGGAGGAGGCCGCCGTCTTTGACGGACAGCGGAGGCTCCGGGCGGAGCGTCCGGTCAATCTGATCGGCCAGCATGCGGAGATCGTCCCACGGTTCGGCCAGCTCGCGCAGGAGGGGCGCGGCACAGGCGGCCAGCAGGCGGGTGATGTCGGGCAGGGCCATGAGGGAGTCTTTGAGCGCCGAGAGATCACGTCCGTTGGCGGCGCCGAGCACGATGCGGCTCATCAGGCGTTCGAGGTCTGACACGCCGCGCAAGGCTGTTCGCAGGCGGCTTCGTCGGTTCAGATCGCCATGAAGGTCGGCCACGGCCTCTTGCCTGGGCGTCATCTCCGACAACTCGGTCAACGGATGCAGAATCCACTCCCGCAGCAGGCGCGCGCCCATCGGAGTGCCAGTGCGGTCAAGGACGCGGAGCAGGGAGCCATCCACCTGCCCATCCGCCTGACGGCGCACCAATTCCAGATTGCGCTGGGTGGCGCGATCCAGAATCATGGTATGGCCCTGCGTGGCGGTCTGGATTCGCGCGATGTGCGAGAGCGCGGCGCCGGGCTGTGTCTGTTTCACATAGTGCAAAAGAGCGCCGGCGGCAACGATGGCGAGCGGCTGGTCGTCGCATCCAAAACCGGCAAGGGAGGAGACGCGGAACTGTTCCAGCAGGCGCGCGCGTGACGTGGCTGGGTGAAAGATCGTCGCCGGAATCGGCGTGATGACGGCCGGGGTGACGCTGAGGGCGGCACACAGTCGTTCGAGTTCATGCTCAGGCACGAGCAGTTCTTTGGGCTCGATACGAAGCAACTCGTCGCGGAGCGCGTCCATCCAGGGGGCATCCAGTTCCAGAACGCGAAATTCGGCGGTTGAGAGGTCGAGCCAGGCCAGACCGATGCCGGATGGCCCTGGCGCGAGTGCGGCCAGATAGTTCGGTTCGCCTGCGGCCAGTAAATCCGGCTCAATCAACGTCCCAGGCGTGTAGAGGCGCACCACTTCACGCCGCACGAGACCCTTGGCCTGCTTGGGATCCTCGACCTGGTCGCAGAGGGCCACCGAACGGCCCGCTCGCAGGAGCTTGGCGATATAGCCGGTGGCGGCGTGATAGGGAATCCCGCAGAGCGGCACCTGGTCGGCTTTATGTTTATCGCGCGAGGTCAGCGCAATGTTCAGCAGACGCGAGCTGACGACGGCGTCCTCATAGAACATCTCGTAGAAATCACCGACTCGAAAGAACAGGATGGTGTCAGGATACTGCTGCTTGATCTGGTGATGTTGCCGCATGAGCGGCGTGAGGTCAGGGGGCATCCTCATCCTCGTCACGGTCGCGCAGAGGCATGGGCGGGCGTGGACGTGGGGCGGTCCGCGCAGGGCGCAGGCGGTCGAGTTCTTCCTCCGCGAGGCGCAGGGTTGTACGGGCGCGCCGCAACTCGATCCGCAGTTTGATCCAGGCCGGAAAGAGAAGGATGCCCATGATGAGCAGCCCCACGCTGAAGGCCATCAAGATGGGCTTGTAGATGGGGGCCTGGGAGGTCTGTCCGAAGTAATGGAGGATCGCCTCTTCTTCACGGTTGTGCAAAAAGAAGGTCACGGACAGCGCGATGAGGATGACAATGAGAATCAGGCGTATCATGGGCGATCCGTGCGCGTGGTGTGGGGTGTTGCCCGTTTTCTCGTGGCGCGCGCAGCGGACGGACGCGAGGGGGTGAAGGTCGCCTTCAGCCGTGCATAGGATGCCATCAGATGTTGTGGCAGGACGCGGGTCTCCCCCAACAACGGCATGAAATTCGTATCCGCGCTCCAGCGAGGCACGATATGCAGATGGATATGGTGCTCAATGCCGGCGCCCGCAACTTTCCCCTGGTTCACGCCGAGGTTGAAGCCTTCCGGCGCGTAGGCTTTTCGGAGGGCCTTGAGCGAGCGTTGCGCCAACTGGAGCATATCCAGCAGGACCGGCGCGGGCAGGTCTTCAATCGCCGCGAGATGCCGAAAGGGGATGATGAGGAGATGGCCGTTGTTGTAGGGGTAGATGTTCATCATCACGTAGGCATGGCGACTGCGTCGGAGAATAAAAGACTGGCGGTCCTGCCTGAGGGCCGGCTTCTCGCAAAACACACAACCGGAGGTCCGTGAAGTCTGTTCCACGAACGCCAGCCGCCAGGGTGCCCAGAGTTGTTTCATAGGGTTGTGTCCGTCCGATGACGCGCGAAGACCGTGGCCGCCAGCGTCGCGGATCGCGCGCCCTGTGGCAGGAACGTCACGCGCCGCCGGTCGCCGCCCTGATGTTCAATCAGGATCCGCAGGTGGTCGCCAGGCAGGACCGCCGGCGCCCGGTCTGCCCACTCAATCACGGTCACGCCGCGCGAGGCGACATATTCCTCCAAGCCCAGGCCGTTCACCGCGTCCTGTGCAGTCAGGCGGTAGAGATCCACATGATACAGTGGCGCCCGTCCGGCGTACTCATGGATCAAGACGAACGTCGGGCTGGCCACGGCTTCAGATGGCGCGCCCAACCCGACGGCCAGCCCTCGTACCAGACAGGTTTTGCCTGCGCCAAACTGCCCGATGAGGGCGATGGTTTCTCCTCCAACGCAGGACTCGCCCAGGGCTGTGCCGAGGGCGCAGGTCGCCTCCGCAGAGGTGGTGTCCCACTGCGCGAGGGGCTGGTCCTGGGCGGGTGGATGGGCGGAAGGCGATGTGGACATGGCGATCATGTGGTTGTCGTGGAATGGCTCAGGATGCGCTGTATGGCACGGGGGATGGACTGGATAATGTCTCCGGCGATCATGCCTGCTTCGCCCTGTTCTGTGACAGCGAGGTCACCGGCTAGACCATGGAGGAAGGCCCCAGCACAGGCGGCATCCCAGGGAGCGAGGCCCTGCGCCAACAAGCCCGCGATGAGGCCGGTCAGCACATCACCGGCGCCTGCTGTCGCCATGCCGGGATTACCGGTGCTATTGACGGCCAGGCGACCGTCCGGCGCAGCGATGATCGTGCCAGCCCCCTTGAGCACGACGTAGACGTTGTGCCCGTGCGCCAGGCGCGAGGCAGCGCCCAGCCGGTCGCGCTGAATCTCGGCTGATGTCGTCTCAAGCAGACGGGCCATTTCGCCCGGATGAGGTGTCAGGATCAGCGGGGAGGAGGCCCGGTTCAAGAGGTCTCTGTGGCCGGCGATGGCGTTGAGGCCGTCGGCATCCAGCACCATTGGACGAGTTGTCTTGACGAGTAGGCGATGCACCAATGTCTGCGTGTCAGGGTCGGTGCCGATCCCTGGGCCGACGGCCAACGCGGTCTTATCGGCGGCGAAGGCCAACAGCGCGGGCAGTGCTTTCGTGGAGAATGCGCGCTGGTCGGTTTCAGGAACGGGGACGACCATTGCCTCCAACAGCTTGGCTTCCAAGATGTCGCAGATGCCCCGGGGGGCGGCCACGGTCACGAGTCCTGCGCCACTTCGAAGCGCAGCCATGGCGGTCATTGCCGCCGCGCCGGTCTTGCCGGGCGACCCAGCGATGACCCCGGCATGGCCACACGTCCCCTTATGGGCCGTGCGTGGTCTTTGGGGCAGCAACGGGCGAATGTCTCCCGCTTGCAGCAGCGTCACGGGAATCTTGGCGGCGGCGACGAGAGCATCTGGGATGCCGATATCGGCCACGCGAATGAGTCCCGCGTGGTTCGGCCCGACACCCAGATAGAGGCCGCGCTTGGGACGTGTCATGGTCACGGTGAGAGCGGCGGTGATAGCCGTGCCCAGGACGGACCCGTTGTCACTGTCGAGCCCAGACGGCAGGTCAATAGCGATGATCGGACGGCCGAAGTCGTTCATGAGCGTGATGACTCGCCATGCTCGGCCGGTCACGGGCGCGTTCAGGCCGGTGCCGAAAATGGCGTCTACGAGCACATCGCTGCGCTGGAAGAGTGCCCGCAATGTGGTGTCGAAGTCAGCGGCATACGTGACGATCTTGGAGCGGTTGCCGCCTTGCTGTAACCGTTTCAGATTGACGGCGGCGTCGCCGGTTATGGCTGAGGGCGGGAAGAGGAGGGCCACTTGCGCGGTGCAGCCTTTCTTCCGGAGGAGTCGCGCCACGACCAGCCCGTCGCCGCCGTTTTGCCCTTTTCCCACGACGATGGTAACGGTTTTTCCGCGCAATGGGTCAAAGCGTCGCTCCATCGCCCGGACCACTGCTTTGCCGGCCTGCTCCATCAGGCGGAAGCTGGAGATCTTCAGTTCTGTGATGGCCGCGCGGTCCAAGTCGCGCATCTCTGCAGCGGTGACAAGTTCCATCGTGAAGACGTTCGGCTAGCGGAGCAGGTCTTTCATGTCCCGAACCGCCCGTTCCAACCCGACCGAGACGGCGCGGGCGATGATGCTGTGGCCGATATTGTATTCGACGATTTCCGGGATCGTTCGCAGACGACGCACATTCCGGTAGTGAAGGCCATGCCCGGCCAGCACCGCCAGGTCCAGCTTGTACGCCGCGCGGGCGGCCTGAGTGAGCGCGTCGAATGCGTTGTCCTGTTCCTTGAGCCCCGTGGCATTCGCATAGTGGCCCGTATGGAGTTCCACGCAGTCCGCCTCGACACGGCGAGCGGCCTTGATCTGATCCAGCACGGGATCCACGAAGAGACTGACGGCCATGCCGCCCTGGTGCAGCATGGCAATGAGGTCTTTGTACTTCTGGCGGTCGCCATCCACATCCAGCCCGCCTTCGGTGGTCAGTTCCTGCCGGCGTTCGGGCACGAGGGTGACGAGGTGTGGTTTGATCTCCATGGCGATGCGGGCCATCGCGTCCGTGGCGGCCATCTCGAGATCGAGCTTGGTCTTGACGATGCTTCGCAGCAGGCGCAGGTCGCGGTCCTGGACGTGGCGACGGTCTTCACGCAAATGGACGACGATCCCGTCGGCGCCGCCCATTTCCGCCAAAACGGCGGCGGTGACAGGATCTGGTTCCGTCCCGCCCCGAGCCTGGCGCAGGGTGGCAACATGATCTACGTTCACGCCCAGCCTTGCCACGGACTCTCCCTTCGCTACAGGGTTGCTCACCAGACGGTCTGAGGCATTATGGCAAAAGACCCGGCGACAAGCTACCAGAAAGCGTTTGGCAGATGGTTCACCCCACGAGTGAGGGGGCTGTGGGGCGTCTTATCATGTAGTCCTGCGTTGACCAGGGGTCACCCGCTGTGCTATGCAACCTTGTTCAAGACACACCGGTTCACCGCTCTTCCCTCGCGCGTATGAGACAACAGATATTCACAACGCAAGCCCTCTGTATGACGGTGGCCATGCTCTGCCTGCTGGCCGCTGGGGATGTGTGCAGTCATGACGTCAAGCCCCCACCCCAATCGCCTCCGTCGCTCACGAGCAAGCCGATCGTTCCACCCAAGGCCAAGGCCAAAGCCAAGATAAAAGTCAAAACCCATCAGCCCAATCTGAAAATTCTGTCAGTGGATCCGTCGCCGCTCCCCTTCGTGGTGACCGAGCGGCCGTTGACTGTGACGATCGTGGTGGAATTGCCGAAGACGCTTCCCGACGAGGCGCTGCTCAATGTCACCATTCTGATTACGTCTCCGTCGAAATCCTCGATTCGGGTGCTGGAAAGTCTCCTGCCGATCACGAACCAGATCAAGGCTGAGGTGGTCGGCGAGCACGGACATCCGCAGCAGATCGAGATCGTGCAGGTGTGGGACGGCACCGACCAGACCAAGCGTGTCGTACCGGACGGTAGCTATACATATCAAGTCGTCGCCAAACTGATGGCGCCAGGAAAGAACGGGCCGCTCACGCAGGCGACGTCGTGGAAAATACAGGGCCGCTTTGAGGTTCGGGAACGTTAAGGGCCGTTAGGCCCGGTCCGGTGCGGTAGCTCGTCAGGACTGGTCTAACTCCGGGCGCGAGGCTCGTTCCATAAGATCGCTCACGGCTGCGCGAGGCGCTTTCCCTTCAAAGAGCGCGGCGCACACCTCCCGCACAATCGGCATGTCTACTTGATGGCGTTCGGCCAACGCCCGTGCGATCGTTGCTGTCCCCACCCCCTCCGCCACGGTTTGCGCTCCGGCCAGGATATCCGCCAGGTGCTTCCCTTGACCGATCTGCACCCCAACCGCCCGATTGCGGCTGAGCGTTCCGGTGCAGGTTAGCACCAAATCGCCCATCCCAGACAGGCCGGAGAAGGTCCGAGGGTCGGCGCCCATGGCCCGGCCCAGGCGAACTATTTCGGCCAGCCCCCTCGTGATGAGGGCGGCGCGGGTGTTGTAGCCGAGACCCAGGCCGTCCACAATACCCGCCGCCAGCGCGATCACATTTTTCAAGGCGCCACCGAGCTCGACCCCGCACCGGTCTTCACTGAGATACACGCGAAAGGTCGGGGACAGCAACAGCCGTTGTAATGCCAATGCCTGTGGCCCTGCCGGCCCGGCAAGCACGACTGCCGTGGGGGTGTGCTGACAGACCTCGGCGGCAAAACTCGGCCCGGAGAGCGCGAACACCGGCCCACGACTCGGCGGCAACGTCTCTTCAAGGAGCGCCGACATCAATCGCAATGTCCCTGGAGCAATCCCTTTGGTCGCGGTGATGACGGGAACGCCTGGCGTCAGATGTGGCGCGAATGCAGCGGCCACGCCGGCGGCTGCATGGGACGGCACCACGAAGAGCACCGCCGCAACATCGTCCACTGCGTGCGCAAGGGACGTGGTGGGTTGCAGTGTGGCGGGTAAGGAGACGCCCGGAAGATAGCGCCGGTTTTCGCGCGTGGCGATGATCCCAGCGACCACGTCCGGCTCAAACGCCCACAGCCGGACCGTCTCGCCTTTTTCGGCGAGTAGCCAGGCCAACGCCGTTCCCCAAGCGCCAGCGCCGATCACCGCTAATGCACGGCTCATGGCAGGAGGTCTTGCGGTGCCGCTGCAATCATCGGAAAGGGTGTCGGCATGATGTGTCCAGGAGTGGAGCGTGGTAAGAATGCTGGGGGCGAGGGGCCTCGCCCCCAGCACGCGATACTAGAGAGGAACCTACTTCTTTTTCTTGGCGGCTTTCTTCTTAGCGGGCATCAATCTCACCTCCTTTCGCCATCGTTCGGTCACGTCTGTTCACGGCGGAACGCCCGCCGTGCGTCCTATCACACAGCCTGCAGCTTCTCCTCCACCGCTTCGAACGTGTTCGGCGCCACCTTTCTGAATCGCCGGTCTCGCTTGAGCGACGTCGCAATGGACGTAATCGGCGTTTTGGTCTTGATCCGAAGCCCGCCTTCAATCAACCAGTGGCAGAGATCTTTGACGTGCATCGCCTTGCCGGCATCACGCAGCACACGATGCGCCGCTTCGGACACATTCATGCCGGTGTATTTGGAACGTCCCAGGAGAATCTCTCGCGATTGATCAGTGGTGGCATCGGCTGCCATCTGGCTGGGGAGGCTGGGGAGTTTGGCTCGCCCAACTTCAAGCCGCAAGAGGGTCTCCGCGAGTTCAAGATATTTTTTAATGGTGGCGATTTCGTCTTCTATGCGGTCGCGTTTTTTTTGCAGTTCTTGCAGCCGCGTCTTATAGGCGGTAATCCGCTGTTCTAAGCCTGCTGTAATGTCGTTTAGTTCGTCCAAGGCAGATGGTAATCAGAGTTATACAGAAACATATAGCAGATGTTTTCAAACATGTCAATAGAATTTTATTGCACCGACAACTTTTTTTATTACAGTCCGCACAAGGCATATAAAATCAAATACTTTAGCTATGGAAGCATGTTTAATGAAAAGCGTGTTTTGTAAATGTCACCCCCAATAGCTAGTGTCAATTTATGCACAGCCACAAGCCTGCTTGAAGCGGGCGAGGGTTTGCTGAGGCTAGGTGTGAGAGTTAAGGGGCGAGGACTACGATACGAGAACTAAGGGGTGTGTTTCGGCGCGGGCGTGAATGGAACATGCGTCCACGTCGTGGCGCCGTCTTGACTCCGGAACAGCCCGCTCCCGTTGGTGCCGGCGTACAAGATGTGGGGACGCATGGGGCTGATGGCCATGGCGCGAATGTTGCCGGTCGTCAATCCGACGCTGGCCTCGTTCCAGGACTGTCCGCCATCGGTGCTCCTGTGAACTCCCTTGCGTGTTCCTGCGTAGACTGTTCCCGGCGTGGAGGGATCCATAATGAGCGCGCTGATGTAGGTGTCCGTCAAGCCTTTCTCGATCCGCTGCCAGGACGCCCCGGCATCAGCGGTTTTGAACAACCCTTTGGTGGTGCCGGCATAGACGGTGCCGGAGACGTAGGGGTCCGTCACCAGACTGTTGACGCCCAACGCCATCGCCGCATCGAGTTTTTCTTTCGGGATCAGCCCGTTGTTGACCAGTTCCCAATGGGCCGTTCCGTCCGTGGTTTTATAGACCCCACCGGTCGTGCCGGCGTACAGCACGTCGGGATTCATTCGATCCATCGCCAGCGCCACGACGTAATGGACCTCTTTCATGCCGCGCATCCGCTCTTCCCAGTACCGGCCGCCGTCGTTCGTTCGGAAGGCCCCGACGGTCGTCGCGGCGTACACCAGATCAGGATCGGTGGGATGGAACACAAACTGGTTGACGACCGAGACGTGTTCTTTCAAGCCCCCGTTATGCGGCGTCCAACTTTGGCCACCGTCGGGGCTTTTGTACACGGCGTCGCCCATGGTGCCGGCCAGGACATTCGCGGGGCCGTGCGGGTCCACGCCCAGCGTCAAGACGCGGAAGCTGCTCAAATCCGTTGTCACCCTGCCCCAGGTCGCGCCCCCGTCGCGGGTTTTGTAGAGCGATTCGTTGGTGGCCGCGTACAGGATGTCGGGATTACGCGGGTGCGGCGCAATCGCCACAATGGTATCGCTTTGTTTACCGCAGGCCGTGGCCGACAACACCAGGCTGCACAGAATCAGGGCACCGATCGTTACACGCATGAAGGCATCTCCTGGAGGTAGAAAAAAAGGCCCTGTCCGTCAACGATAATTCAACAAGGAGGGGGTGTCAAGGCGCACGCTGGTGCGTCGTGACATTCTTCCTGTCCGGTGGTACCATGCGTCCGCATGGCCACCGCCGGCATCCCAAGATAGTCCGCCACGAGAAAACGAACGTTCTCCCCCGTGACCCTCATGCGAATGCCCATGGATCAGCTCCCTTTCTTGGCCGGTTGGGATGAAGGGGCGATCCCCCGCCTGATTGCGCATCGCGGCGACGCCAAGCAATATCCGGAAAATACGTTTTTGGCGATTGCGCGAGCGTTGCAGGCGGGAGCCTGTGCCGTGGAATTTGATGTGCAAGTGACTAGGGACGGGGTGCCGGTGCTCTGTCATGACGACACCCTTCGGCGCACGGCCGGCATCGAAGGGCGGCTGCAAGCCATGACGTACGCGCAACTCACAGACGTCAGCGTTCATGAAGGCGCAAGGTTGGGCGAGACCTTTGCGCCGACTCCCATCCCCACGCTGGCTGAGATTGTGACGCTCGTGCAGGGCTTTCCCCGTGTGACCGCGTTTGTGGAACTCAAACAGGACCGTGTAAACGAGCGCGGCGCGGAACCAGTTGTGGACGCGGTGCTGGCGGTGCTGCAACCGGTGCTGCATCAGTGCGTGGTGATTTCTTTTGATGAGGCGATGCTCCGCGCGGCGCGGGCGCGGCAGTCGTGTGTGATCGGCTGGGTCTTGCCGCAGTGGAATGAACACGTCTGTGAGCAGGCCGGCGCCTTGGCGCCGGCCTATCTTTTTTGCGATCAGGACCTGCTGCCCGCAGCGGGCGCCTTATGGCAAGGGCCGTGGCAATGGGCGGTGTATGAAATTACTAGCCCTGACACGGCCTTCTCGCTCGCGCAACGAGGGGTCGCTTGGATCGAGACCATGGCCATCGCCGACATGTTGCAACATCCGCAGTTACGACTCCGCGCCTGTTTGCCTGCCACTCCATAAATGGCGACGACGCACGACCTCCTCGTCATCGGCGGCGGGATCCACGGCGCGGGTATCGCGCAGGCTGCTGCCGCAGGGGGCTACTCCGTCCTGGTTCTCGAGCAAACCGCCCTCGCTGCCGGCACGTCCAGCCGCTCCAGCAAGCTCATCCATGGCGGCCTACGTTATCTTGAAAGCGGGCAGGTGGCGCTGGTGCGCGAATGCTTGCGCGAGCGGTCGCGGTTGCTCACACTCGCCCCCAGTCTGGTTGCGTTGCGGCCCTTCATGATTCCCGTCTATCGCCACAGCCGCCGACGCCCGTGGCTGATCCAGGCTGGGCTAAGTCTCTACGCGTTGCTCGGCGGCCTGTCTCCCGAGACTCGTTTCCGACGTGTGCCAAAACAGTTATGGGGAACGCTGGATGGCCTCGACACGACCCATCTGCAAGCGGTGTTTCAATACCAGGAGGCCCAGACTGATGATGCGGCGCTGACGCGCGCGGTGATGCGTTCGGCACAATCGTTGGGCGCGGAACTCCTTATGCCGGCGATGTTTCACGGGGCCTGGTTATCAGACGAGGGGACGCGCATCGAATACCGGCATCAGGGGGCGCTGCGCACCTGCGCGGCCCGTGTCCTTGTCAACGCTGCCGGGCCATGGGTGCAGCAGGTGTTGGCCCGCATCACGCCGAGACCCTCGCAATGTGACGTGGAACTGGTGCAGGGCACGCATATTATCGTGCCGGGACAGTTGACACAAGGTATGTATTATGTGGAAGCACCAGACACGCGCCCGGTCTTCGTCATGCCCTGGCAGGGCCACACGCTGGTCGGCACGACCGCAACGCGGTATCAGGGAGACCCCGCCGCTGTCGTCCCGTTGCCGGAAGAGGAGGCCTATCTCCTGCGCACCCTTGAACGCTATTTTCCGCAGTATCGCGCCGCACACAGTTCGCGCACAATACTTTCCGCGATGGCCGGGTTGCGGGTGTTGCCGAAGGCTCGTGCGAAGGCTCGTGATGGTGATGCGAGCGTCGCATTGTCACACTCGCGCGAAACTGTCCTGCACGGGGATAGGCCGGAGCGTCCGCTGGTGCTGACGGTCTATGGCGGCAAACTCACCACCTATCGGCTGACTGCCGAGCGCGTGATGCAGCGCCTGGCCAGTGTCTTACCGAAGCGCACGGCGATTGCCGATACCTGTCAGTTGCGCATCAAGGAAACGGCTTGAGGAAAGCGGACGAATGCCAGCATCGGCTACGATGAGATCGTTGATCTGGCCCACAGCCCTGGCGGGCGCATGTTGACGGCGCTGGTCGGCATCGGCCGTTTGACGTATCTGGAGCATCAGCCTACTTCTTGTCGTTCTCGCCCCGATTCATTTTGGCCACTATGGTCGCTTGATCTGCGCGCAGCGTTTGCGCGAGTTGATTACGCAATTCGTTGGAGATGGCAACATGGTTGGTTGGATTGGTCTGGTATGTCGCATACAGTTTCGCCAAGACCTCGTTGTCATGCTCGGCAAATATTTTGACTGCGCGTTTGGCGTGGTCTGCATTGCCGCTGATGGCAGTCAGTGCCGCGCGTCCAAGCATCAACGAAGATTGGAAGGTTTCGCGTTCGATAATTTCCACGCCCAGATCGCGCAGTTCAAATAAGTGGCGCATGTCATGGGCGCGCGCGATGACGCGCAGGTTGGGAAAATGTTTTTTGGCGATGCTCGCCAGCCGTGTGATGGCATGGCTATCGTCTAACGCAATAATCAGAAAAGTCGCTTTCGCGGCCCCCGCCGCTTCTAGTAAATCGAGGCGCGTCGCATCGCCATAAAAAACCCGAAACCCAAATTGCCGCGATTGTTCGACATGGTCGGGATTATCGTCGAGGATCGTCGGTTCGTAGCCGCTGCCGTTCAACAATCGGGCGACAACCTGACCGACACGCCCCAGGCCAGCGACGAGAACTGTGCTTTCTTGGGGCGTGTCTTGTGGTTTTGTGCCGCCATCTACGGTGAATCGTGGCCGCAGCACTTTGTCGTGTAGCATAAGCAGAAAAGGCGTTGACAACATGGAGAGCGCCACGGCGAGCGTGAGCGCTTGCGCAGTCTCCGCGGGGAGCACTTCGCGTTGCACACCGAGCGTGAGCAACACAAACGCAAATTCTCCGCCTTGCGCGAGCAGCAAAATAAACAGCGGACGTTCGTCTTTCGGCAGGTGAGTGACGTGCGCGATGGCGGCGAGCACCACGCCTTTGAGGAAAAATAATCCAGCAATCAGACCGAGGATATAAAGCGGTTGATCGAGCAGCAGGCTGAAATCCACACCCATGCCCACCGCGATGAAAAACAATCCCAGCAGCAGCCCTTTGAAGGGATCCACCGCTGCCATAATTTCGTGGCGGTATTCGGAATCAGCGAGCAGCACACCGGCGAGAAAAGTGCCGAGTGCCATGGACAAACCTGCCGATTCAAAACCCCAGGCGATGCCCAGCACCAACAACAGCGCGAATGCGGTAAAAATTTCGCGTTGGCGGGTGCGGGCGATATGGCGGAATATGGGGCGCGCCAGATAGTGTCCGCCCACCAGCGTGGCGACGATCACGCTCACTGCAAAGCCGAGTTGGCTCCAGGAAAAATGACCTTGCGTTCCCGCTGCGCTCAGCATCGGCAGCACCGCCAGCATGGGAATGACAGCGATGTCCTGGAATAACAAAATGGCGAACGTGGCTTGTCCGCCTTGATTGTGCAGTGCGCCGCGTTCGGTGAGCGGTTGCAGCGCAAGCGCGGTGGAGGAGAGCGCGAGCGCCATGCCCGCGAGGATGCCGATGCGTAGATCAATGCCGAAGGTCCAGGCCACGCCCGTCATCAACGCGATGCTGCCGACCACTTGCGAGAGCCCTAGCGTGAGTAGCCGCATTCGCATTTGCCACAAGCGTGTGGGTTCAAGCTCTAAGCCGATGACGAACAGCAGAAAGACCACGCCCATTTCAGCGTAAGGACGCACTTCTTCAACCTGGCTGACCAGCTTCAAGCCGAATGGGCCGATGGCAATGCCTGCGAGCAAATAGCCCGCGACCGAACCCAAACCGAGGCGATGCGACGACGCCACTGCCAGCACGGCGGAGCCGAGGAAGATCACTGCTTGTATGAGAAATGCGCTACCGTGTTCCATCTTCAATGAGGACGCGCAAGCGTGAGCATGACGAAACAATAATAATGGCGAATAGTATAGGTCTGCAGGAGATGGGGTCAATGACGGTAGCGATTATGTCAACGCTCAATAGTGCGTAGATTGAGGGTCACGTCTTGACAGCATGGTTGTTGGCTCGTGAGATGTCTTGCGCACACAGACGGGAAAGGAACCGATCGGCCTTGTCTGAAGATTTGTCAGGTAAGCTCTCCGCCAAGGCCATTGAGGCATCAAGGACCCAATTCATAGGGAGCGTCGTCCAGCTTCGATGAGTGCTCGAATTTTCAGCGAACCGGACGCACGCTTACGCATGAACCGAAATGCGGCCAGGAGATTGTCCGGCGCTTCCTGGAGCCGATCCGGCGCGGGAGGGCCAGACGCGCTACGGGCTTGCCGCGTCGATGTCGAGGGCGGGGGCATGGACGATGTGGTGGCCGGACCGTGCTTTTGTGGCGTGACAAAGTGATAGACTGCCGTTGCAAGAGTTCACAGAATGAGGAGGCATGAATGAGTATTCCCGCATCGCGTGGGCTGTTTGTGCGGGCCGGTCTTTGCAAGATCGACGGCGTGAGTTTCAGGTTCGCCAGGCGATCATGAGCGACTTGTATCGTGTCGTGCGAATCGTCGCACTGCTGAACTTCGGCTATTTTGGCGTCGAATGGGGTGTCGCGCTGACGATTGGGTCGGTGTCACTCTTCGCGGACTCCATTGATTTTCTTGAAGATGCCTCGATCAATGCCCTGATTCTGCTGGCGTTGTCATGGAGTGCGCCGCGTCGTGCCCGGATAGGCAAAGTGTTGGCCGGCCTGATCTTTATTCCCGGCCTTGCGACAGGCTGGATGGCGTGGCAGCAGTTCGGAGCGCCAGCGCCGCCTGCGCCGCTTCCGCTCTCGCTCACAGGGGCAGGCTCGCTGCTGGTCAATCTCCTGTGCGCCTTGATGCTCGTCCGCGTTCGCCATCACGGTGGGAGCCTCGGTCTGGCCGCCTTCCTCTCGGCCAGGAATGACGTGCTGGCCAGCGCGGCCATTATTCTGGCTGGGGTGGCCACAGGCATGACCGGGTCAGTCTGGCCTGACCTGCTCGTGGGAATTGGGATTGCCATCATGAATGCGGGCGCCGCCGGGGACGTGTACAGGGCTGCCGACAAAGAAACCGCTGCCGCCATATCAAGCGTGACCCTTCAAGCCTGACTCCTTGAAATCCTTGCAAAATTAGCCTTCGTTCGGTATAGTTACACATCCCTTTTAGGTTGAGGTGGCGCGTGTGATGAATCAGCGAATGGCATGAAAGACCAGCAGTCTCTCCAAAGTTATCGCAAGCACATCGACACGATTGATGACGATATCCTGCGCCTGCTCAACGAGCGCTCGCGCCATGTGATCGAGATCGGCAAGCTCAAGAAGGCCACGGACTCCCAGGCGCCTCTGCACACACCGGCTCGCGAGGCCGAAATTTTGGATCGCCTCTGCCTGAAGAACCCCGGGCCCTTTCCCAGTGACGCCCTGCGGGCCGTGTATCGGGAAATCATGTCGGGATCGCTGTCGTTGGAAGGGCGCCAGAAGGTGGCCTACCTGGGTCCGCCCGCCACGTTCACGCATCTGGCCTGTCTCCGCAAATTCGGCGCGTCGGCCCAGTACGTGCCGATGACCTCCATCAAAGAGGTGTTCAATGAGGTGGAGCGAGGGCGAGCCGATTTCGGTGTGGCGCCGATTGAAAACAGTACGGAAGGCGTGGTCAACCATACGCTGGACATGTTCATGGACTCCAATCTCCAGATTTATGGCGAGGTGCAGCAGGAGGTCTCTCACCACTTGCTGTCGAAGGCGGACTCGCTGAGCGCGATCACAAAAATCTACTCGCACCCCCATGCCATCGCGCAATGTCGGAACTGGCTGGAGACCCACCTGTCGGGTGTGCCGACCGCAGAGGTTCACAGCACGGCGCGCGCTGCCGAGATTTGCGCGGACGACCCCACGGCGGCGGCCATTGCCTCCGAGTTAGCGGGACAGTTGTACGGCTTGACCGTGCTGAAGGCGCGGATCGAGGACAACATCAATAACTTCACCCGCTTCCTGGTGCTCTCCCTCAGGTCTGCGGAGCGGACCGGCAAGGACAAGACCTCCATCATGCTGTCGGTCAAGGACAAGGTCGGCGCCCTCTACGATTTATTGCGGCCCTTTGCGTCCACCGGCGTAAACCTCACGAAGATCGAGTCGCGGCCCTCGCGCCGCAAGGCCTGGGAATATATCTTCTTCATTGACATGGAAGGGCACATGGACGAAGAGCGGGTCAAAAAAGCCATGACCGACCTCAAATCTCGATGCCTGTTCTTCAAAGTTCTGGGGTCTTACCCCACGCACGGCTAACACCCAATGGCCATTCGCATCAGCCCCGACATCGCCGGGATCACGCCCTACTCGCCCGGCAAACCCATTGAGGAACTGGAGCGCGAGCTGGGCCTTACCGGCTCGATCAAGCTCGCGTCGAATGAGAACCCGCTCGGGCCGTCGCCCAAGGCGCTGGCCGTTCTGGCCGAGGCCGAGAGCGCCCTGCATCGCTATCCCGACGGCGGCGGGCACGTACTTCGTCGAGCCCTGGCGGAACGCTTCAAGGTCTCGCCGGATCAGATCATCCTCGGCAACGGCTCCGACGAGATCATTACCCTACTGACCAAGGTGTTTCTGGAGTCGGGGGATGAGGCGGTCATGGCCGACCCCAGTTTTATGGTGTACAAAATTGATGCCACGGCTGCTCACGGCACCGTGGTACAGGTGCCGCTGCGCAACGACCGGCACGATCTGCCCGCGATGGCCCAAGCCGTCACCGCGAAGACCCGCCTGATCTTTGTGTGCAATCCAAACAACCCAACCGGCACATATGTCACGGCCTCCGACGTGGCCACCTTCATGCAGGCGATTCCGCCCGACGTGATTGTGGTCTTTGACGAGGCGTACTACGAATACGTCACGGCGAGCGACTATCCCAACAGTCTGGCTCTGCTGAAGTCCGGACGCAACGTCGTGTTGCTGCGGACCTTCTCGAAAATTTACGGACTGGCCGGACTGCGAATTGGCTACGGTGTGACCACGCCTGAAATCGTGGCGTATCTCAACCGTATCCGCCCGCCCTTCAACACCAACAGCCTGGCCCAGAAGGCCGCGCTGGCCGCACTATCGGACGAGGCGCATGTCTGCGAGAGCCGCCGTATCAATCGTGACGGCATGGCGTCGCTCACGGAACGCCTGACGGCCATGGGGCTGCGCGTTGTGCCCAGCCAGGCTAATTTCCTCTATTTCGACGCGCAGCAAGATGGCAAGGCTGTCTTCGACGCCTTGCTGAGGAAGGGCGTGATTGTCCGGCACCTGGGAGGGACGTGTCTCCGGGTGACGATTGGGCTGCCGCATGAAAATGATCGCTTCATGGCCTCATTGCAGGCTGTGCTGACGACACCAACATGAGCATCAAGAAGAAGGAGCCGTTATGATTATCGTGTTGAAACCAGACGCCACGGAACAAGAAATTGAGCACGTGATGGATCGTATCAAGGAACTGGGCTTGACGCCGCATCTGTCCAAAGGCCAGGAACGGGCCATCATTGGCGTGATCGGGGATGACCGCCTGATTGCCAACCAGCCGTTTCGAGCGATCGCCGGCGTCGAAGACGTGGTCCCCATTTTAGCGCCCTGGAAACTCGCCGGGCGTGAATTCAAAAAACACGATACGATCGTGGATGTCTGCGGCGTGAAAGTCGGCGGCAAGAAGCTGGCGATCATGGCAGGCCCCTGCGCGGTGGAGAAAAAAGAACTGACGGTGGGGATCGCGCAGGAGGTCAAGGCCGCCGGCGCCAGCATCCTTCGTGGCGGCGCCTACAAGCCTCGGACGTCGCCGTACGCTTTCCAGGGCCTGGGCAACGAGGGCCTGGATTTTCTGGCGGAGGCCAAGAAGCAGACGGGACTGCCGGTCGTCAGCGAAATTCTGGACCCACGCGACATTGAATTTTTTCTCGCCCAGGCGGACATCATCCAGATCGGCGCCCGCAACATGCAGAACTTTGAGTTGTTAAAGGAAGTCGGCGCCTACGACAAACCCGTGCTCCTGAAGCGCGGTCTTGCCGCGACGATCAAGGAATGGCTGATGGCGGCGGAATACATTATGTCACGGGGGAATCAGAACGTCATGCTCTGCGAACGTGGCATCCGCACCTTTGAAACACAATATCGGAACACGCTGGACCTCTCCGCCGTGCCCGCGTTGAAAGAGTTGTCGCACCTGCCGGTCATCGTGGACCCCAGCCACGCCACGGGCAAGTGGGCGATGGTCCCGCCGCTGGCCAAAGCTGCCATTGCCGCCGGCGCGGACGGGCTGCTCATCGAAGTCCATTCCAATCCTGAGTGTGCGCTGTGTGACGGCGAAGAATCGCTCAAGCCCGCCAAGTTCGCGGAACTGATGAAGGACCTTAAAAAAATCGCGGAGGCAGTCGGGCGCGAGATTTAATCTCATGGCGATGTTATTCAAGCAGATGACCATTGTCGGGGTGGGTCTCATGGGAGGTTCCCTCGGGATGATCTGCAAGCAGCAGGGCCTGGTCGGCGCCGTCGTCGGCGCGGGTCGCCAGGTTGAGCATCTCAAACAGGCCGTCGCGCTCAAGGCCATTGACCGCTACAGCACGGACCTCGCAGAGGCCGCCACTGGCTCCGACCTGCTGGTGCTCGCTACGCCGGTGGACTCGTTTGACGCGGCCTTGAAAACCTGTGTGCCGAGACTGGCCCCCGGCGCTGTGATTACCGACGTGGGCAGTGTCAAGGGCCAACTGGTGGCGCGGATGGAAGCGCGCGCGCCGGCCGGCGCACGGGTCGTCGGCGCGCACCCGATTGCCGGCAAGGAAAAAACCGGCGTGGGCGCGGCCAGTCTCGATCTGTATCGCAACGCCCTCTGCATCCTCACGCCAACCCAGACAACCGATCCTGCTGCCCTCGCGCTCATCCGTCAACTCTGGGAAGCAACCGGCGCGCGGGTGAAGGACATGGACCCGGAGATGCATGACCGCGTACTGGGCGCAATCAGCCACCTGCCGCATCTGGCTGCCTTTGCGCTGGTGAACGCGGTAGCGTCCATCCAGGAGACGCAGACGCCGGGCCTTGACCTACAACTTTATTCAGGCGGCGGGTATCGAGACACCACCCGCATCGCCGCGTCGTCGCCGGACATGTGGCGCGACATCTGCCTCTGGAACCGCGACCACCTGGTGCAGCAGCTTGACCTCTACCAAACACATCTGGAGCGCCTCAAGGCCCTGATTCGAGCAGGAGACGGCGAGGGCCTGGCGCGTGAATTCGCGGCCGCAAAAACTATGCGGGAGAAGCTTGCGTAATGGCGTTGCGTGGCGTCATCACCGTTCCCGGCGATAAATCCATCACGCACCGCGCGATCATCCTCAGCGCGCTTGCGGAGGGCGAATCCCTGCTCTCCAACTATTGCCCAGGCCAGGACTGTCTCCACACGGCTCAGGCGTTGCAGGCCATGGGCGTTTCGATTGACATCGCGCCTGACCAGATGCGCGTCACAGGCCAAGGGTTGCACAGCCTGCGGGAACCCGATTCACTGCTCGATTGCGGGAACTCCGGCACGGGCATCCGCTTACTGGCTGGTGTGCTGGCCGGGCAGGACTTTTTTTCCGTATTGACCGGCGACGAGTCCATCAGGCGGCGTCCCATGGGTCGGGTGACGGGGCCGCTTCGAGCGATGGGGGCGCAGATTGCGGGACGACGTGGAGGCGACCTCGCGCCCTTGGCGCTCACAGGATCACGCTTACGTGGAATACCCTATTGCTCTCCCATCGCCAGCGCGCAGGTCAAGTCCTCCATCTTGCTGGCGGGGCTTTTTGCGGATGGCGCGACCAGTGTGACCGAACCGGCCCTCTCACGCGATCACACGGAGCGGCTCTTCGAGTATCTCGGCATCCCTGTGACGCGACAGGGCCTGACCGTCCATCTCACGGGCGCGCGCTCGCTCACGGGCCACCATGCGTTTGCGGCCAAGGATATTGCCATTGCCGGAGACCTCTCGGCGGCCGCATTTTTCCTTGTCGGCGCGTCGCTGGTTCCCGATTCGGACGTGACCATTACGGGCGTGGGGGTCAACCCAACGCGGACAGGCATTGTGGAGGTGTTGCGGGAGATGGGCGCCCGGATTGATCGGGTCAATTCGCGTATGCAGGCCGGCGAGCCGGTGGCGGATCTGCGCGTCCGTTCGGCGTCGCTCCGAGGGATCACCATTGGAGCAGACCGCATTCCACAGACGATTGACGAGTTTCCGGTCCTCTGCGTCGCTGCAGCCTGCGCGCAGGGCGAGACCGTGATTGCCGGCGCGAGTGAACTCCGCGTCAAGGAGAGTGATCGGATTGCCACGATGGCGATGGAACTGCGCCGCATGGGTGCTGAGCTGGACGAACGACCGGACGGGATGCGGATTGTCGGCGGACGGCCGTTGCGCGGCGCGATCTGTCAGAGCCATGGCGATCATCGAGTGGCCATGGCTCTGCGCATCGCGGGACTGGTGGCGAGCGGTGAGACGACGGTAGAGGACACAGACTGTGTGGCGACATCCTTTCCGAATTTTGCCCAGACCCTGCGCGGGTTAGTGACACCCGAGTCATTGACACCATTGGGGCACACATGACTACAATGCCGACTTCGTGGACTCCGACCCCACGGCACGGTCAGGATCGAGCGTTGCCGGTGGTCGTCACGATTGACGGCCCGTCAGGGGTTGGCAAGAGCACGGTCGCCAGGCTGATCGCTTCACGACTCGGCTACACGTATCTGGATTCCGGCGCACTCTATCGAGCCGTGGCGTGGAAGGCCTTGGCCACGGGAACCGATCCGATCACGGCGGATGCCCTGCAACGACTGTGCGGCGTCACCACGTTGCATGTGGCATCGGAGGCCGACGGCGGAATGGTCATTGTCGTGGATGGGCGGCGTCTTGTCGCGGAATTGCGGACGCCGGAGGTGAGTCGCGCGGCCTCTCTGGTGGCGGCTTTGCCTGAGGTGCGGGCCTGGCTGATGCCGGTGCAACAACAGTTCGGGCGAGCGTCTGGTGTGCGTGGCATTGTCGCGGAAGGCCGAGATATGGGGACGCGCGTGTTTCCCGCCGCGCCGGTGAAGTTTTTTCTGGACGCTGATCTCCCGGAACGGGCGCGTCGTCGCCATGACGAGCTTGCGGCGTCAGGCCGGGCGGACGATCTGGCGGAGACGCGCCGGGAGATGGAGGCTCGTGACGGGCGAGACCGAACCAGGGACGTCGCCCCGTTGACGGCAGCCCCTGATGCCGTCCACATTGATTCGAGTCGGCTCACGATTGAGGCGGTGGTGGCGCAGATGACGGGCGTGATTGCGCAGCGTCGAGCGGGATCGAGCTGAATGATCCTGTACTGGACCATCTGGGTGATCGTGCGCGTGGCGGCCACCGTGCTGTTTCGCTTGCAGGTCACGGGACAGCAGCATATCCCGAAGACCGGAGGGGTGCTGATCGCCGCGAACCACGCCAGTTATCTGGACATCCCCGTTGTGGGATGCGGGTTGCCCAGACAGGCGTCGTACATAGGGCGGATGGATTTGTTTCCGGGGCCGGTGGGCTGGCTGATGCGGTATCTGGGATGGATCCCGATCCGCCGGGAGCGTGTAGACCGTGGAGGCTTCGAGGAGGCGATTACGCGCATCAAGGCCGGAGAAGTGGTGGTCATGTATCCTGAAGGGAGCCGCACGGAGGATGGGCGGTTGCAACCAGGCAAACCTGGTGTCGGCATGATTGTGGCGGCTACGGGCTGTCCTGTGGTGCCCGCGTATCTGGGCGGCACATTTGATGTGCTCCCGCCAGGCGCTCGATGGATTCGGCTTCAGCCGATGAGGGTGATCTATGGCGAGCCGATGACGTTTTCGACCCTCCTGAACGAGCGTGGTGATGAACGGACGAAGAAGGAGTTGTATCAACGGATCAGTCAGGAGATCATGGACCGCATTGCGGCGCTGGAGGGGATCGAATCCCCGTCACCCGCGTGACGGTTCGCAGGCAGTCAACCTTTCACCCTGTGTCGCAGGTCATGTTGTAAGAGGAGTCATACGCGAATGGAAACATTGGAACAGATCAAATCGGGATCGTCGGACAAGGCCGCCATGGCCGCCTTGTACGAGCAGACCTTTCAGAATTTCGAGGAGGGGTCCGTCATTGAAGGCACGGTCGTCTCGGTCACGCAAGGCGCGATCGTGGTGGATATCGGCTATAAGTCGGAGGGCTTGATCTCCGCCGAGGAGTTTTCCGCGCAGGAGCTGGCCGACGTCGTTCCAGGCGCCAAGCTCCTCGTCTATATTCAGGAACGCGAAGACAGCGACGGGAACCTGGTCTTGTCCAAAGAAAAAGCGGACAAGATGAAGGTGTGGGTGGAGCTCGAAAAGGTGTTCAAGGAGGAAGCCCTCGTTGAGGGCAAGGTCATCAGCCGCATCAAAGGCGGCATGATGGTGGATATCGGCGTCAAGGCCTTTCTGCCTGGCTCCCAAGTGGATTTACACCCGATCCGCGACCCGGAACAACTGATCGGCAAGTCCTTTCCCATGAAGATCATCAAGATCAACCAGCGGCGCGGCAACGTGGTCGTCTCCCGACGCCTCCTGCTTGAGGAATCGCGCGACCAGCGCCGGCAGCGAACCCTGGCGCATCTCACGGAAGGCCAACTCGTGCATGGCACCGTCAAGAACATCACCGATTACGGGGCGTTTGTGGACCTCGGCGGGATTGACGGGCTGCTGCACATCACCGACATGTCCTGGGGGCGCATCGGCCACCCGTCGGAGATCTTTATGGTGAGCGACCGGGTCGAGGTCATGGTCCTCAAATACGATCGTGAGACTGGTCGCGTGTCGCTGGGGTTGAAGCAGAAAGGCGCGGATCCCTGGACGGGCGTTGCCGCGAAATACCCGGTCGGCGCCAGGATCACCGGGCGCGTGGTGAGTTTGACCGACTACGGCGCCTTTATCGAACTGGCGCCAGGTGTGGAAGGGCTGGTACATGTGTCTGAAATGACCTGGTCGCACGAAGTCCGGCACCCTTCAAAAATCGTGTCGGTGGACGCGCAGGTGGACGCGCAAGTGCTCAATGTAGATGAGAGTGCCCGGAAAATCTCCCTCGGCATGAAGCAGATCGCGCCGAATCCTTGGGACCTCGTGGAGACGCACTATCCTCTTGGAACCCGCATCGCGGGCAAGGTGAAGAGCCTCACGGATTTCGGGGCCTTCATCGGTCTGGACGAGGGCGTGGACGGGTTGATTCATATTTCGGACATGTCCTGGACCAAGCACGTCAAACATCCCGCTGAGATTTTTAAGAAGGGCCAGGCCGTGGACGCGGTGGTGCTCAAGATTGACAGGGACAAGGAGCGACTCTCGTTGGGCTACAAGCAACTCACGGCCGATCCCTGGGAACAGGAGATTCCCTCGCAGCACCAGGTTGGCCAGGCCACGCGCGGGACCATCACCAAGCTGGCCGACTTTGGGATCTTTGTAGAGCTTGCCGGCGGGATCGAAGGGTTGATCCATGTCAGCGAGACAGGCCTGGATCCGTCCGTTCGGATGGAAGACCGGTTCAAGGTGGGCGAGACTCTTGAGGCCAAGATCATCAAGGTGGACTGCGACGAGCGGAAGATCGCGCTGAGCCTGCGCGAGCACCACCGAGACGGTGAGCGTCAACAGATGCAGGAATTCCATGCCGGCCAGGAGAAGGTGGATCAGTCTCTGGGCCGGGCAGCCCGTAAGCACAAGAAACAGACGGGCGAGGAGTAAGGGGTCTCGGTGGAGAAGACGCGACGCGGCCGGATCGTGTTGGCGATTGTGGGAATCACGGTCGCGGTTGGCCTGGCACTGTCCCTGCTGGATGACACCAGGCTCGGCGGCGACAAAGTCGCGGTCGTGCGGATTGAAGGGGTCATCGTGGACTCCCGCGAGGCCATTGAGGAATTGCGGACGTTCCGGGCCAATCCTGCAGTCAAGGCCATCGTGCTGCGTATTGACAGTCCGGGCGGCGGGGTGGTCGCCTCCCAGGAGATTTACTCGGAGGTGCTCAAGACGCGCGCTGATGGCAAGGTCAAGGTGGTCACTTCGATGGGCAACCTGGCCGCCTCGGGCGGGTACTACATCGCGGTGGCCACAGACACCATCATGGCCAACCCCGGCACCTTGACGGGGAGCATCGGCGTCATTATGGAGTTGGCCAACGTGCAGGGTTTGCTGGAAAAGGTCGGGGTGCAGAGCGTGGTCATCAAGAGCGGACGGCACAAAGACCTGGCGTCGCCGTTTCGGACCATGTCCGAGGAAGACCGCGCCATTCTCCAAGCGGTGCTGGACGACGTCCATGACCAATTTATCCAGGCCGTGTCCACAGGGCGCACGATGACGGTGGAACAGGTGCGGGATTTGGCGGACGGTCGCGTGTTCACCGGACGGCAGGCCCAAACAGTCAAGCTTGTGGATGAACTGGGTGACTTGCAGGACGCGATTATGTTGGCCGGAAAGCTGGGAGGGATTGCGGGCGAGCCGCGTGTGATCGAGACCCACAAACGCTTCTCGCTTCGCGAGCTGTTAGGGAACGTCTTTGACGGCAAGGTCTCCGCGCTGATCCCGACCGGCATCAACCTGAAGTACATGATGGCGTGGTAAGGGGGCACTGGGTATGACCAAAGCGCAGATGATTGACAGGTTGTCCGAACGGGTTCCGACCCTGACCAATCGGCAGGCTGAGGTCGTGATCACCACCATCTTCAACGGCATCAGAACGGCATTGGCCAAGGGCGATAAAATAGAAATCCGAGGATTCGGGAGCTTTCGCCTACGTCACCGCCGCATGAAGGAGGGCCGCAATCCGAAGACGGGCTCAACGGTCGTCGTGCCTGCCAAACGGGTGCCGTTCTTCAAAGCCGGAAAAGAATTGCGGGCGCTGGTCAATCAGTAGGCCTGTGCCGTAGGCGCTCAATGGGAACACCGGACAACACGACTGAGGACGAGCAGGAGATCCGCTGGACCGACGGGGCGCTTCAGCGCATGGAGCGGGCGCCGATCTTCCTTCGCGGCATGGTCAAGCGGCTGGCTGAGAAGAAGGCCCGCGAGTTGGGCTATCGCGAGATCACCGAGGACATTCTCACCCAATTCAAAGGCCAGATGATGGGCAGCATGGGCGGGGAGGCCGGCCTCCAGGAGGCCGCAGGCGACATGGCCGCCGGCCGCCTCCCCTGGACCGCCGAAGCCAAAGCGCGACTGGAACAGGTCCCCGAGTTTATGCGGCCCATGACCCGACAGATCGCCGAGGATGTCGCCCGCGAACGTGGCCACATGGAGGTCAATGTCGAACTCTTCCAGAAAGTGGAAGCGCTCGGCGAGGAACAGGCGCAGACGGAGACGCCGCTGACATGGTCTGACGGCGCGCAGGCGCGGCTCCAGCAGAAGATTGCGCAATCGCCGCCCATCGCTATGGGGTTCGTGGCAGACATGGTGAAGCGCGACACGGAAGAACGGGCCCGCGAGTTGGGCATCCCCGTCATTGACGAAGCGGCGCTCAGAGCTATCTGGGATGCCCCGCTCGCGCCTGTGGCGTGGAGCGACGAAGCCTGGACGCGGCTGCTCACGTCGCCTGATTTCGTCCGGAGCGGTATCCGCAAGGCCGCCGAGCGCCGTGCGCGAAAACTGGGACTCACAGAAATTGATTCCGAGCATCTGACGGTCTTTCGCAACGAAGCGATGATGAAGGCCGTCAAGCGCATCCGGTCATTCGGCTATAACGAGCTGACCTTCGACGCCTTTGACACGGCGCTCGAAAAGACCAAGCGCCTCCAGGGTAATCCCCAGGCCGAGAAACGCCTGCAAGAAATCCGTGATCACTTTCAGTCTCCCGACAGCAAAAAACCGGAAGGTGGCACCCTCGGCGCCGACCTCATGGATCGTTTTCGCAAGTATCTCAAAGGCGAAGGGAAGCTCTAGCGCGCGCCATGACCAATCGGCGCGATGTCGCGCCTGTCGTGTGGGCTAGAATAGCATCATGCAAACACTGGATGTTGAGAACCCTGGCCTGCCGGACCTGCAGTTTGTTCTGCTGGTTCTGGCGCTCTGCACGTCGGACCTTCGCTCCCTCAACGTGCCGGAGGACGTGCGCCACACGATTTTCCATCGTTGCTGGGCGCTCATGCACGACCGTCCACCGCCGATGGATGCGAAGGACCGGGTGCTGGATTTGCGCGACGGGACCGATCTGACGTTGGAGGCGATGGTGGAGGTGATCAGGCGCGCGCTCGGCGAACAGGGCATCACCGAATTGCGGTGGGACCATCCGTCAAGCGAGCCGACCCGTGCCAGCACATCCGCCGCGCGTCCCCTGATTGAGCGGATGCAAACGCTCTACCCGCCCCCTCCCGATATGGCCGATGACCCTCACCGACCGCTGTGAACAGCCGGCCGCAGATTGACTGATTGACCAGGCGGGCGAGGTATCGTATAACAAGTGCTCACGGGCGCATGACACAGGAGGTGGCCAATGCCGAATCAGTTTGCAGAGCAACTCAAAAAACTGGACGCGCTCCGGCTGGCGGAAGACTTTTCCGCGCTGGAAGAGTTTGATGAGGAGGCGGAACAGCTCATTATTCAGCGGTTCGGGGACGCCACCCCGCACCTGGAAGCCTATGAACTGGCCATCATGGGTGAAGCGGAAACCATCGTGAACGTGCCGCAGTCCGCCCAGGAAGACACGACCCAGGATCTGTTTCAGAAGAGCATTGAACAGCGTCGGCAAGTGTTGCAAGGGTGCCTCGCCGATGCAGGGGACATGGGCGTCGGGTCTGCCGCACGGGTAGTCTCGCCTGTGGCGGCACAGGAACGTCCTGTGGTCACACAGAAGAAGAAACCGGCACCGAAGAAGACGCCGGTTCAGGCCAAGGCCAAGGCAAATGTCAAGGTAAAGCCAAAGCCAAAGGCCAAGGCAACAACCAAGACACCGATCAAGCAACCCGCTGCGTCTAAGCAGAAGAACCGTGCGCCTGCGAAAAAGAAACGAACCGTGCGCGGATAACACAAGCAGGACGGATGCCGACCTCTCTCCGAATCGCAGGCACGTCGGAAGTGGCGTCCGGGTCCGGCATGGTGGCCACCATCGCCGACAAGGACTACGCCGTCTTCAACCTCGACGGGACGTTCTATGTGCTAGACAATGCCTGTGTCCATCGTGGCGGCCCGCTCGGCGAGAGCGACCTGGATGGCGACATCATCACCTGCCCGTGGCACGGCTGGCAGTACCACGTCAAGACGGGACGCTGCCTGAACAAGGACGGGGTCGCGGTCATCTGTTACGACGTGACGGTGGACGGTGGGGACATCACGATCGCCCTCCCCTGATGATCGTCCTTCACTGACAGGTCGCGCTCACGCAGCTCCCAGGCCACGTCGGCGTCGCCTGGCATGAGCGCGACCAGGTGATCCTGAAAACGAAAATGTGCCACGGCCCAGAGGCGGGCGTCGTAGTCTACGAGCAGGCCATGGGGCTGCATCAGCGTATGAATTTTGGCCTGCCTGAGGCCTCGCAGTCCGACGCCGACGGCTTTCAGGACCGCCTCTTTGGCCGTCCAGTATCGGAAGAACAGTTCCCAGGTGCGTTCCCCCAACGCCCACTCCTCGTCGTCGGCGATCGCGCTATACAGCGCCTCGTTCCGTGGCCTGATTTCCTCGATGTCAATGCCGAGGGGCGTCCGCCCCACGACGGCCGCGACGAATCTCGATTTGTGGGACAGGGACCAGTGCCAGCCGTCGAATGGACGAGGGGCGCCATGCGTATCCGTGAGCAGTGGACCGAGGGCGACGTCGTTTGCCTGACAACTGAGGGCGAGGGCCTCGCGCGCCCGCCGGCTTTGCGCCAGGACCCGCTCCCGACCACGCAGAACTTGCTCCTCACGCGAGATCGGGAGAATAACAGGGTGGAGCGTCATCGTGCGTATATCGTATCACCGCAGAAAGTTGCTTTGCCAATCCCACGGGGCTAGAATCATCGGCTATAATGACGACCTTGGCCACCCTGGAAGACGTCGCGCTCTTTGCCGACTTGACGATGGATGAGCTGGTCTTGATCCTACCCCTCTGCGCCGTGAAAGAGGGCAGTGCTGGAGAGGTCATTATCCAGGAAGGGGCGCGTGTACGGCATCTATACATCTTGCTCACGGGAAACGCGACCGTGAAAAAGGCGAGGGCGGACGGAAAAATGGCGGTGATTGCCCGAGTCGGGAAAAACGATCTCCTGGGCGAGGTGACGTTCTTCAAGAACACACCGGGGTCCGCGACGGTGGAGGCGTCGTCGTCATTTTATGCCCTGGAGATTGAGCAAACGAAGCTCCATCGCTTGCTGGATCAGCACCCGGCACTTGGCCTCAAGATATACAAGAAATTCGCCCGCATCCTCAGTAGGCGTATCACACATCAACTCGCCCTGAGCGTGGCCTACCTGCCGGCTGAGTAGGGCGTCCGGTGATGTGGTGGCCGAGCGGAGCCAGGATCTATCGGAGGCGGTCGCGGTACTGTGCTTTCTCGCTTTCGCTCATGGCGCCCAATGCCTGCCGGGCCTTTTCTTTTTGATCGTCCCCGAGACTATCGTAAGCCGCTTTGGCGGACGCCTTGTCCGGGAAGGCTTTCTTCAACTCTGTTTTTTCCGCCTCGGTCAGCGTCGCAGGATTATCGAGCGCCTTCTGAGCCAGCGAAGCCTTGTCAAACAGACCGTTCAATCCATTCGACAGATAGGCCGTCGCAGTGCCAATGACGAGGGCCAAGAGGAGCATCACGCCGAAGAACCGACGATGTTTCCTGAATTCTTTGACGGTCCGGCGCATACTCATAGGGCGTCTCCTTTCAGTGTGACGCAAGTATACGCGGTCAGAGTGCCGATGTCTATTCCAGGCAAGCGTGTTCCAAATCATGTCATGCGATCCAGAGAATTGCCAAGAGGGCACGACTCCTGTATGCTGCTCCATCGCTGTAGGTAGTGGTAGCTCATGAATGGTGTCGTGCATGATCCTGTCGCATCGTAGACCGATTGCGTTAACCGTGGTGGTGGCCGTCCTTCTGATGTTGGGGGCGACCACCGGCAGTGCCTTTGCGCACGACATCGAACATGCGGCCCACCACACAAGCGACATGCACGCCACGGGCCTGTGCGCGTGGATGTGCGCGACGGCCGGCGCGGTCACGACGGCCGCAGTTCACGTCACAGCCGGTACACTCAACGAAGCATCCGTCGTGCCGTTTCATGGAGGCTTGCATACAGTTGTTTTCTGTTCGAGGCTCCAAGCCCGTGCGCCCCCCGCGCTCCTGTAGCGTGTTCAACTCTTTTTGACAGTCATTCTCTGGCCGTCATTCCCGAGAAATCTTGAATCCAGATCAACAAGACTGGATTCCTGGTCACGCCTGGAAGAACGATCAGAAGACCAGAGACTGGCACCATACAATTCTCGCTGCAAGGAGTACGATGATAGCTATTTGCGCACTTCGATTGCTCAGGATCAACATCAGCGCTATGGCGCTTGCGCTTGGCGTCCTGTCGGAGGCACTCGCCAGTTGCGGGTCGGCCTCCTGTTTTCTCACGACCGGCGCTGAATCCGGTGTGCAGCCGAAAGGGCAAGTGTCCGTGGACCTTCGCTCTGCCTATGCGACGGTGGGGCAAGCGGACGGCGTCAGCGGCCGCACGGCGGCAGTGGACCAACGGCGGAGGCGGGTGATCCTTGACGAGCATCGTGAGCAGCGGACGATCAGCCGGTTCTACACCATGGACGTGAACTACGGGCTGACGGACCGGCTGACGGTGGATGTGACCCTGCCCTACCGCAAGTTGAAACACACCCACTTTATCGAAGTGGGCGAAAAAAACGGTGGCAGCGGGGATTTCGAATCGTTTACGGATAACGGGTTGGGTGACGTCCGTCTGACCGGCAAGTACAGCCTGTTGCCGACCATGCGGAGCCTGCTCGTGCTCGGACTTGGCGTGGACCTGCCGACCGGGGACTCCCACGCCAGGAACAGCGAAGGCCAGTTGCAGGAGCCGACCCTCCAGATGGGCCGGCGGTCGTGGGGCGTCGCGGCGTCGGCCTACCAGTCCTACGAGATCATCCCCCATCGCCTGAACCAGTTCGCAAGCCTGTCCTATCGGCACACGTTCACAGGGGCAAACTCGTACCGCTTCGGCGACGAGTATGTGATCAGCGGGGGACTGAACGTGAGGACGCTCAACATTATTACGCTGACCGGCCAGTTCGATTGGCGCTATGTCGTGCATGACGAGTTCACCGGCGACCTGCGGAGGGCCCGCTTTGCGGGGGAGGCAGGTTTTCCCGACGATCCGATCGTGATCGATCGGACGATCACGCGCCGGCCGGTGCCCAATACCGGCTCGACCACACTGGCGTTTTCGCCTGGCGTCTCGGTGGCCATGGGCGAGCGCGTCACCGTGTATTTTCATGCGCAGGTGCCAATCGCTCGGGACTTCAACGGGGGGCTTCAGCAAGAGACGGGATTCCTGTTCGGGGTGTCTACGACGCTGAATTAATGAGAGGGTGGACGCGATGAAGAAGGCGGTTGTTTCATTCGTGATGTTCATGGATCTGCTGGGCCTGCTCGGCATGGCGGGGCGTCCACCACTGGTCGGCGGCCCGGCCCCTGAGATCATCCTCATGAACCTCCAGGGTCAGGAGGTGCGCTTGTCAGACCTGCGCGGTCAGGTCGTGTTGCTCAATTTTTGGGCGACCTGGTGTCAGCCTTGTAAGGATGAGATGCCGGCCATGCAGGCCAGCTATGACACGCTCCGAGATCAGGGTTTTGTCGTGCTGGCGGTGAACGAACTGGAAGATACGGAACAAGTCATCACGCATGTCCAGAAACATGGCCATACGTTTCCGGTGGTGATGGATCATGATAACCGTGTGGCGAGCCAGTACGGCGTGGTGGGGTTGCCGGCCAGCTTTCTCGTGGATCGCCAAGGCATCGTGCGGGAGAAAATTGTCGGCAGCCTCCTGACCGAGGAGCGGATCGCGGAATTGTTCCGACAATATCATGGAGCCGGTCTTACCGGTGTGCAGCGCTGAGTGTGGGCATGTGCGTATGAAGGGTTGAGGGAGGACGTCATGGTGCTCAGACTAGCGGTAGCCTTTCTGTGAAGCGTCTGTCTGCTGGTGGCGGCTGGAACCGACGTCGGTTCGGCAGGAGAGCCGGCCGGAGCGGCTTCCGCCCTCCAGTTCGGGCCGAAGCAGGTTATGGAGCATGGAACGAAGACCTTCAACGATCATCCGTACCTGACGTTCAATGAGAGGATTTCCGGGGTGAGCTTCGATCGCGACGGCAAACACATCCCTGGCGTCGAGCGGCATTTCGCCAATGCCAGGGTTCGCTATGAGAGCCCGTACAATCTGGGCGCCTGGCTGGAAATGAACTGGATGGATGAGTACTTCGCCGGCGTGAAGTTGAAGTTCTAGGGCCGCACTTACTGGTTGGCAGGCACGGTGCCTCCGTGCCTGCCATGAACGTGTGTGTGCCGGCACTGATTCTGTGCTATCGTGGCCCGGCAGCATAGACACCACAGTGGTGTCTATGCTGCCGGGGGTTGCATGACGACATGTGCCAAGATCGTGCTGACGGCTGGTCTGATCGTGGTGGCGGGCGCCGTCACAGTCGGGGCCTGGTTTATCCAGCAGGGGTTCAGCGCGAAAGACGAGCCGAGCGCCTTGGAAGTGGCGCTTGCGCGCCAGGTTCGCCATTTAGCCGTCCCCAGGAACCAGCGCGACGCAACCAACCCCGTGGTGTCCAGTCCGGAAATGCTGGCCGACGCGCGGGCGCACTTTGCGGATCATTGTGCCACCTGCCATAGCAATAATGGCAGCGGGCAGACTCAGATTGGACGGAATCTTTTTCCCAAAGCACCCGACCTTCGCCAGAAGGACACACAGTCCCTGTCTGATGGCGAGCTGTTCTACATCATTCATAACGGCATTCGATTCACCGGAATGCCGGCATGGGGGGCAGGCACACCAGAAGAGGATCGTGAAAGCTGGACGCTGGTGCATTTTATCCGCCATCTTCCGAATCTGACGGAGGCGGAGTTGGCTGAGATGAAGCGCCTGAATCCAAAGACGCCAGCGGAATGGGCAGGGAACCCCTCCACACACCAACATTGAACAAGACCCCGTGGTTGTAACGAGTTTGCCTGGTGCGCTATGGTAGCGCGGACATTCTCTGGCGTCCATCGGCAAGGATTCTGTCGCTATGTGTCTTCAGCCTGTCTGCCTGGTCTTGTTCCTCCTCTGGGGCCTGCCGACGTGGCCTGCTGTTGCCGAGATAGACGATGCCGCCCACTATTACAACCAGGGGATGGCGCATGCCTCACAACGCCGCTTGAGCGAGGCCGCCGACTCCTTTCACAAAGCCCTGGCACTCAATCCTGGTCACCGAGAGACGCTCTATGCGTTGGGATCCCTCTACGAGTCCCAGGGGCGGAATCAAGAGGCCGGTGATCTCCTGGCGAAGCTGGTCCTCCTTGCGCCAGACCACGCCGATGCGTATTATCTCCTGGGCACGATGGCCGAGAGGGCCCACAACATCCCCCAGGCGGAGCAAGCTTACAGGCACGCCGTTGCGGCCCGTCCGGACTTCGTGGACGCGCATTACAATCTGGGGTTCATTCTCAAGTCAAAAGGCGAATGGGAAGCCTCGGCGCAGGCGTTTCGGACGACCGTGTCTCTCAGACCGGACTATGCCGAGGCGCACATGAACCTGGGCGTCATCTATACCCACCAGCGGAAATTCCATGATGCCGAGCAGACCTACGAAGAAGCGATTCGTGTGAAGCCGACGATGGCGGAAACCTATTACAACCTCGGTCTGTTATATGAATTCCACATGCGGGACCGCCCACGGGCACTTGCGACGTACCGGACCTATCTTGCACTGGGCGGCCTCGATGAGCGCGTCCTGCGTATCGTGCGGGAAACCAGCAAATGACGAGGCCCTTCATCGTTTTACTGTGGCATCGGCCGTTTGGCTTGCCCATGGCGCTGTCTCTGGCGCTGCACGGTCTTGCGGTGGTGGCGGTCGGCGTCTTCATGCCGGCGACGACAGGTACGCCTGTCCAGACTCCGGCCATGACGGTGGATTTGGTCAGCAACCAACTGGCGGTGGCAGTTCAGCCGGCACCGGCTTCTTCAGCGCCCGTCGTGACATCTCAGTTGACGCAGACGATGGTCACGAGACCAAGAGTGTCAAAAGCGGCGTCGAAAGCCCGTTCGGCAGTCGTCAGACGGGCATCGTCACGCGCTCGTGCCTCGGCGGTTGCGCCGGTGGTCGTGCCGGCGATGATCTCGCCGTCTGATATGGCGTCGTCTGCGCCGATCATTGTGGACTCTGAAGAGTCCATGACGGTTGCGGCGCTCTCGTCGGCCACCGCTCTTGCTCATTCAGGGGCGTTCGTCTTGTCGAGCGTCGGCACGGGACGCTCAACAGTGCAGATGGGAGATAACCCGCGTCCGGCCTATCCTCGTGCGGCCCGTGAAGCTGGGTGGGCCGGTACGGTGATCGTGCAGGTCTTGGTCTTACCGGACGGGACGGTCGGCCACATCACCCTTTACCAGACGTCGGGCCATGCGATTCTCGATCAGGCGGCGCTTTCGGCTGTGCAACGGTGGCGTTTTGTTCCCGCCATGGAAGGACATGTGTCGTTTGAAAGCGTCGTCAATCTGCCGATCCGCTTCAACCTCAAAGACGCCTACTAGCTTGTGCGCGGCGGATGCCTTAACGCTTCTGCGGAAATTGCCGTTGCTTTTTATAATAGAGCACCTGGGTCACACGCCGTTCTTTGGAAAAAATGACCTCTACGGTCGTTCCGTCCGCATAGGGATAGAGCCACAGGGTATCGGTGGACTGATTCGGCGGCCCCATCACGCGGCGGACGGCTTCCTTGGACATGCGGAGCGTAATCGCGCGATAGCGTTGGGAAGGGTTTGGGCGGACGTCCTGCGACTGCGTGGCCGAATTGCGATCTGCCGTCTGAGCCAGTAGAGGCCAGGCCGCGAACAATTCGGCTGCCAGGCCGAGCGCAAGCACACCACGCAGGAACCGGATCATCGGCAGGACCCTCGTTCAACAACGACCATGGGACAAATCATAATCGTGGCTTTGAGGCGGAGTCAATCTGATACAATCCCGCCTGATGTCACGTCCCTATCCTCATCTCCACCAGATCAGCCGGTCGGACGGCGGGGTGCCCAAGTTGCCGGTGGCGGAGGCGCGCGTCACCGCCGACGGGGTGATGGGGGACCATCAGCGGAATCGTGAAGCCCATGGCGGCGTGGAGCGGGCGGTCTGTTTGTTTTCCCTGGACCTCATTGAAGCGTTGCAGGCAGAAGGGCATAGCATTACGCCTGGCGCAAGCGGCGAGAACCTCACGCTCGCCGGGCTGGACTGGGCGCGCCTCGCGCCAGGAGACCGCGTACAGATCGGAGAGACCCTGCGGGTGGAGATCGTGAGCTATACCAGCCCCTGCCGCCACAACGCGCAGTGGTTTACGGCGGGCGACTTCTCGCGGATCTCTCAAAAACGCCATCCAGGCTGGAGCCGTTTGTATGCGCGAGTGCTGGTGGAAGGCGTCGTGCGGACGGGCGATCGGGTCACGGTTGAGCCGGGGGGCGGCCCCCATTTCGGCATTGAGCGCACCCTATAGTGCCTGGGCGATGACGCACTTGAGGTACTCGCTCTCCGGCATTCCAAGGAGCACGGGGTGGTCGCGCCCCTGGGCACTCTGTGTGACCAGTCTCACCGTGCGGCGGACGTCGCTAGCGGCGTCCAAAAGGAGTCGTCGGAATTGTTCGGCGCTCAGGTGGTGCGAGCAGGAACATGTCACCAGACACCCTCCTGGTCTGAGCAGGCGCATTGCTCGCAGGTTGATTTCCTTATAACCGGCGATGGCGTCGGCCAGGCGATCACGCGTTTTGGCGAAGGCGGGAGGGTCGAGGACAATCAGATCGAAGGACTCGCGGCGACGATCTCGCTCCTTGAGTTCGTCGAAGACGTTGCCGACGCGGTAGGCACAGCGATCGGCCAGGCCATTACGTTCGGCTAGGGCCTTGGCCTGTGCAAGGGCCGGCTCCGATTGATCCAGACCGGTCACGCGGGCGGCCCCGAACATGGCGGCATGGAGACCCCAGAGGCCCGTATAGCAGAAGCAATCCAGTACGTCTGCCCCATCCGCCAGTCGTTCGATCAGGCGATAGTTCTCCACTTGATCCAGAAACAAACCGGTCTTCTGGCCTTCCAGTAGATCCACCAGCACCTCCAGGCCGTTGACCTGCACCACCAGTTCAGACGGCACTGATCCGAACAACACCGTCCGCTCCCGAACCAGGCCCTCGCGTTCGCGCATCGGCGAATCGTTCCGGGCCACAATGGCCGTGGGCGCAAAGACTTCTTGGAGCGTGCGCAGAATGAGGTCTCGGCGGCGGTCCATGCCGGCAGTCAGCAGTTGGATGACCAGCGCGTCGCCGTAGCGATCCACGATCAGGCCTGGCAGCCCATCCGCTTCCCCGTGAACCACGCGGTAGACAGACCTTTTCCCCAGCGTCTTTTCCCGCCATGCCTGGGCCTGCCGGATGCGGCTGATGAAGAAGTCCTGATTGATGGGGATTCGGTCGCGTCCGAAGAGGCGAATGGCGATTGTGGAGCGCGGATTGAGGTAGCCGCGACCCAGGAAGCGCCGGCGGCTGTCCACCACGTCCACCAGATCGCCGGATGCCACACTCGGCGGCCAGCCCTCCACTTCATTCCGATAAATCCAGGGATGCCCGGCCAACAGGCGATCTTCTTCCCCCTGCTTGAGTATGACGGTATGGAGAGGCTCCACCGGTTCGCCTAGTCGTCCAATCGTCCCGACGCCATCAGCCGTTGTTTGAGAATCCACATTTCGTACAGCGGCCAGCCGGCCATCACCAGGAAAGTCCCGAGCATGAGGACGTCGCCCAACAGCATCGCGAGCGCGAAGTGGGGGCTGACATAGAGGATCAGCCAGGGCGAGGCGAGATCCAGCGCGACGCCCCCAAAGGCCAGGAGGGTCATGGCCGTCTTTAATCCCTGGCTTGCCATGGTGAGGTAGAAGACGTGGCAGAGAATCAGGAAAAGCACCGGCATCGTGAAAAAATGAAAGTGCGTCGTCTCGGCCAGCTCCCGGAAGGACTTGGGCTCGCCGAAGGTCGCGTCAGACCCCAGGTAATGCTGGGCGATCCCGGCATAGGACAGGCCGGTGGTGCTGTGCGCCCAGTAGATGGTGAACAAAAACCCCGCGAAGAGTATGCCGATGAAAAGGGTGTAGACCAGACGGATGTTTTTGTCCGTATCGAGCAGGCGAAATTTGGTGTTGAAGTGGCGCATGGCGGTCAACGGCGAGGGAGATAGAACTCGTCCACGAGCACAAGCGCGCGCTTCACGCCGGCGCTGACGGAGCGGACCGACATCGTGGCCCCTGTGATGTTGAGGATGTCTTTATTGATGCGGATGGGATCACGCACGGTTTTCCCCTCGTACTGCGCGTTGAACCGCTTCATCCGTACCTCACTGCCTTTGCTCTCGCGATACACCAGAATCTCAATGGCGGAGACCGAACCCTCAGGGGTCACGCCGACCATATAGGTGATGGGCCGGTGCTTGCCGATGGTCTCCTGGATCACGGCGTAGCCGTCCACCTTGCCGTTGGTTTCGGCTTTGAAGGCCCGGAACGATTCTTCGGGGAATTTCCAGCCGATCCGCTCTTGTATTCGAACCTTCTGATCGGGTGTCAGCGTGAGTTCCTGCGTTCGGACCTGCTGAGATGCGGGAAACAAGATTTTGAGGGCCTGTTCCTCCGTGAGGTAGACATCAATGCTGCCGATCTCTTCTTCGGTCAGCCAACGCTTCAGGTCCGGGTCCCAGGTGCGCTTCCCCGGCTCCACAGCGTCGGCGAAGGGGGCGAGCGCGAACCACAGTGGCAGGGTAGCCGTCAGCACACGTCTCAGCATCCTTTTCTCATCTGGCACGGCGGGCATCTTAGCACGGCTTAGAAATACGTCGCTACCGAGAGCAGCAACCCATTCCCGTCAATGCGTCCGAACTCCCCCGTCGGCGTGGCGGCATGATTCGTGTTCAATTGCGTGTTGAACTGATAATCCAGCTTGAAGACTGTGTCTTCGACGGGACGGAAGTTGACCCCCAGGGTCAACCGTTGCAGCTCGCGGGTATTGCCGCCTGTCGCCGTCAGGGTCCGGTCGTCCGTATCGGTGTCCACGTCGTCCCATCGAACAACGGCGGTGAATGTTGAAGCCTCCGTGACATGCTTCGGCGCCCACATCTTGAAAAAATTCGGCAAGAAGTGGTAATTGCCCTGAAGGTAGTAGCCCCTCATGCCGGTGGGCGCGAGGCCGCTTGTGCCACTGGCGTCAATGCGCGCCCAGGCGGCTTCGCCGATCACCTCAAACGGCCCTTTTTGCAAGGTCCAATCAATCGCCCAGAGCGTGGCGTATTTGTCGGCGTTGCGGCTGTAGGCAGAATGAGCCGCAGAGCCGGCGACTTCGATCCCCAGGAACGGGCTGAAGGCCACACGCCCGACCACGCCCTTATTATTATTATTGTCGTTTCTCTGGAAGCCCCGCACATTGCGCAGCCCGTCGCCGACGCCGACTGCGGTATCGGCCGCTCTGAGGGCAAACCCGTTGAAGGCGTAGAGCTCGTAATCCAGCTTCGAGACGCGCCCCGGATAGAACGTACCGTAGACTCCAACGCCGGTTTCCGTCCAAGTCGAGGGAATGATGAGCCGGGAGACCAGCGGACGATCCGTCAGGTCGTTGAGAGGCGAATCGTGCAGCAGATTGAACTTGCCGACCGGCATCAGGAGAAGCCCCGCGCGCAGGTTGAAGGGCTCGGCGACCAGGTAGTCCACGGTTGCAAACTCGATCTTGATCTCGCCGTCTCCCTTGGCGTTGTTGGTCCCACCGTGCTCAAATTCGATTTCGGCGGCGACCTTGAGGTGCTCCGTCACGTCCCCATAGATAAAGGGAATGAACCGGACTTGGTCGAAGTTCGTGGCCCGGCTGCGCGTGAGTTGTTGGTCGGTGAGAAAATTCATCTCGAAGTCCATATAGCCACCGACCGTGGCCCTGGGCGCCGAGACGAAGGGCTTGGCATAGACGAGCTTACCGCTGCCGGTGCTGCCGACACTGAGCGGCTTTTCGCCTTCCTTCGTCGCCTTGACCTTCGCTTCCTCGGCCTCGTGCTTGGTCAGCGCCTCCACCATCTGTTCGAGCTTCTTGATCCGTTCCTCCAATGCCTGTTCGGTCTTCTCGTCGGCCATCGCTACGAACGGGGCATCTCCCAGCAGGCAGGCTGAGAGGGCCCCGATGATCGCCAGTCGTCGCATGACTTCCTCCTCATTTATGAATTTATGAAATTGAGAACTATCCTCATGTCTACCCGAACACCCTGTGTATCTTAATAGACGCCTGGGTGTCAAGCGCTTGACTTTCGCGCGGTCGCGCGGTATAACCCTTCCGCTCAGTATGATGAAACGGCTTCCCCTCGTCCTCGTGGTGGCCCTTTTGGGGCTGTGCCTGCTGGCGTTTCCGCCGCTGGCCGCGACGCTTGAATTGCACCATGCAATGGGCGAAGCAGACGAGGACGGCCACCAGCATTCCGTAGCCGACCTCTGTTCCTGGGTGCAGGGTCACACCTCGTCGTCGGATGGCGGCTGTACTCCCGTTCTGGTGTCCCAGCCGACTCAGTCCGCGCTTGAAGCTCCGTCTCACGACCGCATCGTCGAGCGTCTGCTGCTCGCGAGCCTTCCTGTCCGCGCTCCTCCCGCGCAACTCCTCTAAGTCGTAATCATTCCACGCTGAAGCGATCTGCGCCGACTGTCGCGCTTCGCGTGGGGATTTCTTCACTTGCTCGGCAATGGAGGGGGATATGCCTATTCGGACAGTGGTGTGTACCGTGCTGTGTGCCGTAATGTTCGGCGGCTGGTCGCAGGGGTTCGCGAAAGAAACCGCCGGATCGGAGATCGAGGACCTGAAAAAACAGATGGCCCTGATGGAGGATCACCTGCGGGTTCTCCGTAAGAAGGTGGAGCAGATGGAGGCCAAACCGGCCGTTGCGCCACCAGCGGACAAGCCGGCGGCTGTTGTGGAGGAAGAGAAGTTCAAGCGGCTGGAGGAGAAAGTGGACGCGGCGGCCGCAGCAACCAAGAAGACGTTTTGGTCGCAGTTCAATCCCGCCCTCACGCTTGGTATCGACACGATCGGCGCATACAGATCACGCAACCAGGGGTTCAATCCAGGAGACGGCTCCGGTGCGCGTAACGATGGGCGGGCGTTCAGCAACAGGCCAGCCGGCGCGGATTTCAATTTGAGGAGCGCCGAGTTGTTTATCGCAGCGGACGTGGATCCCTTCACCAAAGCCTACGGCGTGCTCAACGCTTCGGCAGACGCAGCCGCCAACGACGAGGCGACGTTGGCGGTCGAAGAGGCCGCGATTGTCACGACACGTCTGCCGTACAACGTGACGGTTCGCGGCGGAAGGTTCTTCGCCGATTTCGGGACGCTGGCCCATCGCCACGATCACGAATTGCCGTTCGTGGACCGGCCTCCGTCGCTGGATGCGTTCGTCGGCGGGGAGAGCCAGACGAACGGCGTAGAAGTGAGCTGGCTTGCGCCCACGCCGTTCTATCTGAAGATGACCGGCGGCGTCGGGAACAAACTCGGCGGCGACACCCGAGAGAGCGTGCCGGCCGGCCAGAGCCGGCCGATCAAGGGGCTGACCTACCTCGGCCGCCTGCTGACCTATTTCGACATCAACGACGACCATAACGTCGAGTTCGGCGCGTCTGTTGCCGAGACCCCGAACGCGGACGATGCGTCGGCTCCGCCGACCGGAAAGTTCGAGCGCCGCCTGATCGGGATGGACTTCAAATACCGGTGGTATCCGCTCGGACGGGGCTTGCGCCAGAACTTGACCGTGGCGGGGGAAGTGCTGCACGACCTGGGCGAAGCGGACCCGGTGAACGGAGGGCGCCGGGTGAATGTTCTGGGCGCGCCGATTCGCCAGGAGGCATGGGGCGGCTACGTCTACGCCGAGTACCGCTTGAGCAAGGAGTGGCAGACGGGCTTTCGGTTCGACTATTTCCAGCTCCAATCCGAGCCGCGGCTGGTGACGAACCCCCGCACTGGTCTGTTCGGCTCGACGCACAACGCGACCGGCCACCGGACGGACAACCGGACGTGGAGCCCGTACCTCTCGTGGTACCCGAGCGAGTTCCAGCGCCTGCGTTTCCAGTACAACCGGGCCGACCGCGGGAATGCCAACGATGTGAACGAGTTTTTCCTCCAATGGACCGTGTTCCTGGGAAGCCATGGACACGGATTTCTTGAACGTGACTGAGAGAGGAGACCACATGAAACGGATACTTTCGACTCTATGGATTGCAGGGCTGTTGTGTGCGCTCGCGTCGCCCGCATGGGCGGATGAAAAAATTCGTATCGTCACCACGATTCCCGATCTGGCCGACATCGCCAGTCGGATTGCCGGCGATGCGGCGACGGTGGAGAGTCTGGCGCGCGGCGTGGAGGACCCGCATGGCATTCCCATCAAGCCTAGCTTCATCCCGAAGCTGAACCGCGCCGATCTGCTCATCCTGATGGGATTGGAGCACGAACATTCCTGGCTGCCGGCCCTGATTGACGAGGCGCGGAATCCGAAAATCAGGAAGGGCGCGGACGGGTACATTGATTGTTCGGTGAAGATCGTGCCCAAGGAGACGCCCGGCACGTTGTCGCGGAGCGAGGGCGAGGTCCATCCGTCCGGCAATCCACACTACAATCTCGATCCTGAGGGCGGGCGGGCCATCGCCTGGGCCATCTTCGAGGGTCTGGCGCGGAATTATCCCCTGCGCAAACCGCAGTTTGAAGCCAATCGCAACGTTTTTCTCACCCAGCTTGATGCGAAGATGCGCGAGTGGGACAGGCTGAGCCGCCCTCTGAAGGGCCTGAGGGTGGTGTCCTATCACCGCGATATTGTCTATTTTGCCGATCGGTATGGCCTGGAGAGCGTTGGGGAAATCGAGTTGAAACCGGGCATTGAGCCGACGGGCCGCCATCTCATTGACCTGGTGGGGCGGATGAAGGCGCAGGACGTCACAGTGGTCATCCGCGAGCCTCATTTCAGCGAGAAGGTGCCCAATCAGATTGCGGCACAGACCGGGGCGCAGGTGGTCACGCTGCCGATCATGGTCGGCGGGGCGCCGGCGGTGAAGACGTACTTCGATCTGATTGACTACAACCTACGCACGATGCTCAAGGCGGCGCAGGCCGCAGGCGTCGCGGGAAACGAGTGAGGGTGGCATGAGCGGCGCGCTGGTCAGCTTTCAAGACGTGGCGTTGGGCTATGGCGGTATTCCGGTCCTGGAAGGTCTGTCGCTGGACATCCGCCCCGGCGACTGTCTGGTGTTGCTGGGGCCTAACGGGTGTGGGAAGAGCACGATCCTGAAGGCCGTAGCGGGGATCGTGTCGCCGCTTCGCGGAACCATCAGCCGTACACAGGCCGGCCGCTCGGTCCGGGTTGGGTATGTCCCTCAGCAGGACACACTCAATCTGGCGTTTTCGATGACGGCGACTGAGGTCGTCGAGATGGGGACCTATGGCGGGCTTCCGCTGGGACGGCATGTTGGGCGCGCCGAGCGGGCACGGGCGATGGTGTGCCTGGAGCAGGTGGGGGCGGACGATCTTCGCGGACGACTCTTCGACACGCTTTCAGGCGGGCAGAAGCAGCGCGTGCTGGTGGCAAGGGCCTTGGCGGCCGAGCCCGATCTGTTGTTGCTGGACGAGCCGTTGAGTGGGATTGACGCGCCAACGGTCGGCGCCATCCTGACGCTGCTGGGGCGTTTGAACCGCGAGATGGGACTGACGATTCTTCTGGTGACGCATCATCTGGGTGGTGTGCGTGACGTGATTCATGAGGCGATCTGGGTGCATGGGGGGACATTGCTTCGCGGGCCGGCGACGATCATGCTCGCGCCGGAACAGGTGCGCGCGATCCTCGAGGAGGATTTTCTGTCATGAGTCTCTTGCTGGAGATTTTGTCGCCTGACTTTCTCCTTCGCAACGCGCTTTATGGCGGGCTGATCATCGGCTTCGTGGCGCCGTTGGTGGGGGTGTATCTGGTGGGCCGACGCATGGTCTTTCTCGCGGTGGCGCTGCCGCAGGTCTCGACCGCAGGCGTGGCCGGGGCCTTCTTCTGGCACACGCTGTTTCATCAGGGGGAACCGCACGAAGGAGATTTCTGGCTGGCGCTCGCCGGCTCCACAAGCTTCACCCTCGCGGCCATTGTGGGACTGGCGGTCTGGGACAGCCGAAGCCGTGGACGGGCCGATGAACGGACCGGTGTACTGTACGCCTTTACCGGCGCATTGAGTCTGCTCCTGGTGGCCTCGGATCGGATCGCCGAGATCGGCATCCTGGGGTTGCTCAAGGGAGAGATCATTGCGATTTCCGGCAGTGAGTTGCTGGTGCTGGCCTTGGGCTACGCCGTGATCGTGGCGGCCTTGTGGCTGTTCAAGCAGGACTTGTTGCTGGTGTCGGCGGACCGCGACCTGGCGCGGTCGTTCGGCAAGAACGTGCTGGCGTGGGATTTCGCGCTGTATGGCATCGTCGGCACGACGATCTCGCTCGGCGTACTACTGGTGGGGCCGCTGGTGATGTTCGGGTTCCTGATCGTGCCGCCCCTGGTCGCGGGGCGGCTGGTCACGGGTATTCGATATGTACCGCTTGTGGCCTCGCTCGTCGGCGGCCTCACGGCCTTTGCGGGGTTCGTGATTTCGTACATCCTGGACTGGCCCATGGGGCCGACCGACGTGGCGCTGGGATGTGTGGTGCTTGCGCTCGTCGTCGCCAGCCAGGCCGTCCTTGGTTGGCTAAGGCGGGCGTAGGGGCGAGATTCATCCCGCCCATCTTCTGTTTTTCGTAGGGGCGACCCGGTGGGTCGCCCGCATGCATAAGAGGCTCCCACGCGGCGTCCGCCGGACGTTTCTGCTGGGCCTTAGCGTCTATTTTGAGGACTCTTTACGGCTGGACTGTGACGAACGTGACGATGTGGGTGGCGACGATGGTGAGCGCGACCGAGGCACCGACGGGGTAGACCGTGGTGGAGGCTTCGCTGCTGTGGAGCACTTGTCCGGAGGGCAGGCGTGCGCGGTACAGATTCTCGGAGCCATGGAATTGTCGGCCCACGATCTGGGCCGTGCCCGGCGATGCGGGCACGAGATGTACGTCGTCGGGGCGGATCATGAGGTCCACGTCCGTTCCGGATGGATGGCCGGAGACATTCTCAAAGACGCCCACTTCGGTGTGAATCCGGTCGCCCTCCACGCGGCCAGGAAGAAAATCGGCTTGTCCGACAAAGCTGGCCACAAAGGGTGTGGCGGGCTGGTGGTAGATGACTTCGGGGCTGTCGAGTTGCTCCAGGCGGCCGCGATTCAAGACCGCGACCTGGTCAGCCATCGCAAAGGCTTCATCATGATCGTGCGTGACCAGGATGGCCGTGATGCCGGTTCGCTGGAGCATCTCCTGCACGTCTTCACGCATCTGCCCCCTCATGTCCGGGTCCAAATTGCTGAAGGGTTCGTCCAGTAGGAGCACCACTGGCTTGGGCGCAAGGGCGCGGGCGATGGCCACGCGCTGCTGCTGGCCGCCGGAGAGTTCGTGAGGATACCGCTCCGCGAGGCCCGTCAATCCCACCAGGTCCAGCGTATGGGCCACAGTCTCGGCGGCGGCTGGTGGCGCGAGGCGGCGCAGCCCGAAGGCGACGTTCTGCGCCACGGTGAGGTGAGGGAACAGCGCGTAGTCCTGAAAGACCATCCCGACGCCCCGCTCTTCCGGTGGCACACACCGTGTTCCGTTGCACACGACTCGTCCGGCGATCCGCACCTCGCCTGCCTGGGGATGCTCAAAGCCCGCAATGGCCCGGAGCACGGTGGTTTTGCCGCATCCGCTGGGGCCGAGAACGGAGAGGGTGGTCCCTTCGGCGACATCGAGGGACAGGTCGGAGAGCGCCGGCCCCACGGCGTTGGGATAGGTCAGCGACAGACCCGCCAGTGCAATCAGCTTCATTGCCGCCTCATAAGCGTTTCTTGTCTCGCAGGCGCGTCACCAGCAGCCAGGGCAAGGCCGTGCAGGTAATCAGGAGTACGGCCAGTGCGCCGGCTTTGGTATACTCGGCCTCCACCGTGTGGATATAGACCCGCACGGGCAACGTGTCGAACCCGGCTGGACGGAGCAGCAACGTGGCGTCGAGCTCCTTCATGGCGGAAATAAACACCAACGCCCAGACGGCGAAGAGGGTGGGGCGCAGGAGTGGGGCCAGCACCCGGCGCATGACGATGCCGGGCGAGGCGGCCAACGAGCGCGCGGCTTCTTCGAGATGCGGGTTGAGGCCGGCCACGGCCGCGTCGAGGCCCTGGACGGATTGGGTCAGGAAGCGGATCAGGTAGGCTACGACCAGGACGCCAACGGTTCCATATAGCCAGGGTACATAGGTGTTGTAGAGGAGAATCAGGCTCAATCCGAGGACGGTGCCGGGGATGGCATAGCCCATCTGAACCGTTCCTGAGACGGTCGCACGGACGAAACCCTTGGCGCCGGTCGCGCTGAATGCGATGAAGAAGCCGACGATCATGGCGAGCGTGGCGGCAGCAGCGGCCAACGCGAGGCTGTTCCGGATGAATCCCCACTGCTCTCGAAACACGTCCGTGAACTGTGCCAGCGAACCGATTTGCGCGAGCAACACGCCCAGTGGGATCAAGACGGAGAGGCTCAGGATGCCGCCCGCCAGCGCGACGGCGGGCCAGCGCCACCGGCCCAATGGCAGCGGACGCGCACTCCGCGCCGTGCCGGTGATCGTGACATAGGAGCGGCGGCTGAGGAGCGCCCGCTGTCCGATGAGCACGGTAAGGGTGAGGAGTACGAGCACACAGGAGAGCAGTGAGGCGGTGGCTTGATCGAACCGGGTGTTGAGCTGGTGGTAGATCGCGGTCGTGAACGTCGGCACACGGAGGAGTGACAACGAGCCGAAGTCGGACAGCGCGTAGAGAAAGACCAGCAGCCCTCCCGCCAGGATGCTCGGACGCAGCATTGGCAACGTCACATGGCGCAACACACCCAGCGGCGGTTCTCCCAGCGAGCGGGCCGTTTCTTCGAGGGAGGAATTGGTGGCCTCCAACGCCGCACTCACCAGCAGGAAAATATAGGGATAGGTGAAGAGGCCCAGCACGAAGACCCCACCCCAGAAGCCGTAGATGTTTGTCCATTGTTGGTGGGAACCGGTGAGCGCGGACAGCCAGGTGTTGATTGTCCCGACCGGCCCCAACAAGGCAATGTAGGCCATCGCGCCGATGTACGACGGAATGGCCAGCGGGAGCACGGCCAGCCAGCGACACAGGTTTTGGAAGGGGAGGTCGGTGCGAACGACCAACCAGGCCATCGGCACAGCCAGCAGCATCGCCCAGAGCGTTGTCAGCCCGGCCAGTGAGAGCGTTGTGAGCGTGAGACCCGCGAGCGCACTGAGTGACAGGGTGCCCAGCGCGTCGGCCTGCATGGCCCAGGAGGCGAGCGAGATCAGTGGAGGAAGGATCAGGAGACCGACGCCGGCCAGCAACGCCAGCGTCCCCGCCTGGGCTAATCGAGGCGAGGCTGGGGCTGGGATCGCCAGGGTGATGGGGGCGGCCTGCGCCATGTCACCAGTTTGGGTTGATGGTGGTCAGCAGCGTGAGCGTTGGTTCTGCCAGTTCAGCGAGGCGTTGCGCGCTGACAGACGGGCGCGTGATCGCTGTGACGGGGAGGACCTCGCCGGTGGCCACGCCAGGGATCAAGGGCATCTCGTAGTCCTGGCCTACCAGAATGCCTTGGCCTTCCCGCGAAAGCAAAAAATCTATGAACGCACGGGCGGCGGCGGGGTTCGCCGCGCCTTTGATGATGGCGGCGGCATTGGGATTGATCGGTGTGCCGAGTCCACCGGTTTTCTGATCCGGATAGACCACGCTGATGGGCAGGCCCATGTTTTTTGCCAGGTAATAGTTGGGAGAATTGGTCAGGCCAATGGCGAACTCACCGCGCCCCACGCCCTGCCACACTTCCGTATTGTCCGCGAGAATGGCGATCCTGTTCGCTTCCAGGCCCGCGAAATAGCGTTGGGTGAACGCCTCGCCTTTCAGCGCGACGAGCGTGGAGGCCCAGGCCAGTGTCGTTCGCTCACGGGTGCCGGCAATCGCCAGTTTGCCTTTCCATTTCGGGTCGGTCAGGTCAAGGATGGAGCGGGGGACGTCCTTGTCGGTGACGAGAGTTGTATTGTACAGGATGACGCGCGCGCGTCCTGAAATGCCTGTCCAGGCCCCTGTGGCACTCTTGAAGTCGTGGGAGACGATCTTCGTTGCGGCGGATTGGTAGGGATCCAAGAGTCCTTCTTGGGCGAGTCCCTCCATGATGCCGCCTTCGGTGGCGATGAACAGATCGCCGCGCGGGCGCGCCTGTTCCATCCGAATCTCGTTGGCGAGGCCGGAGGTCTTGCCGGTCTTGAGGTCCACCGCGATGCCGGTCTGCTTCGTGAAGGCGTCCACCACCGGTTTGATGGCTTTTTCTTTGCGGCCCGAGTAGATGACCAGGCGCTCTGCAGCGGCCTCGGCAGGCCACGGGCTGACCAGGTCGCACAGGCCCTGCCCGAACAAGGCCACAACCATCATATTGACAATAACAGTGAGAACCGATCTCATCATGGTCCTTAAAAAAAAGTCACTTCTTGCACCGCTTGCACAGGCCGTAGAGCTCCAATTTATGGGTCGTGATGGTAAAGCCGTGTCGCGCCGCCACCTGGCCTTGCAGTTGTTCGATGGCGCAGTTTTCAAACTCGATAATGACGCCGCATTTCGTGCAGATCATGTGGTCGTGGTGGCGCTTGTTGACGACGTTGTCGTAATGGGTCTGCGAGCCAAAGTGCCGTTCCTGTGCGATGCCGGATTCGCAGAGCAGGTTGAGGGTGCGATAGATGGTCGCCAGGCCGATGTGGGGCTTATGGCGCCCCAGCGCACGGTAGAGTTGCTCGGCCGTCACATGGTCATTCTCCAGGAATGCGCTGAGAATGATCTCGCGCTGTTTCGTCACCTTCAAGTGGTGCGTGGCGAGATGGTCTTGCAGTTTGGCCAGTTCCTTCGCGTGCTTCATCGTCGCCACTCGTCCCTTCAGTATTGAGAACGAGTAATAATACCGTATTGACCCGATTGCAGTCAAGGAGAGGCCCCGCCGCCGTAGGCGGCAGGACCTGCCAGGTTACGGATGCCGGAGGTCGAGAAACCGCGCGATGCTGGAGCGCGTGATGAGCCCGACCACCTGGTGACAGTCCCGCACAACCAGCCGGCTGCGGTCATCGCGCACCAGACGCTCCAGGGCGGCGGTGATGGGTTCGTCTGGATGGATCTCCGAGGAGCGCTCGAAGGGCGCCATCACGTGGCTCACCGTCACGTCGCGCCATCGTTCCTGCGGAATCGCCTTCAGCTCCGTGAGCGAGAGCATCCCCACCAGCCGCCCGTGGTCCATCACCGGAAAGCCCCCGAAGCCGAATCGCAGAAAATAGTCGTTCACGGCCCTATCCAGCGTGAGGTTCGCGTCCAGCGTCACCACATCCGTCGTCATCACCTCGCCCACCTTCAGTCCCGCCAGCGATTCCTGAAACGAGATCTGGCGATGGGTGTCGTGTGCCGCCGCATAGAGAAACGCGCCGATCAACAGCCACCACACCCCGCCCATCGACAGTCCACTCGCCATGTCATAGACACCGACGAGCATCAGCAGCACGGCAAAGCCCTGTCCCACCCGCGCCGAATGGCGCGTCGCCTGATAAAAGTTGCGCGACCAGGCCCACAAACCGGCGCGCAGCACACGCCCCCCGTCCAGCGGATAGCCCGGCACGAGATTGAAGATCGCTAGCATGAAGTTAATGTTGCGGAGATGTTCCGACACGGCGATGAGCGACAGGGGTGAGACCGGCACTGCGGCGAGCGCCCAAAAACAGACGCCCAGCAGGAGCGAGACAATCGGCCCGGCAATGGCAATCTGAAACTCCGCTTTCGGGGTCGGGGCTTCGCGCGTGATCTGCGCCATGCCGCCAAAAATAAATAGGGTAATCTGCGCGATGGGAATCCGGTAACGCATGGCGACCAGACAATGGCCGACCTCATGCACCAGGACGGATACGAACAGCAACAGCGCTGCCACGATGCCCAGGCCCCAGTCCAACCAGGCGGACTGATGGGGCAGCACGACGGGAAAGTAATGGCGGGCCAGCGACCACGTCACCAGCGCAAACACCAGGAACCAGGACACATGGATGCGGAGCGAAATGCCGAACACGCGCCCAATCTGCCAGGATCGTCCCCCCACGCGATACATCTCCCGTGGCTACGCGTCCCTTGTCGAGCCACGACCGCTAGTTTACACTAGCCTTCATGCCGCCGGATACCGCGCTGTTTGACCTCCTCTACGACACGATCGCGCGCCTGCCCGACCAGCCAGGCGTCTACTTCCTGAAGGGCGCGGGCGGGGAGGTCCTCTACATCGGCAAGGCCACCGTGCTGGCCGACCGGGTCCGCTCCTACTTTCAGAAAGGCGCGGACCTCACGCCCAAAAACCGCCTCCTGGTGGCACAGGTCACGGACATCGAAACGATGGTCACGCGGTCCGAACTGGAAGCGTTGATCCTCGAACACACGCTGATTAAACGCCATCGCCCGCCGTTCAATATCATCCTGCGCGACGACAAGCACTATCCCTACCTGCGCCTGCCGATCACGGAGGCCTTTCCCCGTTTTACGATTGTGCGCAAGGTACAGCGCGACGGCGCGCTCTACTACGGCCCCTATGTGCCGTCCGGCGCATTGCGAGAAACCCTGCGTGTCATCAGGAAGGTGTTTCCGCTGGCCACCTGCGAGATCGCCCTTGACGGCCAGGCCGAACGTCCCTGCATCGAATATGAGATCAAGCGCTGCATGGCCCCCTGCGTCGGCTATCAGACCTCGCGGGACTATCATGCCATTGTCACGCAGGCGCGGATGTTTCTCGAAGGACGGGACACCGAGTTGCTGGACGGCTACCGCGCACAGATGGCTGCCGCCGCCGAGAAGGAAGAGTATGAAGAAGCCGCTCGCATACGGGATCGCATCAGCAAGATCACGCGGACTCTCGAACGCCAGCGCGTGGCCCAAACCGAATTGGTGGATCAGGACGTCGTGGGATTGGCTCGGGATGGGGCTGCTGCCGACATCCAACTGCTGTTTATCAGGGGCGGCCTGCTGGTCGGACGCAAGGACTTCCATTGGAGCCATGTTGCGGACCAGCCCGATGAGGAGTTGGTCCGGTCGGTCATTGAGCAGTTCTACCTCAAGGAAGTCATTCCGCCGAAACAGGTGTTGCTCCCGATGGCGTTGCCGGAAAACGACCTCATCAGCCGGTGGCTGTCTGAACGAAAAGGGGAAACAGTGCAGGTGCTGGCGCCGGAGCGTGGGACGAAGCATCATCTCGTGCAACTGGCGGAGGAGAACGCCGCGGCTGCCTTGCGCGCGTATCTGCGCGACGATGCCACGGGACGCGCTGCCGCAGACGAACTCCAGACGCTGCTGCACTTGAAAAAACCACCCGCCCGCATCGAAGGGTTCGACCTCTCCAATATCCAAGGCAATCAGAGCGTGGCCTCCATGGTGGTCTGGGAATCGGGCGAGCACAAAACGTCGGATTACCGCAAGTTCCGCATCAAGGCCGTCGAGGGCGCAAATGACTTCGCCGGTATGCGTGAGGTTGTCCTTCGTCAGTATGCTCGCGTCAAGGGCAACCAGCGACCGTTGCCTGATCTGATTCTGATTGACGGTGGCATCGGTCAGTTGAACGCCGCGATGGACGCCTTAGGGGAACTGGGACTTGCGCACCTCGACATCGTCGCGCTCGCCAAAGCGAAGGGCGTGAAGCAAGAACGAGTCTTCCTGCCGGGACGGAAAAATCCGGTGATCCTGAAGCCGTCCTCGCCGGCCACGCATCTGCTGCAACGGATTCGAGACGAGTCCCATCGGTTCGCGCTTGCCTATCACCGAACACTGCGGAGCCGGGCGTTGCTGTCTTCCACGTTGGACGACATCGCCGGCGTCGGCCCGGCCATGCGCCGCAACCTGCTCCGTTCGTTCGGATCGGTCAAGGCCCTGACCGCCGCGAGCGAAAGCGACCTCCAGCGCGTCGCCGGTGTCGGCCCACGCATAGCCCAAGACATTCGCCAGGCGCTCGCGCCTCCTCCGACGCTGTAATCGTCTCCCGCAACAAGCCAGGGTCTGTCGCGTCCGTCAGCGCGGTTTCTTTTTTGCGGTCGTATCGTTTGCTGCCCGACCATGTCTTATTGACATTGACATGGAGGGCTGATCGCCTTAATCTTTCACCGAGCGGATGATCGCGCCGTAAGGTGTGGGAAGGCTGAACAGGATGGACGAGACGATGCCCCTATGACGACCCCGACCCGCCGTGTGCTGGCGCTGGCGCCGATGCCGCCGGAGGCGTCGGCCTACGCGCTGGCGCGTTACAGCCGCTCGCCGGACTCCATCGAAGAGAGCCTGCGCTGGGTGCACGGCCACTCGTCGGAGAAGTTCTGGGAGCAGTTTTACTTCGACTACGGCCACGCCTCAATCGCCGATCTCGGTCACGTCATCGTCTGCTTTGAGGGCATCTCCGAACTGGCCGCCATCCACCTGGAAGACGAAACGCTTTGGGACGGCCAGGCCAAATCCTCCCGCTATCAGGATTTTGGGTCAGGCGACATAGTCGTACCGGAGGGCCTGCACGGCACGCCGGTTGAGACGACCTATCGCGGCATTGCCGCGCGCCTCCAGCAGACCTACCGCGCCCTGCACGCTCCCGTCAAAGACTACCTGACCCGCACGACCCCAAAGCCGGACGCCATGACGCCTGCCGCGTACGATCGCACAATGACCGCCCGCGCCTTCGACGTCACGCGCTATCTGTTGCCGCTTGCCGCGCCGACGAACGTCGGCCAAGTGACCAGCATTCGGACACTGGAAAAGCAGATCTGCCGCCTGTTGTCGCTGCCGGTCGCCGAGCTCCGTGCCGTCGGCGAGGACCTCAAGCGCGCCTGCGCGAATCCGCCTTTGAACATCTGGGGGGACTTGACCGGCCAGCCCGCCGCGCTCAACGAGCCGCTGGCCCCGACACTGGCCCGCTACGCGCGCCCGAACGAGTACGTCATGAAGACCTACCCGGAGTTGAAACAGGTTGCGGCCGAGCGCCTGAAGCTCGGCGCCATCGAAGAGAGCGAGCCGGTGGAGCTGATCGACCCGCACGCGCCTCTGGATGAACTCTGCGCGACGCTGCTCTATCGCGTCACCGCCTATCCCTATCGGCAAATTCTCGCAGTCGTGCAGGGCTGGACGGAGAAGGAACAGCAGGAACTGATTGAGGTGGGCCTGCACCGACGCGGCCCGTACGACGAACTGTTGAAAGAGTTCCACTGCGGCTATGGCTTCATCTTCGATATCCTCATGGACCTGGGCGGCTGGCGGGATATGCATCGGCACCGCCGCTGCCAGCAGATCAGGCAGGAGTTCACGCCGATCCACGGCTACGACACACCCGCACTCTTACAGGACGCCGGCGTGGCCCAGCCCTATCGAGAGACGATGGACCTGGTGCGGGAGCAGGTGGAGAGCTTGACGCTCTCCCACCCGGAGGCGGCCACGTATCTGGTTCCCTTCGGCTGCCGCACCCGATGCCTGTTCAAGATGGACTATGCGGAAGCGGAATACATCGCGCGGGTCCGCTCCGGTGTGAAGGGGCATTTCTCCTACCGCAACATTGCCTGGCTCATGCAGCAGGCCGTTCTGGCGCGCCATCCCTTCCTGGGCTCGCGCATCGCGGCCACCCCGCCCGACATCGAAGATTCGCTCAGCCGATAGCAGTACGTCGTGAAGAAAATCAAGCGGAAGTCGGCGGGAAACCCACTCCGGATTCCAGCGTTCGTCATCGGCTATGCCGCGCCCGAGCCGCCGCCGCCTGGATTCCTCGCCGCGTGGTTCAATCAGGAATATGGAGGGCCGCTCACGATCCGCCTCGCCGGCGATCCCGGCGCGACCCGGTTCGAGACTCACCACGGCCCCTGGTCCGCGCGGGTGGAGCCCAGTCTCCCCCTCTCCATCGCCGAGGCCTGGCACGAACGCCTGCATTGGGGGCACAAGTGCGCCGCCCATATCCTGCCGCTCAAGATGACCGGACGCGAGAGCCGGGACATCGTGCTGCTGCTCGCGCGATTGGCGCGAGGGCTGACCCTCCTGACCGGCGGCACCGCCTACGACACGGCGACCGAGTCGTACCTGAACCCGTCGGATTGGACCGACCGGCCGTTGCGGGACTTCCAGATCACCGACCATTTGCGGATCGAGCAGGTGGACGGACAAGCCGAGGGCCGGATGTGGTTCCACACCCGCGGGCTGTCGAAATTCGGCCTGGAGGATATCGAGACCCACCGCGCCAGGGGCCTGTCGGAACGGCCGGTGATCGAAGCGTTCACGGAGATGGCCAACGCCCTCACGCTCATCGGCAAGGCACCCAAAGTCGGCGAGAGCTTTACCGTGCCGGGGTTCGCCCAGCCCGTGCGGGTGGTCCGCCACCGCACCGATCAGTCCTACAGCGTCCGGTTGAACCTGCGGGAAGTCGCGTGGGAGTAGCGGGGATCAAGACGTGCGCTGCAGCGGACTTTTTCGTTGACCGAAGAGAGGTCTTTGCTTTATCCTAACAGACGTGCCCGCCTTTATATGAATATGACCACAAAACGAAAATTCTTCCGTTTCGATCCGGACAAGGCGATCCAAGCGATTCTTTTCGTCGCTCAGAGCATTCCCGGCGCGACCTTCCATCAGATTTCCAAGATCATCTATTTTGCCGACAAAGACCATCTCCAGAAGTATGGTCGGTTGATTTGCGGCGATTCGTATGTGGCGATGAATCATGGACCGGTACCGAGTGGGGTTTACGATATCATGAAAGCGGTCCGGGGAGACGGTTCCAGTGACTGCATCGAACAGGCCGAAAAATCTTTTGCCGTGCAGGGGCAATACACTGTGGTTCCCAAGACCGATGTCGCCATGGACACGTTCAGCCAGTCAGACATCGAATGCTTAACGGCGGCGATCAAACAGTACGGTCACCTGAGTTTCATCCAACTGACAGAACTCAGCCACGATAGAGCCTGGGAAGGCACGGATGAGAACGACATTATCGACCTTGAGCAAATCATCGCGACTCTGCCGGATGGCCCCGCCCTCTTAGAACATCTCCAGGAACAATCGACAGCTTAAGCCTGGATGAGCCTGGGCGATCAGCTCTCTCCTGAGCAGAAGAAGCAGTTCGTCCTTAAGGCCCTGAACCCGGGCAGCATCCTTCATCTTTTCTGTGAGTTTACAACTCCCCCCAAACATAAATTTCTTGTCCTTGGTTGTGTTGAACCTGACCCCCATCTTTTTCCTGGCAGTTTGACTCGAACGCGTCCCAGAGAAACTCAATGTATTTTTGCTCACTCTCAGTCTTGAAGGAGAGCGGCAGGTAGTTACGCAGAGGCGGCATCTTCCATGGCGATTGCTCAGAAACGGAATCCGAACAGCCCCCCGTCTTCCTCGGCATCAGTCAACACAGTTGGAAGCACATGCTTGCGAAGGTCGAATCCGGCGACGGTCTCCTTGAACGCATCATCTTCATTCATCGTCACGATGTACTGGAAGTCCAGCTCCTGTGCGGTTTCCGCGCCGACCTTCAGCGCACTGATCAACTGACGGCCGTCGACACCATCGAAGAGATGGCTGTCGTGGATCAAGAAGCCTGGCCCTATCCCGCGCCTAGCACACAGGCTCATCAACATCATGTCGAAGCAGAAGATCTGCATGTTCTTGATGCCCTTGCTGCGCGAGCCCTGCATCGGAAACTGGAATGCGGGCCCATTGGACGTTTCCTCCACAGTCATACTGCCAGCGGACTCGTAGAGTCTCCTCGATGTCTCCTCGAACGCAAGAATTGCCTCGGACAAACGCGCTCTCTGCTCGGAGAAGTCGCGCCGTAGACGCAACGTCAGGCGGTTTCGTTCGATCTCCAGCTCGTTCTTGGTGCCCTCCAGCTGTTCGGCAGCTTCGAAGCGTTGTCGTAGGGACGCAACCGTCGCTTCCATGCGCCCGGCTTCCCCTTGTAGTTGGGAAAACTGATCCAGCGCACCGTGACTCTGCAGAACTCCCATCACGACAGCGCGCCGTTCGTCGCGCCGGAGCTTCTGCTGCTCCCTCGCGGCAACGCGCTGTTTCGCAGCATCCAGTTCGCCGGCGAGGTAGTCTCGCCGATTTCGGATCACTGATTCGTGGAAGCTGCGCACATCCTCGTAACGCTTGATGGCTACGTCCGGAAGCGCGATCCCGGCTTCCGCATAGACATTCTGAAGATCTGCTGGTGACGGGGGCGCTTCCGTTTGTAGTGCACGTTCCAGATCGCCGATCGTGGCCGCATCGATCACGTTGGCGTTCGCAAGGTCATTGATTGCGCGGGTGAGCTGATCGGCCTCTGCTTCCAGATCCGCGTACTGGGGCAGCACACGAAACGCAGCAACCTGGGTCTTGAGATCTGTCAGTCGGGCCTCCGCCACCGTCAATTGAGTGCGGAGATCCGATGCCTTCCCGACGATGCTGCCGAACGCGCCGACACCCGCCGCCTTCTTCAGCTCAGCCAGCGTTTTCTCTCGATCTCGGACTTTCTGCCAGTCGCTGGCAATCTTCCAATCCAATCCCAGCAAGAACAGCAGGGCGACCTGATAGTCACCGGCCTGCTGCATCGTTGCCTGCTTCTCAGGCGTCGTGAATGCTCCGCTGAGTTGCCGGCGCACGAAGTAGGCAAATAGTGAACGGAATGTCGGTACGCGCCCATCGGTATCAGGGACCTGGTGCAATCTGAACATCTTTTCGCCAAGGAATTCCACCCACTCCGAATTCGAGAGACTGGTCTTCCCATTCAGGAAGCTGGCACCTTCAACGTGAATCTTGGCTTTCTGGTGCCCCAACCGTTCAACTCGAAGCTGCTCTCCGCCGAGGTCGAAAACCATGCCAAACGATGCGCTGGCGAGCGCTTCCGAACGGAACAGGGAATCCTTCCCGACATCCGAGCCTGTCAGGAAATGCACGATTTCAATCAGGCTGGTCTTACCCGCCCGGTTGCGTGTCTGCTTGTCTGTGGCTCCCGCTTCCTTCTTGGCAATCAGAACATTCAGTCCGGGCTTCAAGTCGAGCGATTTGAATGACGCCAGGCTGCTGTAGATGCGGTGAATCACGATGCACTCCGAACGAGGAGGCCGTCACGCAGTTCGACAGCCCCAATGAGAAACAACAAGTCGAGCGCAAGCACGAACGCGTCGTAGCGCAGCGGTGATTGCGTCTTATGGACAGAGGGCGCGCGCGGAATCTCCTCCCACAAGGCCGACACCGTGACGGGGTGAGACAAGTGCCGCAGAATAGATGCTCCCACGGTCAGCAGGGCGCGGTCGTGGGGTAGGTGCTTGGAGGGGAGGATCATCGTGAAACATCTCGAGGTTCTTCGAAAATGTCGCAGCGCTCGAAGTAGTAGGCGATAACTGTGAGAACTGCCAACTCGTGTTCCGGTGTCCCACGTTGATTGCCACCGGCCCATGACTGAAGCTCGGCAAATAGCTGGTTCGGGCCAAAGTCGCCGCGCAGCCGCAGATATTCGGCCTTGAAGGCCTCGGCTAACCGTTCGCCCAAGGTCTCGTCATGCCATTGCGACAGAAAGTCCGCGACCAGAGGCGACTTGATCATTCCTTCCTTGAGCAGCCGCGCGACGGCCTCGGATAGGGCGTTCGCCTCGATCTTCCCGGTCGGCACTTCCTTCACCTCGGCCATCGGTGGCGCAGAAAGCGCGGCAATGCGCTCGATCACAACTTTCAAATCAGCGAAGCCCAGACTCATCCTGGTCGCATCCGACGGTGCGAGGCCAAACCACGATGTTTTGTCGTCAAGAGAGAGCTTTCGGAAGATTAGCCGGAGTTCCTCTAGGGACCATGGCTCGATGCAAACGCCAGGGTTTGCCGCTTCAAAGTCAAGCAGGAGTTGTTGAACATGCGGCGGCAGGCCATCCGTCGCGTTGTGGACGAACACCCACTTGTCGAAGTGAGTGCCCCAGTGCTCTTTGGCACCCCGAAAGTCCTCGGTGATTTTGGCTTTCGCCTTGGCCGCGTCCATCTCGTTGGGCGCATAGACCTGGAACAGGCGCCGCTCGGACTTATGGAAACCGTCATTCTTGCGATCACCCTGATTCCCCCACGGACGACAGGCCATGAAATCGGCTTTGTATGCCAGCCCCATCAGCCGCTCGAAGAGAATCTGAAAGGCGTCGCCTTTCGCCCGCAGAAATTCATTTTCGAACTTCTGCTCGTAGAAGGCATCCTGCAGGTTCATGCGTCGGCCTCCGCCGGGGCCGGTGAGTCCTCGCCCCAGACGCGGGCGAGAGTGGCCTGGATCTTCTTCTCGAAGCGGGCGATCAATTCGCGGTTGGCGGCGACCAGCGCCTGCTCGGCATCGATCTCGGCGATGAGTTGCTGCTGCGCTGTGAGCGGCGGGAGAGGAATTGGAATGCGCCCGACAATGTTCTGATTGATTTTGGGCATGCTTCCAGCTGCGCCCACCGCATTCCTCATCAGGAAATCCCGCACTGGCTCGCTCTGCAACGCGGTGAGTAGATACTGGCTGATGACCTTGGACTCGTCGGCGCGCACGCGAATCATTAGGTCCGGGTAGATGAAGCTTGTGTCGTCCAGATTGAACAACGCTGCAGTGCCGACTAAGTCTGCCGTGTTGCCACGTTGCAGGTAGATGTCTCCCTTTCGGCAGCGACATGAAGCATTTGGCGGGATGTCTTCGTCCAAGTATTTGAACTTCGTCGGATCCAGCTTGCCCGACGTGGTCGCGGTGAGCGTGAGCACCTTCGTCCCGGTGGCACGGTCTACCGGCCTGCCCGAGTACCCGTTCTTCGGCTTGTCCTCAATGATCTCGGCCAACTCGACTAGAGGCCAGTCAGGGTGGATGGGGATGTGGGGGCGGTAGTTGTCGAGGACGGCGCGGGCGCCGTTGATGACTTTCTGGTAGCCCTCGATCTCCGCCACGATCTCCTTCTGCACGTCCAGCGGCGGCAGGGGGATTTGGATGCTCTTCAGGATTGGTATGTTTAGTCCGCTTCGCTCATTGTCTCCGGTCAGTGCACGAATGTCGGAGTACATCGAGCGCAGCGTCCAGAAGATGAATTCCGAAATGGCTCTTGGTGGATTCGCTGGCGTGATCGCTACCAGCGACTGGTTGCAAGTAGCGCCCTCCATTCTGAGCAACGCAACAGTTCCACGAGTTTTCCCCTGCCCATTCAGGGCGATTAGGACACTGTCTCTGGGCAGCACTCTGGCATTCGAGTTCTCGACTGCCTTCGGCGTGATTCGCTTCTCGCACTGCCAAATCTCAAACCCGTGAATGTCACCAGACACCAGCCACGGCACCGTTCCGTTCTCGTAATACTCCGCCACCGTTGAAGTTGGTGTCCCGCCAGTCATGAACGTGCAAATTTCGCCAAGCGAGACAGTTGGCCACTTTGTTCGTAGCAGGCGCGTCTGGTCCCCATACCGCTCCCCGCTCAGGTTGTACTCACCGTTCGCCGCAACCTTTGCCTTCTCCACGATCAAGCCCAGCGTGGGCTGGAAGTCCTCAACCGACTCCCCTGCCCGCAGTCGGCGCAGGTATTCGCCGATCTCGGCATGGGCCTGCGGCAGGTCGCTCTTGCCAATCTCGCGCCGCTGGGCGCCGAGGCCGAAGCCATCGTTTTCGACTTTGAAGAAAGCGATGGTGTTGCTCTTCTTCGCCAGCGACTTGTCGAGGATGAGGATCGAGGTCTTCACGCCGGAATAGGGATTGAACACTCCCGCTGGCAGCGAAACGACGGCGACGAGGCACTCCTCCACCAGCATCTTGCGCAACTGGGTATAAGCGGTCTGGCTCTGGAAGATGACGCCTTCGGGAACGATGATGCCGGCGCGGCCGGTAGGCGTGAGGTGCTCGGCCATGTAGTCCACGAACAGCACTTCGCTGCGCTTGGACTGCACCGAGAAGCGGTTGTGCGGCTTGATGCCGCCTTTGGGCGACATGAAGGGCGGGTTGGCCAGGATGACGTCGGCATATTCGTTCCATTTGTCCTGACTGGTGAGGGTGTCATACTCGGCGATGTGCGGATCGGCGAAGCCGTGCAGGTACAGGTTCACCAGCGACAGGCGCACCATGTCGGGCGAGATGTCGTAGCCCTTGAAGTTCTGCGCGAGCCGGCCCTTGTCGTCCGGTGTCAGCAGGTCGCCGATGCCTTGCATCGCCCCCTCACCCCGGCCCTCTCCCGCGAGGGGAGAGGGAGAAGAATTGTGTTTGAGGATGTGTTTGTAGGACGAGATGAGGAACCCGGCGGTGCCGCAGGCGGGGTCGAGCACGGTCTCGGTCTTCTTCGGGTCGATGATGGCGACCATAAAGTCGATGATGTGGCGCGGGGTACGAAACTGACCAGCATCGCCCTGAGAGCCGAGGACGGAGAGCAGATACTCGAAGGCGTCGCCGAGCCGTTCGGAATGGTCGTAGGTGAACTCGTCGATGATCTTGAGGAACGCGCGCAGGGTCTCCGAGTCGCGATAGGGCAGGTAGGCGTTCTTGAAGATGTCGCGGAAGAGCGGCGGGATGCCGGGGTTCTCCGGCATCTTGGCGATGGCCTCGGCGTAGAGATTCAGGGTCTCCTGGCCGCCCAGCCCGGAGCGCATGAGCTTGGCCCAGCCGTAGCGGGCAAACTCACCGGCGAAGAACTTGCGCTTGCCGCCGAACTCCTCGCTCTCGGCGTCCATGTCGTCCATGAACTTGTAGATGAGCGCAATGGTGATCTGCTCGACCTGGCTCTTGGGGTCGGGCACCTTGCCGACGAGGATGTCGCGGGCGGTGTCGATGCGGCGTTTGGTGGCGGTGTCGAGCATGACTTCTTCTTATGCTGAAAACTGATTCAGGGAGACATAGTCCTTGATGTACTCTGGGACCAGCGCGCGGTACTTCGCAGGCACCGCCTTGAAGTCGCGGGTAGAAAACATTGGATGGGTCGCAAGCACGGTGAAGTCCTTGCTATCGATGATGTTGCGCACTTGGTCGCTGCTGACGTAGGCCTTGAAAAAGGTTTTGATAGCGGGGATGGCCTCGGCTTCCTCGGGCTTGAAGTCGGCGACGAACTTGGAGAACTCCTCTTCCAGCAGTTCGTCCTTGGACTTGAAGCGGGGGATGAGGCCGAAGATTTTTTCGAGGATTTCGCGCAGGGTCAGGCGCCGATCCACGGCGGCGGCTTTGCGCAACTTGTCGAGGGTGTAGTACTCCTCGGGCTTGTCGAAGAGTTCGCGGTTCACGTAGTCGATGACGCGATCCCATTGTCCTGACTCGACGGCTGCGGCGATCGTCTCGTTCTCGCGCACGGTGTCCTCGAATTTCTCGAAGAACATGCGGTCGATCTTCATTCCCTCGTGTCCGATGGCCTCTTCCTTGATCATCGAGAGGATGTCGGCGCCGAGGTGTTCGTAGGTCCCGCCTATGACCACGGGGCCATCGCCTCCGCCCTTCTCACGGCCCTTGCCTTGGGGTCGGGGCAGTTTCAGCACTTCGTCGTAGTTGAACTCCTTCTCGAAGTACTCGCAGTTCGCAAAGAAGTCGAAGAGCTTGTACGCCGTCTTCGCCGGCTTCTGCACGCCGGCGCGGAGACTGTCGTCGAAAAGCTGTTCGAGGAAATTGTGCTTGCGCGTGCCGCGCCCCTTGATCTGGATGAAATCGGTCGGCGAGAAGATGGGGCGGAAGAGGCCGAGGTTGAGAATGTCGGTGCAGTCGTAGCCGGTTGTCATCATACCGACTGTCACGCAGACACGGGCCTTGCTGGTCTTGTAGGCGGCGATGAAGTTCCCCGAGCCGAGCAGGTTGTTATTACTGAAGTTGATGGTGAACTGCTGAGCGTCAGGGACTTGTGACGTGACCTGCACGGCGAAATCTGACTGGTACTTGCCTGGAAACATCCGGTCGGCCATCTGATTCAGGATCTGCGCCAGCTTGGCCGCATGGTTCTGGCTGACGGCGAAAATGATCGCCTTGCCGATCTCGCCACTCACCGGATCGCGCAGCGCGTTCTCGAGGAAGGTCTTGCAGAAAAGCTGGTTGGTGGCGTCGGCGAAGAAGCGCTTTTCGAACTCGCGCTGCTTGAAGGCCTCCTCCCGATCCTCACCGGTATCGTCCTTGAACGAGACGACGAAGCCCTCTTCGGAGAGTAGCTCGGTCGTGATCTCGGTGCGCGCGTCCACCACCGTCGGGTTGATCAGGTAGCCGTCCTTGACCCCGTCGAGCAGCGAGTAGCGGTACGTCGGCTGGCTATTCTCGCAGCCGAAGGTGCGGTAAGTATCCAGCAGCAATCGGCGCTCGGCTTCGCGCGGATCGCGCGTGCCCGGGTTCGAGCTGTCGAATCGGCGGAGGTAGTCGCGCGGCGTGGCGGTCAGGCCGAGCTTGTAGCCGATGAAGTAGTCGAAGACCGCGCGAGCATTGCCGCCGATGGAGCGATGCGCTTCATCGGAGATAACGAGATCGAAGTCGGTCGGCGAGAAGAGCCGCTGGTACTTGTTGTTGAAGAGCAGCGACTGCACGGTCGTAACGACGATCTCCGCGCGGCGCCAGTCATCTCGGTTCTCCTTATAGATGACCGTCTGAAAATCGGCCGACAGCAAAGCGGCGAAGGCCGTCTTGGCCTGATCCTCCAGTTCGAGGCGGTCCACCAGGAACAGTACGCGTGATGCGTTGCCGGACCGAAGGAAGAGCTTGACGACAGCCGCTGCGGTCAATGTCTTACCGGTGCCAGTGGCCATTTCAAACAGGAAGCGGTCCTTGCCTTCTTTGAGCGCGGCTTGAAGGCTGTGGATCGCCTTGAGCTGATAGGGCCGGAGAAACCGAAGCTTGTTCGCCTGAATGTAGCCCGAACGTTCGGCCTCGTTGCGCCACGCCGCTTCGGATTGGTAGTTCGGGCGCTGGGTGAGAACGATGTAGTCGTCACCCACGTGCTCGGCAATCAGGCGCTGCGGATTCGGGGTGACTTTCTTGTAGCCGGTGACCGAATCCGGTGTGGGAAAAGTGGTGATGATGTACGGATTGCCCCGTTCGAGGTCCCAGAAGTAATGGAGGTTACCGTTGGAGAGAATGACGAAGCGGCAGTCCTGGGAACGAGCGTACTTCCGCGCCTGCTCCTTCGCGGCGAGCGGATTCTTGTCCTCGGCTTTGGCTTCCAAGACGATAAGCGGGAAACCTTTGGCGTCGAGCAGAAGGAAGTCGACGAACCCCCTTTCGGTTTTCTCGAAGTTGTCGCCGAGCGCGTCCAGGTCGGTCGTCTTGATCGTGACACGCGGCTCCAGTCGAATGTTTGCAGGCGCGTTACCTTCCGGAAAAAAACGCCAGCCTGCAACTTCGAGCAGCCTATTGATTTTGATTCGTGCGGTGGCCTCTTTCATTGGCTTAAGGCCTTCAGCAGGTTGCCTCGCCAGTTGCTCATACGGCAGCGAGTATAGCCCCGCCCTTATGAATTGTCACGGAAGGCAGGGGGCAGATCGGCGCAAAATGGTTTGGGGGGGCAAAAATTCATCGGCCCCGGCCAGAAAGGGGCCTGTCCCTCCACGGAAGGTAGTCGGAGAACAGACCAAACCTGTACAATGTGATGATGGTGAGGGCGCACAGCAAGGTGGAGAAGCCTCTTCTCGGCATCACGATGGGCGATCCGGCAGGGATCGGGCCGGAGGTGATCGTCAAGGCCCTGGCGCGTCCGGTGGTTCGGCGGCTGTGCCGTCCGGTGGTCATCGGCTCATCTGAGGTGCTGGCGAAAGTCGCCGCCTCGCTGAACGTTCCCCTCACGGTCAAACGGGTGACGAATCTGCACGGCACGATGCCGGCCGGCGTGATTCCCGTACTGGACCCCTTGCCGAAACTGCTCGGCCCCTTCACGCCTGGCCGCGTCTCGAAGAAAACCGGCGCGGCCCAGGCCCTGTACATCACGGAAGCCGTCCGCCTGGCGCTGGACCGACGCCTTGACGGGATCGTGACCGCGCCCATCAACAAGGAAGCCCTCCACCTTGCCGGCTACCGCTATCCGGGCCATACCGAAATGCTGGCCGACCTGACGGGCGCCACAGAGGTCGGGATGATGATCGTCGGCGGGCCGCTGCGGTTCCTGTTCGTGACGACACACGTCGCAATCACAGACATGCCGAAACTGCTGACACCGGCGCGCGTCGAGCGGGCGATCCGGTTGTGCCACCTGGGCCTGACCACGCTGTTCGGTATCGAGCGGCCCCGCATTGCCGTGGCGGCCCTCAACCCCCACGCCGGCGAAGGCGGATTATTCGGAACCGAAGAACGCACCGCCATCAGGCCCGGCGTCGCGCGTGCCCGCGCGCGGGGGTTTCCCGCAGTGGGGCCGCTGCCGGCCGATACGCTCATCGGGCAAGCGGCTCGCGGCGCATACGATGCCGTCGTCGCCATGTACCATGACCAGGGACTCATCCCCTTGAAGCTCGCCGCCTTCGGCACAGCGGTCAATATCACAGTGGGATTGCCGATCATCCGCACCTCCGTGGACCACGGCACGGCCTATGACATTGTCGGCCAGGGCCTGGCGGATGACGGCAGTCTTCTTGCAGCCATCCGTCTAGCCGCGACGTTCGCCCAGCGCCGAGCGCCGTAATGGCAAAGGCGCCGCGCGGACAGAACTTTCTGATTGATAAAAACATCGTCCGTAAAATCGTCCGCTCGGCGCAGGTGCAGCCGGGCGAGCGGGTCCTGGAAATCGGGCCTGGCCGAGGCATCCTCACGGACGCGCTGCTCGACGCGTCCGGGCTGGTGGTGGCGATTGAGCTGGACCGCGCGCTCTGCGCGTCCCTTCGTGAAACGTTCTGTGCGCGCCAAAACTTTCGGCTCATCGAAGGCGATGCCGTTACGTTTGATTACGCGGAGGTGCCCGGTCCGTTTCTGGTGGTCGCCAATCTGCCGTACTATGTCTCCACACCGCTGCTGTTCCGGCTGTTGGAGCAGGGACGACGGGTGGACCGCATGGTGCTGATGCTGCAAGAGGAAGTGGCCCGACGGCTGGCCGCGGTTCCCGGAAGCAAAGAGTACGGGGTGCTGTCGGTCGCGGCGCAGTTCCGGTGCGACGTGCGCGTCGCCTTCGCGGTGCCGGCATCATGCTTTCGCCCGCAGCCAAAGGTGGGGTCGGCGGTCGTGGCGCTGACGCCATTGGGGCACCCGAGGATTGCGGTGTGCGATGAGGGGGTGTTCTTCAACGTGGTGCGAGGCGGCTTTGCCCACCGACGCAAGGCCCTGCCGAACTCGCTCCGCGATGAGGGCTTCGACGCGGCACGGACGGCGGTCGCGCTGGCACAAGCCGGTATTGATCCTCGCCGGAGGGCGGAAACATTGAGCCTGATGGAATTCGCTGCCCTGACTAATGCGCTGGAGGGGGCGTAGAAAAATCACGCTCAGGTGGACACATTCGACCAGATATGGTGTAGTACGGCCCTATGAGTCTTCTGATTACAGGCGCCTGCGGGTTTATCGGAAGCCGAGCCGTTCGGACCTTGCTTCAACAGGGGCGGACGGATGTGATCCTGGTGGATGACAAAAACTACCTACGCACGAGAGAGTGCGCGAAAGGGTTGGAGCATCTGCAGTTCATTGACCGGGCTGAGCTGTTCGACCGATTGCCGGGTCTCACGAGCGTGGAGGCGGTGCTGCACTTGGGCGCCTGCACGGATACTGGGCAAACCGATACGGCCTACATGGAGACGTGGAACACAGGCTATACGCAACACCTCTGGCGCTGGTGCGCGGAGAAGGCCATCCCGTTCGTCTACGCCTCAAGCGCCGCTACCTACGGACGAGGGGAGCAGGGATACTCCGACGATCACACGCTGGTGACCAGGCTCCGGCCGCTCAATCTGTATGGCCGTAGCAAGCACGACGTGGACTGTTGGGCGCTGCAAGAGTCGCGGACGCCTCCCGCGTGGCATGGAATCAAATTTTTTAACGTGTATGGCCCAGGTGAGAATCATAAAAACCGTATGGCCTCCACGATCTACCATGGATTTCATGAAATTCAGAACACCGGCAAGATGACGCTGTTCCAATCTCACCGAGACGACATTCCAGACGGCCAACAAAAGCGCGACTTCGTATTCGTGGACGATGCCGTGCAGCTCTGCCTGTTTTGTCTGGAGCGGAAGCCTGCCTCCGGTCTGTACAATTGCGGCACGGGCCACGCACGGAGTTTTCTTGATCTTGCCCACGCCTTGTTTCGAGCCATGGGGGTGGGGCCCAACATTGAATGGGTGCCGACGCCGGAGCGATTCCGTGACGGCTACCAATATTTCACCCAGGCCGATATGAGCAAAGCGAGCAACGCTGGATATGGGACGGCATCCACCTCGCTGGAAGAGGGCGTTGCGCGGTATGTGCGATGGCTTCGAGAACGCCCAGGCATCTAAATAGACGGTCTGTTCCGCAAGCCGTCCGTGTCATATATCAATACAATCAAAGACCTGCAATGGCAGGTCTTTCCCTCAACGATAAAAAAGTCAAAAACTTGACCGGAGCACTGGAAAAATAAAATCCATGCCTTATATAATTATGCTATACTGAAAATTCGTGGAAAAATTGGAGGACTTGATGCGTAAGTGTAAGAAGTGCCAAGGTTCGATGTTCCCGGAGCGCGTGTTGGATATGTTGGACGGATTGGTGGCCCATTTCTACGCCTGTATCAATTGTGGTCGGCGAGAAGAGGCCGCGAACTGCATTCAGCCCATGCATGTGGCTGAAGTCGGGGGCGCAGCCCGTTCCTGACAGGTCACTCTCTATTGGATCCCCGTTGATCCCTCTAGCTATTCCCACGAGGCTTGACAGCGCTAAAAAACGGGCGTAGCATTGTCTTATCTGGGAAAGGAGGGATGTCATGGACGACCGTACTCCACCGGACCATATACGCCTGCTGGCGGTGGTGCCTATCTCGCCACGGTGGGCCTTCTGCGCGGTGCCGATTCGCCTCGCGTAAGTCTTCATCCGGTGCCTCTCGGCACGAGATCGCTGAGACGATCAAAAACGGATAAGACTGGCAAGAGAAACCACGGCTATGTGGTAGAGGTGATCGGTTCGTACACCGACTGAAGCGCGTCATCTCCCCGTAAGGCAGGTTCAATACAAAGCGGCGAGTCTATAACAATGAAACAGCGCCCCAAGCGCTATGGCGGGCCACCTCCACATAGGGAAGTGGCCCGTTTCATTTGTGCCACCATGTACAGTGGATCGTTGATCTCTTGCCACTATACGTGGTAGGCTTCACAGTATGGTCGCAGCCGATCCCATCAAAAGCGGAGCGGTGGAAAACCGACATGAGATGGCGGGAGTCGTCTTTCTCACCCTGACCCTTCTGCTCGGCCTCTCGCTGCTCTCCTACTCGCCACAAGACCCGATCATCTTTGAAGAATCCCTCTACGCTGATCCCATAAAAAACTTGGTCGGCAGGGTCGGGATGACGCTGGTCACTGGAGTCTTCGCGGCGGTCGGCGGGGGAGCCTATCTTCTACCGATTGCACTGGGCGTGCTGGGCGGTCGTTGTTTTCTGCGCGGGGGTATGGCCCTCACGCTTCGTAGCGCGGGCGGCTTCACGGCGCTGCTCTTGTTTCTTTCCATCCTGTTGGCGCTTCGGCTACGGGGCATCCCCACGATGGGAAGCGGATGGGTACAGCTCGGCCTTGCTGGCGGCCACGTCGGCGGATTTCTGAGTGCGTTGCTCGTGGCCTACTTCGCCTCAGTCGGCGCGCACATCGTCGTCCTGTCCGGGCTGCTCCTCTCCATTCTGGTTGCCATGCCGGTGTCGTTCATGGCGATGGCCAGGCAGGCCTCCGAGAGCGCGGCGACGCTGCGCGAATGGGCACAGGAGCGGTGGACGCAGTATCGAGCCGCATCGGCTGAGTCGTCGCGTCAATCGAAAGAGCGCGAGAAAGAACGCGCCGTCAAAATCATCCGCGTCGGATCGTCCATGCCGGATGACGCGATCATCCCAGGCGATATCATTTCCGTGGAGCTGTCCGCCTCTGAGACCACCGCAACAGACACTCATACGGAACCGAAAAAACGACGAAAAAACCCAGGTCGCGAAGCATTTCCGGAGACCATGCTGCTCCCCGTAGTGGTCGGGAGTCCCGGGTACATCCTGCCCGATCCGGTGACATTGCTCGGCGATCCTGCAATGGCCGTGGAGCGGCTCAGCGACGAGGACATTCGCGCGCAGGCCCAGGTGCTTCTCCAATCGCTGGCGAATTTCGGCATCAACGGCCAGGTGATCCAAACGCACGTCGGCCCGGTCGTGACCATGTACGAGTTCGAGCCGGCGCCCGGCGTGAAGGTGGCCCGTATTGTGAATCTGGCCGACGATCTGTCGCTTTCGCTCAAGGCGATTAGTATCCGCATCGTCGCGCCCATTCCCGGAAAATCGGTGGTCGGGATCGAAGTGCCGAACCCGAGGCGCGAGGACGTGACGTTGAAGGAGATCGTCCTCAGCAACGCCTACACCTCGTTACGGTCACCCCTCAAGCTCGCGCTGGGGAAGGACATCTTCGGAGCACCCATTGTTGCCGACCTGCGCGGGATGCCGCACTTGCTTGTGGCGGGCGCAACAGGGTCTGGCAAAAGCGTCGGACTCAACACCATGATCCTGAGCATTCTCTTCTCAGCACGACCGGATGAGGTCAAGTTCCTGATGATTGACCCCAAGATGCTCGAGCTTACCCTCTATGAGGGCGTCGCACACTTGTGGCGGCCGGTCATCACGGATCCCAAAGCTGCCGCAAGCGGACTCAAGCTGGCCGTCAAGGAGATGGAGCGGCGTTACAAATTACTGGCCGCGCACGGCGTCCGCAACATTGATGCGTACAATCGCCTTGTTGCAGACACGCAGCGCCTGGCGACAGACGTCCCGCCGCTTCAATCCTCCGACGTTCCGCCAGACAATGTTCTTATTGAGACCGAGGTGGCGGCGGACACGGAGCCCACGTTCCTATCGGAAGACGAGCGGCTGGCGGCTGGTGAAACGGTGGCCGGCCTGGATCGTCTGACCCCTCCGACGCCGTTGCCCTATCTGGTCATTGTGATTGACGAGTTGGCCGATCTCATGATGGTGGCGTCCAAGGAAGTCGAGGACTCCATTGCCCGGCTGGCCCAAATGGCACGGGCCTCCGGCATTCACCTCATCTTGGCCACACAACGTCCTTCCGTGGATGTCCTGACCGGTCTCATCAAGGCCAACTTCCCGGCGCGCATTGCGTTCCAGGTGGCGTCCAAGACGGATTCCCGCACCATCCTCGATCAAAACGGCGCGGACCAGTTGTTGGGCCGTGGCGATATGCTGTACCTCGCCACCGGCACGGGCAAGCTGACCCGCGTACACGGCGCCTATGTCCCAGACGGCGACCTTAAAAAGGTCGTAGACTGCGTGAAGGCCCAGGGCGGGCCAGTCTATAGCGAAGAAGTGGTCACGGTGGACGCAGACGGGAGAAGCGACGACGAGACAGACGACGGCGATGACATGTACGAGCAGGCCAAGGAGATCGTCATCGGCACAGGCCAGGCGTCAGCGTCCTTTCTGCAACGCCGAATGCGTATCGGCTATCCCCGCGCCGCTCGCATGATTGAGACGATGGAGCAAGACGGCATTGTCGGGGGCATGTCGCGGGACGGTCGCCGGGAGGTGCTCGTCAAGCGCGTCGGCGTGGACGAGAGCCTATGACCAGGGGCTTGTTGGCCGGAAAATTTGTTCTGGCACTGGCTCTGTTCGTTGGAGTCTGGGCCGACCCCACACAGGCTTTGGACCCCGCGAAGGATCTCGTCAATAAGATTGAAGCCCGCTACCAGAAGACCACCGACCTGACTGCCGAATTTACCCAGACTACGACCATCACGGGATTTGCCTCGGCCATTCACGCAACAGGTCGGGTCTATCTCAAGCGCCCAGGCAAGCTCCGCTGGGACTATCTGGCGCCGACGAAAGAGCAAATTTTTGTGACGAACGACAAGGTCCAGTTCTACATGCGGGACCAGCAGCAGGTGGTAAACGGGCAACTCTCCTTGATGGCCGACTCACAGGCCCCGCTCCAGTTGCTCCAGGGCATCGGACGACTGGACGAGCATTATCGGGTGACGGTCACGCCGGATCGCGCGAAAGGCGATGGAGGGCTGCCGCTCCTGAGCCTCACCAGTCCGACGGGAGGAGCAAGCCGGCAACATTTTGTGATTGAGGTGGAAGCGGCCACGCACTTCCTGCGCCGAGTCGAGATGCACGACGCCAATGGCAACGTCTCCACATTCACGTTCCGCGCGATCAAGACGAATACAGGTCTCACGGACGATCTGTTCCAGTTCACCGTGCCGAAGGACGTGGAAGTCATTGCCGCCCCCATGCCGGTTCAGCCCTAGCGCTTCCCATGCCTTGGACGGCCAAATGGATTGCCGGTATCGTCGGGACGTTCATCCTGTTCATCATCGCTGACCGCCTCTGGTATGTGCAGGAGATGAAGACCCTCGCCAATGCACTCGGCACGGACTGGTCGAAGATCGAACGACGCGGTACCTTTCCCTATGAGCACTATAAAAAAGTCGTGCATTACGGCATGATGAAAGAGGACGTGCGGAAGACCATGACGCATTATTCCAGCATGGACGAAACACAATACGGCCAGCACTGGTACGAGATTTACTACTACCGATTCGGCGTATTAAGCCGACATGGTGTGCGCGTGGAATACGATTCGTTCGACCGCGTCCGTAAAGTAGACGACGCCCCGCCCGTCCCGCCGCAGGACTTCTCGAAATAGCCCATTCGGAGAGGGTGCTACCTGATCCGCGCCAGTTTCTGCTTGAGCAGGCCCCAGAGAACGTCCAGTTCGTTTGAATGTAAGAGGGCATGGACGGCCATGTATCCGGCCACGCTCACACCGATGCCGCCGAGCAGCAGCGCCGTCTTCGCCGCCCACGCATCCGGCTGAGTCCAAATCTCGAGGCCAGCGATCCAGAGGCACGTCACGACTATCGGAACCGCCGCCAGCAGTACCCTCATGTGGCTCTTGGCAATGGTGTCCCAATCAAATGGACCGAGCCGCCGGTCGAGCAGGGCGACCAGCGCGGCCATGTTCAGAATCGAGGCTAACGCCGTGGCCAGCGCCAGCCCTGCGTGTTTGAACGGCCCCATCAACCACAGCGACAGCATCATGTTCGCGGCGAGTGCGCCAGCGGCGACCTGTACCGGTGTGCGCGTGTCCTGAAGCGCATAAAATGCCGACACGACGATCCTCACCCCTGCAAAGGCCCAGAGACCAACCGCATAGGCCAGCACCGCCGCCGCCGTGCCCTCTGTGTCCACCGCCGTGAAGTGTCCATGCTCGAACAGGAGATGCACGATGGGCACACGCAGGAGCATCAGGCCAACCATCGCTGGAACCATGACGAAGAAGATCAGTCGAAGGCCGAACCCCACTGTGCTCCGCAACTCGTCCAGATCGCCCTTGGCGGCCTGAGTCGCCAGCGACGGCAGCAGCGCCGTGGCCAACGCCACGCCAAAAATTCCGAGGGGAAAATGAATCAGCCTCATGCCGTAGAACAAATAGGTCGGGCCTCCGGGAAAGTACGAGGCGAGGATCGTGCTCACCAGAATGTTGATCTGCGTGACCGACAGCCCGATCATGGCCGGCGCCATCAGCCAGCCGACCCGGCGAACGCCTTCGTGGGCCATATCAAGCCGCCAGCCAAAGAGCAGCCCCGCCTGCTTCATGGCCGGTAGTTGGATGAGGAACTGGGCCAGCCCGCCAATCACCACCCCAACCGCCACAGCCAGAATCGGCTGCTCGAAGAGGGGCGCCAGCAGGAAAGCCGACGTGATGATCGCAATGTTGAACAGCATCGGCGAGAAGGCAGGCGCCGCGAAACTCCTCATCGAATTCAGGACCCCCATCGCCAGCGCCGCCAGTCCGATGAACAGAAGATAGGGGAACATGATCTGCGTCAACAGAATGGTCAGGGCCAGCTGCTCGGCGTCGGCGCCGAACCCTGGCGCGATGAGTGGCACGATCCAGGGCGCGGCCAGGACGCCGAGGAGACAGAGAGCGGTTAAAATGGTGAGGAGCGTCGTGAAGGCCGCACTGGCCAACTCCCAGGCGTCACGTGCGCTGCGCTTGGTGAGGTACTCGCTGAAGACCGGAATGAAGGCGGCAGACATGGAGCCTTCGGCGAACAGTTCACGCAACAAATTGGGGATGCGGTAGGCGACGAAGAAGGCGTCGGCAGCGGCCCCTGCGCCGAACAGCCGCGCCAGCACCATGTCCCGCATAAATCCAAGGATGCGGCTCAGAAGCGTGGCCGCTCCGATCACGCCGGCATCCTGGATAACCTGTGTGCGTTCGCCCTGTTCCGATGGCTGTGGGGAAGGCGCGTCGCTGTCCGACTTATTCGGGCCCAAACAGCGCCTCGTCAACGAGTTCGCAGAGGACGTGGCCGAGTGTGATGTGGGTCTCCTGGATGCGGGCCACCACTGTGGAGGGCACGATGAACACATGGTCTGCCAGTCCAACGAGTTTTCCGCCGGTCCCGCCGGTCCACCCCACCGTCACCAGCCCCTTCGTGCGCGCCACCTGAAGGCCCTTGAGCACGTTGGGCGAGTTGCCGCTGGTGCTGATGCCAACTGCCACGTCGCCGGGATTCCCCAACGCCTGGACCTGTCGGGCAAAGACTTCTGAAAAACCGTAGTCGTTGGCAATACAAGTAAGCGCAGCCTGATCGGACGAAAGGGACAGGGCCGCCAGCGGCGTCCGCTCGCGCCGGTAGCGTCCCACAAACTCGGCAGCCAGGTGTGAGGCGTCCATCGCGCTACCACCGTTTCCGAAGAACAGAATCTTGTTGCCCTTGCGGAAGGTCTCCGTGAAGAGATCGGCGAGTTGCTGGATGCGGTCGCTGTGCTCCGCGACAAATTTTAGCTTCGTCTCGGCGCTGTCTTCAAACCATCGCTGGAGAGGCGGCGACATAGCAGGGATTGTAGGAGAGGCCCCCTGGAGAGTCAAGAAACCGACGGTCCTCATGCTATAGTTGCGCCATGGCGAGGAAACAGGACGAACAGGTCGTGGCGACCAACCGGAAAGCGTTCCACGATTACGCGATTGAGGAACGGATGGAGGCTGGGATCATCCTGCAAGGGACGGAGGTGAAGTCGCTGCGTGATGGCCGCATCAACCTCAAGGACAGTTTTGCCAGCGTGGACAAGGGTGTGCTCCGCCTGCACAACTGCCACATCGCGCCCTACAGCCACGGCAACCTGATGAACCACGATCCGTTGCGTATCCGGACGCTGCTGCTGCATCAAAAAGAAATCCAGAAGCTGATCGGCCAGACCCAGCAAAAGGGACTGACGCTGGTGCCGCTGCGAATCTATTTCACGCCGCGCGGACATGCCAAAATTGAGTTGGCGCTGGCCAAGGGGAAGAAGGACTACGATCGGCGGGAGACCCTCAAAACGCGGGAGGCCGGCCGCGAAATGGAACGGGCCATGAAGGACGGCAAGCGGGGCAAGCCCACAGATGCCTGACCGCAATCAACATAGAGGAGGTGACTGATGACGAGACACAGTTTCAACGGGGCGCAACGATTTTTTGTGATGATGGTGGCGCTGCTCGTAGCGGCCTGCGCTGCGCTCCCGGCTCAGGCGGGAGACATCCTGTTTGCGGCGGTGGAGAAGGATGGCGCGAAGGTCTGGGAGGGCGGCGGCGCCATTGATCTGACAGGGCCTGTGACGTTGCGGGTGAACAATACGCTCGGCGCCGACCATGGCTTTTCGATTGAGACGATGCGCGTTCAGGAGGTTCTTAAGCCGGGCGAGGAAAAGACCATCACCGTGCTGCTGGAGCACATTGACCGAACGGTGTCGGAGCATCGCGTCTATTGCCAGTTGCATCCCAAGCACATCGCCGCCACGATCCGCGTGGCGAAGTAGCCCGCCCGCGAAACGCCCCTTAGTGTTTTCATTTCGAGGCGCCTTCGACGATGTGGATTTCATCCGGTGTCAGGCCGTAGAGCGCATAGACCAACTGGTCTATCTCGCACTCCCACGCGCTCACGTCCGCCCCGGCGTCCCGTCGCTTCGCCAAGAGGACGTGGTCAACCAATTTCACGCGTGGAAGGTCATGATGGACAACTTGGCGTGAACGCGCTCGGACGGATACGCCCGAACTTCAAGCTTGCCGGCCTTGATCCACTCCACGAACTTGCGGACACCTTCCTCAATCTCCGATGTGTCGCTGGACTTCTGAAACTCGCCCAGAATTTCACAGGGCAACTGTTCGCGAACCTGCGCGTGCGATTCCAGAACAAACGCCTGCTGCCCTTTCGCGGACTGCATCAGGTCGTAAGTTGCGCGGTCGGTCTTGATGCCGACAAGGATGCGAATGTGTGCTGTCTTGGTCAGCGCGGGATGAAGTTTGTGAAAACCGCTAATGAAGAAGTAGCCTGCGAGACAATCGAACAAGCGCGTACCGTCGCCAAGCAGAACGCCGAAACGGTCGCGCAAGGTCTTGCCGGGCTCGTTGGCGATGAAGGTCAGGTCGGAAGACATAAATAAAACGCATTCTCTTGTCTGTGTGCGCCTACTAGACGATTTTCTGTTCAGGAATGCAATACGCTCTTTCTGTCATCTCGAATCATTCGTCATTCCCGCGTGGGAAGACCTTTAGCGCAAGACCTCCTTGAACAATGCCAGCATCGCTGCCCATGATTGTTGATCGGCTTCCGCGTGGTAGGCGAGGGCGTCTATGCCGCGCTGATCCGCCTCCGGGTTGGTGAAGCTGTGTTTGGCTCCGGGATAGCTGACGACCTGGAACGTCGCGCCTGCGGCCGTCATCTCCTTCTCAAAGGCCGCGACCTGATCGGGCGGGATCATTGGATCGGCCGCGCCGGTGAGTACGAGGACGCGGGCCGTGACCGTCCCTTTTGCCGCAGGAGTTGTCGTGGCGAGCACACCATGGAAGCTCACCACGGCGGCGAGATCGGCGCCGGCGCGCGCCCGACCGAGCACCACGGCGCCTCCAAAGCAGTACCCAATCGCGGCAATCTTGCCTGGGTCAACGAGGGGATTCTGCTTCAGTTGTGCCAGCGCGGCATTGAACTTCGCCTCAAGCGCCGCCGGATCTTTCGCGGCCTCGGTCATCAAGGCTTCGGCGTCCTTCGGATGCGTGGCCACTTTGCCCTTGCCGTAGAGGTCCAGCGCAAAGCCGACGTAGCCGGCCTCCGCGAGTCGCTTGGCCTGATTCCGCGCGTGGTCGTTGTGGCCCCACCATTCGTGGACAACAAGCACACCGGGGCGCTTCCCCTTCGCCGCGTCGCTCCAGGCGAGGAATCCCTGCAACACCTGGTGGCCTTGTGTGTAGGTAATCTCCTTCGTGTGAACCTCGGCGGCAGCCACCGTTGCGAGCAAGGGCATGGCCCCCGCCGCCATTGCTAGAGCTACAAGATATTCTGTGCGCATCGATCGCCCTCCTTCAATGGGTCATTTCTGCGGCCACTACTGTGGCGTCTGTCCGGTATAGCTATACAGCGGGGCGTCGTCCTCGATAATACGAACCTCGCGTTCCATGCGTTCCCGAAGGTATCGGGGCAGCGCAAACTGGGCCGCGCAGACCTCTCCGGTGAGATAGTGCAACGAACCTGTGATCCGCCGCCCGATCATCTCATCATAGTCGTCGGACGAATACGCGCGCGGGTTGATCACCTTGGAGGCCACCTGAAAGCCCCAGGGCAGACCGAAACAGGGCACGTTTGCCTGGTAGGGACAGACGACGGGAAACGCGGTCAGCAATGTCCGATAAATCGCGCTGAAGTTGAGCAGGTCCTGCGGCGCCACCGTCCCCGACTGGAGCGCAATCGTCCCCTGTGAAGACAGCCGACGGACCACCAGATTGTAGAACTCCCGCGTATAGAGCCGATAACACGGGCCTTCTTCAATCGGATCGGATAGGTCAATGATGATGACGTCAAACACCTCGTCGTGCGTTTCGAGCCATTGCCGCGCGTCCTCGAACCGGAGTTCCGTGCGGGGATCGTCGAAGGCGCCGGCGTGAAAGCCCGGCAGCAGATCGCGGGACACGTCCACCACCGCCCGATCAATGTCCACCATCAGCGCCCGCTCCACCGTGCGGTGTCGGAGCGCCTCGCGCAGCGTCGCGCCTTCTCCACCGCCGATGACCAACACGCGTGTCGGATTCGGGTGCGTCAGCATGGCCGGATGCACCAGCGTCTCGTGGTAGATAAATTCGTCGGCGCAGGTGGACTGGACCTTGCCGTCCAGGATGAGCGCACGGCCATAGCCGCCCAATTCGACGACTTCGATCTGTTGAAAGGGCGTCTGCTTCGAGAAGAGGATGGTCGTTACTTCGTGAACGTGTCCCTCGCTGGGCCCCAGTGGTTCATGAAACCACTTGGAGTTCTTTGGGGCGTCCATAGGGAAAGACCGCTTTGGTCTCTTTCGTAATGTCGGGGAGCACATGGGCCGGATTGGCGTCGGAGAGCAGTCCGCGCTTGAGTTCTATGAGCGTAGGCCGGCGGGACTGGAATTTCTTCACGAGATACTGCACGGCAAGTTCAGAATTCAGGGTGTCGCCGCAGGTGAAGATATCCAGGGCGGCATACCCGTGCTCAGGCCAGGTATGAATGGCGAAGTGGGATTCGGCAATGACCACGACGCCGCTGACGCCAAAGGGACTGAACTGATGGAAATGGACGCCGACAATAGTGGCCTTGGCGATTTTAGCCGCCGCGACCATAATCTCTTCCACTCTCTTGACATCGCCGAGGAGTTTGGAGGTGCATCCATTCAATTCAAGCACCAAGTGTTGACCTAGCGCATGCAATTTCTACTCCCCCTTGTGCTGTCTCTAAGAGTGGCCAATTGATCTCGCTCCACCTCCCCATTCGAGAGCGGTCTGCGCTACGTCAGCGTCTCGAAATTTTATATGTGTAAATATAACGGAACGTATCGGAATGTCAACAGTTTTTTCAGTCACCCAATTGGGAGTAGCCCCTGCGCAAAGCGAAGTGCCGCAATGGCCAGCAGCGCCGACCCTGCCGCCAGCGATTCCCGCCACCAGACCGGAAGCCTTTTCTCAGGCCGCAGCGCGTTTCTCTGAAGCCAGACGAGACTCATGGGTGCCAGTGCGATAAGCAGCATCGGCCCGGCCCACCAAGGCGCGACGGCCACCGTCATCCCAAGCGCACAGAGCATATTCCCGACGGCTCGAGACGGCCCGCCCTGACCGGTCGGGTCTCCCAATCCTCGCCGGACACTGCCGACCAGCACCAAGACTACGCCCACGCCCAGGTCATTGCTGACCTGCGACCAGTCTTGCGCCGGATGCAGCACGATCCAAACCATCAGAAACACCGCCACCATGCACGGCACGCCGACCCGCAACAGACCCGGCAAGGCGTGCTCATGCCAACGCTTGAGTCCCACCACCGCGAGACTCCCGACCAATACGCCTACCACCGCGCCGGCAAACACATCGGTCGGAAAATGCGAGCCTCGAACCACCCGCGCCAGGCCGACCAGTCCTGCCGTCACAAACAGCGGGATCCGCAGAGCGGGCAGGTACCAGGCCAGCACCGTGGACGCGCCAAAGGCATTGGTGGTGTGGCCGGAGGGAAAAGCATCCCAGCCTGATGTGAGCGATGGACTCAGGACAAACTCACCGTCCTGGGTCAAACGGGGACGGGGCCTACCGATGAGATGCTTGAGGAGTTGCACGACTACCGCGATACTCAGCATCGCGACGACGCCCCGAACGCCGACCTCGTAGAGACGCTCCCGTTGATATTTCCATCCGATCAGCCCGATCAACGCAAACAGGAGCAACGGTCCCACACCCTGGCCGAGCAGGGCAATGAGGTCGCCGCTGTAATTGATGGCGTCATTGTTAAAGGAACGCACGAAATGCACCACCGGCATGTCCAGTTCGTGCAGTTTGACGCCCACGGCACTCAGCAGCACCAGGGCCAGGAGACTGAAGCCCGTCCGTTGCCCTGCGCCCATAGAATCAGAGTGAGCGTCCATGGAATCCGCTCTGGCCGCCATGGCGTCCGATGGCCTGGTCATGGGCGTACGCCTGTGTCGTCGGGCGCTCCCAGCAGGGCCTCGATAAAGGCCTCCGGGTCGAAGACCTGCAAATCCTCCACACCCTCACCGACTCCAATGTAGCGCACGGGCAGCCCCAGATCGCTGGCGATGGACAGCACAATGCCGCCTTTTGCCGTCCCGTCCAGCTTGGTCAGGACGACGCCGGTGACGCCGACTGCTTCATGGAACTGCCGGGCCTGCGCCAGGCCGTTCTGTCCGACCGTCGCGTCCAACACCAGCCACACGTCGTGCGGCGCGCCCGTCATGGCCTTGCCAAGCGTCCGCGTGACCTTGCGCAACTCCTCCATGAGATTCGATTGTGTATGCAGGCGACCGGCGGTATCCACCACCACCACATCGGCCTTGCGCGCAAGGGCCGCGACCACGCCGTCGTAGGCGACCGCTGCTGGATCGCCGCCCGCCTGGTGCCGAATCACGTCTGCGCCGACGCGACGCCCCCAAATCTCCAATTGCTCGCCGGCCGCCGCGCGAAACGTATCGCCCGCTACCAGCACCACGCGCTTGCCCGCCGTCACAAATTTTCCCGCCAGCTTGCCCGCCGTCGTGGTCTTCCCAACCCCGTTCACGCCCACCAGCAGGATCACGTGAGGGAGGCAGGGGGGACTGGCTCCATTTCTGAATGGTGCCTGTCCCCTTTCTCCTGCCTGCTTGCCGGTCCGCAGGCGCTCCACCATCACCTTTTTCAGGACGGCCCGGACGGAGGAGTCATCTGCGCCGCCTCCCTGGCGGACCAGGTCACGCACGGCGTCTATTAAGGCAGACACGGAGGTCGCGCCCACATCAGCGGCCAGGAGCGCGGATTCCAATTCGTCACACAATTCCGGCGTGATCGCGCGATTGCCAGGCAGAAAGCGGCGGATGGCCCCTAGCAGGCCCTCTCGGGTCTTCGCCAACCCTAATTCTAATTGTCTCACGACGCCCATTTACGGCTTTCTCCCTCGAATCGCCCCAAGCACCGCCCGTTCTTTGCGGGCCATGATCGTTGCGTCGCGCTCGCTTCGTTCGTGATCATAGCCCATCAGATGCAGCACCCCATGGATCAGCAACCGCGTGAGTTCATCGCGCAGACTGTGACCCCATGAGGCCGCCTGCCGCTTGGCCGCCGGCATGGAGATCACCACGTCGCCAAGCAGACAAGGCGACGGTCTCCCTGTCCGAATGGCGCCGGCCCCATTGTTATGCAATGGAAACGCCAGCACGTCGGTCGTCCGATCTTTCTTGCGGTAGCGCCGATTGAGCGCTCTCATGCGTTGATCGGCAACCAGCACCAGACTCAATTCCGCCCCCTCGGCGCGGACTGCCAGCAAGACACCCTCGGCGGTCCGGCGCAACCAGGCTCGGTTGACGGCCCAGGCGCGTTGACGATTCTGTAGAAGAACGGGCACGGTGTCAATGAGCGCGCTTGGACACGCGCTGGGACGATGGACGGAGGGGCTGCTGTTCGCCGTGTCGTTGATAGGCCACGATAATCTCCTGCACCAGGCGATGCCGCACCACATCCTTCTCGGAAAAATAGACAAACGCAATCCCGGGGATGCCGGTCAGAATATCCCGCGCTTCGATCAAGCCGGAGACCCGCTCTGGCGGCAAGTCTACCTGCGTAATATCACCCGTGATGACGGCTTTGGAGTTGAATCCCAGGCGCGTGAGAAACATCTTCATCTGTTCGGACGTGGCATTCTGGGCCTCGTCCAGAATCACGCATGCATCGTTGAGCGTGCGTCCACGCATAAAGGCCAGCGGCGCGATTTCAATGTCGCCGCGCTCAATCAGCCGGTTGGCCCGCTCCAGATCGAGCATGTCATAGAGCGCGTCATAGAGGGGCCGCAAGTACGGGTTGACTTTGGCAATCATGTCGCCAGGCAGGTAGCCGAGTTTCTCGCCGGCCTCCACAGCAGGGCGCGCCAGAATGATCCGGCTGACTTCGCGCCGACACAGGGCGGCCACCGCCGCCGCCATGGCCAAATACGTTTTGCCGGTCCCCGCCGGCCCGATGCCGAGCACCAGATCGTGTGTCGCAATGGCTTCGAGGTAGCGTTGTTGCGTCGGGGACTTGGGACGAATCACTCGCTTGGCCGTGCTGATCTCGACAGGGCCTCGCGCGGTCTCCTTCGGCGCGGCGTCCTCCCCACTCTTGAAGGCACGGATGGCGAACTCCACGTCGTCCGCGCACATGGCGGGTCCCTCGCCCATCATCGTTGTCAGCCGTTCCAAGAGGCGCGCCCCATCCCTGATGGCCGCGCTGGTCCCTTCGAGCAGGACTTCGCCGCCACGGGCGGACACCCGGATGCCGAATGCCCCCGCGATCAGTTTGAGATGTGCGTCTCGGCTGCCGAACAAGTTGGCCTGGTCAATGCCTTCTTTGAGCTTCACCTTGAGGAGGGCTGGCTTGGACAAGCGAGGCGACGGACTCCTTTATGAGGACGGTAATCGTCTTTCGTGGCGCCGTTTAACGGATACCGTTGAACGAATAACGGGTGTTATTCTACCAGGCAGCGGTAAGACAGACAAGGGCGGGTTCGCGCCTGAGTGTTACTGGATCTGGCGCCAGGAGGTGCGTACCAGCGGCAGGTTCCAGGTGGAGGGAGGAGGGGGCGCGCCGTTGTATGTAATACTGGGATTGCCGTTGATTTGTGTGGCGTTGACGAACGTATCCGTATTGGCCGCATCTTCCGCCACAAATATCCCGACAAACGACCCGTTGCCGTTGATCTGGATCTGCTCACGCGCGGCCACGATGCCGCCGGTTGCCGGCGTGGACGTGACCGTGCCGCCAAGTTGGATGTCGGTCCCGGCGATGAGTTGGATGTTGCCGGAATGATCGGTCGGCTGTAAGGTGGGGTTGCCGGAGACATTAATATGCCCGTCAGCGATGACCGTCATCGCCCACGCACCTCCCCCGCTAGGAGGGGAGGAGCCGATTGTAACGCTTCCATTGAGCGCATTCTGCGTTGCACTCGCCCGTTCGAAATAGAAGGCTCGGTTCTCCATATGGGCCGGGACGTTGCTTCCTTGCCAATCCCACACTCCACTGGACCCCCCGGTGAACTTCCAGCCCGCGCCGCCTGACACCCAGTCAAGCGATGCGCCGGGGCCGGCGATCGCGACTGTGGTGGTGGTAGGATTCGTCCCTGTAACATCCCAATTAGTGATCCGTTTGACGGTCACTGCGAGATCCAGCTCCACCCTCAGGATGTAGTCGCCATTGCCGACGCCCGCCGTCGCGTCCGAACGCAAGTAGGAGGAGTTCCTATAGTTCGCCGGAACGACTGGAGGAATTGGGATCACAGGCTGATTGTTCTTGATATCGCCCGCGGCGGTGGCGACAGCGACGGACTGCCCCCCCACGGTCATACTGCCGCCCGTGATCGTGCTCGTCCCGCTCGACGTCAGGTTCTGGGAAATGCTCGGATTGCCTGAAAAATTTGCGTTGCAGTTGACGTGGACGCTCCCCTGAGAGCCGGAAATGCTCGGATTCCCGGAGATCTGAAGGCCGGGGTTGTTGGCACCACAGCCGGCGGTAAAGGCGGAGAGGCCGGTCGGCGCATAGCGTGCCTCGATCTGCCGCACATACGTCATACTCCCCACAGTAATCTGCCCCGTGCTCAGCACATAGACGATCTTGTCCGTATCGTCCGTTGCGCCCCCACTCGATTGCACAGTCGCAACAGGGACGGTGAAGGGGGCGCCGGTCACATAGGTGGCCCCTGTGTCATTCCTGTTGTTGACGACCCGCACTTGATACTGTCCCGCGACCGTGCCATTCACCGTGAGAGTCTCGAAGATGGCTGCGCCGGCCGTCCCGCTCCCATCCAAGTCCAGATATCCGCCGTTCGTGGTCAGCACCGTGTCGAAGTCCGCCGCGCCGCCGGGGTTGAGGGCCGCGCGGAGACTGGCATAGGCTCGCTCGATTCCCGCATCGGCGACATAGAAGGTTTGCATCGCATTGCGCTGCCGGATCGCCATCGGAATCTCCGCGTGCGTGAGATCCAAGGCGTAGACGCACAGGCCGGAAAAGATCAGTACCAGAAACAGCGCCATTGCCAGGGCCATCCCCTGTTGGTCACCCGTCACCCGGCGCAGACGGTCGGCCTGGCTCGACGGGCCTTTTCTCTTGTCGTCTGTTCGATCACACGGTCGCATTACGTCTCCTTTCACGGACGGTCATGAATAATCCTGGCTAAAGATTGCGGGGACGGACATCGGTCGTCGTCGTATGGGTCGTCGTCGTTTGGTTGCGGGTTTTTGAAAAGGTCACGGTGATCCGGACTTGCCGGATGGCCTGTCGGTTGGCCGCCGTCAGCGGGAGGGGCGTTAAGGCTGCGCCGCTGGCGTTGAAATACTGAAACGTGAGACCGGTGACATCGGTTGCCAAGGGGCGCAGCCCGGACGACGTGGTGCCGTTCCTGGTCCGCACCAGATTGCCGCCGCTCAGGAGAAAGCCGATCCGTTCCTGGTCGTTATCATCAATGAGGCCGTCCTCATCAACATCCCGACTGACCAGAATGCTGTTCGCCCTTGCCGCCGCCGTGAAGGCGGGAATCGCAGGCGTAGCGCTGCCGGCCCAATCCTGAAACCCGAAAATGCCCGCTCCGGTGCGGTCCACGCCGGCCTGCCGGAGGTCCTTGGTCATGGGGACCAGGGACATCCGCGCGTCGCTCAGAAAGTTCGAATAGTTCGTCACTCTACCGATGGTTTGACTGCCGGCCCTCATCATCCCTTCCATCCCCAACATAAGCAACCCGATCAGGCCGACCGTGACCATCATCTCGACCATCGTCACGCCTCGCTCGGACCGGAAGGGGCCTGTCCCGTCGCGCCTCACCGACATGTCTCCGACTGCCGGACCCATGACGCTACGATTCCGCCACCACAAAGGCCAGGCGCAGGTTTTTCGCCTGGCCCTGCTCCGTCCACGTGGTGAGCACCGTCACATCGGCGTAGCGATTAGGCGCCGCGCCCACTGCCGCCACGGTCGTCGTCAACGTAAATGCGGTGGCGTGTGACCCAGTTGCGGACGACGCCACCCCATTCGCCAGGAGGATGTTTGCAAACGAGAGGTTGCGGATCGTTTCGGCGCGTTGCTGCGTCAAGGCGACCGCTTCCGAGTAGCTGGAGGCGCGGTGCATGACTTGCACCGATGTCGGGAGCGCAGAAACATAGGCCAACATACTGACCGTAAGGACAAGGCTCGCGATCATGAATTCCATCAGGGTAAATCCCTGCTCGTCCTTTCCGACAAGCATGGCGGCTCTGCGACGGCTCTCACGGTTCATTGGGAGACTCCTGCATTCCGGCATACATTTCCTTACTTGCAAAGTCTGTGCCCAAAGAACAGTATGATGGTTGCGATCAGCACTTCGATCATGGAAAATCCTTTGTTGTTGGACAGGCTTCTCGTTGTCGTCCACAATGTCACAGCGCCACCTGTCTCCATACGCCTGTTTTCATTATACATATCTCTTGGATAAAGCAAAACCAGTGCCTCGTAAGCAACATGGCACGATCAAGCCCATACGTCATAAGATCAATGTGTTACAGATTGCATTGAATTGCCCACCGAAGATCAGAACGGCGTGGTTTGCACTCTTCTGGGTAGTCGGCTTCCCTCGAGTTGTGAAACGGCCTACCGCCACAGCCCTCACCGCACGTCACCATTCGCGCCAGCTTCCCCGGATAGGAAAGACGACGGGAAGGCCCTGGACTCGTCCCTGTCCCAAGTCCGCATTGTACCGAAGGGCCAGCAGCCCTTCGCCGGTCAGTCCTTTTTCGGCGACGACCGCGCCATGCACCACGGTTGGCTGCTCGATATGGAGTGTCCCGGCCGTATGGAGCACACCCTGCACGAACGCACGTCCATCCACCCGGCCCGTCACGTCCGGTCTGAGCACCACATGCGCGTTCACGTAGAAGGTGCCTTCCATATAGGGCGCGTCGAGCAATACCGTGGCGAGATTTGTCTCTGTTGGCGGTTGCTGGTCAAGGGTATCAATAAACACCAGACCACGCTGATGGCCGACGGCTGACGATCCCAAAACCTCGGCAGGCGTCAGGGCGGCGGATGGGTCCATCGTTCCATTTTTATAAAGCCGTCCCTCACGGTCCAGCACATAATACGTTCCAAAGCGCATGGCCAGCGCTTTCATGCGTTGATAGTCCCAGGGACTGGGACGGCCCGCTCGCACCGCCTCCTGCAATGGCGGAATGCTGGTCGCCCCCAATTCAAGGGAGAGGGTGCGACGGACGCCGCGCGGCGATTCTGCCGTCACCTCAATCGTGCAGAATCCGCCGGGAAGCCCAGGCCCATAGAGCTGGGTTCGCACAATACGACCTACGTTGACCGGCGCCTGATCCGCATCATTGAGGAGGGCTGCGTCAAGCGCGACATCGGGGCGCGCCGACTGGCCCGTATACAGTGCCGGCATTGGCGCGCCACCCGGCATGGGCAAATCGCCGTGGGTCAGCCACGCCACAACTTTCTCGACACCGCTTTCGGCCAACAGCAAACCGCTCTTTTCCTCCACCTGGTGCGCCGCAGCCGTGGCCTCTGTCACGGCCAGATTCATCGCCACCCCGCCGAGCATCGCCAGCATCACGCCGACCAACAACGCCCCCAGCAGGACGCCCCCCTTCTCTGTGCCATGCGTTTTCATAGTGCCCTCACGCCGATCTCCTGTGTGTGGGCGCGACGAATGCGTTGTCCGCGACCGTCGTGCCCGCTGGTTTCAATCCGGACCGTCACCAGACGGACGTTCTCGCCCGTCACAGCCGGCTCGCCATCATCCGCCAGATACGCCAACGAAAAACTTTCTACGTGCTCAATCAATGGGTTTGCGCCGCGATCAATCTCGCGCATCACCTTCGGGTTCTTCGGATCGTTGCGGCTCAGGTAATACCGAACCCGATTCACAACTTCGATTCGGCTGCCCTCCGGAAAATCTTTGGTCAGCGGGTCCACCAGCACCAGCTTCCCGGATGTGCCGTTCTTGGCCAGGACCTGCTCCTCGCACCCTGACGGCCCGCAGAGCAAGATGGTTTTGCCCTTCACCCATCCCGCGCCAGGACTGATGACCACCTGGTCTTGACCAGGCGCAGCCGTTTCCGTCAACGTCCCGCGCACGCCATTCACATTGGCCTGAAAGACAACTTCGCTGGCCGCCATCACGCTGACGGGCGCGCGTCCTGTCAGTGTTCCCGTCCCGGCGAGCCGCAACTCGCTTTCCAGTAAACGGACGCCGCCGCGCAGATCCTGTTGAAGTTCAGCCTTGGTACGCTGGCCTTGATAATGCGTGTGCTGCGTGACGAACATGTCCAACCCCGAGCCGAGAATGATCGCCCCCAAGGCCGCCGACATCATCGTCTCCGCCAATGAAAAGCCCGCCTGGCTCATAACGTCACCCCGCTTGCGAACACAGGATTGGCCTTCCGCAGATTCAGCCTGATTGCGCGCGGCTGTCCTTTTTGATTCATCCACTCCGCCGCCACCTCAATGACGGCAGAGCGGGACTCTGCCAGGGTGAGACGGTCTGGCCGTACCGTCCACGTTAACACCATGCCGTTGACCCGCTGCTCCCCATCCAGCAGGTTGCGGTAGGAGACCGTCCGCAACCGCTCCATTTTGGATTCCACCAGCGCCGCCGCCTCCAGCTTCTTTGCGCCCACGGAAATACCGTCCTGCGCGACCGCAAACATCCCGACCGATCCGAGCAGGCTGAAGGCAATCACCACCATCGCCACCAGTGGTTCCACTAGGGACATGCCTCGTTCCGATGACAGGCCCCGCTCTGCAAAGACCCTTGTGTGTCTCATCATCGCCTCACCGCGCCCGGACAATGCCCGTTAAACTCACCGTGATGATCCGCTGATCGCCCCGTCGGCCTTCCAGCGTCACGGTGGTCGGCGTTGCGCTCGTGCCACGCGGCTGGAACGACAGGACCGCCCCTCCGGTGGAGCGAATCGTGCGCACGCCCCGCTTGTTCAGAGTGCGCCTGGGCGCCACCGGCTGCGCCAGGTCGCTCGACCGGAAGAGGGTGACGCTTGGCTGGTCGGTGTCCATGGCCACCTGCACAGGCGTCCGTTCCCGCACCGCCATCGTTCGCGCGTACCGAAGATCGCCGACCACTTCAGCGACCGCCGTATTGAGAGCGACCCGGTCAGCCATCGCCTGCAGTTCCGTCCCCATGAAGAGAGACAGCGCCGCCGTAATCGCCAACGTGATCGTCAACTCCATCAGCGTCATGCCCCGCTCGTTCCCGATGTATCCGTCATGCCGCGATGTCCTCATGGCCGTGTCCCCTCTCGCCTTGCGTCCTGCGATTACGCCCGCGTCCAATCAATCGCGGCCACTTTGTTGCCAGAAAATACGATCTCCACGACCCAGCGATCAGTGGCGTCATAGACCCACCGGTTGGTGCCCTTGTTCTTGAACTCATGGCGCGGGGACCCGGCCAGTCGCAGGACTTCCGCCTTGCTCATGCCAGTGGAGAGCATCCGAAACGTCTCGAAGGAGACCTCTTTCGGGACGGCGCGGGTACTGGCAAACGTCGGCTTCGCAGGCTTTTCAGGGGCAGACCGATACAGGGACGATTGCTCAACCGGTCCCTTCCCCGACACGAATCCCAATTCAACGCGGGACTCATAGCTCACACATTTCGACCAGCCGCTAGTGGCCGCATTGGTGTACACAAACGTCCCATCAGGACCAGTACAGCGTACGATCTGCGCATGAAGGGGTTCGACACCGAACAGCCAGAGGCCCCCCCCCACCATACAAACCACTCCCATCCGCTTCACCATGCCCATCCGTTTCATCTTGCCCGTCTGTTTCATGCTGGACCTCCTTTGTGGATCATTGAGCACGCCGTCATCTGTCCTGTCCATGTACTAAGCAGGAAGGATGCCACTGCGCAGCCAGTACAATTCAGTTGACGGATAATCTGCAAACGCCCAGTATTGACAAATGCTTTACGGGTTACGCGTATGGATCGGAGCATGACCACGAGCAGCGATTCCCACCTCAGACAGGGCTGATCCGTGAACGCCCGTTCACGGCGATGACCGGATCGTTCAGGGAGGGGGTGCGACTCAATGGGGACAGTCCACCATGATTCTTGCTAAACCGGACAGATCATGTGCTATATAAACCGGACAGATGATGTGCTATCTACAATTTTACGCCATGGGGGTTGACAATCCTGCGTTGATCCGGTATGATGCGTTCCAGTCAGAGCCGAGACGGTCCGGCGGCGATGACGGTTACAATACTCCGGACCCGCGATCGCATCGCGATCAGGTCCTGTCTGGAGCAGCTTCCCTCCGATTCTGACTCCCCGCAGTTTTCTGAATTCGTCATTAGTATGCGATCCACACCGAAAGGATAGTTTTGTGCAGACGATTGTTCACAGCAGTTTCAACGATCTCGGCTTGTCCGAGGCCATTTTACACGACATTGCCAAGGCGGGCTTCTCAGAGCCGACGCCCATTCAGGCCCAGGCCATTCCGCCCGGGATTGCTGGACAAGACGTGCTGGGATGCGCACAGACCGGCACGGGCAAAACCGCAGCCTTTGTGATTCCGATGATCGAGCGCCTGGCCGCTGGGCCAAAGGGTCATCCTCGGGCCTTGGTGCTTGCGCCGACGCGCGAGTTGGCCATTCAAATACAGGAGACCATTGATAAGCTGGGACGCAGCCGGCGTATTTTTGCGACGACCGTCGTAGGCGGTGCTGATATGAACGCCCAGATGCGGGGATTGCGCCAGCGTCCGGACATCATTGTGGCCACACCTGGCCGCTTGTTGGATCACATGTGGAACGGCACGATTAACCTCATTCATATGAAGATGCTCGTGCTGGACGAAGCCGATCGGATGCTGGATATGGGTTTTGCGCCCCAGATCAATCAGATTTTGGAGGCGCTCCCGGAAGAGCGGCAAACGTTGCTCTTCTCGGCGACGATGCCGACGAATGTGGCTGATCTCGTGCGGGCCAGCGTGAAGGATCCCGTGCGGATCACGATTGGCAAGTCGGCCATGCCGGCTGAGCGGGCCGAGCAGGCCTTGCATCACACGACTAGGGAAGACAAGCCGAGGCTCTTACTGTCACTGCTCGATGCGGATTGTGATTCCATGCTTGTGTTTACGCGCACCAAGCATGGCGCTGACCGGCTGGGGCGGGCGCTCGGCACCGCCGGGCATAGAGTGGCGACTATTCATGGAGATCGGAGCCTGTCGCAACGGCGGGCGGCGCTGGAAGGATTCCGGCGGGGCACGTTCCGGGTCCTCGTAGCCACGGATATTGCAGCGCGTGGCATTGACGTGGCCAACATTGGGCACGTGGTGAACTACGATCTGCCGAACACGCCGGAGGACTACATCCACCGGATCGGGCGCACGGCCCGCGTGAAGGCGAAGGGGCGGGCCACCAGCTTTATCACGTCGGAGGACCATCTCCAGTTACGTGCCATTGAGAAGTTGATGGGACAGCCGATTCCGCTCGCAGCCGGCAGCGCGGCGCCGTCCTATCCGACGCAACCAGCACGGCATTTTCGCCAGTATGGACAGCGAGACGCCAGGTCGGGACAGCCTTCTGGGTTCAGACCCAGACGGCCGGTCCACGCCAGACCGTCTCACGGGGCGTAAGCCGACCCTTACGCCCGCTTATCATCTGGAGTGAACGAACGGCCTCTCCGGGGCGACCCGCAGAGGCCGTTCTGTTTCCTGCTCCATTACGAATGCCGCAACTGGTTCCGCTGCACGAACCAGATCATGAACAGGCCCAGCGCCAGCATGGGCAGACTGAGCACTTGTCCCATCGAGATCACGCCCGCCAGGAGCCCCAAGTGCGCGTCTGGTTCGCGGAACAGTTCCACAAAGGCCCGACAGGCGCCGTATCCCGCAATGAAGGCCCAAAACACCGTACCAGGGGCGCGTGGGCGGCGACCGATTGCCCAGACTACGACAAAGAGGAGCACCCCCTCCAAAAAGGCTTCGTATAATTGCGATGGGTGACGGCATAGTGGCCCGCCGCCGGTTTTGGCGAAGACCATGCACCAGGGCACGTCGGTTGCGCGGCCGTACAATTCACCGTTAATGAAGTTTCCGATGCGTCCGAGTCCAAGCCCGATAGGGACAGCCGGGGCCGCCAAGTCCGCGAGGGTATAGTACGCATAGCCCTTGCGTATGCCGAACATGCCGACCGCGACGATTACGCCGAGCAATCCGCCATGGAAGGACATGCCGCCTTCCCATAGGGCAAGCAGCTTGAGCGGGTTTTCAATATAGTAGGGCAGGTTGTAGAAGAAGATATAGCCGAGGCGGCCTCCCAGGATGACACCGACGGCGGCATAGAGGATCAGGTCGTGCAGGTCGTCAAGGGAGAGGGCCACCTTGCGACTCGCGGCCTTGGCCTTGATCATGAAGAACGCAGCGGTCAGCCCCACTACATACATGAGTCCGTACCATCGAACGGCAATCGGCCCTAGCCTGAGCAAAACAGGATCAATGTCGGGAGTGGGTAGCAGGGGTAGGGCGTCCGATGTCGGCGAGCCCCGGTTAGGGCTTTTCCACAGTCAGGATGGTGGCCTCAATAGTAAGGTCTTTGCCGGCCAGGGGATCGTTGAAGTCAAGCTCTGCCGCGTTACCCGAGACGGTCAGGACGAGGGCAATGTCGCCGTTGCTACTGCGGACCCTTGCCCCGGCCTTCGTGCCCTTGGGGAGTTGCTCCGTCTTGACCCTGCGCCGTTTGCTTTCATCGTATGGGCCAGCCGCCTGATCCGCTGCCAGCGCAACAGTTGTCTTCTCCCCCGTCTTCAGACCGGTCAGGGCGGCTTCCAGTCCGGGCCAGACGTCGTGTGCGCCCTGGATGAACACAACCGGTGCGTTCCCCTCAGTGCTTACGACCGTTTTGTCCGGGAGCGTCAGGGTCATGGTCATGGTGACCTTCAGGCCGTCTGCCACCGCAAGCGGTGCATCCAGATTGTTCGGAGTCTTCGGGACACTGGACCGGCAGGAGAGTAGCGCGCTGGAGACGCTTACCAGCACGACGCACAGGAGTAGTCTGGTGGCGCGATGGCTGATGGCGTGATGAATGGATGTCGTGTGAGGAAACATTGTGTGATTCTAGCATCTTGGGACCGCCAACTCCAACCGACGATGAGAGTCGGTGTTCTTGACACCGAAAAAGCGCCGTGCTAGCGTGAACACCATAGGAGAGGGCGGTCGGTGAGTGTTCACAAAAGGAGGGATTTTATGATCCGTCAATTAGCAGGAGCGGCGTTGATGGTCGGGGCCCTGACGTTCGTGGTCAATGGTGTGTCATGGGCCGCCAAGTCCCATGCGGCTGAAGCAGCGGAACATACCGATGAAGCCGTGGCGCATGGCAAACAGGGGCATGCCGATGTCCTTGTGAAACATGCCGAGATGGCGCTGAAGCATGCAGAAATGGCCCAGAAAGACAAGGCCAATCCCCACATGGAAGAGGGAATCAAGGGGCTGAAGGATGCGATTGACCATGGAAAACAGGGACATGCCGACGTGGCGACCAAGGCGGCCGCTGGCGCGTTGATGCACATCAAAGAGGTGAAGTAGGCGGGCGCATTGAAAGTCGGCTACTTCCAGTTCAATCCCATTTTCGGCGAGGCCACGCGCAACCTTGAGACCATCAGCGCACGGCTGGCTACGGTGGAGTGCGATTTGCTGGTCCTGCCGGAGTTGTGCAATACGGGGTATCAGTTTGTGTCGGCGGACGAGGCGATGGCGTTGGCCGAGTCCATACCGGACGGGCCGACGACATCCCGGCTGATCCAGATTGCGGCCGACCGGAACATGCATCTCGTCGCGGGCCTGGCCGAACGGGCGAGCAATCGGATGTACAATTCGGCGGTGCTGGTGGGGCCGCAGGGATTCATCGGTGTCTATCGCAAGACGCATCTCTTTTTCGAGGAAACGCTGTTCTTTGCGCCCGGCGACACGGGCTTTCCCCTGTACGACATCGGGCCAGCGCGGGTGGGGCTGATGGTGTGCTTCGACTGGTACTACCCGGAGTCCGCGCGGACGCTGGCCCTGAAGGGCGCGGACATCATCGCGCATCCATCGAATCTCGTCCTGCCGAACTGCCCGGACGCAATGGTGACGCGCTGTCTGGAGAATCGTGTCTTCGCGGTGACGTGCAACCGGATTGGCTCGGAAGAACGCGGCGGCAAAAAGATGCTGACCTACATCGGGAATAGCGAAGTCGTGACCCCGAAGGGCGAAATTCTCATGCGCGCGAAACCGGATCAGGAGGCCCTAGGCATTGTCGAGATTGATCCGCTCCAGGCCCGTAACAAAATGCTGACTCCCTACAACGACCTTTTCGCAGGCCGCAGGCCGGAATGGTATATGCACTGACAACGATCAGCGGCCTTCTGTAGAATGACGCCGCATCTACAACAACCCTGTCGAACCGTCCAGGCCACCGGTCGCTAATTCCATGCGCTACACCAACGTCTGCATTGAGTCCATCGGGTACGAGCTGCCAACGCAGGTGGTCACGTCGGACGCGATCGAAACGCGCCTTGCGCCGCTGTATGATCGGTTGCGCTTGCCCTACGGGCGCCTGGAATTGATGAGCGGTATCCGTGAACGGCGATTTTGGGACGACGGCATGGCCCCCAGCGATGTGGCATCACGGGCCGGGCAGAAGGCCCTGGCGCAGGCGGGCCTCGTGGGACAGGATATTGACTGCATTATCAATTGCTCCGTGTCGCGGGATTTTCTGGAGCCAGCTACGGCCTCCATTGTTCACGAGCGTTTGCGCATCTCACCCCGCGCCATGCTCTTCGATATCTCCAATGCCTGTCTCGGCATGTTGAACGGCATGGTCATGCTGGGCAACATGATTGAGTTGGGACAGATTCGGCGCGGGCTGCTTGTGGCAGGCGAAAACGCCAAGCCGTTGGTCGAGACCACGATCAGACAACTCCTCGCCGATCCCACGATCACCCGCAAAATATTCAAGGACGCCTTCGCGTCCTTCACCATCGGGTCAGGCGCCGCTGCGATTGTCATGGCCCATACGTCCGTGGCCCAGCATGGCCACCGTCTCGTCGGTGGCGCTGTCCAGACCGACTCGGAACAGAATCACCTCTGCCGAGGCAGCGCCGATACGGGTCTGAATGCCGAGAGCCGCCCTGCAATGTCCACGCAATCAGAGGAACTGCTACACCGGGGTTGTGAGTTGGCCGGGCGGACGTGGAAGGCGTTCACACAGGAACTGGGCTGGCGAGACGCCGACCTGTCCAAAACTTTTTGCCACCAAGTCGGCGTGGCCCACCGCCGCTTGCTGTTCGAGACGCTGAAGCTCGACCCCGCGATTGATTTTCCGACCGTGGAGTTTTTGGGCAACATGGGCTCCGTGTCCCTGCCGATCACCATGGCGCTGAGCATCGAAACCGGCCACGTCCAACGCGATGAGAAGCTGGCGCTCCTCGGTATTGGCAGCGGCTTGAACTGCCTGATGCTGGGCGTGACCTGGTAAACCTCGTGGATGCGTGTCGGGCACTCTATCCGTTTGAGTTTCACGTGCTTACGCTTGACGGCCATCGGTATCACTATCTGGATGAAGGCCCGTCGGAGCCGGTTTCAGGACAACCATCTCCGCCGCTCGTCATGCTTCATGGGAATCCCACCTGGTCATTTTATTACCGCACACTGATTACGGCGTTCCGCACGACTCATCGCGTCATCGTCCCCGACCATATGGGTTGCGGGCTGTCTGATAAGCCACAGGACTATCCCTATACACTCGAACAGCACATCGCCAATCTGGAGGCGCTGCTCGATTCGCTCGGATTGGAACGCATCACGCTTGTCCTGCACGACTGGGGCGGGGCCATTGGCATGGGCTATGCACTGCGTCACCCCAAACGGGTCAAGCGCTTCGTGCTGTTCAACACCGCCGCCTTTCCGTCTTCGCGGATTCCCTTTCGGATTGCCCTTTGCAAACTGCCGATCATCGGATCGCTCGCAGTGCGTGGGCTGAATGCCTTCGCCGGTCTTGCGCCCTCTCTGGCCTGCGCCAAACAGGAACGTATGACCCCGACCGTGAAGGCCGGCTACCTCGCGCCTTACGACAGTTACGCGCACCGTGTTGCTGTCCTGCGCTTTGTGCAGGACATCCCGCTGAGTCCGGCGCATCCGACCTATGCGCTGCTGGAACAGATCGGCAACGGACTGGCGACCTTCCAAGATCATCCCATGCTCATCATCTGGGGCGAACAGGACTGGTGTTTCACGACGGAATTTCTCGCCGAATGGCAACAGCGATTCCCGCAGGCCGACGTGCATCTGATTCCCGATGCCGGCCATTATGTCGTGGAGGACGCGTACGAACAGATCATTCCCTGGATACGCGAGTTCTTCGCCAAGCACCCGATCCCATGACCGTCAGCGCGCCCCTCTCCAGCGCATTCACCGAACCGGCCCTGTGTAACATCGCGGCCCACTTGCCGCAGATGGCCGACACCTATCCCGATCAGCCGGCGGTGATCCATCCCGCCACCGGAGGCCACTTCACGTTCCGTCAACTGAACGAGGATTGCGACCGGTGCGCCTGGGGCTTGCGTCGCCTTGGCATTGGGCGAGGCACCCGCACGGTGCTGATGGTACGGCCTGGACTGGAGTTCTTCAGCCTGACCTTTGCGTTATTCAAGCTAGGCGCGGTGCCTGTGCTCATTGATCCTGGCATGGGCAAAGCCAATCTGCTTGCCTGCATTGAAGAAACGGCGCCGGAGGCATTCATTGCCATCTCTCTCGCGCAGGCGATGCGGGTGTGGCAGCCCAGTGCTTTTCGGAGCGTCACCACGGTGGTCACGGTCGGGCATCGTTGGTTCTGGGGCGGGCCGACGCTCGCACAGGTGCGAGAACCTTCCTGGCGGGCCTTTCCCTGCGTCCCGACACGCGAGGACGACCAGGCTGCGATTCTGTTCACCTCCGGCAGCACGGGTGTACCCAAAGGCGTGATGTATGAGCATGGCATGTTCGACGCCCAGGTGCGTGCATTGCGCGAGACCTACGGCATCAAGGCTGGCGAGATGGATTTGCCGGCCTTTCCGTTGTTTGCGCTGTTCAGCGTGACCATGGGTGTCACGGTCGTGATTCCCGACATGGATCCGGCCCATCCCGCGCAGGTGGATCCTGCTACGTTTGTCACACAAATACAGGCGCGCCACGTCACGCAGTCCTTCGGATCGCCCGCCATCTGGGATCGGGTCGGACGCTACTGCGTGGAGAGGAACCTGTCGTTGCCGTCACTCACGCGCGTTCTCATGGCTGGCGCCCCCGTCTCACCCGCCATCCTGGAGCGGGTCCAGCGCATCCTTCCCGATCATGCCGATGCCCACACACCCTATGGTTCGACGGAAGCGTTGCCTGTGTCGTCCATCACAGCACGAGAAGTCCTTGCCGAGACGGCTCCGCTCACTCGCGTTGGACAAGGCACCTGCGTTGGCACAGCCTTGCCGGGTATCACCCTGCGGGTCATCCGCATGTCAGACGACGTGATCCAGTCCTGGGACGACCACTTGACCCTTCCACGAGGCGAGATCGGCGAGATTGTCGTCAAGGGGCCTGTTGTCACGCGGGCCTACTTCAAACGTGAACAGGCGACAGCACTAGCCAAGATCAACGATGGCGAGACCTGGTGGCATCGCATGGGGGATGTGGGCTATCTGGACGAGCGCGGACGCCTCTGGTTTTGCGGACGCAAGGCTGATCGGGTGCGGACCGCGCAGGGAACGTTGTTCACCGTGCCCTGTGAGGCGATTTTCAATCAGCACCCGGCTGTATCCCGTTCGGCCCTCGTGGGCATTGGCCCTATGGGACAGCAGAGACCAGTGATCGTCATCGAGCCTTGCCACGGTACGTTTCCCGCGACCGCCGACACGACGGCACACTTCACGGACGAATTGCTCATACTCGGCGCAGCCAACCCACGCACTGCCGGCATCACGTCCGTCCTCTTCCACCGGGCCTTTCCCGTGGACGTGCGTCACAACGTGAAAATCTCACGGGATAAACTCGCAGCATGGGCCGCAGAACAGTTGCCATGAATCGCCCCCCTCACCCTAACCCTCCCCCTCAATGGGGGGAGGGGAAAAAAGCCGGGGGCCAACCCTCAGAATTCCTCTCCCCTGGAGGGAGAGGGAGGGGTGAGGGGGAAGCCAGATGAAGGCTCTGGTCACGGGCGGCGGGGGATTTCTTGGGCGACACATCGTTACCAAATTGCTGGCGCGTGGCGACGCGGTCCGTGTTCTGGGCCGTCAGCAGTATCCGGACTTGGCCGCCATGGGCGCGGAGGTACAGTGCGCGGACATACAGGACGCGGCGGCAGTGGCGCGGGCCTGCCTGGGCATGGATGCGGTCTTTCACGTTGCGGCACGGGCGGGCTACTGGGGCTCGCAGCAATCGTACTATGGCCCCAATGTCGTCGGCACTGAGAACATCCTCAACGGATGCCGGGAGGCCGGTGTGCATGAGCTCATCTACACCAGTACGCCAAGTGTCGTGTCGGCCCCAGGCAACCTGGAACATGCCAATGAGAGCGTGGCCTATCCCGCGCAGTACGACAGCCCCTACCCGGCCACCAAGGCCGAGGCCGAGCGACGGGTGCTCGCTGCGAACGGCCAGGACGACCTGCTGACGGTCTCGCTCAGACCCCATTTGATGTTCGGCCCAGGCGATCCACATCTCTTTCCACGCATCATTGATCGAGCCAAGCGGGGGCTGCTGGTGCAAGTGGGAGACGGCACGAACACAGTGGACATCACGTATGTGGAGAACGCAGCCGACGCGCACCTCCTGGCGGCAGATCGTCTGGGCGCAGGCTCGCCGGTCAATGGCCAAGCGTATTTCATTTCACAGGGCACGCCAGTGGCGCTTTGGCCCTGGATCAATTCCATTCTCGGGGCGCTGGGCATCCCCCTTGTCCACCGGGCGATGTCTCACCGCACAGCCCGGACAGTTGGCGCGGCCATGGAACTGGCCTATACGATCCTGCCGCTCCCAGGTGAGCCTCGCATGACCCGATTCCTGGCCGACCAGTTAGCCACCTCTCATTACTTCGACATCTCCAACGCGCGGCGAGACCTCGGCTATGAACCTCGTATCAGTACGGAAGACGGGCTGGAATGGACAGTCGCGGCGCTCCACAGTGGTTCCTCAACAGAGCGTCTTCAATAATGCCGCTCTGTTGAGAACGCGAGTGCGTTAGCGCAGGGCTTGTGCGATCCGCGCTTCCAGCACCTGACTCATCGAAAAATTCTCCAGCATCAGGTTATGCGCGGCGAGGGGTGCGCTGGCCGCCTCTGGGAGCAGTCCGATCACTTCGCTGCTGCGAATGGAGACGCCGCGTTTGGCGGCCTCTGCTTGAACCGCCTCGAAGGCCACATGCAGAGGCGTCTCTTCATAATTGGTCAAGTTCATGGAGACTTGGACGCAGCCACGGCTCTTCAAGGCAATGCCAACGGCCTTCACCGACGGAAGTCCGCCGTTGGAGGCCCGGACCGTGAGCGCGATGGCCTTGGCGAGGTCCAAGTCGGTGCTGGCGAGGTTTACGTTGTAGGCGATCAGGAAACGGCGCGCGCCCACGATGGTTGCCCCGGCTGTTCGGTGTAGCTTCGCATCGCCGAAATCCGGCGCCCAGTCGGGGTCCGTCCGCATCCGCTCGGCCAGTTCGGAAAGCCCGCCCCGTCGGATGTCCTCGACATGCGCACGGAACGGAACTTTGGCCGCGTATCCATAGAGAAAAACCGGAATATGCAGCTCTTCCGCAAGGCGATGCCCCACGGTTCGCGCCACGTATACGCAGTCGTCCATGGTGACGCCGCTGATGGGGACGAAGGGAATCACGTCGGTGGCGCCGACGCGGGGATGTTCGCCATGGTGGGTGGTCAAATCAATGTCGTGAAGAGCCTGTTCGGCCGCGCAGAATGCGGCTTCGGCAACGGCTTCGGGAGACCCCATGAAGGTCAGGACGGAGCGGTGATGGTCGCGGTCGCTTTGTCGGTCCAGCAACGCCACGCCGGGGACAGCACGAATGGCGGCAGCCAGCGCGTCAATGGTGTCAGCCTTCCGCCCGTCACTGAAATTAGGGACGCATTCAACGAGACGATCCATAGCATTTCTCCGTTGGACATTGCTCCGTTGAGTCCACCGTAGCCAGGAGAGGGAAGTCCTGTCAAGGCGCGCAGAGTTGGCTCTAGCCTGGATTATTCATGAATGCCGTAGCGAAACAGCCAAGGCCGAAGTCCGCCGTGGCTTCTCGCAAGTGAGGGCGACGCAGGCATACTTGCAGTATGTCGAGGAGACCAAACGAGAAAAGCCGCGCCGGACGAGAGAATCGGCTGTTGTAGTAGGTGTTCATGAATAGTCCAGGCTAGATAGCACATCATGCTGAGGGCGCCTCGGACGGCAGGTGGTCGTCCGTGCGAGGGAAGCGCTCTTCGAGGATCGTATAGAGCACGGGGATGAGGAACAGCGTGAGGGCGGTGGAGACCGTGAGCCCGCCGACCACGGCCCGGGCCAACGGCGCGTTGGTCTCGCCGCCCGTGCCCAGTCCCAGCGCCATGGGGAGCAGCCCGAAGACCGTGGCCAGCGACGTCATCAGAATGGGTCGCAGCCGCGTCCGCGCGGCCTTGTCTACCGCCGCATGTAATTCGATCCCACGCCGCCGCAGCACGTTCGTATAGTCCACCAGCAAGACGCCGTTTGACACGACGATCCCCAGCATCATGATGATTCCCATGAACGAGATCACCGAGAAGGTGGTGCCGGTGAGCAACAGGATCAGAATGACGCCAGGGAAGCCCATTGGAATCGCAAACATGATGATGAAGGGATCAATGAGGGATTTGAACTGGGCCGCCATCACCATGTACACAAGCGCCACCGCCAGGGGCAGGGCCAGGAGGACCAGGTTCTCAAACACCTCCTGTTGCTGCTGAATTTGCCCGGCCATGCGGATGCTGAAACCCTCCGGCAGCCGCAGATCCGCAAAGCGCGCCGTCAATTCCTCCGACAGCGAGCCCAGGTCCCGTCCCACCGGATTAGCCGTCACGCGCACCACCCGCTGGAAATACTTGCGGTCGATTTTTACCGGACTAGCATTGAGCGTGAGCTGGGCCACGTTGTGCAACAACACCGTGCCCCCGGTCGGCGTTCTGAGGACGATCCGCTCCAGATCGCGCAGGTCCTGCCGGTACGGCTCGGCCAGCCACACATTGATGAAGTACTCGTTCCCGTTCGCCGGATCGGTAAAGATGATCGGCTCGCTCTGGCCGTTCCCGTTGAGGGAAAACAGCACGGCATTGGCAATATCCGTTTGGCTGAGGCCGAGCAGCGCGGCTTTTTCCCGATCCACCGTAATGGCGATTTCCGGGTAATTTTCCTCGCGGCTGATCTGGACGTCGGCCAACCCCTGCGTCTGATGCATGATGGCGGCCACCTCGCGGACGACCTGGCGGGCCTTGTCCATGTCATACCCATAGATTTCCACGTCTACCGGTGCCTGCGACCCGAAACTGACGATCCGCTTCACGATCCCCCCTGGATCAAAGATCGTCTGGACGCCGGGAAACAGCGCGACGATCTTCGGCCTCGCCTCGTTCATGATTCGGACTTGGTCGCGCGTCCGCTGGTCGGGTGGCACCAGGTACACCTGCACCACCGCCGTATGGGGTCCCGTGTTCGGGCTGAAAAGCGACGACCGTCCCTGCGCCAGCACCCCCACGCTGGAGACGACCGTTGCCAATTCATCGGGCGGGATCGTCTCGCGGATCACGCGCTCGATGTCGGCCACCTGCTGTTCGGTCTTTTCCACCCTCTGGCCGACCGGCGCCCGCACGAGAATCCGAAACTGGCTCTCATCCGTCACGGGAATGAACTCACGTCCGATCAATGGCAGCAGGGCCAGGGAGCCGAGAAACAGCGCGACAACGGCCGTGATAAACCGCCGACGATGGGCCAATGCCAGGGCCAGCCAAGTCTGGTAGCGGGCCTCCAGAAGATCATACTGCGTCCGGGTCCAGTCCATAAGCCGGGTCAGCCAGACCGGCCAGTCCCGATGGGCCTCGGATTCCGGCTGCACAAATTTGTAACAGAGCGCCGGTGTCACGGTTCGGGAGACCAGGAACGAGGTGAACAGCGCAATCGTGATCGTGAAGACCAACGGAATAAACAACAGTTTGGCGACGCCGACCAGAAAAAAGATCGGCAGAAACACAATCATGGTCGTCACGGTCGAGGCGAAGATCGGCATCGCCACTTCGCGGGCCGCCTCCAGCACCGCCTCCCACCGCGATTGCCCGGTGCTGAGGTGGCGCTGAATGTTCTCCAATTCCACAATCGAGTCGTCCACGAGCCGACCGATTCCCAAGGCCAGCCCGCCCATCGTCATAATATTGAGGGTCTGGCCGGAAAAGTACAGCATGATGAAGGTGACGAGCACGGACAGCGGAATGGCGATCACGATAATGATCGTGCTGGTCACGTTGCGCAGAAACAGAAAGATCACGACGGCAGCGAGCACGGCGCCCTCAACGGCCTGCTCGGTGAGATTCTTGACGGACTGGCGGATGTACACCGACTGATCGAACGAGACGCCCAACGTCACGCCGGGTGGAATGCCGACCATGGTCGGCAGCGCCTTTCGGAGATCGTCCACCACACCTACCGTATTGGCCCCAGGCTGCTTATTCACGCGCAGATACACCGACCGGCGACCGTCCGTCCGCACAATATTCGTCTGGATGTCCGAGGAATCGGTCACCGTGCCGAGATCCTTCACCCGCACCGGCGTCCCCTCCGCCGTGGCCTTGACGATGATATGGTTGAGGGGCTCGACGGCTTTGAACTGTGTGTTCGTAAAGACGTTGTAATCAAGATTGCCGGCCTTGAGGTCGCCTGACGGCAGGATCAGGTTTGACGCCTTCACGGCTTTGACGACGTCCAGGATGGACAGGCCCCGCGCCTGCAACGAAGCCGGGTCCAGATTGATGTTGATCTGGCGGATCCGTCCGCCCTCAACCGTGGCAGCGGCGACGCCGGACAACTGCTCAACCTGGGGCGCGATGGTGTTGAAAGCCAGATCGTAGAGGGCACGTTCGTCCAGATTGCCCCCCGCGACCGTCACGAAGGCGACCGGGATGTTCGACACGTCGAACTTGACGACGAAAGGCTGGAGGATGCCGGGCGGCAACTGGTTGAGTATCTGGGTGACGCGCTGCATCACTTCCATCTGCCCCACGTTGATGTCCGCGCCCCAGTTGAACCAGACCTGCACCGCCCCGATTCCCTGCTTCGAGAACGATTCGACGTGCTCCACGTTCGAGGCGGAGCTGACGGCCTTTTCGATGGGATAGACGACGCTCTGCTCGATGTCGAGGGGCGGCGCACCCTTATAGACGACCCCGACAAAGGCGACCGGCACTTGGATGTGCGGGAACAGATCAATGGGGAGGCGATTGAGGGAGAGGCCACCCAGCACGACCATCGCCAGCGACAGCATGAGGATGCCGATACGATTGCGAAGCGCGAGGAGAGTCAGCCACATAGAAGGATTTACGGCGCAGGCAGGGCCGCTGCATCCATGGGATGCGGGTCCACCGTCGCGCCGTCCGTCACCAAGTCTTTGCCGGAGACAATGACCGGCTCCTCGCCCGTCAACCCGGTGGTGATCTCCACCATGCGGTGGTCCTGGATGCCCAGCGTCACCGGCATCTTGCGCGCCTTGCCGTCCTGTACGATAAAAACGTGCTGGTCGGACTCCAGGCGCGTGATCGCGTCAATGGGAATCTGGAGCGCGTTCGCATGGGTGCCCGCCACGAGCTCCACGCGGGCGAACATGCCGCCCTTGAGGGCGCGATCTGGGTTCGGCAGGGCCACGTCCACCGTCATGGTCCGCGTGGTTCGGTCCAGGGCTTGGGCGAGGCGCGTGACGCGACCGGTGAACACACGATTCGGATAGGCATCCGCGCGAAGCTCGGCCGTCTGGCCGATCTTCACAAGAGGCACGTCTTTTTCCACCACGTCCAGCAATACCCGTACCGTCGTGATGTCCTGGAGGAGCAGAATGCCGCGTGAGACGGTGGACGTGCTCCCCGTGGACCCGGAGACGACCGCGCCCTGATCCAGATTGCGCAGCGCGATGTGCCCGGAGAAGGGTGCGCGGATGTAGGAATAGGCCAGACGGGTTTCGGCCTGCTGGAGCGCCACCTCTGCCTGGTGGCCCTGCGCCCGCACGGCGTCGGTCTGCGCCACCGCCACGTCATAGGCGGCCTGGGCGTTGTCCACATCCTGCTGGGAGATGTACTGGTCCTTGATGAGCGACTGCATCCGGGCCAGATGCCGCGTCGCGTTCTTGATGGTCGCCTCCTGGCTCACCACATTCGCGCGCGCGGCTGCCAGGTCGGCCTTCGCGCGATTCACGGCATGGAGGGAATCGGTATGGTCAATCTCCACCAGAATCTGGCCCGCCCGCACAGCATCGCCTTTGTCTACGTGCATCTTGGCGATGGAGCCGTCCACGCGGGAGAAGATGGCAACTTGCTGATTGGGCTGAATGTCGGCCGTGTAGGTGAGACGGACGTCGAGGTCTCCTCGGATGGGCGTCATCGTGCCGACGGCAATGACGTGCGCTTTCTTCCCGTCTCCCCCGGAGACGCCAGTGGCGACTCGCCAGGCCACGACGACCACCAGGCCGACCATGAGGAGAAGGGCCCAACCCGGTGGACGGCGCAGACTCACGCGCCGCTCCGTTTGCGCGCCAGCAACTCGGCGGCGCGTTCGCCGGTTTCTTTGACATGAATGCCCATCTTGGCATGTGACGGCTCGAAGTCCACCGGCAGCCCGTGCGCGCGCAGGCGCTCGGCGACGATTGGGCCAATGGCGGAGACGACGGTCCGGCTCATCGCCTGCCGCAAACGATCCGCGCCATTGTTCTGCTCGGCTATCTGCAACACATGTTCCACCTGCACCGCGTTGGTGAACAGCACCACGTCCACCTCGCCTGCCATGAGTGCGCATACAGCCTGTCGGAGCGGGCCGGTGTCTTCCGGAAGCATCCATTGATAGACCGGTACGCGCGTGACAATGGCGCCGCGGGTCTCCAGCGCCTGGAGCAACTCCTGGTTCGCCACGCCGTATTCCTGCACAGCGACGCACAGATCGGACAACGGCCGGCCCAACGCATCCAGCGCGGTCATAAGGTCGCGCCAGGTGTTCGGCTCCGGCACGGCGACCGCCGGCTGCAAGCCATTCTCGCGGAGCGCCGCCAGCGGCTTCGGCCCGCGCACGACCAGGATCGTTTGGGCGAGCGCGGCCAGCGTCTGCGCGCGCGGCCAACGTGTGTCGAGCACCTTCAACATCACGCGCGCACCGACACCGGTGAGCAGGATCACCATCCCGAACGTGCCGGCCATCAGACACTCACCGAACTGGAAGACCGCGCTGTTCTGCTCCAAGGGGACTTCGCGCATCGAGGGCGTCACGAACGGACGTCCGCCGTGGCGCACAATGAGCGTCGTCATCTCGGCCGCCATCCGGCTCTCGAACGCCGCCACCCGCAGCCCGGCAAATCCTGTTTGTGTTTCCATGGACACCATTGACACTATTACGCCGATCCGACTACGCTGCCAGCGGAATGCGCCCGTAGCTCAGCTGGATAGAGTGTCGGGCTTCGAACCCGCAGGTCGCAGGTTCAAATCCTGCCGGGCGCACCACCCCACTTGTGCTCGACCAGAAGCGTTGCTCAGATACGCGTGAATCTTACCCTACGGCGCCCCGGTCCCGCCATCGTTCCAGCAGTCGTAGCCGCTGTCGCAATTGTGCGACCGTCGCCTGCTCAATGCGTGTTCCGGTGCGCTGGATCAGCGCCCGGTTGATGAGATCGTGCTTCCCCCCCCCTCGGCGCGCCAGGTCCCCGACCAACGCACGATGCCTATCCCGTAGCGCCTCCTTCTGCTCGTGGAGGAATGGGGCGGACGGCTCGGGTGGGACCTCCGGCACAGCGAGAGGCTCCTCCGCACTGGCTTCCTCACCGCCGATCACCGTCTCTTGCCGCGCCACCCCCGCAAGTGATTCGAACAAAGACCCCTCTCTCTCGACCACATCGAACAGCGACCGAGGCCGTTCCTCGGCGGCTCTGGCAGCCAGCGCATGATCGCGCTCGGCCTGAATGCGTCTGGCGTACTCGACCAAGAGGGGATCGTGAGGCAGATAGAGCAAGGCGCGTTGCCCCGTCGGCAATCCCGCCTGCATCCGCACAAATCGCCCGACGACCTGGCGAAAATACATTTCGGTCAGCACGTTCGTCGCGTACACGCCGATCCGCAGTCGGGGAATGTCCACGCCTTCGCTGACCATGTTGACGGCCACGAGCCACGGCGCCGCGCTCGCGCCGTAGGCCTGGATGACCTGGGACGCATCGGGATCATCAGACACGGCCACGGCAGGGGATTTCCCCGTGAGCGACCGAACCAGCGCCGCAATCTCGCGCGCATGATCCTGATTCATCGCCACGATCAACCCGCCGGCCTCACGATGCCCATTGTGCCGCAACGTCTGGAGTGCTGTGTGCGCATCACGAATCACCGAACCCAACCAATCCGCATGGAGCAGCGCCGCTTTCAACCGCTCACGGGCCAGATCATTCGTGAGGGTATCGGCGAAGGTTGCCTGATATTCGGCGCGACTCGACTTCCAAGCCAAGTCGCCTTCATAGGCTGGAAAGACAATGGACCGACAGACCCGATCGCGCAAGGCTTCTGCGTATCCATAGGTGAAGTCAGGACGACTCAGCCCTGCGTCATAGCGGATGAAGGGGATCGGCTGGTTGTCAGATCGAAACGGCGTCCCAGAGAGTGCCAGCCGCTTCATCGCGCCCTCGAACGCCAGGCGGAGCGCCGCGCCCCAGACCTTGGCATCGCCGGCATGGTGCAACTCGTCGAAGATCACGAAGGTCCGCCGCGCCCGGCAGGCCTGGGCATGGACGGCGGGGGCCTGCGCCACCTGATGATAGGTCACGATAGCGCCATGGTAGTCACGGGCCTCCCGGCCCTGTTCATTGCTCAGCGCCGGGTCCAGGTGCAGTCCGACCCGCGCCGCTGCCCGCGCCCACTGCCCGCGCAAGTGGTTGGTCGGCGCGATCACCAGGATCCGCTCCACGGCTCGATCGGCCAAGAACTGATGTGCGACTCGAAGCCCCACGGTGGTTTTCCCAGCACCGGGGCAGGCCATGGCCAAAAAGTCCTGGCCGGCATGGGTGATCACGGCCGTCACGGCCCGCTCCTGCCAGGCACGCAATTTGGCCGTCCATGAAGTCAGTGGTGCGATCACGGCGGGGGGCACGAGCCTTTCAGAAGTGTGTCCGTCTCGTCGAGGTGGATAACATGACTCCACGCAGTGTAGCACAGCACCGGCCCCAACAGCGGCTCCACTTCATCCCCAGGCGCCCATTCCCCCTCATCATCATCTTGACGAACCAGACACCGATGCAGTACAACACTGAGAGTGTCTTTCCAGATTTTCTGCGAGAGTGGCGGAACTGGCAGACGCGCGAGACTTAGGATCTCGTGGGTAACCGTGGGGGTTCAAGTCCCTCCTCTCGCACCACTAGTGATACCAACGATGTCGAGTACAGGATTGTCCAGATGAAATATGACGTGACCGAACTAGGACCGCTGAAACGGGCGGTCAAGATCGAAGTACCGGCAGAAGACGTCGCCAAGCGGTTTCAAGACGCCTACGCGGAGTTACGTGGCCAGGTCCGTATCCCCGGCTTTCGGCCCGGGAAGGCGCCTCAGGCGCTGCTAGAGAAGCGGTACGCGAACACGATCGCGGACGATGTGCGTCGTCAACTCATCTCGGAATACTACGGCAAGGCCATGAAGGAAACCGGATTCACGCCGGTGTTCACGGACCTCCCGCCGCTTGAGCGTATCATGATCAAGAACGGCGAAGCCTTCATTTTTACGCCCACCGTTGAGATCAAGCCTGTCTTCGAACTCCGGGAGTACACCGGTCTCGCGCTGACGCCAGACCAGCGGGTGATCACAGAGGAGCAACTGGACCAGGGGATGCAGATACTGCGCCACCAGCACGCGCAAATCGAGACCGTCCTGGAGGATCAGGCCATTGCCTCCGAGGATCTCGTGCAAGTCACGATCGAGCGGGTCGAGGGGGCGAACGCGCCGAGCGGGTTCAAGCCCGAGACGCATCTGATCCGGGTTGGTGACAAGACGCCGCTCTACGGGGCGGTGCTGGATGACGCGATCCTTGGCCAACGCAAAGGCGCGATGTTTGAGGCGAGCGGCCCGGCCCTGACCGTGCGGGGCACGGTGCAGGCTCTCAAACGCCACGTCCTCCCCGATTTGGATGACGAGTTTGCGAAGGACCTCGGCACGTACCAAACGCTTGCCGAACTGCGCGACGCCGTGAAAATACAAATGGACCGCAGCCTCCGTCAGGAGATCGAAGACACCTACAAGGGTCTGCTTATGAAACGGCTCGTGGAGAACCACGCCTTCGATGTTCCAGAGTCGCTGGTCCAGCGCGAACTGGACGCCATGACTCATGCGGAACAGTCCCGACAGCAGCGCCTCCACCGGGAGGCCGCATCTCCGTTCGACGCTCCCACGTTCCGCGAGGCGAGCCGGACGACCGCCCAGCAGCGCGTGATGCTCGGCTTGATTCTGGAAGTGATCGCGAAGAAGGAAGCCCTGACTGTGACTGAAGAGGACATGATCGAGGAGTGCCGGCGGATGGCGCGGGCGATGCAGATGGAGATTGCGGACCTCGTGAAACTGCTCAAGGCCGACGGCGAGGACGCCCTGGCTGACCTGCGCGCCCGCATTCTGGCGGACAAGGCCCTGCAGGTCGTCTATGAAAAAGCTCTGATTCAAGCATGATTGTTATCGAACCACGGCACGAACGTGCCCTACTGTCATAAAAGGAGTTCCGCTCCATGCTGATTCCCATGGTCGTTGAACAGAGCAATCGGGGCGAACGCGCCTACGACATCTACTCCCGCCTCCTCAAGGATCGGATCATCTTCATCGGCGAGCCGATTGACGACACGTTTGCGAACCTCATCATCGCGCAGTTGTTGTTTCTGGAGTCTGAGGACCCGGAGAAGGACATTAACCTCTACGTCCACTCGCCGGGCGGCATGGTGACCGCCGGGCTGGCCATCTATGACACGATGCAATATATCAAGCCCGCGATTGCCACCATCTGCGTGGGGCAGGCGGCAAGCATGGGAGCGTTATTGTTGGCGGCCGGCACGAAGGGCAAGCGCTATGCCCTGCCGAACGCACGGGTCATGATCCATCAGCCGAGCGGAGGATTTCAGGGACAGGCCACCGACATTCGCATCCAGGCCGAGGAGATCATCAAGGTGCGCAAACGCCTGGATGAGATCCTGGCCAAGCACACAGGCCAGTCGGTGGAGAGGATCCATCATGATTCGGAGCGCGACTATTTCGTGTCTGCCGAGGAAGCCCAGGCATATGGCCTCGTGGACGAGGTCATCGTGCGGGCACCGAAGAGTCTTCAACCGGTGAAGGACGCCTCCGACAGCAAGACGGAGAAGGAGATCGTCAAGTAAGGAATCGTCATGGCGAAGCCGGAGAAGACCGAATCCCAGTTACGATGCTCGTTTTGCGGCAAAGGCCGCGAGGAGGTCCGCAAACTGATTGCCGGGCCAACGGTGTACATCTGCGACGAGTGCGTGGGCCTCTGTAACGGCATCATCGCAGAGGACCGCGACGAGCGGCAGGAGACGACCTCTTCCAAGCTTCCCAAGCCGAAAGAAATCATGCGCACACTGGACCAGTACGTCATTGGCCAGGAACGCGCGAAAAAAGTCCTGTCGGTCGCGGTCCACAACCATTACAAACGTATCTCATCCAACGCACAGGACGAGGTCGAACTCCAGAAAGGCAACATTCTGTTGCTCGGCCCAACCGGCACGGGCAAGACGTTGCTGGCCCAGACACTCGCGCGCATCCTCAATGTGCCCTTCACGATTGCCGATGCGACCACGTTGACCGAGGCAGGCTATGTCGGCGAGGACGTCGAAAACATCATTCTCAAGCTGTTGCAGGCCGCCGACTACGATGTGGCGCGGGCAGAGCGCGGGATTGTCTATATTGACGAGATTGACAAGATTAGCCGCAAGAGCGACAGCCCGTCCATCACGCGGGACGTGTCGGGAGAGGGTGTGCAACAAGCCCTGCTCAAGCTGATCGAGGGCACCATCGCCAACGTACCGCCGCAGGGCGGGCGCAAGCATCCCCACCAGGAGTTCATCCATGTGAACACGGGGAACGTCCTGTTTATCTGTGGTGGCGCGTTCGTGGGGCTGGATCTGCTTGTGGAGCAGCGTCTCAACCAGAAGTCCATCGGATTCGGCGCGGAGATTCGCGGCAAGCATGAACGTCGCATGGGCCTGTTGTTGGCGCAGGCGCAGCCGGAAGACCTCCTCAAGTACGGGCTGATCCCCGAGTTCGTCGGACGCTTGCCGGTGGTCGCCACGCTTGACGAACTGAACGAAAAAGCGCTGGTTCGCATCCTGACGGAACCGAAAAATGCCTTGCTCAAGCAGTATGAAAAATTGCTGGCCTTCGAGAAAGTCAAGCTGACCTTCACCGAGAGCGCTATTGCGGCGGTGGCCCGCAAGGCGCACAAGCAGAAGACCGGCGCGCGGGGCCTCCGCGCCATTCTGGAGGATGTCATGCTGGACGTGATGTACGAGATCCCTTCGCAGCGCGAGATTCGTGAGTGCGTGGTCACGGAGGACGTGATCGAGGGAAAGACGACGCCGCTGCTCATCACAGACCGCGAAAAGGGCGCGAAATCCGCCTAATTCTCAGACTGTGTCTGTTGGCAACCCTGTTGGTGGCCGGCCTGCTTAGCTATTGGGTTGTGACGCTCCCAGATGTCGTGGCGCTCGCCAGGATCAATCCTCCCACGACGGCCTTCATCGAATCCAGAAAAGCGGAACCCGTCAAGAAGGGGCGTCCCTTCACGTTGCGTTGGACCTGGACGCCGCTCACACGTCTATCCCCTCATCTAAAAAAGGCGGTGCTTCTGTCTGAAGACGCCTCCTTTTATCAGCATCAGGGTTTCGACTGGGAGGGTCTCAAGGACGCGCTCCTGCGTAATTGGGACCGAGGCGAGTTACGGCGGGGCGGCAGCACCATCACGCAACAGTTGGCCAAGAATCTCTATCTGACGCCCGATAAAAACTTGTTTCGGAAAGGCCACGAAGCGCTGCTGACCTGGGAGCTTGAACGACGGTTGTCCAAGCAACGCATCCTGGAGTTGTATCTGAACGTGGCGGAATGGGGACATGGCGTCTTCGGCGCGGAGGCCGCCGCGCGCCACCACTTCGGCAAGTCGGCTGCGGACATCAGCCCCTCCGAGGCCGCTCTGCTGGCCGCCATGCTCCCGTCGCCTCGACGCTACGATCCAATCCGGCTCACGCCGTATCTCTCACAACGCCAGGCGCAAATCCTGAAACGGATGGGGGAGCGCGGCGGCCCGACGCCCGGCGGCACATGAGGAGCGAACGGACGCCAGTTCCGGCTTGACAGGTTTCTCGCGGGGGGCTTAGCATCGGGATTAGCCAAGAGGGAGCCTCGCTGTGAAACAACGATACCGCTTGATCCTTGCGGATAAAGACGGGGTACTGGTGAGTGAATTCCAACTGACCGAGAACGACTTGGCTGATCCGGAGGCGTTCGTCGCGACGCTCAAGCAGGCGATCGAGCACGTTGAAGAGGACGACGCGTGAGTCCCATACACAGATGGGAGGGACCGTCATGACACAGATAGTCGCTGCCCAATACGAAGGACTCCAGAAGCGCGGCGTGGTATTGGTCGGGCACGGCGGGGTTCCCAACGACTATCCGCGCGAATTCGTCACCAAGCTCAAGTCCTTGGAGGCCGTGCGCCGTGCCACCGGCGGGCCACCGACGACAGAGGAACTCGCGCTCGACCGCAAGCTCCGCCAATGGCCGCGCCGCGCAGCGACCGATCCGTACCAGGCAGGACTCGAAGCCCTCGCCGATCATCTCAGGGAATTCGTGGGCGACAACCTCTTCGCGCTCGCCTATAACGAGTTCTGCGCACCGACCGTGGAAGAGGCCATCGCCACCTTGATCGGCAGCGGCGCGACAACGATCACCATTGTCCCCTCCATGTTCACGCCGGGCGGCAGCCATGCGGAACAGGACATCCCTGACACCTTGGAACGCCTCCGCCAGACGTATCCGGGCATCGAGCTTCGCTATGCCTGGCCCTTTGACCTCACCCAGGTTGCGGCCATGCTCGCCGCGCACGTGCAGCGGTTTCAATCATGAGGCCCCACTCACAGACGCCGACGGAGCGGCGTGGCATAGCCTGTGAGTTCGGCATAGCCAACACCCGCAACGGTCCGTCCTTCCCGCTGGCCCGCGACCGTCACGCTGCCTTCCCAGTACGTGACCTGTGTGCTGTGGCGTGTGATCAGTTCCTGCGCGGACACCGTCGGCGCCACGTCGGCCGTCAGCCCGACTGACGGAATCCTAATCCGCCAGCGTCCGGGATAGCGGCCGTCGCTCTGCGGAGACTGCCAGTGATCGAGCACCTCCAGTGTGATGTCGTCGCGCGCGAGCGGCACGGCCACGCCGTCGGCCCTGATCCATGTGCCTCCTGACGCCGGTTCCACCGACCCATCCTGCCGGCGAATCTGGTAGATCATCAACTCGGTCGCATCGGCGAACTGCAAGGAAAACCAATCCCAGCCAACCTGCTCAGTGCTGAGTTGGTGGCTGCCGAACTCGTGATCCATCCAACTGATGCCGGTCACGGGAACGGTGGTTCCGTCAAGCATGAGCGTTCCGCCTGTCTTCATTCTGGTGAAGGAATAATAATGCGAGCTTTCGCCAGGATGGTTGCCTTTGCGGCTGATGCCGGCGAGTCCGTGGATGACCGGCGGCTTCTCCGGCGTCAGTCGGAGGCGGAGCGAGAGGTCTCCAGCGGTCGCCTGGAGCACATGCTGGTCGCCGTCCGCTTCCGCGCGCCATCCATCAACCCAGACGGCCAGCCGGCCGACTTCGGCGCCGGCCTTGCCGATCCCCGCGCGGGACATCTTTTCAAAAAAATGGAACCGGCGTCCGGTCTCGTCCGTGAGCGCAAAGTGAGCGAAATACAGCTGTCGGATGGCCCAGCGCGACGGATTTTGTGCGGCGGGTTTGGACGGGGCAGCACGGCGAAAGAAGGTCAGTTGATACCCGAAGGTGTGCCCGTTGGTGGCCTGCAGGTGGCCGGTGTAATACCACCATTCGGTCTGGAACTCATCGTGCGTCCCATGGTCCTGTGGAAACTCGTATTGGTAATCGGGCATGGCTGGACGGAATTCCGTTGCCACCCCGTGCTGAGCGGGCACGGCGTTCACGAGCCCGATGGCGCAGACAAGCCCCGCAATTCTGAGCGTGGATCTTCTCCACCCGTGGCGTTGTCCGGGCGCACAAGAAGTCATCCTGCTTCTGGACGCGAGCTTCGAAGTCATTGGTGCGCTGCTCCCACTTGACATAACAGTTCTACCGGTCTCCCTACAAGGGGGGCTGGTTACCCTGGCCGAGCGGAAGTCTTGCTATGTGTTGGCTGGACACATACGCAGTACACATGCCGTGATGCGGGCAGCAACGGCGGACAGTGACGAATCTATTCCATTGACTGCGGATGCAGCGTTGTTTGAACTTGCGTCTATGTATTCTGTTTTGAGGGGGTAGATATGGCCGAGGCCGTTCTTGATATCAAGCGATGGGGCAACAATCTTGGGGTGCGGTTGCCGGCGGCGGTGGCTCGGGAAGCGCATTTGCAGGTTGACCAGCGGGTGCGGGTTGCGGTCAAAAGCGGGCGGGTCGTCATTACGCCGGTCGCCGAGGTTTCGCTTACCCTGGCGCAACGGCTGGCACAGTTTGACCCGGCACGGCATGGCGGTGAAGTCATGACAAGCGCAACGCTGGGCGCGGAGCGGTGGTAGCCGCCAAAGCAGTTATCCGGAGAAAACGTGCTCCCTGGGTGCCGGATCGCCGGGACATCATCTGGATCAACTGTAATCCGCAGGTCGGCCTGGAAATGCGGGATGTGCATCCCTTCCTGGTGCTGTCGCCGCGCATCTTCAATGCAAAAACTTCACTGGTGATCGGCTTGCCCATGACCACCGCCGGATATAACGCGGACAATCCCTTTGCAGTAGCCGCCGGCAACGCCAATGTCGCGCCTTGGACCGCAAGGGCTTCTTTGACGCCCGCCACCAATTGATGCCACAGTACGGGAACCTTGATCGTGATGCCTTGTTCGACCAACCGCTCGCACATCTCCATGAGTGTTACACCCGGCTCCGCTTTGATCCACGCCCTGATTGTGGACTCCATTTCCACCAGGCACGAACGACGATACCCTCCAACCGGACGACTGCATCGTGCTCTGCTTGTTTCGTAGCGCTCTTTGACTTCATAGACCCAGCGCGCGCTGACTTCAAAGCGCCGCGCAATCAATGATCTTCACCCTCTCGAAAAGCGACTCCGACCCCGATTTACCACCTACTCTTGAATGTGTATCGTTAACCGATATACAATAAACAGGTGATCAAGACCTTCCGTTGCGCCGACACCGAAAGCCTGTTCCACGGCGCGCGGGTGCGGTGGTTCGTGAACATCGAATCGGTAGCGCGTCGTAAGCTGGAGATGGTGGCGGCTGCCAAGAAGCTAGAAGACCTGCGGAGCCCGCCGGGCAACCGGCTGGAAGCTTTGAAAGGCCACCGCGCCGGGCAGCACAGCATCCGCGTAAACGATCAGTTCCGCGTGTGTTTTCGTTGGAATGACGGGGCGGAGGATGTTGAGATTGTAGACTATCACTGAAGGAGAATGGCCATGCCCAAGAAATTGCTGCTGCCTGTCCACCCGGGTGAAGTCCTGCGCGAAGAATTCATGAAGCCGCTGGGTCTGTCCGCCAACGCGCTCGCGCAATATCTTGGCGTGACGGCCGCGCGCGTCAACGAGATCGCCAACGAGCGGCGCGGCATCACGGCGGACACCGCGCTGAGACTGGGGCGCTGCTTTTCCACCACGCCGGAATTCTGGATGAATCTCCAGCAGCGGTATGAATTGGAGTCCGCCCGACGGGAGGTTGGCATGGCGGTGGAACGAAAGGTTGTGGCACTTGCCTTATAACCGTCAGAAATCGTGGATTGTTCAACAGACTGCTATGCCTGGCACCCCGGCCCGGTCCCCCCACGCTCCATCACCCTAGGCCTTGACCCCCATCCCGGTGTGGAGGTACTGGTCTACGGCGGCGGCCATTTTGCGGCCTTCGGCGATGGCCCACACGATGAGGGACTGGCCGCGCCGCACGTCGCCGCCGGCAAAGACGCCCTCCACGCGGGACATGTAGGCATTCGCAGTAACGTTGCCGCGCGCGTCATACGTCACGCCGAGATCGTCCAGCAGGCCCTGCTTCACCGGGCCGGTAAAGCCCATTGCCAGCAGCACCAGGTCTACGTCCATCTCGAACTCAGTGCCTGGCACAGGCGTGAACGTGCCCTTCTCGAACGCCACCTGGCGCCCGTGGAGTTTCGTAACGTGGCCGTTGTGGCCGGTAAATTGTGTAGTGGAGACACTCCAGCGACGGTCACAACCTTCTTCATGCGCGTGCGAGGTGCGAAGCTGCATCGGCCAGAGGGGCCATGGCGTGGACCCGGCTCTCGTGGGAGGAGGCTCTGGGAGCAACTCGAATTGATGGACTTCGGCACAACCCTGTCGGTGCGCGGTGCCCAGGCAGTCTGAGCCTGTGTCGCCGCCGCCGATAATGACGACGCGCTTGCCCTTGGCGGTGATCGGTTCCTCGGTGATCGTGTGGCCCGCGTTGCGTCTGTTCTGTTGCGTCAAGTAGTCCATCGCCGGGTGGATGCCTGTCAGATCACGGCCCGGCACCGGCAGTTCGCGCGGCTGTTCCGCGCCCATGGCGAGACAGACGGCATCGTATCGGCGGCGCAACTCGTCTCCCGTCATATCCATGCCGACATGCACGCCAGTTGTGAAGGTCACGCCTTCGGCTCTCATCTGCTCCAGCCTCCGGTCAATGACCCACTTTTCCATTTTGAAGTCGGGGATGCCGTAGCGCAGGAGCCCGCCGATGCGATCCGCTTTCTCATACACCGTCACGCTGTGCCCCGCCCGCGCCAGTTGTTGCGCGGCGGCCAGACCCGCCGGCCCGGAGCCGATGACGGCCACGGTCTTGCCGGTTTGCGACACCGCGAGGACGGGCTCAACCCAGCCTTCGTCAAAGCCCTTGTCAATGATGTTCCACTCGATGACGCGAATGGATACAGGATCGCTGTTGATGCCCAACACGCAGGCCGATTCACAGGGGGCTGGGCACAAACGTCCCGTGAATTCCGGAAAGTTGTTGGTGGTATGCAGCGCTTTGAGGGCGTCCTTCCAGCGGCCCCGATGCACGAGGTCGTTCCATTCTGGAATCAGGTTCACCACGGGGCAGCCGCTGTGGCCCTGGCAGAAGGGTACGCCACAATCCATGCAGCGCGCGCCCTGCGCCTTGAGTTGGTCGTCGGGGATCGGCTCGTAGAATTCCTTCCAGTCCCGAATGCGAATTTCCACCGGACGGCGCTTGGGGCCTTCGCGGGCGTACTTGATGAAGCCCTTGGGATCAGCCATGACTCACCAGTTCGTGAGCCTTGTGCGCCTGTTCTTTCGCGGCGGCGGCTTTGCGCTCCAGGAGGACTCGTTTGTAATCCACCGGCATGATCTTGACGAACTTTGGCAGCATCGTGGTCCAGGCATCCAGTATCGCCTTGGCTTTGCGGCTGCCTGTGTAGGCGCCATGCGCGGCGATCATGTCGCGCAGGATGGTCGCATCCTCCGCCGCGACGACGCGCTCCAGTTCCACCATGCCCATGTTGCAGCGCGACTCGAAGGCGCCATCTTCATTGAAAATGAACGCCACGCCGCCGGACATGCCGGCCGCAAAATTCCGTCCGGTCTTGCCCAGCACCACCACCACGCCGCCGGTCATGTACTCGCAGCCGTGGTCGCCAACGCCCTCAATGACGGCTCGCGCGCCGCTGTTCCGCACGGCGAATCGCTCGCCCGCCGTCCCGCAGCAATAGACCTCGCCCTGTGTGGCGCCGTACAGCGACGTATTGCCGATCAGGATGGTCTCCTCCGGTACGAACGTGGCCTGCGCGGGGTGCGAGACAATGATCCGGCCCCCACTGAGGCCCTTGCCGAGATAGTCGTTGGACTCGCCGTCCAATTTCAACGTCACACCACGAGCGAGAAACGCGCCGAATGACTGCCCAGCCGATCCTGTGAAGGTGATCGTGATGGTATCGGGCGGCAACCCTTCCAGGCGATACCGCTTGGCGATCTCGCTGGAGAGGATGGCCCCCACGGTGCGATGTACGTTCCGAATCGGGAAGGCCAGCGTCACCGGCTCTTGGCGTTCCAGCGCGGGCTTGCAGAGTTCGATCAGGCTCCAGTCAAGGGCCGTGCTCAGTCCATGATCCTGCTGCTGGACATGGTGGCGGGCGACTTCCGGGCTGACCTGTGGCTGGGCCAGGAGCGCAGAGAGATCCACCCCCTTGGCCTTCCAGTGATCGAGGGCTGTCTGGGCGCGGAGCTTGTCCGTCCGTCCGATCATCTCCGCGAATGTGCGGAAGCCCATCCGGGCCATCCACTCGCGCACGTCCTCGGCCAGGAAGAAGAAGTAGTTGACGACATGCTCCGGTTGACCGGAAAATTTGGCGCGGAGCGTCGGGTCCTGGGTGGCAATGCCGACCGGGCAGGTATTGAGATGGCACTTGCGCATCATGATACAGCCCTCGACAATCAAAGGGGCCGTGGAGAAGCCGAATTCTTCGGCGCCCAGGAGTGCGGCGATGACAACGTCGCGGCCGGTCTTCATCTGGCCATCGGTTTCCACCTTGATACGGCCGCGCAGGTCGTTCAGCACGAGCGTTTGGTGTGTTTCGGCCAGGCCCAGTTCCCAGGGGATGCCGGCATTTTTGATGGAGGACAAGGGCGACGCGCCGGTTCCACCGGAGTCTCCGCTAATCAACACCTTGTCGGCCTTGGCCTTGGCGACGCCGGCGGCCACAGTACCCACGCCCACTTCCGCCACCAGCTTCACGGAGATGTCGGCGGCAGGGTTGGCATTTTTCAAGTCATAGATCAACTGTGCGAGGTCTTCGATGGAGTAAATATCGTGGTGCGGCGGCGGAGAAATTAACTGCACACCGGGCGTCGCGTAGCGTAACCGCGCAATGGTCTCATCCACCTTGTGCCCGGGCAACTGGCCCCCTTCGCCGGGCTTCGCGCCCTGGGCCATCTTGATCTGCAATTCTTTCGCGTGAACCAAATAGTCTGTCGTGACGCCGAATCTCGCGGAAGCCACCTGCTTAATCGCGCTGTTTTTACTGTCGCCGTTGGGCAAGGGGAGGAACCGTTCCGGGTCTTCCCCTCCCTCGCCGGTGTTGCTCTTCCCGCCGATGCGGTTCATGGCAATCGCCAATGTCTCGTGCGCCTCCTTGCTGATCGCGCCGAAGGACATGGCGCCCGTGGTGAACCGCTTGACGATGTCCTTGGCCGGTTCCACGTCGTCCAGCGGAATGGGCGTCGGCAGGGTGGCGATGTCCAGCAGGCCCCTGATGTTGGATCGGCGCGTGCTTTCATCATTGACCAGCGCGGCGAATTCCTTATAGGTCTTCGCGTCGTTGTCTTTCGTCGCGTGTTGGAGCCGTGCAATCGTTTCAGGATTCCAATTGTGGTGCTCGCCCTGGACGCGATAGTGAATCTCGCCGCCGAAGTCGAGTTGGCGGATCGGCGTTGGATGGTAGGCCATGGCATGTCGCCGAAGTGTCTCCTCGCCAATCTCCCTCATCCCGATGCCCGCAATGCGCGACGATGTGCCGGTGAAGTAGCGATCCACGAGCGCCTGGCTGAGGCCGATGGCTTCAAAAATCTGCGCGCCACAGTAGGATTGGACGGTGGAAATGCCCATCTTGGAGAAAATCTTCAGCAAGCCTTTATTGACGGCTTTGATGAACTTGGATTCGGCGGTGGCTGCGTCGAGGCCCTCCGGCAAATAGCCGTCCCGTTCCATGTCCACCAGCGTCTCAAACACGAGATAGGGGTTGATCGTGCCAGCACCGTAGCCGATGAGACAGGCAAAGTGGTGGACGTCGCGGGGTTCGCCGGTCTCCAGGATCAGCCCGACCTCGGTGCGGGTACATTCACGCACGAGGTGATGATGGATGGCGGAGATGCTCAGCAGGCTGGGGATCGGCGCCCACTCCTCGTTCACGCCCCGGTCGCTCAGGGTCAGAAACTTGTAGCCCTCTTTGATCGCCTGTGACGCTTGTCGGCAGAGATCGTCCACGGCGGCGCCCAGGCCATCCGGCCCCTCTGCCCGGTGGAACAGCATCCGCAAGGTCTGGCTCTTGAAATGCGGATCGGCGAGCTCACGAATTTTCTTCAACTCCGCGTTGGTCAAAATCGGCTGCTGCACCTTGATCCGGCGGCACGCCTCCGGGGTCTCGTGCATCACGTTCGGCTTGGGGCCGATGTTCGTGACCAGCGACATGACCAGTTGCTCGCGGATCGGATCAATCGGCGGATTCGTCACCTGCGCGAACAACTGTTTAAAGTATTTGAACAGCAGTTGCGGCCGCTCGGAGAGCACGGCCAGCGGCGTATCGGTGCCCATGGACGAGATCGGCTCCTCGCCGTTCACAACCATCGGCGTGATGACCATCTTTAGTTCTTCCACCGTATAGCCGAACGCTTGCTGGCGCAGGCGAATGGTCGGATGATCCGGCTGGGGGACGTTCTGAGGCTCCGGCAGTTCGTCCAGCGAAATACGGTGCTGGGTAACCCAGGCGCGATAGGGTTTCTGCCCCACGATGTTCGCCTTAATTTCTTCGTCGTCAATAATGCGGCCCTGCTGGGTGTCTACGAGAAACATGCGGCCAGGCTGCAAGCGGCCCTTCTGTCGGATGTTCGTGATGTCGTACGGTAGCACACCGGCTTCGGAGGCCAGCACGACCAGATCGTCGGTAGTCACTTGATAGCGGCAGGGGCGTAAGCCGTTTCGATCCAGCGTGGCGCCGACCAGTTTGCCGTCGGTAAAACATACAGCCGCCGGGCCGTCCCATGGCTCCATCACGGCGGCGTGGTATTCATAGAACCCGCGCCGATCTAAATCCATCTGGGGATTGCCGACCCAGGGTTCGGGAATCAGCATCATCATGGCGTGCGGCAGGGAGCGTCCACCCAGCACCAGGAACTCCAGCGCGTTGTCGAGACAGGCCGAGTCGCTCTGGCCCTCGTCCACGATGGGAAAGAGCTTGGGAAGGTCCTGGCCGAACAGGTCGGACTGGAGCCGCCCTTGTCGCGCCCTCATCCAATTCACGTTGCCCTTGAGGGTGTTGATCTCGCCGTTGTGGCAGACGTATCGATAGGGATGCGCCAGCGGCCAGGTGGGGAAGGTGTTGGTGCTGAACCGCGAATGGACGACGGCAATCGCGCTGGTCATACGGGGATCGGTGAGGTCGGGATAATACTGCGGCATCTGTTCCGGCAGCAGCAGGCCCTTGTAGATCATCGTATGGCCGGAGAGGCTCGACACGTAGAAGTGCTCGCGGCCGTCAATGGCGGATTCGCGGATCGCGTGTTCGGCGCGTTTGCGAATGACATAGAGCTTGCGCTCGAACTGCGCTTCGTTGAGGATGTCGCGGGCGATGAACACCTGGCGCATGGCTGGTTCTGTCTGGCGGGCTTGCGGGCCGATGGCGTCGCTCTTGACCGGCACGTCGCGCCAGCCCAACAGCCGCGCGCCTTCGTCGGCGATGACGCGGGCCACCAGCGTTTCGCACTGCGCGCGCGCGCCGGCGTGTCGCGGCAGGAACAGCATCCCGACGCCGTATTCGCCGGCGTGGGGCAACGTGATCTGCGCATCGGCACAGGCGCGCACAAGAAAATCATGCGGAACCTGGATCAACAGGCCCGCGCCGTCTCCGGTGCAGGGGTCGCAGCCCTGGGCACCGCGATGCGTCAGGTTGGCGAGGACCCGGAGGCCCTTCCGCACAATGTCGTGAGACTTGACACCCTTGATGTGGGCGACAAAGCCGATCCCGCAGCCGTCCTTCTCATAACGGGGATCATAGAGGCCCTGTTTGGGGGGGAAACCAGGGATGCGTAGTTCTTCGCTCATGGGCGGATTCCTTGAGTCCATACACTGTGCTGAATGCGTGTATCCTACGTCAGTGGGCGCGGATGTGTCAAGGCGACTTGGTGCCATAAAAGGCCTGCAAACACAGGCAGATACGATCCCTCCTTGCCGTGCGTCTTGAGCGAGTGCTACGATGATTGTCCCATGTTGACGGTGGAAGAACAGCCGCAGGCCGCCGCGCCTGCTGGGACGGGTCGGCACAAGGAGCAGGTCGTCCAGCGGATGTTTTCCTCCATCGCCCGCTCGTACGACCTGAATAACTCGCTGCTGAGTGGGGGGCTGCACCATTATTGGAAAAACAAAGCCATCGAATTCCTCGTGGCTCCCCCTCACCCTGACCCTCTCCCTCAAGAGGCGAGGGAAAAAGTACAACTGGTACTGGACGTTGGCGCAGGCACAGCCGACCTTGCTCTCTTGGCAGCCAACCGTCTCGGCCAGTACGCGCGGATTATTGCCGCAGACTTGAACGCCCCCATGCTGGCGGTTGGGCTGGAGAAGGTCCGGACGGCTCATCGGCAGCGCCAGATCCTGTGTGTCCAGGCCAATGCCGAACGGTTGTGCGCCCCCGACGCCACGTTCGATGCCGTGACCACCGGCTTTTGTATGCGCAACGTGGGAGACTTGCCCCAGGCGCTTCGGGAAACGCTGCGCGTCCTCAAGCCAGGCGGACGCCTCATTTGTCTGGAGTTTTCGCGCCCCGTGGCCGGCTGGCTCCGAGGTCTGTATAATTGGTACTCGTTCACGTTGCTGCCATGGATCGGCGCCACCGTGTCGGGCGACCACACCGGCGTCTATGATTACCTCCCGGCCTCGATCCGGGCCTTTCCCGATCAGGAAGGTTTGGCAACGCTCATGCGCGAGGCGGGGTTCACGCGGGTTGACTACCAGAATCTCAGCGGTGGGATCGTGGCCATTCACGTGGCGATCAAGTGACGTCCATTCTCTACATCTTTCTGCCCTCTAAAGGCATCTATCCGCTCGGCTGCACCTACCTGGCCGAGTATGTCCATCGTCGCCATCCAGACATTCGCCAGCGCATCCTTGACCTCTCGCAGTTCCCAGCCGACGAACGTGCGCAGGCCGTTCGCGAATGCGCCGAAGCTGTGCGTCCCGACCTTGTCTGCTTCTCCTGGCGCGACATCCAGATTTTCTCGCCGCACGAAGGCGATGCGTCGCTGGAGCAGGCGTTCAATTTTTACTACTCGAACAATCCCCTCAAAAAACTTGCCGCGTCGTTTGCCGGCGTGAAATCTCTGTATCGCTATTATTCCGGCATCCGCGCCAACCTCGCCCATGCCTGGCTGATCCGCAAGACCTGCCCAAACGCACAGATCATGATCGGCGGAGGGGCCTTCGGGTCGTTCGCCGAACAGCTTATTGTGAAACTCCCGGAAGGCACGATCGGGATTCTTGGAGAAGGCGAGGAGGCCGTGCTGAAGATGGTCGAGGGCCGATCGCTTGACGGCGAGCGGTTCATCACCCGGCAAGGCGGGAAAACGATCAAGGGTCTCGGGCAGAGCTACACAGACCTCAGCACCCTGTCCGTGGACGTGCCGTATATCGAGTCTATTTTTCCCCAGTACCAGGCCTATGCCCGTGATTGCATCGGCGTCCAGACCAAGCGCGGCTGCCCGTACAGTTGTGCCTTTTGCCTGTACCCCTACCTGGAAGGTCAGTCTGTCCGCTCTCGCCCTGCGGCCTTGGTCGTCCAAGACATTACGCAGCATTGCCATCGCTGGGGCACGCGCCGGTTCTGGTTCACCGACGCCCAGTTCATCACCGGCAAGGCGGCCTATCCCCAATGCACCGAGATCATGGAGCGAATCATCGCCGGAAAACTGGAACTCGAATGGTCCGGCTACATTCGCACCTCGCTCATCACCCGTGACTTCGCCAAACTCATGGTGCGGTCCGGCGTCGGCGACCTGGAAGTGGCCATCACGTCAGGATCGCAGGACGTCCTCAACGGACTGCACATGGGCTTCGTGCTGGATCATCTGTACGACGGCTGCCGCTACCTGGCCGAGGCCGGCTTTCAGGGCAAGATCATCCTCAACTACTCGCTCAATGCACCGGATGAAACGGAGGCGACACTCCAAGAGTCCATTGACTCCTACAAAAAAGTCGCGGCGATCCTGGGCGAAGAACGGGTCTTTCCGATGATGTTTTTCCTGGGGATCCAGCCCAATACTGACCTTGAGGGGCGATTGTTGGAGGAAGGCTACCTGACGGCCGGCTATAACCCGTTGTTGCTCACTCCGACCAGTATTCGCAAGCTGCTCTACAATCCTGCGCCCCTCAGCAAGCTGATCGGCAAGGCCTGTCTTGCCGCGTGGAACCAGAAAGGCGGCGCCCGCACCGGCAGCCGCGATCCCCGCCCCTGGTCTGGCGCACTGGCCGGCTCGTCTCCGACGTTGGATCAAACAGGCGGCGCGTATGCCGATCAGAACCTTTTGCGCGGGGTGGAACTCAACTCCGGCAGGGACGTCCTCCTGACCCTGGAGAGCATCCTCGCTTCCCGCAAGCCCGTCCGCACCACAATTCCGTAACCATGAACGCCCTTGCGCTGGCTCAAATTCAGGTGTTAGGATACGAGTTCTGTGCGTCATTCGTGCGAGTCATTAGGGCGATGTGTGAGCAGTATTCGGTAAGGAGACGGCATGTATAAGACGATCTATGTCCCGGTTGACAACTCCGACTACTCCAACATGGCGTTGGATGTCGGCGTCTCGTTCGCCAAGACCTTCGGGTCCAAGTTGGTGGGCAGTCATGTCTACGCGGCCAAGATGCACGATAAACGCTTCAAGCAAATGGAAGCGGGCCTCCCCGAAGAATACCACGACGAGAACGAACTGGAACGGCAGCGGCAGATCCACGATTCGCTCATTACACGCGGCCTCCAGATCATCACCGACTCCTATCTCGATATTGTGGACAAGAAGACGGCTGAGGCGAACATCCCGGTTGAGCGGCGGTCCCTGGAAGGCCGCAACTTCAAAGTTCTGGTCGAAGACATCAACACCAACGCCTACGATCTGGTCATCATGGGTGCGTTGGGCGTGGGCGCCGTGAAAGACAGCGTCATCGGCGGCGTCACCGAGCGTGTCGTCCGGCGTGTGCGCGCGTCGGACATGCTCATCATCAAGAACACCCTTCCGATGAACGGCGGGGCCATCGTCGTCGCGCTGGACGGCAGCCACTATTCCTTCGGCGGGCTCAAAACCGCGCTGGCCCTCGGTAAGGCCCTGAATAAGCCGGTGCAGGCCATCTCGGCCTTTGATCCGTATTTCCATTACGCCGCCTTTCACAGCATCTCCGGCGTCCTCAACGAAGAAGCCGGCAAGGTCTTCCGCTTCAAAGAACAAGAAAAGCTGCACGAGGAAATCATTGACAGCGGCCTCGCCAAAATTTACCAGTCGCACCTCGACATCGCCCGCGAGATCGCCCAGGCCGAAGGACAGGACATCCAGACCACCCTCCTCGATGGCAAAGCCTTTGAGAAGGTGCTCCAGTTCGTCCGTCGGGAAAAACCATGGATGCTGATTATGGGCCGTCTCGGCGTCCATAGCGATGAGGACATGGACATCGGCTCGAACGCCGAAAACCTGCTCCGCATGGTTGAGTGCCACGTCATGATCTCCAACAAGCAATACGTGCCGCCGATAGACCAGCAGGCTGAATACACCATCTCCTGGACGGAAGAAGCCCTGCGCCGCATGGAGAAGATTCCGGTCTTCGCCCGAGGCGTCGCCAAGACCGCGATTCACCGCTACGCCATTGAAAAGGGCCACACCATCATCAGTAATTCCGTGGTGGACTCGGCCGTGGGGCATATCCTCCCCAAAGGCGCGATGGAGGCCATGAAGCAACTCGGCTCCTCCCTGGATGAGCAGGGCATTGATCGTAATGCGATGAAGGCTGACGCCGGCGTGGCCCGCGACATGATCGGCTCCACCTTGTCCGGCATGATGAGTGGGATCGTGGAAGCAAAGCCCGCCGTCAGCCCCGGCACTCAGGCGTACCTTGATCGGATGAAGCAGGACTATTATCTGTGCAATGGCTGCGGCTATACCGCGAAGGGCGATCAGCCTGTTGCCTGTCCCATCTGCAAGGCCACGGGTGACCAGTTCCGGCTGATTGATAAGAGCATGTTTGAAGCTGCCGCCAAAACCGAAGGCGCTCTCGATACCGAACTGGCCTACGACGACGTGCCGATGTCCTGGACGAAGGACGCGAAAGAGGCCATCCGCGCAGTCCCTGCCGGCTTCCAACGGCGTCGTGCCAAGGCCAAAATCGAAAAGACGGCCCGCAAAATGGGCATGACCACGATCACGTTGGAATATGCCAAGCCCCACATTGACGAAGCTGCGAGCGAGGACTACACCCCGATCTTCGCCAATAAGGGCACAGGAGCCTTTCCGCCTGCTGCGAATCTCGTTCAGCACACACCGGTCCTCTCTGACGCCAAACCTGCCGCTCGGTTTATCTGGACAGATGATGCTGTTGTGCGTTTGGAGCGGGCACCGGCCGGCTATATGCGCGAGTGCACGAAAGCGCTGATTGAAAAGCACGCCGAGAAGATCGCCGTGACGACCATCACCTGCGAGATTGCGGAAGAGGGCATTGAGCAAGCCAAAGGCTATATGGAAGAAGCCATGAAGACCGGCAACCTCAAAGAAATCATCACGGACTTGATCGGCACGAAGCAGTCGTGAACGAGACCCTCCAGCTTATCAATCCGATGCCCCTTCGGTATGTGGACCACATAGGTCTGCTGCCGGTCGGGATGGGTCGCAAGCCGACGCCCCAGAACGACTGGAAACCGTATCTCATCGCCCTGAACCTCACGAAGCGCTGCAACCTGCGCTGCGCCCATTGTTATCTTGATGCCACGACGCGGTCATCCGGCGCGAACGACGAATTGACGACGCCGGAGGTTTTCACGCTCCTGGATCAGATGGCCGTGGTCAACAAGCATTCCATCGTGGTCATTACCGGCGGAGAGCCGCTTACCCGCCCGGACATCCGCGAGATCGCGCGCCATGCCGTGCAGTGCGGCTTCATGGTGGTCTTTGGCACAAACGGGATGCTGATTGACGACCTTCTGGCCAAGGAACTCGCCGAGATCGGCGTGATGGGCATGGGCATCAGCATTGACTCGACGGATCCGGCCAAGCATGACGCCTTTCGTGGAATGCCCGGCGCCTGGGTACGCACGATGGCCGGCATCGAAGCCTGCAAGCGGAACGATCTTCAGTTCCAAATTCACTTCAGCGTCTCTCCGATGAATTACCAGGAATTGCCGGAGATGGTCGCCTTCGCTCACCAGTTGGGCGCACGGGTCCTCAACTTGTTTTTTCTGGTCTGTACCGGTCGTGGCGAAGAAATGACGGACATCACGCCGACACAGTATGAAGAGGTGTTGACGTACCTCGTGGACACGCAGAAGCAATATCCAGATATGCTTGTGCGTGCCCGCTGCGCGCCGCACTTTAAGCGCATTGCCTACGAGCGCGATCCCAATTCTCCGATTACCAAAGCCACGGGCTATATGGGCGGCGGCTGTCTCGCTGGCACGAACTATGCCCGTGTGACGCCGGAAGGCAACCTGACGCCGTGTCCCTACATGCCGTTGAGCGCAGGCAACGTGAAGGAGATTAGCTTCGTAGACCTCTGGGAACGTTCGGAGGTGTTCGACTCCTTCCGCGAACCGATGCTCAAGGGCAAATGTGCTGACTGCGAGTATTCCGACATCTGCGGCGGCTGCCGCGCCCGCCCCTATGCGGATCACGGGGATTGGCTGGACGCCGACGAATGGTGCCTCTACCAACCGAAAGGCGGCCCCAAGATCACGGTCCATGCCATTGGCGTGGATACGGCGCCGAAGACCTTTGCGCTCTGCTGGACGGACGAGGCCCAGGCCAGGCTCCAGCGGATCCCCTACTTCATGCAGGCGATGGTGAAGAAGGGCGTGGAGGCCAAGGCCCACGAGCGAGGACTGGTGACGATCACGCCAGATTTCATGGAAGAACTGCGCAAGGCGCGCTTCGGCAACGAAACCCCGGTCTTTAAATTCTAATGGATCAGCTCATCACCGCATTTTTTGAGCAGTGGATTCCCATCGTGAACCACTGGTTGCACCTGATGTCGGCCATCCTCTGGATCGGCGGACTGGGCTTGCTGATGATCGCGGTGGTGCCGGCCTTGCGCAAGACGATTCCCAGCGAACTCTTCAAGCCGCTCGCCAACGCCATCTACCAGCGATACCAGCGGATCATCGGCGCCCTCATGCTGCTCATTCTGGTGACGGGCGGGATCAACATCGCCTACGTCAACAAGCTGATGCGAGCGGCCAACGGCGAGGGATTTACCAATCAGTATTTGATCGCGCTTGGCGTCAAACTCTTCTTCGTCATGGGCATTATGACCCTCTTTCTCTACAACATGCTCTTCGCGCCGTCGCCTGAAAAAAAAGGCACACCAGAAGGAGAAGAAGCCGACCCCGAAGGCATTCCCTTCCTCCGCGCGGCCTTTTGGTTCGGCATCATTATCGTCCTCATGGCCTCCACCCTCAAACACCTGCACCATTAACCTCTTCGCTGCCAAGACCAGTTCCTTTAGAGTCGCGCCATGACCCTCACAGAGCGAGTCAAGTTCGCAGCTCTTGATCTGGGCTTCCAGGCGGTGGGGGTCAGTTGCGTGACGCCTGATCGCCCGGAGTCCGCGCGTCTCACCGAGTGGCTCGCGCAAGGATACCACGGCGATATGGGCTGGATGGCCCGCACCGCCGCGAAGCGGAGCAACCCGGCACTGGTCCTCCCCGGAATCCACGCCATCGTCTCGGTGGGCATGAACTATTATACCGACGACCGACCGGACCACGCGCCTGGGCAAGGGCGTATCGCACGGTATGCGCGGGGACAAGATTATCACCGGGTGCTCGGCGAACGCCTGGACTCGCTCGTGGCCTTCATGACGGCACATGCGCCGGATTCTCGAAGCCTCGCCTATGTGGACACGGGCGCTGTCATGGAAAAAGCATGGGCGCAACGGGCCGGTCTGGGCTGGATCGGCAAGCACTCGAACCTTGTCTCCGGGGAACACGGCTCGTGGCTTTTGCTGGGCGAGGTTCTAACGACGGCAGACTTGTCTCCGGACGAACCAGGCGCCGACCTCTGCGGGACCTGTACACTCTGCATCAAGACCTGCCCGACGGGCGCGATCACCGATCCCTATGTCGTGGATGCGCGTCGCTGCCTCTCCTACCTCACGATCGAGCAAAAGGGGCACATCCCGGAAGAACTCCAGCCAGCCTTGGGGAACTACATCTTTGGCTGTGATGACTGTCTGGACGTCTGCCCCTACAACCACCAGGCCACGCCGACATCGGAGCCAGCCTTCCGTGCCACTCCGTTGACGTTGAATCCCGACCTGGATGCCCTGAGCCGCCAATCGAAAGAAGAGTTCCAGTCCGCCTTCCAAGGCCAAGCCGTCCGCCGCGCCGGCCATGAGGGGCTGCAACGGAGCGTCGCCATTGCGAGCAAAAATACTTGGTGGAGCTGCAACGATTGACGCGACGGAAGGAGTCAGGCAGCGACCGCGCTGCCCTGTGAACAGGAGGACGTATTCGCTTAGAAGTGGTAGGCTAGCCCGGCCATCACAATATTGGCTGAATAGTTAAATCGCGCGCCGGATTCCCTGGCGCCAAAAAAATTCTCAAAATGCAATTTGGCCGTGTTGTATTTATACTCACCGAACAGGGCAAGATGGTCCGTGACGAAGAATTTGACCCCGCCGAATCCATTGAGTCCGATGGTGGCATTCTGGTTAAAACGATCCGACCCAATAGAAGATGACTGATTCGCAAACACCATCGCCGGGCCCACGCCTCCATAGGGCTGGAACGACCCGATCCGTGCCGCGCGAATGGTCACATTGAGCGCCATGGTCGTCAAGCGGAGACGGCTCCCATTGACCACAATACGGCCAGCCCGCGTGGAGAATGTCGCTTGCTGATTCACCGCCAGAGACGCGTTGTTGGCCTCGAACTCCAACCCCATCCCACTGTCCTGGGGATCAGCGAAGACATAGCCAGCCCGCACACCGTAGATGTAAGTGCTATCAACGGATAGTTCGGTGAACCGAGCGCCGGTATTCAAGCCTTTGCCTTCGACGTTGTAGAGATCACTGGGGAACACGTACCCACCCTGGATCGCCACATAGGGCTCAGCCTGGCCATGAGACACGGGAAACAGGCTACAACCGATCAAGGCCGCAAGGGCAAACGATATCTTCCAGCGTGTTGTTTGCACAGATTCACCTCCGAACGAAGTTAACAAGGCGTGACAGTATCACCAGCCATGATTAAAGTCAAGCCTACCATCGAAAATACCTACCTATGCACCAGCCGCAAGCTTGGTTTGGAGCGGGAGACGGGATTTGAACCCGCGACCGACGGCTTGGGAAGCCGCTGCGCTACCACTGCGCTACTCCCGCTCGAGAACGGTTGATTATCCGCTAAGCCTTCCGAACAAGTCAACTTATGGAAACGGGCCAAACTGGACCACGGCGAAGCGTTTCTTGCCGACTTTCACACGGTACTCCTGGCCTGAATTGCCGTTCAGGACGTGCTCGCTACTGGTGATTTTTTCGCCGTCCACGTCCACGCCGCCTTGCGCGATCAGCCGCCGCGCCTCGGCTTTACTGGGCGCAAGACCAGTCTGGGCCAGCATGGCCACCAACGGGATCAGACCGGCAGGCAGTGTCTTCCGCTCGGCGGAGTCCTCCGGAAACGCTCGCCTGCTGAATCTCTGCCGAAACTCCGCCTGTGCCTGCTCGCCTGCTGCCGCCCCGTGATAGGTGGCGACCAGGCGTTGCGCCAGCGCCAGCTTGGCCTCCATCGGGTGCAAGGCCGTCACGGCGTTCACATCCTCCGTTGTGAGCAACTCGTAATACCGCAGCATCAATTGATCCGCGATGGACATGAGCTTGCCGAACATGTCGCCAGGCTGGTCTTCGAGCGCAATAGAGTTGCCGAGGCTCTTGCTCATCTTGCGAATGCCGTCGGTGCCCTCCAGCAACGGCATGGTCATCACGACCTGCGGAGGCTGGCCCTGCGCGCGCTGAAGATCACGCCCGACCAGCAGGTTGAACTTCTGATCTGTGCCGCCGAGTTCAACGTCCGCCTTCAACACCACGGAATCGTATCCCTGGATCAGCGGATACAAAAACTCGTGGATGCTGATCGGCTTCTGGTCGCGATAGCGCTTCTGAAAGTCGTCGCGCTCCAGCATCCTGGCCACGCTGTACTGTGCGCTCAAATGGATCAGTTGTTCGGCCGTCATCGCATTCATCCACTGGCTGTTGAAGACAAGGGTCGTTCGGGCGGGATCAAGAATTTTGAACAACTGGCGCTCATACGTTACAGCGTTCTTCCGCACCTCCTCCTTCGTAAGCGACTTCCTGGTTTCCGACAAGCCGGTTGGGTCGCCGATCATGCCCGTGAAGTCGCCGATGAGGACGATCACTTGGTGGCCCAGGTCTTGAAAGTGCTTCAGCTTCTGGATGAGCACGGTGTGACCAAGATGCAGGTCTGGCGCCGTCGGGTCGAAGCCCGCCTTGATGCGGAGTGGGCGCTGTTCTTTAATCGAAGCGGCCAGCTTCTCCTCCAACTCCTTGGTCTGGATGATCTCCACTGTGCCGCGTGTGAGGAAGGTCAGTTGTCGTTCGACGTTGTTCATGAGATTTTTCCGCCTTCGCTCATGGCACCTCGTGTGTCACGACCAGAGGGCGGAGTTGCTCCATCCGCTTCTCCCCGATGCCCTTGACCTTCCGCAATTCGTCCACGCTGCGAAATCCTCCGTGGCGCTTGCGATAGTCCACCACGCGCTGCGCCAACACGTCGCCAAGGGCCGGCAAGGCCGCCAGATCCTCGACCCCAACCAGGTTGATGTCCAGTGGGCCTGTCGCGGTGCGACGCGGCGGGGGCGCGGGTCTGGATGACGAGTGCGTCGTGCCTGTGCTCAATGGAGGCGGCGCGTTCGCCTGGAGTTTTCGTTCCGGTTGAGTCGGCTCGTCCGACTCATTCCCATCTTGTGGCTCCACAGCCGGTGATTGTACCATCGCAGACGATTCGGGCACGGGCGGCGTCATCTCAGCGGTCCGATCGGAATGCACGGCCCAGAAAATGATGCCCACCGCCACCGCCAGCATCACGATCTTCACGATCAGCCCTTGCAGCCACGTCATGCCCTGCCGTTCGGTCATACCGATCCGACCTTCCTTCGGGCGAGGTGGATCGCCATGCCGTCTACGTCCTCGGCCGCTTCCAGCATGCTCTCCGCCATCGTGGGATGGGCGTGGATCGTCTCGGCGAGCGTTGCTGCAGTCGCGCCCATCTGTATGGCAACGGCGGCTTCGTGGATCAGATCCGCCGCATGGGCTCCCACCAGATGCGCGCCGACGATTTTGCCGGTCGCCGCGTCGGTGACGATCTTCATGAGTCCGGTCGTCTCACCCGACGCATGGGCCTTGCCCAGCCCAATCGGGCGGAACTTGCCGATCTTGACCTTCATCCCGCGCTGTCTGGCCTCCTGCTCGGTCAGCCCCACGCGCCCGACCTCCGGAAAGGTAAAGATGCCGGTCGGGATGACGTCGTAGGACATCGTCGTTGGGCGGCCCAGGATGTTGCCGACTGCGACTTTGCCCTGCGCCGACGCCACATGTGCCAGCATCGCCTTGCCGGTCACATCGCCAATGGCATAGACGCCGGGCACGGTGGTTTCCATCCGCTCGTTCACAAGAATCTCGCCACGAGGGCCAAGCTCTATGCCTGTTGCGTGGAGTCCCAATGTATCGGTATCGGCCTTGCCGCCTGTATTGAAGGGTCGCCCAATGGAGACCAGCACCTTGGCGGGCAGCATCGCGCGGCCATCTGCCAACGTGATCGTGACCCTCTCGCCTTCAACCGCCGCTTGCTTCACGCGGGTATTGACCAGAATCGTTACACCCAGCTTTTTCAATTCAGCGGTGAGCAGGGCCGACACTTCTTCGTCCTCTGTAGACAAAATACGTGGCAGCATCTCCACAATCGTAACCTTCGCGCCAAGGACGCTGAAGAGCGAGGCGAACTCGCAGCCCTCTACCCCTCCCCCGACGATCACAAGGCTATCCGGGATGGTGGCCAGGTCCAGCGCCTCCCGGCTACTGATGAGATGCGTCCCGTCCAGCACAAGATTTGGCAACGAAGGGGCCGTCGTGCCTGTGCTGATAATAATCGCATCGGCCTGGACGGTCATCTCGATCCCATCTGGCTTGACCACGCGAACTGTTGTGGGAGTCATCAACGAGCCTCGTCCGTCAATCACCTCCACGTTCCAGGTCTTCAGTAGGCTGCGGACGCCCTTGACCAGCCCTGCCACAACCCTGTTTTTCCGCTCAATCATGAGGGCCAGGTCGTATGTCACAGACCCCGTGATTGTGATCCCAAACTCACCGGCCTTCTTGATTTTCTGTGCGAGTTCGGCACAGGCCAGCAACGATTTACTGGGGATGCAGCCCCAGTTGAGGCACAACCCACCGACGGCGGCACTTTCGATCAGCGTGACCGTGGCGCCAAACTGCGCCGCCCGGATCGCGGCGACGTAGCCCCCAGTGCCGGCGCCAATGATAACGATGCGCGTGGGATCGGGCATGGACGGACGGGATTATTTCGATTCGGCGTCGAGGAACGCTGCGTAGGCCGTGGCGTCCATCAGCCCAATCACTTCAGCAGGATCAGCCAAGTCAATGACGGCGACCCAGCCCTCTCCGTAGGGATCCTGATTGGCCAGCTCCGGCCGCTCGCCCAGGACAGCATTGACGCGAGACACCGTCCCGCTGACTGGCGTATACAGCGACGACGTTGCTTTCGTGGATTCGACTTCGCCGAGTTCCTGCCCGGCCTTCACCACCGCGCCGACCTTGGGGAGTTGGAAAAAGACAATGTCGCCCAGGGCTTCCTGAGCATGGTGGCTGATCCCCACGACGGCCTGCTGCCCCTCAACCCTGACCCACTCGTGTTCCTGGTGATAGCGTAAGTTGTCCGGAATCATTCACTCGTCTCCTGGTTGACGTGATGGAGCACTCAGGCTAAGTTAGCGCCCCGGATTTGTCAAGCGACGCGGGCCTGATTGCTCCCTGTACAGGACCCCCGTTCCAGCAGGAAGCGTAGCAGGTTGGATGGCGCTCTGGCCCGCCGGATCCACCAGCAACAGCAGGCGCTCCCCAGGGACCACCGCCGCAGCTTTGACACCCAGATCAGCGACCTTGGCAGACGACGCAGACATGACCGGGATCGCAATATAGTCCAGGCGATAGCGCCTGAGATCGAACAGGTCCTCCGCATACCGCGCCAGGGCCGCTTGGGGGGAGGTGACTGCTTCAGGATGTATCTCCACCGCCGTTTTCAGACCTGGGAACGCCACGCGGACCGCCTCTAGTACACCGAGCACAGACTTGGACTGCTCGCGTTGCTTCCACCCCAGCCAGCGCCAGAACTCCGGCGCGTATCCCAATGACCGGTCGGTTCCTCCCGGCGAGGCCCGTACCCGACTGAGGTCCATAGGCCGGCCCACGTCTTTCTCAAACTGCATCAGCGCATGGGCGCTGAAGCCCTCGTGTGGCTCAGACGGAGGGTCCGCCGCCAGGAACAAGCCGTCAATCCCTGCGCCCGCTAGGTCCGTCAGCAGCCCCACGAGGTAATCCCTCATCGCGGGATGTAGCAGGTCGAGTGTGTCAACCCGCTCCAGCCTGCCGGTCTGTGTATTCAACGCCCGGTCAGCCCACTCCCATTGTGGATCAACCCAGTCCATCCGGCGGACAGACAATGACGCCCACACCTGCATCCCTTGGCGATGCGCCGCCCCCACCACCGCTGACAAGCGATCCTGAATCACCGGCGCCCAGTCCGTCTTGAAATAGACGCCAGTGGCTGAACCCCTGTCCTCTATAAATGGAACTGATCGGTTCTTCGTGACCGTCACCAAGAGGGTATTCGTGCCGGACTGACGCAAGGCGGCCAGAGCGCGATCATTGAGGCCGGCCAGGGCGTCAGGATCCACATGCAGGCCGACCATCCGGGATTCCTGCGAAGGCGGGATGGCAGGGCGTTGCCGCTCCAGTTCAGGGATCGTGACGGACGGTAGTGGAACTTTTGCCGTGGGCGATGGTCGCGCCGTCCTGGACGAACAGGCCGGCAGCGTGACGAGCAGCGCCACGGCAAGGCCTTGCGCGATGAGTGCACAGGCGACGGAACTGCGCCGTGTGGTCAGCGTTGCGGCCACTCCAGCGCACTGAAGAAATACCCGAGTTCAAATTGCGCGGATTCGGGGGAATCGGACCCGTGGACGGCGTTGTGCTCGATATGCGTCCCATAGGCTTTGCGGATCGTGCCGTCGGCGGCCAGGGACGGGTCCGTCGCGCCCATCAACTCGCGGTGCCGACTGATCGCTTGTTCTCCCGCCAACGCCACTGCGACGATAGGTCCAGAGGACATGAAGGCACAGAGACTCTCGAAAAACGGACGCGACTTGTGGACGGCATAAAACCCTTCGGCCTCGGTCTTGGTCAGCCGCAGGAGTTTCATGCCGAGCGGAATCAGTTCCGCCCGCTCGTAACACTGGATGATGGCCCCGACGAGGTGCTGCCTGACGGCGTCCGGCTTGATAATGGCGAGCGTTCGTTCAATCATAAGAGCGCACTATACCGGAATCGTCGGAAGAAAAAAAGAGCTGATTTCATCCGGCTTGAAGAGGCCGCGTTCAGTGATGATCCCGGTGATCAGACGGGCCGGCGTCACGTCAAAGGCCGGATTGAAGACCGCCACGCCTTCCGGTGCAATCCGCTCCCTCCCCCGCACATGCGTCACTTCACAGGGATCGCGCTGCTCAATGGGAATCTGCTCACCAGACGCCATCGAACAATCAATCGTCGAACTGGGCGCCGCCACGTAAAAGGGAATGCCGTGCGCGTGGGCCAGCACTGCCACGCTGTAGGTGCCGATCTTATTCGCCACGTCGCCATTGGCCGTGATGCGATCCGCGCCGACGATGCAGACGTGAATGGTGCCCTGCTGCATCAATGCGCCGGCCATATTGTCGGTGATGAGCGTCACGGGAATGCCGTCCTGCATCAGTTCCCAGGCCGTCAACCTGGCGCCCTGAAGCACCGGCCTCGTCTCGTCGGCCACCACGCGAATCTTCTTCCCGGCCTCCCAGGCCGCCCGCACAACCCCCAGCGCCGTGCCATAACCGCCCGTGGCCAACGCCCCGGCGTTGCAATGGGTGAGGATCGTCTGGCCGTCCGCAATCACCGCCGCGCCGTGCCTCCCCATGGCCTTGTTCATGGCAATGTCCTCATCAAGGATGGCCTGGGCCTCCACGATCAACTGTTGCTTGATTGTGGGAATGGGCTCAGCCTTCAAGGCGTCCAGTCTGCGCGTCATCCGATCCAGCGCCCAACAGAGATTGACGGCGGTGGGGCGCGTGGCGGCTAGATGCTCGGCAATCGCCAGGAGCGTCTGGCGAAACTCATCGAATACCGTGGCCTTGACGGCCTGCGCGCCCAGCGCCATCCCCATGGCCGCCGTAATGCCGATGGCCGGCGCGCCACGCACCCAGAGTTCCTTGATGGCGATCCCGACGGTTTCGTAATCGCGGCAGTCCACGAACTCGACTTGGTCCGGGAGCCGACTCTGATCCAGAATCCGGACGGCCCCATCTATCCATTCAACGGTAGAGACCACGGCGCGCCTCCTTATTTCGTCCACTTCACGTACTCGACCACAGCCTCAGCCTTGATCGGAAAGAGCCTGGGAGGAATCAATCCGATATAGGTCACGGTCACGGAACGAGTATCCAGCGGCTTGAGCCCTTCCGTACACCCGATCTGCGTGACGTCCACAAAGATCCCTCCAAGGTCTCGAAACCGTACGGCAACACAGACCTTCGCCGCCGTCCACTCCGTGTCGTTGTTTGCCATGGCGAGGGTCGCCTGAAACTGCGCGATGCCAAGACCACTATTGAACGTTGGCGTCGCCTTGACGTCGAGGATCGTGATGCTCGCGTCCGACGGTGGATCAATCCGGCGTCCGCGCCCCGGCGTCGGCACCTGTTCTGGCTCTTTGGGCGTGGGCGTGGCGGCTTCTGGCTGGGTGCTGGCCGGCGGCATCTCGCCCGGTTGAGGGGCGGAGGGCAGGCGCATCAACGGCACGCTCTCATCCACCGGCGTACAGGAGCCGGTGAGATTCCGATCAGAGAAAATAGCCGTGCCGTCCGGTTGTGGGCAGCGCCACGCCTCGGCCAGTCCCACAGAGGGCGCCACAAGCAGGGCGAGCAGACACAGCACCACAGGGGTAATGATCGGCAACAGGCGCCGTAGGGTGGTCGCGGCAACTTCAGGGAGGCGGCCCTGCTGCACGATGGGATCATCGAAGGGCACGAACCGCGCGAGCTTGACAAACGCCCGGCGGTCGAGCAGGGCCTGGAGTTCGTTCTTGCGTTCCCACGTCAGGTCCATGGTATAGCCCTCGCCGCGTTTCCATTCCCAGGCGCTGCCGCCGAGGCAGAGCGAAAGCCCTTGGTCGGCCACGGCCCCATAGCGATTCATGAGATTCTTTTTGTATTGCGCAAGATGCCCGCCTTCCAGGATCACGGCACAGACGCTGTGATGCCCCCACCAGAGCAAGGTGCGATATGTGAACTTCACCGCGCCGTCAAAATGCTTGAAGCAGTCCAAGTATTGATAGGGGCAGTCTTCCAGGTGTTCGCCCTTCACGAATTGATGGGCCGCCAGGTTGAATCCGTCTGGAGCAAGCAGTGTGACCTCCGCCAGTTCCTTCTGCAATGCGCCATGGACACCATCGAGCATCGCCTTCATCTTGGTCATGATCCGCGCCTTGGCGCGAAAGAACTGCTCGTCACCGAGCAGGCGCAACTCGTCCGGCGTGAAGAGGATGGGGGCCTTGGGATCGCCTTCTTTCAACATGACGCACCGTAGCACTCTCAGCAGGCTGGTTCAAATGATCCTGTCCATTCCCTCGCCCCACCGAGGGAGGGACAGGGTGAGGGGGCGATACTTGATCAAAACGTGTGTCTGTGAACAACCATGAAGTCAAGACGGCACCCCTCAGAGTATGACCACCGAGTGATAGTCTAACAACGACTGGCAGGCCGACGCGCTCGACGCCGCTTTGGACGAAGGGGAAAAGCGTCAGCTCGCCTGGCGTGAAAACATAGGTAAGGTCCTCCTCCACATGAAGCCGGATGCCTGCGGCGCGTTTCAAAACGCGGACGAAACCCGATTTTCCGGAACCCGTTTCTCCGAAGATGACTGTCATGCCGGGAGCAAAATCGATTTGTGCCCCTGCTTTGATCGCGTTGATCCCGGCTCCGACCTTGACGGAATCCAAGCGGACTGGGTCGAGGGCATTCTTATCAAGCTGCTTTTCTTCGATCTTCGGAGCAGCTTCAAATGGATCGTCGGAGAGCTTCTTTTCCGCGAGCAGCACCTTCAGGTAGCGGTCAATGTCGAGATCGGCGGGCAGGACCCTGTTCTTGAGAACGTCGGCAACAATCGTCCGGGACCATGAGTCCTGGTTATTCGCCCACCGTGGCAGCAGCGCGGCTGCCTGAGAATTAGATGGTTGTTGGTTCGTCATGCCCCGTCACTTCGCTCTCGCACTAATTCGGCACGGGAACTGCGCGAACAATTTCAATGTCGGCTGGAGAGATACCGAATAGCGCAGTGACATGGGCTTCGATCTGCACGCGCAAATCAGCCGCCTGCCGTTCAGAAATGTCCCTTTGATGAGGCATTCTGGCGCGCGCGACGGCATCCAAGGTGTCGATCATTTGCGCCACAAGTGCATTGATGGCCATAAGCTCCGGAGCAGTCGGCAAGGGTATCGGCAGGTTCTCAATGAACTGCTTGCCGTGAGAGTAATAGCTACCTCGGAACGGGCTCGTATTGGTCCGCACGAACGCCTCGCTCAAGGGGTGATTGAGCACGGCAGCAGTATGCCGCGTTCTATCGGCCAATCGCGCCCGTCCCAACGTAGCGAAATGGTATTGGCATTCTCGGCGACGCCACGAAAGATGTAGATGTCGTCGGCGCGGGTCTGCACTCCGACAAAGATTTCGGCAAGTTGTCCCAGGCGCTCCGGAAAGGCTGCGCGAACCCGCTCAAAAAGAGCGCGGGTATCAGTATCGGCAAATTGCCAGTTGTCTTCTCCCAGCGTGTCAGAGGGGACATCCGCCGTGATTCCGGTTTCGCCGTAGCGCCAGGCTGGAACTCGGCCTGGCCTATTTCCAGGCGGAGGAGTACGACTTCGCCATGGCCGAGTTGGTCGAAGCGATCACGCTGAATCTCGACAACAAGGACAACCTGGCGGCTCAGGCAAACTATCATCTTGGGATTGTGCTGTTGGCGATTGACCGCGCGGGGCCGGCCGTCAACGCGTTTCACGAAGCTCTCAGACTCGGCTGGAGGGACGCCGGGGTGTATCTGGCCTTGGGGCAGGCGCTCACCAGTCAGGGGCACTTTGACGAGGCGATTGTCCACTACCGGGAAGCGCTCCGGCTAGCCCCGGAACGGACCGAGGCCCATGCGGGACTTGGCTTCGCCTACGAGGCGTCCGGCCGCGCGGAAGAAGCGGTGACGCAGTACGAACAGTATCTCCAATCTGGACCGGCGACGGACAACCATACTGTGGAGGCAATTAGGCAGCGGCTGGCGGCCTTGAAAGAGCGCCGGAGGATGTAAGCGCGCGGCGTCCGTGCGCCATTGTAACTTTTCCGGCATCCCGGTGTCAGAAGGGGCATGACTGACCAGCAGCGAGAAAGTGCCGCCAAGTTTCTCTACGACATGGCGAAAGGCATCGGCCTTATTGCGATAGTCGGCGGAAGCGTCAGTGGACAGGCCAGCGCGACAAGTGCTACATTAGGATTCGTTGCGATGGGAGCGCTGTATGTATGGGCGTATTGGCTTGAAGGGCAGGAAAGATAGATGAGATTCGGATTTGAGCCTTTCGATCAAGTGATGCTTTTTGTGGCCGTCCTGAGTGTGCTGGGCGCTATCTGGGGCTATTTCTACACCCACCCGCGCAAGAAGCAGAAGTAAGTCTCGCTTACCTGGTCGTTTGTTTCCCTGTATCGCGGGTCCTGGCAGCGAGCTACCCGCTTGACTCCCTCTTGGAGCCGGCCTAGTCTGATCGTCAGGTGGGGCCTCAAAAAAGGCGACCGTCATTAATCTTGCCAATCCCAAGAAGCGCACACGGATGAGATTTCTCGTCGATTCAGGGGCGGTTTATAGCGTGATTCCTCGTCCGCTGTTAGGGCGGCTGGGGGTCAAGCCGTGCGGCTCCAAGGAGTGCACGTTGGCGGACGGGACGACCATTGTGCGTGAGTTCGGCAACGCGCTCTTCTCCTTTCAGAAAACTCAAGGGGCTTCGCCGGTTATCTTCGGCGAAAAGGGCGACACGCCTCTGCTCGGTATGGTCTCGCTGGAGGCGCTGGGCTACGTTCTCGACCCGCTGCGCCGCGAGTTGCGCCCGCTGCCGATGGTGCTGGGGTAGGCTTCTTTTCCCCTCTCCCTCTGTGGAGAGAGGGGAATACTGAGAGACCCTTCGACACGCTCAGGGTGAGCGGAGGTCCTGATGAAAGCGAGAAGAAAGAAAGGCGTAGTACGACGCAGCAAGCCTGTTACGCGCTTGATGTTGCCCACGTCAGTGAGTTCCATTGAAGAGCCTGCCAAACTTCTGGCGGCATTTCGTGCGATTCGACGCCGCATATCCGGGCGGCTGAAGGTCCGTCACCTTGTCCAAGCGGGTCGACGCCGTTGAGAGATTGAAAACGGAACGTAATGTCCCAGCCAGGAATTTCCGTCGCCAATCTGAAGACCCATGTGCAAACCCTTGCCAGAAAGATCGGGGAGCGCAACGTGTTCCGGCCGCGGGTGCTGCGCTGCGCGGAGGAGTACATCGAACGGGCGTGGCGCGCGCAGGGGTACGCGGTCACGCGCCAGGAGTATCGGGTGGGCGGTGAGCAATGGGCCAATCTGGAAGTCACGCGACGTTCCCACAGCAAGCCGGGCGCGATGGTGCTCGTGGGGGCGCACTACGATTCAGTCATAGGCTGTCCCGGCGCGAATGATAACGCCACCGGCGTGGCGGCCCTCCTGGAGATCGCGCGGAGCCTCACCGCCGGTGAGCCGGCCGCGTCGGTCCGTTTCGTCGCGTTCGTGAACGAGGAAGCACCGTTTTTCTAGACCGCGCAGATGGGCAGCCGCGTATTATGCACAGCTCGGCCGGGTCACCCAAGGGCTTGCCGGCGCTTTTCGAGCCTTTGCCGGATAGCCGGTACCATCGTTGCCGACCATCATCCCCCCGTTTTCTTGCTCTTGGTGTACGTGAACCCCGCGATGCCCAATGCAATGACCCACCAGACGCCGAGTCCGGTCAGGGCCAGCTCGTCGGACAATCCTTTCTGAAAGTCGTCATACCGCTGCATGATGAACATCAAGACATCCGCTGCTCCTCCGATAAAGAGAAGCAGGGCGAGACCGTACATCATGCGGATCGTCTTATCGCTCATCATGTACCTCCATGTGACCCATCTTACCCATCCTTCCGGTAGGTTTCAAACACCGACACGGTAATTGAATAGGTCTTGCGGCAGGCCCCGCACCGGAGCTTCACGGAGTCGGTCAGGACGTCAATGGCGCTGATCCGCAGCTCGCCGGGATGCTCCGCGACGCAGCCCTCCAGGTCGCCGGTGGCCTCCCGTTCAGGGCCGCCCGCTTCAGCCGCGCGCGTCGTCAGCGTCCGCACGGTCAACCGGTGCCGCATGTGGCAGTTCGCGCAGGTCAGCACCACGCGGTCGGGGAGCAACAGCGCTTTGACGTTCAGTGACAGGGGGTGGGCGGAAAAACATTGCTGGGCGAAGGCGCCGCTTTGGATGGTGGCCATCAGAGGTTGGTCAAGGAGCTGGAGGAGGTCTGGTTCAACACGGTGGTGGCGGCCTGCGAGAGTTCTGCGTCGCGGTCATGATGCAGCGCATAAATGCGAAACTGGATCAGCCTGGTTGGGAGCAGATCCAGGAATTCCTCCAGCGGCTCCGTCAAAATGGCACGGGTGCTGGGATCATAGACGTACAGCGGGATGCCACGCTGGTCTTTGGGATCCGGTCGCGGGTCCAAGGGCGCCATATCCACGCGAAAGGGCGTCTGCTGTAACCGCGCGGGCAACGCCCGTCTGATCTGTTGCTCGAATTGCTCCCGGCTGGAAAAATCCATGCCGCGCGCTTGCCCTTTGTCTTTCAGGATAGTCGCGTAGGCCATCTTCCATTTGACGTCGCGGACGAGGATGCGCATCCATTCGGCGCCGAGCCGACGCTGCGTTGGATTGCGCGACCCGCCCCAGCCACGCACCTCTTCCAGCAGAGACCAGTCGGTCAGATGAAGGTACTGGTCCATTTTTTTGCTGGGGTTATGCGGAAAGAGAATCTGCATCGTGTCGCCGAAAATTTCCCGCAAGTGGATGTCAATGGCCCTGGTTGTTCGGTGGTAATACACGTTGGAGTAGAGGTACATCCTGGTGTTGAGAAACATCTGGAGCGCGGGAAGGCCGGTCTTGTGGATGGTAAAGCCCTTGTTGGTAATCATGGTGTAGTGAATCAGGCGGCTCAGGTCTACCGGGCCGACGGCGACGCCGCACATGTAAGAATCGCGCAGCACGTAATCCAGATTATCCCCCGTGTAGCTGCCGGAGATGATCGGTTGGAGCAGCGTCAACCAGCGTGGCATACGGGAGCTGTCCTTGCCTTTGTCCTTCAGGATCAGGTGGGCGATCTGGTCGGGGTCCAATGCTTCCCCTTTGGCGAAAGGCCCGGAGGGGCTTCGTCGGATATTCCGAATGATCGGGCCGAGATGCTCCCGGACAATGATCTGGCCAAGCTTTTCGTGGGTCAGATGAAGTGGCTCGAGGAAGTTCTCATCGAAAAAATGGCAGAAGGGTCCGTGGCCGATATCGTGGACGAGCGCCGTCACCCGGAGCACTTCTTCGATATAGTGGGCGGAGGGCGCATCCGGGACGACCTTCTGGAGGAAAGGGTAGAGGTGGCGGGCGAACCGTCCGGCGACGTGCATGGCGCCCAGCGAATGGACGAACCGACTATGTTCCGCCGAGGGATAGACCCACCGGGCGCTCTGGAGCTGGAAAATATAGCGAAGCCGCTGCATCCATGGCGAATCAATCAAGTCTTTCTCGGTCGTTTCCTGCGGCTGTCCACGCGCGGCGTTCTTGGCGGGCGCGGCAAACGGTACGGTGAAGGTAATGTATTCATGGATGGGGTCAGCGAGCAGCGCCGAGCCATCATAGTGGGATTTGCCAAGCGAGGGACGAGGCGTCATCAGGAAAATCTAGCACGACGAGGGCGGGGGCGCAACCGGCGTGCGTGGAGGTGTCGTGGCGTGGCGCTCGCGGAGTTTACGGATGGCAAGGTACAGGAGGCCATAGCCGGTGGCGGCGGCGATCAGGCCGAGCAACAGATGGCCCAGAACAAAGGGGGCCAGGTAGGGGCGGAACTGCTCCCACAAGATCGTGAGCGTGATGCCATGCCAGTCAATGTGCGGGAAGGGGCCGACCGGGTTGAGGGCGAGTCCTACCCACAGGCTGCTGGAGACGATCGGCAGGAACGTCCAGGGATTGTTGACGAGGTTGCCCGCCATCAAGGCGAGGAAGTTCAAACGGAAGGCCCACGAGACAAAAAACACGCTGGCGGTGTGGAGGCCGTAGCTCGGAGAGAATGCGATAAAGACCCCAAGGGCAAAGGCCATGGCGGTGCGATGGGGCGACTCTCCAAGAGTGAGAATCTGCCGAAGCTTCTCCGTGATGGCGGCCCTGAGGCTCATCGCAGACGGTGCTCGTAGCCTGTGGCAATCAGGGGTTGAATCGTGCCGTCGGCGCCGATGAGGCGCAGTCCTCGTGATGCTGGTGTGATGTGCCCGATGTGCGTGGCCCGTAGTACCCGGCGGTGGATGAGGGACTCCAGGCTCGTGATATTGGCAGGCGGCGCGGTAAACAGAAGCTCGTAATCCTCTCCCCCGCTGAGTGCATAGGCGACTGGATCGCGCTTGGTGGCCTTTGCATAGGCGAGAAGCGGACGTGAGAGGGGTAGTTTTTGCGTCTCAAGAAGACAGCCGACCTTGCTTTCCTTGCAGAGGTGACGAATGTCGCCGGCCAGGCCGTCAGAAAGATCCATGGCGGCGCTCGCCAGGCGCCTGTCGGCCAGCAGCTGCCCTTCGGCGATTCTGGCAGTTGGCATCAAGTGGCGCGTGGTCAAATAGATCACGTCTGTCCCGTGCTTGGCTGGTCGAGACTGTTTCTTTCGTCGCTGTAAAATTTCCAACCCCGCCTGTGCGTCTCCCAATGTGCCGGTCACGTACAGATGATCGCCTACACGGGCCGTAGATCGCCTGAGCACGGTGTTCGGCGGCGCGTCTCCCAAAACGGTGAGACTCAGAAAGAGGCCGGTTCGGGAGGCCGACGTGTCCCCCCCGACGATGGCTGCGGCGCCCGCGCCCCGGCAGGCAGCGGCGATGCCGGCATAGAACGCTGTGACATGGGATGGCGTTTGGCGAGCAGTCAGGGCCAACGCAACAAGAACAAATCGTGGCGTCCCGCCCATCGCTGCGATGTCGCTGAAATTGACCATGGCGGCCTTGTAGCCGAGTTGCCGGTAGGTCGTATAGGCCAGATCGAAGTGGACGGATTCGGCAAGCAGGTCGCTGGTGGCCAGCAGCACTCGCCCCGGTCGGGTCTTGAGCACGGCGGCATCGTCGCCGATGCCGGTGAGGACTGCGCTCCGGACGGCCTGCGGCAGGCGCGTCGTGTTCCGGATCTGTTGAATCAACTCGAATTCGCCAATCCGGCGCGGGCGCATCAGCCTGGCCCGGAGGACGCAGCCGACGCTTTGACGCGCGTACGGCGCAAGGCTGCGGCGAGGACATCGTCCATCGTCTCGGCAAAGATGAACGTCATCCCTTTGAGCAGGTGCGGGGGAATGTCCGCCTGGTCTTTCTGGTTCTTTTTCGGGAGGATCACGGTGCAGATACCGACGCGCTTGGCCGCCAGAATTTTTTCCTTCAGCCCGCCGATCTCCAGAACCCGCCCCCGCAACGTGACTTCGCCGGTCATGGCAAGATCATGGCGCACAGGCCGACCGGTGAAGGCGGATGTGAGCGCAGTAGCCATGGTGATGCCGGCGGAAGGCCCGTCTTTCGGGATCGCGCCGGCCGGCACATGGATGTGGATGTCGTGCCTGGCAAAGACCTCGGGTGCAAGCCCGAGTTGGCGCGCCCGCGATCGGACATAGCTGAGCGCGGCCTGCGCCGATTCCTTCATGACGTTGCCCAGTTGGCCTGTCAGCGTCAGCACACCTTTCCCCTTCATGATCGTTGCTTCGATGTGGATGATGTCTCCGCCGGCCTCGGTCCAGGCCAGTCCCGTGGACACACCGACGAGGTCTTTCTTCTCTTCGCTTTCCTTGTGGTGTTTGGGCACACCGAGATATTTGGGAAGGGAGGTCGGCGTGATGGTCGAGCGCCGGGTCTCGCCTTCTGCGATCTTCTTGACGACCTTGCGCATGACGTTGGCGATCTCGCGCTCGAGATTCCGAACGCCTGCTTCCCGCGTATAGTCCGCCACGATCCGATGCAGCGTTTCATCGGAAAAGGTGATGTGCTGGGCGGTGATCCCGTGCTCGGTCAATTGGCGGGGCACCAGGAACCGCTTGGCGATGCCGATTTTTTCCTCCTCGGAGTAGCCGGGGATGGCGATGATCTCCATGCGATCCCGCAGGGCCGATAGGATGGGGTCCATGAGATTCGCCGTGGTGATGAACATGACCTCGGAGAGATCGAACGGCACACCAAGATAATGATCGCTGAAGGCGGTGTTCTGCTCCGGGTCCAGGACCTCCAGGAGGGCCGCCGACGGATCGCCGCGAAAATCTGCGCCGACCTTGTCCACTTCGTCCAACATGAACACCGGATTGCGGGTGCCCGCTTGCTTGATACCCTGGATGATACGGCCTGGCAGGGCGCCCACGTAGGTTCGGCGATGGCCCCGGATTTCGGCTTCGTCGCGGATGCCACCGAGCGAGATGCGGACAAACTCACGCCCCAGTGCCCGTGCGATGGATTTCCCCAGCGAGGTCTTCCCTACCCCAGGCGGCCCGACGAAGCAGAGGATCGGTCCCTTCATCGTCTCCTTCATTTTGCGGACGGCCAGGTATTCGAGAATCCGCTCCTTTACTTTCTCCAGATCGTAGTGGTCCTCGTTGAGGATCTGGGCGGCAGCCTTGATGTCGAGGGTGTCTTTCGTCTTTTTGCTCCAGGGCAATTCCACCATCCATTCGAGATAGGTGCGGACGGTGGCGGCCTCTGCGGTGTCCGGGTGCATTTTCCCTAGTCGCTTGAGCTGCTTTTCGGCTTCTTTGAGGACCTTTTCGGGCATCTTGGCGGCGGCGATGGTCTTCCGGAACTCGGCGACTTCCTCCGTCCGCTCGTCCAACTCGCCCAACTCTTTCTGGATGGCTTTCAATTGCTCGCGGAGGAAATACTCGCGTTGGGTCTTGTCCATCTCGCCCTTGGCGTCGGCCTGGATCTTCTGCTGCATGGAGAGCACTTCGATTTCCGCGCCCAACAGTTCGCCGGCGCGACGTAGCCGGGCGACGGGATCCAGGAGCTCCAGGACGCCCTGGGCCGCGTCCACTTTAAGCCCTAGGTTCGAAACGATGATATCGGCGAGCCGGCCGGGGTCTTGGAGGGTTTCGATCATGACCATGACGTCCGGCATCAGGATCTTGCCGAAGCCGACGAGGCGCTCAATCTGATCCTTCACGGTCCGCAGGAGGGCCTCCCCTTCCAGGGACCCGCTTGGAACGGACGTCTCGGGGATCTGCGTGAGATGGACTTCAAAAAATGGATCGGTCTGGACGAACGCCTCGATACGCGCTTTGACCAGCCCCTGCACAAGAATTTTGACCCGGTTGTCGGGCAGCGTGAGCATCCGCATGACCATGCCCACGGTGCCGACGCGGTGGATGTCGTCCGGCGCGGGATGCTCGACATCCAGAGAGCGCTGGGCGGCCAGCATGATGAGCCGGTTGCCGGCGAGCGCTGATTCAATGGCCTTGACCGACAGGTCTCGTCCGACGAAGAGGGGCAGGATCATGTAGGGAAACACGACGATGTCGCGGATCGGGAGAAGTGGGAGACGATCCGGGATCTCCACCTGCGAGGAGTCGCGCTGAGCCTGTTCGGCCATTTGCTGCCCTTTCATGATTCAGGAGGAGTACGGAAGACCGTCCCCCTACAACGTGAGGCCTTTCAGGTACGCAGAAAATCGTTCGCCCAGTTCGGGGTTTTTCAATCCGAAGGCGACCGTCGCCTTGAGGAACCCGAGCTTGTCACCGGCGTCGTGACGGGTGCCGTCCACCAGGTACGCATGCATCGGCGACGAGTGCGCCAGCGTCCGCAAGGCATCGGTCAACTGAATCTCCTGGTTCTTGCCCGGCGGCGTCTTCTCCAGAACGGCAAAGATGGAGGGCGGCAGGATGTAGCGGCCGATCACCGCAAGCCGTGACGGCGCATCCTGGGGGGCCGGCTTTTCGACCAAATCGGTGACCTGGAACAGCCCGGGTCGTACCGGCCTGGGGGTGATGATGCCATACTGCGAAACCTCCTCCACCTCCACTTCATGCACGCCCAGAAGGGGTGTGTTGAGCTCGTCGTAGAGGTCGAGCAATTGCTTGGTTGCAGGGACGGGCGCAGCAATGATTTCGTCTCCCAGGAGCACGGCGAACGGCTCGTCGCCGATGAAGGGTTGCGCACAGAGGATCGCGTCCCCAAGCCCGCGGGCGTGAGGCTGGCGGATGTAGCAGAAATTGGCCTGTTCGGAGATACGACGGATGTCCTGGAGCAGGTAGTCTTTCCCGCTGTCCTTCAGGACCTCTTCCAATTCGAAGGAGAGGTCAAAGTGGTCTTCGATGGCGCGTTTGCCACGGCCCGTGATGATGATGATGTCGCGGATGCCGGCCGCCACTGCCTCCTCCACCGCATACTGGATCAGGGGCTTGTCAATCAGCGGCAGCATCTCCTTGGGAGAGGCTTTGGTGGCGGGGAGGAAGCGAGTTCCGAAGCCGGCGGCGGGAATGATGACTTTGGAGACTACGCAAGAAGGCATAACACATTGATTCTAGGAGCGGGTTGCGACTAAAGTCAAGGTGATGCAGGACGGTCCATGCCGCCTTTTCCCCTTTACTTGTCGCCTGGTAATCTGTAGAATTTGCACGGGTTTGTGCGTTTTTTGAGTCAGGTCTGCTCCTGCTGCCAGCAGGAGGCGCGGGAAGGGGACGAAGAGCGTTGCGTGTGGTCAGCCTGATCGTATTGTGCGTGGGGCTGCTCGTTGTTCTGGTTCAGCAGGAGGTCAGCCTGGCCCAGGAGGTGGACCAGCGGATCAGTGCGATCACTGTCCAGGGCAACAACCGGATCGAAGCGCCGGCCATTCGAGCCCGTCTCACCGTGAAAGAGGGAGAACCGGTTACGGCAGAACGGATACGGGAGCAGATTCGCGCCTTGTATCAAATGGGATATTTCGACGATGTTCGCGTGGACACCGAGTCTAAGGCCGGCGGCGTGGCCGTGATCGTTGTCGTAACGGAGAAGCCGTTTGTGACGGAGATTCTGTTCGACGGCAACGACAACCTTACCAGCGAGAAGCTCACCGCGAAGTTGACGGTCCGCGCCCAGTCCTTCTTGGACAAGCAGCAGATTCAGGACACGGTCGAGCGACTCCGCCAGGTGTACGAGGACGAGGGACACTTCAGTGCCCGGATCATCCCGGTCATTAAATCCTTGGACGGCGAACGGAAGTTGTTGACGTTCTTTGTCATGGAAGGGCCCAAGGCCCGCATCAAAACCGTCACGCTCGACGGTGCGCAGTCCATTCCGCTTAAGAAACTTACGAAACCCTTGGTGACGCGGGAGTATTCCCGATTCTTTTCCTGGTTCGATGATTCCGGGGTCTACAAAAAGGACGAACTGGCCAACGACGTCGAGCGGCTCCGTCAGATCTATTATGACGAGGGGTATCTCGATATCAAACTGGGTAAGCCGACGGTTGATTTGAGTGACGATAAACAATGGTTTACGGTTCGATTCACCATCATTGAGGGTCCGCAGTTTGTGTTTTCGAGGATCGGGGACAAGGGACATACGGTGTTTGCCGAATCCGAGTTGCGGAACGGGAGCGCGCTGAAAGAAGGGGCCATCGTCAGGATGGCGGAGATACGGGACGACATCAAGCGTATGACGGACCTGTATGGCGCGAAGGGATACGCGTTCTCGGACATCAACCCCCTGATCCAGCCGGACCCCGAGTCCAAAACGGCCATGGTCACGTTTGACATTAAAGAGGGAGCCTTGATTCGCGTCCGCAACATCAACATTTCCGGAAACGACAAAACTCGTGATCAGGTCATTCGGCGGGAACTACGGGTCAATGAAGCGGAGTTGATTGATACCGCCGCCATGCAGGCGAGCTTCCAACGACTCAACAACCTGAACTATTTCGAAACGGTGGAGATTCTTCCCAAGCAAGTGACGCCCGGCGCGGTGGATCTGGACATCAAGGTCAAGGAGAAGCCCACCGGCACGTTCAGTGTCGGCGGTGGATTCAGTTCGCTGGATCAGTTGAGCCTGGTGGCCGACATCACGGAGGGCAATCTGTTTGGTCGTGGCCAAGTACTCAAAATCCGTGGGCAGTTGGGCCAGCGACGCTCGACGGGGGCGGTGACGTTCCGAGAACCCTATCTCTTTGATGAGATGCTGTCGGCGCAGATTGACCTGTTCTCGCGCCAGACGTTTTTAACAAGTTATTTCGAGGAGCGGCGCGGCGGCGACATTGTGCTGGGGAAATGGTTTTCGGAATATTTGAGCGGCAGCGCCACCTATCTCCTGGAGCGGCTGACTATCTCCGCCGACCTCTCGAATCAGTTATTCCTGGGGGGCGGCGGGGTCGGCGCGGGTTCGGTCGCGGCGCTCCCTCTGTTGATCCAACAGCAACTCGGCAAGTCCACCACGAGTGCGGTCGTGCTCGGCGTGGCCCGCGACACACGGGATTTCTATGCCGATCCCAAAAGCGGCGCCCGGTATGGATTGACGACGGAGTTGGCGGGCGGCCCGTTCGGCGGGAGCAATGATTTCTACAAGGTCACCGGCGATAGCGCCTGGTACTTTCCGGCAATCTGGGATACGGTGCTGGCGCCACGCGCTCGGTTCGGCGTGGCCCGCAGCTATAGTAAGGGCAGTCGGCTGCCCATTGGCGACCGGTTTTTCGTGGGTGGAATCCAGACCCTGCGCGGGTTCAGTTTCGGCCAGGCCGGGCCGGTCTCGGCGATTGATAACGTCAGCGTCCTGGGAGCGACCAAGCAGCTCATTTTTAACCTGGACTACATTTTTCCGGTGGCCACCGAACTGAAGGTCAAGGGCGTGCTCTTTTTTGATTACGGCCGGGGCTTTGAGGATGGGGAGGCGCTGAACCTTGATCTACGCAAGGCCGCCGGCATTGAAGGGCGATGGTTCTCGCCGTTCGGGCCGTTGCGGTTGGCCTACGGCATCAATCTCGACCGTCGCACAGGGGAACGGGCGGGGGTATTTGAGTTTTCGATCGGTGCGCTTTTTTAACCAGGCAGTCATGGACAGGGGATTAGAAAGGAAAAACGACATGAAACAGGGCATCATCGTGCTCGTCATTGCGCTTGTGGCCGCATTGGCGGCGCCGGCTTGGGCGGAAACCAAGATCGGCGTGATCGAGCCACAAAAAATTCTGGACGGGACCAGGGCCGGCAAGAAGATCAAGGACTCGCTGCAGGACTACGTCAAGGCCCGCCAGAAGGTCATTGATATGGAGGAAGAGGATCTCAAGAAGACACAGGAAGACCTGGTCAAGCAGGGTGCTGTGCTGAGCCCCGAAGCCAGGAAGGACAAGGAAGACAAGTTCCGCCAGAAGATGGAGGAGTATCAACGCAAGATCCAACAATTGAACCAGGAAGTCCAACTGAAAAAGAAGGAGACACTGGACGAGTTCAACAAAAGTCTGGAGCAGATCGTTCGAGGGATTGCGGACAAGGAAAAATTGACGCTGGTGCTGGAAAAAGGAGATAGCGGCGCCGGGGTGCTGGTCCTCTACAGTCATCCGTCGCTCGACCTCACAGACCGCGTCATCAAGGATTTGGATGCGAAGGGGGGCAAGTGAGCGAGGAACACGCTCAGAGCGAGAGCGGCGACAGGGGACTGTGCCTAGACGTGTTGGGGATCCAGGCGATTCTGCCGCATCGTTATCCGTTCCTCCTGGTGGATCGCATTGAGGGCCTGGAGGTCGGGAAGCGGGTGATCGGCATCAAGAACGTGACGATCAACGAGCCGTTCTTTCAAGGGCATTTCCCAGGCCGGCCCATCATGCCGGGCGTCCTCATCATTGAGGCCATGGCGCAGGTCGGCGGCGTCCTTGCGTTCAAGTCCGCGAAGGAGACAGGGTCCAAGCTCGTGTATTTTATGGGGATTGAAAAGGCGAAATTCCGCAAACCGGTCATCCCCGGAGATCAGCTTCGGTTCGTGGTCGAGGTGCTGCGCGCCCGCCATCCCTACTGGAAGATGCGTGGGGAGGTATTCGTGGAGGACGCATTGGTCTGTGAAGCGGAGTTGATGGCGATGATTACGGATGGCGCGACGGGATCGGAGGCCGCGTCGTGAGCGCTCAGGTGCATCCAGCTGCCCTGGTACATCCGGCGGCCATTGTCCACCCCAAGGCCGAACTGGCCGACGGCGTGACGGTCGGCCCCTTCACCGTGATTGGAGAGCATGTCCGTATCGGGCGGAACACCCGGATTGACTCGCATGTGGTCATCGAAGGGTGGACCGAGGTGGGAGAGGACTGCCAGATACATTCCTTCGTGTCGCTCGGCGCTCCGCCGCAGCATCTGAAATACAATGGCGAAGCAACGCGCGTCCTGATCGGCCACCATAATATTCTTCGAGAATATGTGACCGTCAACCGTGCGACGGCGTTCGGTGGCGGCGTGACCAGCCTGGGCGATCACAACGTGCTCATGGCCTACGTCCACATCGCCCACGACTGCCTTGTTGGGAACCACATCATCATGGCGAACGCGGCGACGTTGGCTGGCCATATTACCATCGGCGACCATGCCATCGTGGGAGGGCTGGTTGGCATTCACCAGTTTGTACGGATCGGGGCCTACAGCATGATCGGCGGGTGCTCGGCGGTTGGGATGGATGTGCCGCCCTTTATGAGGGCAGCCGGCGGGTATCGCGCGCGATTGTTCGGCGTCAACACGATTGGGCTCAAGCGCCAGGGGTTTGCCGATGACCGCATCCGGCGTCTCAAGAGAGTGTACCTCGCGTTGTTCCGCTCGGAAGAGCGCCTGGCTGAAGCGGCCAAGAAAGTCCGCAATGAGTTCGGCGAGCACCAGGAAGTGCTGGACCTCCTGGCCTTTCTGGACGGCACGAAACGGGGCATCTGCAAAGGGTCGGATGAACGCGAGGACGAGTGACGGGAAAGAGGGGCAGGACTCACAGGCTGAGTGGATCGGCCTGATCGCCGGTAACGGGCGTTTCCCGCTCCTTTTTGCCGAGAATGCGCGACGGCTCGGCTATCGCGTGTCGGCGGTGGCCTTGAAGGGCGAGGCCGATCCCGCACTTGAGCGGGCCGTGGATCGGATTCACTGGGTCGCGCTGGGCCAACTGGGCGCGCTCATCAAAGCATTCAAGCAGGATGGCATTCGCCAGGCTGTCATGGTGGGCGGCGTCAAGAAGACGCACCTCTTCTCCGATGTCAAGCCTGATCTTCGCTCGCTCGCCCTGCTTCGGCGCGTGACCATTCCCAAAGACGATGTGTTGCTGCGCGCCATCGCCGCTGAACTGGAGGATGAGGGCATTACGATTCGGGAGTCCACGTTTGGGTTGGACGGGTTGCTGGTGGAGGACGGCACACTCACGCGGCGCGCGCCGACCAAGAAAGAACGGCGCGACATCGCGTTCGGCTGGGAGATGGCCGAGGCCGTCGGACGGCTTGATATCGGCCAATGTGTGGTGGTGAAGAATTGCGTGGTGGTGGCGGTGGAAGCGGTCGAAGGCTCTGACGAGGCGATCAGGCGAGGAGGCACACTGGCTCGCGGAAGCGCGGTGGTGGTGAAGCGGTTCAAGCCGCAGCAGGATCGGCGCTTCGATCTGCCGGCGATTGGGCCTGGGACGGTCAGGACCATGATCGAGAGCGGCGCAGTCGTGCTGGCCATCGAAGCAGGCAAGGCGGTGTTCCTGGACAAGGCCGAGGCCATCCACGCTGCCGACAACGCTGGCATTGCAATCGTGGGAGTGAAAGCGGGATGACGGAGCTGATGGAACCCATCAAAGTCGGCGTCATCGGGGTAGGGTCGCTGGGGCAGCACCATGCTCGTGTCTATGCGGAACTGGCTGGCGCGCAGTTGGTTGGCGTGGCGGATACGGACGAGGCGCGGGCCGCCATGGTGGCCGCCAGGCATGGCTGTCGAGCCGTCGCCGATTACCGACTGTTGCTGGGCGAGGTGGATGCCGTTAGCGTGGTCGCGCCGACACTCTTGCATCATGCGATTGCGAGCACTTGCATGGAGGCCGGTCTGCACGTGCTGGCGGAGAAACCGTTGGCGGCCACGCTGGCGCAGGCGCGCGATCTGGCGGCCGTTGCGTTGCATCGCGGCGTGACATTACAGGTGGGGCACATCGAGCGATTCAACCCGGCGGTTCGCGCCACACGGGGCGTCATCAAGGCCCCCACCCTGATTGAATGCCGACGCTGGGCGCCCTTTACCTCCAGGGGCGCGGATGTGAACGTGGTGCTGGACGTCATGATTCACGACCTGGACCTTGTACTGGAAATGGTCGCGGCGCCGGTGCGGGACGTGCAGGCCAGCGGCCTGTCGGTGTTGTCGTCTACCACGGATGTTGCCCAGGCGCGGGTGTCGTTCGCCAATGGCTGTGTCGCCACGTTCAGCGCCAGCCGTGTCGCCGAATCCAAAGTCCGCGAACTGCGTCTCTACGAGCCTGGAGGATGCGTGGTGGCTGATCTCATCGGACAGACGGCCCTTGTGGGACGCCGGATCATGGATGCGTCTGGACAGTCTACGCTGCGGACGGAGCCGATTCGAGGGGATGGACGCGAGCCACTTGCACTCGAACTGGAACATTTTCTTGATGCTGTCCGCACGGGCGCCCCGCCGTTGGTCTCAGGGCAAGAGGGCGTGGCGGCGTTGGAACTGGCCGATGCCATCATGGCTGAGATAGCCCGGCCATGAGGCCACGGATCCTCATCATTGCGGGTGAAGCCTCCGGCGACCTGCATGGCGCCCACCTTGCCACGGCCTTGAAGGCCCACGCGCCTGATGTGGCCCTCCTCGGCGTGGGTGGGCCGAAGATGAAGGCCGCCGGCGTGGATTTAGTGCAGGACATTGGCTCGGTAGACGTGATCGGGCTGGTCGGGCTTGCCGCCGCCCGCACGCTGGTCAAACGGGTGCTCACCTTGAGAAAAATCCTGCGGCGCGATCCCTTCGATCTCGTCGTGCTGATTGACAACCCCGGCCTCAACTTTCACTTCGCCCGCGTAGCCAAGGAGGCAGGCCTGCGCGTCCTGTACTACATCTCGCCGCAGTTGTGGGCCTGGCGTCCTGGGCGTATGACATGGATGCAGCAGCGCGTGGATCACGTCGTGGTGATCCTGCCGTTCGAGGAAGAACTGTACCGCCGCGCCGGCGTACCCTGTACCTTCGTGGGCCATCCGCTCCTGGACGACGTGGCGTTGTCCTACGACCGAGACGGCTTGCGCGCCACATACGGCATTCCTCGTGAGGCCTGTGTGATTGGTCTCCTGCCTGGCAGTCGGATCGGCGAAGTGCAGGGCTTGCTGCCGGTTTTTCTGAATGCTGCGCGACGACTCCAACGGGAGCGTCCCCTGCGCCTGATCTTGGCCGTGGCCGACACGATGAATCACGGGGCCATCAAGCAGGTATGCGAGGACGCAGGTCTTGACGTGCGTCTGGTGATGCAGGACGCCAATGGGGTCATGGCGGCCTCCGATCTGCTGTTCATTGCGTCCGGCACGGCGACCCTCCAGGCCGCGATCATCGGGACGCCCATGGTGATTGCCTACACGCTGCCGTGGTTCACCTATGTACTGGCGCGGCTGCTCGTCCGAATCACGAGTATCGGGCTGGCCAACATTGTTGCCGGCAAGCCGTTTCTCCCCGAATTGATTCAGGATCGAGTGACCCCGGAGAATCTTGTCGCCGAAGCGCGCCGGATCCTCGACGATGCGCCGTATCGGGACAGCCTGTGTACGGAGATGGCGCGGGTCCGGTCGCTGCTTGGGGTTCCTGGCGCGTCCGCGCGCGCCGCCGCCGTCGTGCTCGACCAGGTGCGTCTGTCACGAGGCGGCACGATGATGGAGGCGGCACACTGATGCGGTTGTATCTGCGCCTGCTGGACTACATGCGGCCCTACTGGGGCCGGATGATCGCGGCTGCCGTCTGTTCCGGGGCGGTGGCGGCCTTCACCGGGGCCTATGCCTGGCTGGTGCGGCCCGCCCTCGACGAAATCTTTATTAACAAGAACGAGACCTGGCTCTATTGGCTGCCGGTCGCCCTGCTGGTCGTGTCCGTTCTGAAGGGCCTGTGCGGCTACGGCCAGTCCTATTTGATGATTTTCGTTGGCAGCCGTGTGGTGACCGATATCCGTCGGCAGCTCTTCGGCCACCTCATGCGCCTTCCGATCGGCTTTCACCTCAAGAATCCCTCCAGTCGGATGCTGTCCCGTGTCGTCAATGACGTGAACTGGATCCAGAATGCCGTGTCCGGCGTGTTGAAAGATTTGTTCCAGCAGAGCCTGACGTTTCTGGTGTTGCTGGGCGTGATCCTCTATCAGAACTGGAGGTTGGCGATTTTTTCTATCATCGTGATTCCGCTGTCGGCGTACCCGATGGTGCGATTCGGCAACCAACTTCGCAAAATTGCCGCGACTGGCCAGGAGCGGACGGCCGACATGTCTACGGCTCTACAGGAAACGCTGACCGGGATCCGTATCGTCAAGGGGTTCACCAGGGAGGACGCCGAAGGCGCGCGCTTTGCCACCTACAACGAAGCGTACTTTCGTACCAACATGAAGTCTACGCAGGTGTCCTCGATCACGTCCCCAGTGCTGGAGGTCATCGGCATTGTCGGCATTGCCGGGATCATTTGGTACGGCGGCGCGCAAGTCATTCAGGGAACGATGACGCCGGGGACGTTTTTCTCCTTCCTCACGGCGGTTTTTTTAATGTACACACCCATTAAGCGGCTGGCCTCTGCCAACAACACGATTCAGCAGGCCCTGGCGGCCGCTGATCGGGTGTTTGCCGTGCTGGATGTGCCGACCGAAGCCGCGCGGGATCATGGCACAAGCAGTCTTGAGGGTGTCCGGTCTGCGATTGAGTTGCGGGCGGTCTCGTTTCGCTATGAGGGGATGGACGCCTGGGCGCTCCGGGATATTTCGTTGACGGTCAAGCCCGGCGAAGTGCTGGCCCTCGTCGGCAGCAGCGGGGCGGGCAAGACCACGCTGGTCAATCTGATTCCACGATTCCATGATCCGACGGCGGGGCGCATTTTGATTGATGGGGTGGACGTACAGGAGATACGGCTGGACTCGTTGCGCCGGCAGATCGGCATTGTCTCGCAGGAAACGCTCTTGTTCGACGACACGGTGCGTAAGAACATTGCCTATGGCAAGGACGAGGTGACCGACGCAGCCATGATGAACGCAGCCCAGGCAGCCTTCGCCCATGAATTTATCCTCAAGATGCCGAAGGGCTACGACACGCTCATCGGCGAGAACGGGGTCAAACTCTCGGGCGGGGAACGTCAGCGGTTGGCCATCGCCAGGGCCTTGCTGCGCAATACGCCGATTTTGATTTTGGACGAGGCCACCTCATCCCTCGACAACGAATCGGAGCGGATGGTGCAACTGGCCTTGGCGAATCTGATGCAGGGTCGTACGACGTTTGTCATTGCCCATCGGCTGTCCACGATTCAACGGGCGGATCGGATTGCCGTGCTGTCCGGAGGCTGTGTGGTTGAAGTCGGTCGCCATGATGAGTTGCTGGCCAAAGGGGGCGCCTACCATCGGCTCCATCAGATGCAGTTCCAGGACCACGGCCTGGAGGGGGCACCGGTATGACCGTGATGAACCAGTTGAAGCTGTGGCTGATCCCGCCGATTGGCTATCTGGCGCTCCGCGCGTTAGGCTGGACGTTGCGACTGCGCACGCTGCATGGCGAGCGTCCCCAGGCGTTCTGGGATTCAGGCCGCCCGGTCATTCTGGCGTTCTGGCATGGTCGGCAGGTCATGTTACCCATGGGCTACCATGGAGGTCGCCTGGCCATTCTGATTAGCGAGCACCGCGATGGCGAGTTGGTGGCGCGGATCATGCAGCGCTTCGGCTTTGAGACGGTGCGAGGCTCCACCACGCGCGGCGGCGCGCGCGCGCTGCGGCAGTTGGTGCGGCTGGGACGTGACGGCGTTGGCCTCGCGGTTACGCCGGACGGTCCCAAAGGCCCTCGCTGTGTCGCGCAGGCCGGCGTGGTGGAACTGGCCAAACTGACTGGCCTGCCGATCCTGCCCTTCACCTTCTCCGCCTCAAAAAAAAACTCTTCCGCAGTTGGGATCGCTTCGAAATCCCGCTACCATGCAGCCAGGCCTGCTATGCCTGGGGCGACGCGATCGTCGTGCCGCCTGACGCCGACCAGTCGCAGCGTGAGGCGAAGCGGCTGGAGGTGGAGGCGGCGCTCAACCGGCTCAGCGATGAGGCGGATCGCGCGGTAAGCGGCCCAGAGTAGGGGCGATGGTTCTCGTCTACAATATCCTCCTTGCCCTGGCGTTCCCTGTGATTCTGGCCATTCTGTTGGCCAAAAAGCGGTGCCGTCCAGGTCTGCGACAACGTTTGGGGTGGGTGCCTCCGTCCGTCGCGTCGGAATGGGGCGATGGCCGGACGATCTGGCTCCATGCCGTGTCCATGGGAGAGGCGGCGGCGGCGGTGCCGCTGGTGCAGCAGGTCAAGGCGCGCTATCCAGACTGTCGGATGATCGTGTCCACCGTCACCGAAACCGGTCGTGAGACGGTGCTGCGTCAGTTGAAGGGGCAGGCCGGGCATCTGTATTTTCCCCTGGATTATCCCTGTGCCGTTCGGTCGGTGTTGGACGCGATCAGGCCGCGACTCATTCTCATCGTCGAAACGGAACTCTGGCCGAATTTTCTACGAGAAGCCGCAGCTCGTGAGATTCCCGTCATCCTGGCCAATGGCCGTCTCGCCACGAATTCGTTTGCCGGCTACTATCGGCTCCGTGCCTTCTTCCGCCCTGTGTTGTCGGCCTTCACCTGCTGTGCCATGCAGACGGATCGTGATGTGGAGCGGGTCATTGCGCTGGGCGCGCTTCCAGAGCGTGTCGTGCGAACAGGCAACATCAAGTATGATCAGGTCGTGGCCCTGACACAGGCGGCCGGCAAGCGACTCTCGCGGGGCGACTTGGGCCTCACGGATGGCGAAGAATTATTTGTGGCAGGGAGCACACATCCTGGCGAGGAAGAGGCGGTACTGGACTGCTACCGCCGTCTCCTGACAGTCGCGCCTGCGTGCGTGCTGGTGCTTGCGCCTCGGCATAGTGAGAGGGCGGAGGCGGTCTGTGTGGCGGCGCGTGGGCGTGGGTTCGAGGCGTTCCGTCGCACCAGCCTGTCTACGTTGTCCACGCCCCTGTCCGGCCCTCGTGTCATCGTGTTGGACACGAGAGGGGAATTGGCGTCGCTGTATCGGGAGGCCACGTTGACGTTTGTGGGAGGGAGCCTGGTGGACGTGGGTGGTCATAATCCGTTGGAACCGGCGGCCTGGGGCAAGGCGGTGGTCTTCGGCCCCCACATGGATCACTTTGCCGAAGTGGCCGATCAACTGATTCGCCAGGGCGCGGGAATTCAGGTGCGCGACGCGGGAGAGATGGCCGAGGCGATGACGGCCCTGCTGCGCGACCGGGCCATGCTGGATGAGCGAGGGAAGGCCGCTGCGCAGCTTGTGTTGGAGAATCAGGGCGCGGTGGCGAGAACCATGGATGTGATTGCGCGGGTCTTGGGATAGGCCCGATGGAGCGTGTCCTCTCGATAGACGGCTCGTCTCCCTGGCGATGGGTGCTGGCGCCGCTCCGTCCACTCGCGTGGTGCTATGGATGGGCGATGACGATACGGGCGAGACTCTACGCAGACGGGCTGCTGACGCGCTATACGCTGCCCTGCCGGGTCATCAGTATCGGGAATCTCACGGTGGGAGGCACGGGTAAGACACCGGTGGTGATCGCTCTGGCGTCCGCGCTGCGTGACCGGGGATGTCGTGTCGGGGTCGTCAGTCGAGGCTACAAGCGTTCCAGCACGGGCGAGATCGTGGAGGTCTCAGACGGGACAGTGATACTCGGCGATCCGAGCGACACCGGCGATGAACCCTGGCTGATCGCGCAGCGGTGCCCTGGTGTGGTCGTCGCAGTGGGGGCCAATCGCCCTGTTGTGGGGCGGTCTCTGATTCGCCGTCACCAGGTGGACACCGTGATTATGGACGACGGCTATCAACATCTGGCGTTGCGCCGCGAGACGAACATTCTGATCCTGGACGCGAGCGCGCCGTTCGGCAACGGCTGTCTGTTGCCATGCGGGAGGTTGCGTGAATCGCTCTCGGCCATGGCGCGGGCCACGGCGGTGCTCGTGACCCGCGCCTCGCAGGCGAGCAACCTGGATGACCTGAAGGCGACGGTCCGCACGGTGGCGCCGTCCGTGCCGATTTGGGTGACGGACTTTGCGCCGAGCACGGTGGCGCAAGTCGGCGGGACGTCCACGGTTGATTCGTCGGTGCTGCACGGTGAGCGAGTGTTCGCAATCAGCGGAATCGGCCATCCGGCGTCGTTCCAAACGATGCTGGAGTCAGCGGGGGCAACGGTCGTGGAACAGCGCGTCTTTCCTGACCATCACGCCTACTCCAAAGAAGACGTACACAGGGTGCGACAAGCCGCCGAACGAGTGGGCGCGACCAGGATTGTGACGACCGAAAAAGACGCCGTGAAACTGTCTGGGCTGGTTGAGGGAGAGGGCAGGGTGAGGGGGGACTTCTGGGCCATACGCATTGAGTTACAGTGGCTCGAAGGGTACACGGAATGGGAGCGAATGGTGGCACAGCGAAATGGTTGTGGAGCATAGGCAATGATGATCGCGCGGCGCATGGCAACGCTGACCAGGCCGGGGGCGGTGACGCGCATTCTGGTTCGGGGGACGAACTGGGTTGGCGATGCCGTGTTGACGACGCCGGCGCTGGCGGCTCTGCGGGCGGGGTTTCCGCAGGCGAAGATCACCCTGCTGGCGAAGCCGGCTATTGCGGAGTTGCTTCAGGCTCATCCGGCGCTTGACGAGATCGTGCTGTACCGCGATCCGGGGCCTCATGGGGGGCTTGGCGGGAAGGTGGCCTTGGCCATCCAGTTGAACCATGGGCGCTACGATCTGGCGGTGCTCCTGCAAAATGCGTTTGAAGCTGCGGCCGTCACGGCGCTGGCCGGGATTCCCAACCGCTATGGCTATGCCACTGACGGTCGGTCGTTGCTGCTGACGCATCGCGTGGCGCTGACGCCCACCCTACGACGCATGCATCAGGTGGCGTATTATCTGGAATTGCTCAGGCCGTTGGGCATTCCGGTTGAGCCATCGGCACCGACGCTGTACATGACGCCGGAAGAGGATGTGGCGGCAGTCGAGCGGTTGCGGACGTTCGGCGTGGATGCCGACAAGATGCTCATCGGTCTTAATCCCGGTTCCATCTACGGTTCGGCCAAACGCTGGATTCCTGAGCGATTTGCGCAGGTGGCGGATCGCCTGGCGGTCGAGCAGGGGGCTGCGGTGCTCATTTTTGGCGGGAAGGGAGAGGAAGCCTTGGGAACCGCCATCGCCGGGATGATGATGGCGCCCACCAGTGTTTTGTCTGGACAGACCACGGTGCGGCAGATGATGGCGCTGGTCAAGCGGTGCCGGCTGTTTCTCACGAACGACACAGGACCGATGCATATCGCAGCAGCCTTCGGTGTCCCGCTGGTGGCGATCTTTGGGCCGACCAATCCGGCCACCACCTCGCCCTATGGCCCTGGCCACGAACTGGTTCGGCATCCCGTGGAGTGCTCGCCCTGTCTGTTGCGAGAATGCCCCATAGACCATCGCTGCATGGTTGGGATTGGCGTGGAGGAGGTTCATGGAGCGGCCGCGCGACAATTACACAGCCTGGCGAGGGAGAGCCAGGTCACGGCGCCGGTGGTGTATCTGGATCGTGACGGCACGCTCAACTTCGATCCCGGCTATCTCAATGACCCCGCGCAGTTGCGCCTCTTGCCTGGCGTGGGACAGGCCGTGGCGAAATTAAACAGAGCCGGCTTTAAGACGATTGTGCTGTCCAACCAGTCGGGGCTGGCGCGTGGGCTGATCACGCCGGAACAACTGGACGCAGTGCATCAACGGCTGCGTGAGTTGCTGGCGGCGGACGGCGCGCGACTGGACGGGATTTTCATTTGCCCGCACCACCCTGACGACGCCTGTGCCTGTCGCAAGCCCGCCCCCGGCCTGGTGCTCCGTGCGCGTCAGGAATTGGGCCTTGCGCCGGACCATGCCAGTCATGCGATGGTGGTGGGGGATCGAGCCGGCGATATCGGGTTGGCCCGCACGATCGGCGCGACCGCAGTCTTTGTGAGGAGCGGGCGTCATCCCGAACAAGAACAGGCGGACATGGCCCAACGTGGCCTCGTCCCGGACTATGTGGCGCGGGACCTCGCAGAGGCCGCCGAGTGGATTATGCAGAGCGCACGATGAGAAGGGATCCCATTGACGCGAGACAGTATGATTTCGCCCGGATCGTCCTCATCAAGCCCAGTTCGTTGGGCGACATTGTCCATGCCTTGCCGACCCTGTCGGCATTGCGTCGGCGGTTCCCCAAGGCCCATATTGCCTGGGTGGTCAAGCGGGAATGGGCGGAGGTCTTGGAGGGCAATCATGACCTGAATGAGGTCGTGGCGGTGGATTTGACGACGGCACGAGGGTGGTGGACGGCCATCCGCGCGGTGCGCGCCGGAAAATTCAACCTGGCGGTGGATCTCCAGGGCTTGTTTCGGAGCGCGTTGTTGGGCTGGATCTCGGAGGCGCCGGCCCATATCGGATTTGCCGAAGGGCGCGAAGGCAGCACCTGGCTGTACCGCTACCTCGTCCAGAGTAGTGAGCCGTCGCTCCATGCCGTGGATCGCTACCTGCTGATTGCGCGTTCGTTGGCGGCGCCGATGGAGCCGGTGGGACCGGCGTCGTTTCCGCTACCTGCTGATCCCGAGACGGCGGCGCGGATGGCGGCGCTGGTGGCGGAACGCATGGGAGATGGCGCGGGCGACCTGGTGCTGGTGAATCCCTCCGCGCGGTGGGCCACCAAGCAATGGCCCCCGGAGTCGTTTGCGGCGGTGGCCGACGAACTGAGCCGGCGAGGGATGCGGGTGGCGCTGATCGGCGCGCCGGGCGATGCGCCAATTGGGGAGGAGGTGCTCCGACACATGCACAGTGCTTCGTTGAATGTGGCCGCTCCGCTGAATTTGATCGGGCAGACGACGTTGAAGGAATTGATTGCGGTCTTGCGTCTCGCGCGGGTGGTGGTCACCAATGATTCCGGCCCCATGCATCTGGCGGCGGCAGTGGGGACGCCGGTGGTGGCCCTGTTTGGCCCGACGGATCCGGCGAAGACCGGGCCGTACGGGAGCGGCCACATCGTGCTGCGAAGCGGCCTCCCCTGTAGCCCCTGCGTCAGCCGTGATTGCGGTAATCCGGTGACGATGGAATGCCTGACGACGATTCGCCCCCAACAGGTGATTGACTCGGTGACGATCCTCTTGAAAGGAGACACGCGATGCCCCTAGACAAAGAACTTCTCGCTATCCTGGCCTGCCCCAAGTGCAAGGGCGAGATCGCCCTGACTGACAAGGGCGATGGGCTGACCTGCCAGGCCTGCAAGCTGATGTATCCGATCAAAGAGGACATCCCGGTCATGCTGATTGACGAGGCCATCCCGCTCGCGTGAAGATCCTACTGGTCAGGCCGGACGGCATTGGAGATGAAATCCTGTCGCTGCCCGTGGCAACGGCAGTGCGCCGCGCGATGCCAGGCGCGAGGCTGAGTTTTCTCTCGAGCGTCTACGCTGCGCCGGTACTGGCACAGCATCCCGATCTTGATGCCGTGCTGACGGTCACGGGCCAGGAAACGATGGGTGACCTCGTGCGAGTGTTTCGGCACAACAGTGACGCCGCAATTTTTCTCAAGCCCTTCCGACGACTCATCACGGCGGCTTGGCTGGCGCGCGTTCCCTTGCGGGTCGGGACGGGGTATCGGTGGTATTCCTGGATGCTCAATCGGCGGGTCTATGAACACCGCAGCGATTTCTCCAAGCACGAGAGCGCATACAATCTGGGTCTGCTGCGCGGGCTGGGCCTGTCACCAGGCGAGGTCGTGCCGCCTACACTGGTGGTGACGGACGAGGAGCGAGCATGGGCGAGGCAGTGTCTGAGAGACGCGCCGGGGCTGCGGGTGGTCGTTCACCCGGGCGGGTTTTCCAGTCGCCTCTGGCAGGCGAGCCACTTTCGAGATCTCGTGCTGCGTCTGGCTGGGCAAGGGCGGATGGTGCTGTTGACGGGGAATGCGGCGGAGCGAGACAAGTTTCGGGCTGAGGCACAGATTGTTGCGTGGCCATGCGGCGTGAAAGATATGATGGGCGCGTTGACGCTCCGGCAACTGATGGCGGTGATCGCCGAGAGCCATGCGGTCGTGTCCCTGGCGACCGGCCCCATGCACCTGGCTGCCGCGCTGGGAGTTCCCACTGTGAGCCTGTTCGATCCCAGACGGAATAATTTACCGATCCGCTGGCAGCCGTTGGGCACGGGGATTGTGCTCAGGCCGGAGGTGCCGACCTGCGAAAAATGTATCTACGACGCCTGTCCCTATTGGGATTGCCTGGACAGGATTACGGTCGAGGCCGTGGCCGAACGGATCACGCAGGTGTTGGCCTGTGCGTTGCCGATACAGGTCGCCCATGTCTAAGCTCTCGGCCTATGTGATGACGTTCAACGAGGAAGGCAAAATACGAGAGGCCCTCGAAAGCCTGAAGTGGGCCGATGAAATTGTCGTGCTGGATTCGCACAGCACGGATCGAACCGAGCAAATCTGCCGTGAATATACCGACAAGGTCTATCAATGCGACTTCGCGGGATTCGGGAAACTCCGCAATCGCGCGCTGGAACTGGTGACCCACGACTGGGTGTTGAGTCTGGACGCCGACGAGCGCGTGACGGACGAACTGCGGGAGGAAATCCAGTCGGAGCTTGCGCGGGGGCCACGGGCCGACGCCTTTTTCGTGCCGCGCAAAAATCTGTTTCTGGGCCGATGGATTCGCTATTGTGGCTGGTATCCCGATTACCGGCAGCCGCAATTGTTCAACAAGCGCACCTTCCGCTATCGTGATGAACTGGTGCATGAGGGGTTCGAGACGACTGGGACGGTCGCCTATCTCAGGGGGCACGCGCTGCAATATCCCTTCCGCGATCTGGGCGAATATCTGCGGAAAATGAGCCGCTACTCCTCGCTCATGGCGGAACGCATGGCCACCAGCGGGCGGCGGTTCCACGCGCATCAATTGGTGACGCATCCGATCTTTACTTTTGTCAAAATGTACGGGTTGCGACAGGGGTTTCGGGACGGGATGCCGGGCTTGATCCTCTCGTTGTTCTACGCCTACTATACGTTTGTCAAGTATGCCAAGCTCTGGGAACGCACCAGGGCGGCGGGATGAGGGAAAGGCCACGATGCGAATACTCGTGACAGGCGGCGCCGGGTTCATCGGCTCGCATCTGGTGCGGCGCCTGCTCGCAGGGGCGGCGCATCAGGTCGTCAATCTGGATGCGTTGCGGTACTCCGGCAACCTCGACAATCTGAAAGATCTCGAGGGCCATCCCCGCTACTCGTTTGTCCATGGGGATATCTGTGACGCCCCGCTCGTGGACCGGGTCATGCGGGAACATCAGATCGAGGCTGTCGTGAACTGCGCGGCAGAGACGCATGTAGATCGGTCCATCATTGAACCGGGCGGATTCGCCAGGACGGCCGTAATCGGGACGTCTGTCTTACTGGAGGCGGCGCGTGTCTGTGGCGTGACGAGATTTGTCCAGGTCAGCACGGATGAAGTCTATGGCGACGTGCCGAGCGGCCGCTCCAAGGAGTCCGACCTGCTGGCGCCGCGCAGTCCCTATTCCGCCAGCAAGGCCGGCGCGGATCTGCTCGCGCTGAGTTATGTCACCACGTACGATTTTCCTGTGATGGTGACGCGCGGTAGCAATACCTTCGGCCCCAACCAGTATCCCGAAAAATTCATCCCCCTGTTCGTGACGAATGCGATTGAGGATCACCCACTGCCCTTGTATGGAGACGGGCTTCAGCAGCGGGACTGGCTCTCTGTGCAGGATCACTGCGAGGGCATTGCGTGCGTGCTCACGAAGGGCGAGCCGGGCCAGGTCTACAACATTGGCGTCGGCGAGGAACGTCCGAATCGTGATGTGGCGGAGACGATCCTGGGATTACTCGGCAAGCCGCTGTCGCTGATTCGGCATGTGACGGATCGCCCCGGCCATGATCGGCGGTACGCGCTGGATTGCGGGAAGATCGCCGCACTGGGCTGGTCGCCGCGCGTGCCGTTCGGCGAGGCGTTGAAGGCCACCGTGGCCTGGTACCGCGACAACGCCTGGTGGTGGCAGAAGATTAAGTCCGGCGAGTTCAGGGCGTACTATGAAAAGATGTACGGCGCTCGGCTCAAGGACGCGGGGAGATCATAGGGCACGGAATGGCGAAAATCCGTGTCTTGCAAGCCTGCAATCAATTAGGGATTGGAGGCACAGAGAAGACCATTCAAGTTTTCAGTAAGTACCTCGACCGATCCAAGTTCGAGGTGTTGGTCTGCGGTCTGGGGGCGGGCGGGCCACGGGTGGTGGAATTGGAAAAACTTGGCGTGACGGTCATCGTCAAGCCGCCTAACCTGGACGCGCTGATCCGGGACCGCAAGATTGACATCTATCATGTCTATCGCGCCGGCGATTACGAGCCGGGGACGCTTCCTCGCAAACATCACGGATGGCCGAAGATTGTCGAGACGAACGTCTTTGATGCCATTGATCCCGCGGAAAACAGTCTGATTGACGCGCAGGTATTTTTCTCGGAATGGTGCCGCCAGGATTATCTGAGCCAATACTGCCGGTTTCCCGGCCAGCGGTACGAGGTGCTCTATGGGCCGATTGACTTCGAGGAGTTTCCTCCCGTGCGTCGCGAGTTTTCTTGGACGATCGGGCGGTGCAGCCGGGCCGACGATCAGAAGTGGCATCGCGTCTGCGTGGACATGCTCCCCACGGTCTGGGAAAAGGTGCCGCAGATGCGCTGCCGGTTTCGCGGGGCGACCGAGAAGATCACGGCCCGCCTACAGGAATTGGGCATCAAGGAGCGTGTGGAGTTGTCGGCGCCGACGGTTGGCGTGGCGGATTTCTACGCCGGTCTGGACGTGTACACGCACGGAGCACGTGTTGGCGAGGGCTACGGCGTGGTGATCGCCGAAGCGATGGCCAGCCGCTTGCCGGTCGTGACGATTGCGACGCCGCAACGTAAGAAATGCAACGCCCAGGCCGAGGTGGTGGAGGACAACGTGACAGGGTTCGTGGTGCGGTACGCCTGGCAGTACGCCGATGCCGTGATCGAGCTGCTGGAGAACCACGCGCTCCGTGAGCGCTTCGCCGAGGCGGGATACGACAAGGCTCGTGACCAGTTCGAGGCCGGGCGGCTGACGCGCAAACTGGAAGGGCTGTATACGGATTTGATGGAGATGGGTCGCCCATGAAGGTCAGCGGGTTTTCTTTTTGTCGCAACGCGGTGCTCTACGACTATCCACTGGTGGAGTCCATCCGATCCATCCTGCCGATTGTGGACGAGTTTGTCGTAAACGTGGGCCGCTGCGACGACGGGACGCTGGAGCTGATTCGCGCCATCGGCGATCCTAAGATTCGGATTGTGGAGTCGGTCTGGGACGAGACAGTACGGAAAGACGGCCTGATCTATTCGCAACAGACGAACATTGCCCTGTCTCATTGCACGGGCGACTGGGCGTTCTATCTGCAGGCGGACGAAGTGATCCACGAGGACGACCGGCCTCGCATTGTCGAGGCCATGCAGGCACACCAGGACTCGCCGGCGGTGCGGGGTTTGCTCTTCCGATACCAGCATTTCGTGGGCGATTACTGGTCCACCAATCCCTGGTTCTACCACAAGGCGGTGCGGATCATCCGCAACAACGGAGAGGTGGAATCCTGCGGCGACGCGGTGGGCTTTCATCTCACGGCCACGAGGCAGTATCTCCAGAGCGGGCCGCCCGAGTGGCTCGCGCCGTCGAATGCGCGGGTGTTCCATTACGGCTGGGTCAAGGACCCCAAGACCATGCTGGTCAAGAAACAGGCGATGACAAAGGTCTATCACGGCGACGCGCCCCCGCCCTCGGAGGCCCGGCTCTATACCATGAAGGAGTTCGCCTTCGACGACTATCCGATCCTGAAGGAGTTCAGCGGCGTCCACCCCGCTGTGATGCAGGCCCGCGTGGCGGCGGCGACACGGCGCGCGCCGAGGCGGACTCGGTGGCTCAATTGGCGGTTCTATCGGGAGGTGGCCCGACGTGGCTTTCGAGGATAAGGGACGGGCGACTATCGCCTCCATCACCATCACCCAAAACGAAGAGCGGAATATCACAGCTTGTCTGGAGTCCCTCAAGTGGGTGGATGAGATGATCGTCGTGGACGCCGAGAGTACAGACCGCACGATTGAATTGGCGAAGGCGCATACGTCTCGTGTCCATGTACGCCCCTGGCCTGGGTACGGCCCCCAGAAAAACTTTGCGATGGATCAGGCCACGGCGGAGTGGGTGTTGATCGTGGACGCCGACGAGCGTGTGACGGACGAACTGCGGCAAGAAATTGTGCGGTTTCTGGCAACACCACCCTCTCCCCTGGCCTATCGCATTCCTCGTCGGAACTTTTATTACGGGCGTTGGATCAGGGGCGCAGGCCAGTATCCTGATCCGCAGGTGCGGCTGGTCCGGTGTGGGCAGGGGCGATATAACGACTTGCCGGTGCATGAACATCTGGAGGTGGCGGGGCCGGTCGGCGACCTGCGCGGCCATCTGGATCACCACAGCCACCCGACGGTCGTCTCACACGAATTGAAGATTGAGCGGTACAGCACATTGGCGGCTGATGAGCGCATCAGGAATGGCAAGCCGGAGGCGGCGTGGTATCATCTGCTCTTGAATCCGGTCTGGACCTTCGTGAAGTTTTACCTGGTTCGCGGCGGCTACCGAGACGGTTTGCCGGGCTTCATCGTGTCGGGATTGTCGGCAGCCCACGTCCTGCTCAAGTACGCGAAACTCTGGGAGCGGGCACGGCAGACATGAACATTCTGATCACAGGAGGGTTAGGATTCATCGGTGGCGCGTTGGCTAATCGGCTCTGTCGGGACCATCAAGTGACGGTGTTGACGCGGTCGGAGAAGGGCCGGTCGCGGCTGCGTGAACCGGATTTGGTGCGTGTCACCATTGGAATACTGGAGGAAATCAGCGCCGCCGACTGCGCAGGCGCGGATCTGGTGATCCATTGCGCGAGCACAGTGGACAACTACAACATCCTGACGGATCCGCACCGCGACGTTCAGACGAACTGTGACGGCACAATCGCCCTGTTGGAAGCCTGCAAGGAGCATCGGCCGAAGCTCCTGTTCGTCAGTACGTTTTTTGTCTACGGCAACGCGGCGACCTTGCCGGCGGACGAGCACAGCCCCTGCGAGCCGCTCGGCCTCTACCCGGCAACGAAGCTCTGCGCGGAGCACGCGTGCAAGGTGTACAGCCGGCTCTATCCGTTCCATCTCAATATCTGTCGGCTGACGAACGTCTACGGGCCTGGTGAAGCGTTCGACAATCGCAAGAAAGGCGCCTTCAATCACCTGATTCGGAAAGCCCAACTGGGCGAGCCGATTGCGCTCTACCAGGGCGGCGACTTTTTCCGTGATTACCTGTACATTGATGACGCAGTTGAGGCGCTGGTGATGGTGGCCGAGCGGGCGCCGGCAGGGGAACTGTATCTGGTTGGATCGGGTGAGCACGTCCTGTTCACGGACCTCATCGCGTGTCTGCATCGGCTCACGGGCCGCAAGTCCGTCCTCGGTTCGATGGCGCCGCCGCCGTTTCATCAAGTGGTGGGGATCACCAACTTCGTGGCGAATATCTCCAAAATCAAGGCCTTGGGGTGGGCGCCTACAGTCGGGTACGAGGACGGGATCACGCGAACGTTGGAGAGCTATGGATCCTGACATCCTCAATCTGGTCAAGAAACACTGGCCCATTCAAAGCCTGTATGGGATGCCGGAGACGTTTGTGCCGGGCAAAACTATGATTCCCTATTCGGGGCCTGTGTGGAGCGAAGAGGAGGTCTGCGCGGCGGTCCATACGTTATTGAACGGCAAGTGGCTGACCAGTGGTGAGAAGGTGCAGGCATTCGAGACGGAGTTCTCGGCTCAAGTTGGGCAGCAGCGCAGCGTGATGACCAACTCAGGCAGCTCCGCCAACCTCTTGATGGTCTCGGCCTTACGATCCAAGCGGCTCTTCGGGTTCAGCGGCGTAGCCATCGTGACACCGGTGGCAGGCTTTCCCACGACGGTCGCGCCGATCATCCACAACGGCTTCACGCCGCTGTTCGTGGATATTGAGATGCAGACGCTGAATCTGGATTTGGACCAGGTGGAGGCGAAGCTGACGCCCAAGACCAAGGCCCTGATGTTTGCGCATGTCTTGGGCAATCCGCCGGACATGGATCGCGTGATGGATCTCTGCCGTCGCCATGACCTGTTGTTGCTCGAAGACAACTGCGATGCGCTGGGTTCGTCCTGGAACGGGACGCCGCTGGGTGGATTCGGCAAGATGTCCACCTGTTCGTTTTACCCCGCGCATCACATCACGACGGGTGAAGGCGGGATGGTGTCTACGTCGGATGAGCACATTGAGCGGGTGGTGCGAAGTCTCTGCTGGTGGGGGCGGGACTGCTATTGCGTCGGCAAAGCGAATCTGCTCGAAAAAGGCACCTGCGGGAAACGGTTTGATCGGTGGTTACCGGATTTGCCCGATCTGATCATTGACCACAAATATGTCTTCACCGAGATGGGGTATAACCTGAAGCCACTGGACTTGCAAGGCGCCATTGGGTCGGTTCAACTCAAAAAATTGGACTGGATTCACCGGCAGCGGAAGGCCCATTATGAGACCTATCGGACATTCTTCTCGCAGTACCCCGACCTCTTCCGCATCGCGGAGGCGCATCCCAAGGCCGATGTGTCATGGTTTGGCTTCCCCGTGACGGTGACGACCAATCGTTTCACCAAGGATGAACTGACGCGGTTTTTGGAGAACGCGAAGATCCAGACGCGGAACTATTTTGCCGGCAATCTGCTGTTCCATCCGGCCTACGCACACCTCGGCAACCCGTATGATTTCCCGAACGCGGTAACCGCCACTCATTCCACCTTCTTTCTCGGTGTGTCCCCGAATCTCACCGACGAGCAGATGGGGTATGTCCAAGGTAAACTCGCCGAGTTTCTCGCCAGGCAGTAACGCTAACCATCATCGGCGGCGCACTCGTTCAGGGCGTCGGCCATGGCCAGGAACGGGCATTTTTGACGGCGGTCGGCAGGAGTGCCAACGGCCGCGCGGCAGCCTTCGCCTACGAGGCTTTCCGGATGACATAGTCGGTCAAGCTTTCCATGTGGCACAACCGGTTCTAGCCCCGGCCCGTTTGTTCGAGATGCTCTACACGTTCCTTGAGATGATTGTGTTGCTGCTGGAGATGGGCGTAAGAGCTATGGATGAGGGCATGGGTTGCGCGAAATTGTTCTTGGATGGTGTGATGCCGGCTTGTTTCGGCTTCGACGTGGAGCGCGAGGCTTTCGGCCACAAGCCGGACTTGATACCGAAGATCCTCGACCAACACGCCTGCATGGCGCTTGACCTCGTCAAACGCCACGCCCATCTCTTGACGCACCCCCTTGATCTGGCCGTCAACGACTGAGAAGTGCTGGTCCACCTGTTCAAAGTGCTGGTCCACCTGTTCAAAGCGTTGGTCCACCTGGTCGAAGCGTTGGTCCACCTGGTCGAAGCGTTGGTCCACCTGGTCGAAGCGTTGATCTATGCGTTGCTCCAACGAGTGGAATCTGGTATCGAGGTAGTCAACAAGGTCCTGATCCATAGTGCCTCCTGTGGTTGAAGAGTAGGCTACGCGGCCTCTCTTGTCAATGAGACACGGCATAGCAAAAAAGGTGAAAACCGACAAGCCGAGCTTCCTGTAACCCCCTGCGCATTTGCACTGGTTTCCCCATGCCAATCCTGTGTATAATCACGGGCTACGGTATGTTATGGAATCGGCAAACTGCTTATTGTGCGGTGGCGCCCGGTCAACGGTGTGCGCACGGCCGCGTGAGATGAACAAGGGCCGGGCCTATTTTTACCGTAGTGAGGTGCGATGACTGCGGTTTTTTATTTCTCAATCCCAGGCCGACTCCAGCCGAAATCCACGCCTACTATCCTGAAGAATGTTATCCGCTGCAAGAGCCTCGCGAGCGAAGGGCTGTTGATCGGTTTTTCAAGCGGCTCTCGAAGGCCCTCAAGAAGGGAATCCGAGAAGAATTCTATGGGTATCCCGGCCAGCCTCCACGGTCTGGCGTCCACCGTTTCTGGCGCCGTCTCGTGCTCTATCCCGAATATTGGCATCTCAAATTAACTGGACGTGACATGGCGATCATCCCCTATCGTGGCGATGGTCGCACCCTTGACGTGGGGTGCGGTCCCGGACAGGTGTTGGGCACGCTCCGCGATCACGGCTGGGACACGTATGGGGTGGATTTCAGCCCGATTGCCGTAGAATATGCCCGCCGCCAACGTGGACTCAACGTGACGTTGGGAGATCTCCTGCAAGCCGGCTACAAGGACGCCTTTTTCGATGTCGTCCTGTTCAATCATTGCCTGGAACACGTCTACAATCCCATAGAAACCCTCCGGGAAGTGTACCAAATTTTAAAGCCCGGAGGGCTCCTGCCGATTAACATCCCCAATGCTTCCAGTTTCGAAGCCTGGCTCTTTGGAGAGTACTGGACTCAGTGGAGCCCTCCACAACACCTCCATCACTTCACCAAACAGATCATGCGACGGCTGCTCACGCTGACCGGGTTTCACTCCGTGCAAATCAGGGACGGCCGTGGAACCACCTTACTTTCTCGGTGTGTCCCCGAATCTCACCGACGAGCAGATGGGGTATGTCCAAGGTAAACTCGCCGAGTTTCTCGCCAGGCAGTAACGCTAACCATCATCGGCGGCGCGCTAGTTTCCGTTCCCTGTTCCTCTGTATAATCGCGGGTCCGGAGGAGAAAGGGCAGGCAAGTCATGCGGATTCTGTTTTTGACTGATGATGCGCTGGATTATGCCTCGGATCCCCTGTACGTCGGCCTCTCTCGACTACTCGGCAACGAGCGGGTGGTGGACTATCCATACAAGCGGAGCTTTCACGATCCAGAAGCCCGCGTATGGTACTTAGCCCAGCGGCCGGGCCGGCGATATAGCCGTGAGGAACTGTGTGATCTTCTGCGGGATCGGATGTTTGACCTGGTCTGTCTCGCGTCGTTTCGGAACGAGGCGATTGACGAATGTGCGCGACTGTTCAGGCAGGCGCCGTTTCCACCGATGGTTTTTGTGGATGGGGAGGACGGCGCGGATCTCCGCCACGACGTCGTGGCGCAATTCCCTATTCGGGTATACTTCAAGCGGGATTATGTGTGGAAGATGGGGAGCCGAGTCAGGGATTGGGGCGCGCGGGCCTGGACGTTTCGCGGGGATCGAACGCTCTATGAACGGACCGTCCCGTTGCCCCTGTCCATTGTGATGGAGACGTTGCCTGATGCCGGGGACGCACAGAAAGAGTTCGATGTCTCCTACCGGGGGCGAGCGTCCCATCCGCGCAGGGCGCAGGCGATGGAGATTCTAGCCCGGATGGCGCGGATGGATGGCATACAGGTGGCGGGCGGCGTCTATGCGAGTCCAGACGATCGCAAATACAAGTTGAAGGCCGGGAACGTGGCGCGGTTGGCGACGAAACTTTTTGATGATGCCCCGGCCGTCGAGGCCGATCAATTGAAGAAGCAGGAACCGGCGGCGTACTACCAAGAAATGGCCGCGTCGAAGATCGCCGTGGCGTTGCGGGGCGGCGGGTTGACGGCGTCGCTCCGGTATTTCGAGATTGCGGGTTTGGGGACGATGCTGCTGTCGGATCGTCCGGAGACCTTGATCCCGAACGATTTCGTGGATCGACAGCATGCCGTTTTCTGTAAGCTGGATTTGAGCGATTTGGAATCGCTCGTGCGGTATTATGTGCGGCATGATGCGGAGCGGGAGGCCATTGCGGCGGAGGGACGCGCGCATGTGCTGAAGTACCATACTTGCGAGCGGCGAGCGGAATATTTCCTGGGAGTCTGTCAACGTGCGTTGTGAGATCGAACCTTTGATGGAACAGGGCACGATTCCGACGAACATGTTGCGGAACACGTCAGCCCCTCACACTGCTCTCTCCTCAGTGGGGAGAGGATAAAGGTGGAGCAACGATGCGGGTCGGCGCGATGCGGATCGGATTGGATGTCAGCCCGCTGGCCCGCAATCGGGCTGGGATCGGGACCTACGTGGCGCATCTCCTGACTGCGCTCGTTCGGATTGCGCCGGAGCAGGAGTATTGGTTCTATACCCCCCAGCCGTTGCCGGAGAGTGATCGTGTTGTCTTTGGCGGCTATCCTCATGTACAGATCGTATCGTGTCCCGAACGGCTCATGGGACTTCGAGCGACGTGGGATCAGGTGGATGTCTTTCACGGGTTGAATTTCAAGCTGCGTGGATGGGGGGGGGCTGGAGGCGTGGTGACCATCTATGACCTGTCGGTGGATCGGCTCGGTCTGCCGTCACGCAAACTGTTTGGCCAGAGGAGTTCGTTTCTGCGCACGAGGCGCACGGCCAGACGGGCGTCGCGGGTCGTGACAATTTCGGAACAGTCGGCGGCGGACATCGTGGACCTGTTCGGCGTTCCACGGGAGCGTATTGCTATCGTCAGCCCAGCCGTCCGCCCTGAATGTACGCCTGGTGTTGAGGCCGGCACGATCGCTGCCGTGAAAATGCGCTATGGCATCAGTCGCGACGCCTATGTGTTATCCGGTGGTGGCGCGGAGCCTCGTAAAAATATTGCCATGCTGATTGAGGCCTTCGCCCGTGCGCCCCGTCTGAGGGAGACGATGCATCTGGTCGTGCTCGGGGGGATGGATCGTGGCGGGGAGGCGATCCGCGAAGTCGTGGCTCGTGTCGGCCTGGAGTCGGCGGTCATCTTTTCCGGCCACGTTCCGCTGGATGACGTGCGGGCACTCTATGCCGGGTGCGCGCTGTTTGCGTTTCCGTCCCTGTACGAAGGGTTCGGGATGCCGCCACTTGAGGCGATGGCCTGTGGTGCGCCGGTGGTCTGCTCGAATGCGTCTGCGCTGCCCGACGCCGTCGGCGACGCCGCGTTGCTCGTGGACCCGCGTGATCCGGACGGATGGGCGCAGGCCATGACGCGGGTGCTGGAGGAGACGGAATTGCGCGAACATCTCTGCCAGCGCGGCGCGCTCAGGGCCAAGGCGTTCTCATGGGAACAGTCGGCGCGGGATTTGTTGGCGGTCTATGAGGATGTGATGAAAGGACGGGCAGTATGAAACGTGCGCTCATTACCGGGATTACTGGGCAGGATGGGTCGTATCTGGCGGAGTTGTTGTTGGAGAAGGGCTATGAAGTCCATGGCATGGTCCGGCGGGTGGCGATCGAGGATCCGGAGCACCGGCTGTGGCGGATCCTCAGCTTCAAAGACCGACTGCACCTGCACGCCGCGTCCTTGGAGAGCTTGCCGAGCATCTACCGGGTGTTCCGGACGGTCAAGCCCAACGAGTGCTATCACCTGGCCGCCCAGAGCTTTGTGGCCTATTCGTTTGAAGACGAGTTTTCGACGTTCAATACCAACATCAACGGGACGCATTATGTGCTGGCTGCGCTGCGCGATTGTGCGCCGGACTGCCGGTTCTACTTTGCAGCCTCGTCCGAGATGTTTGGCAAAGTCGCGGAGGTGCCACAGACCGAGCAGACACGCTTCCATCCGCGATCCGCCTATGGGATTTCGAAAGTGGCCGGGTTTGACTTGACCCGCAACTACCGCGAAGCCTATGGCCTCAAGGTGTCGTCTGGGATTCTCTACAATCACGAATCTCCACGGCGCGGCTTTGAGTTTGTGACGCGCAAAATTACATCCCATGCGGCCAAGATCAAGCTGGGGCTGGCGAAGGAAGTCCGGTTGGGCAATCTGGACGCCCGACGCGACTGGGGCCATGCGCGTGAATACGTGCGGGCCATGTGGCTGATGCTCCAGCAGGAGCAGCCGGAGGACTATGTGATTGCCACCGGCGAAGAGCATTCGGTGCGTGAATTCGCCGACCTCGCCTTTGCGCGGCTGGGGCTTGATTATCGTGAGCATGTGGTGGTGGACCCGCAGTTCCTCAGGCCGGCCGAGGTGGAAACGTTGTTGGGCAATGCGGCGTTCGCCAGAACCAATCTCGACTGGCAGTACCAGGTGTCGTTCGCGGATCTCGTGCATGAAATGGTGGACGCAGACCTGGCGCGTCTGAAAGGATCAGCCTCGTCCTGATGGCGGGATTGTCGCCTGACCGCATTGTCGTCATCAAACTCCGATACGTCGGGGATGTCGTCCTGGCGACGCCGGTGCTGAGTCGGCTGCGCGAGGGATTTCCCCAGGCGCATCTGGCCATGCTGGTGAACCCCGGAACCGACGCGGTGGTGCGGGGGCATCCGGCGCTGGACGACCTGCTGGTGGTGGAGCGGGGCAGTCTTGGAACACAAGTGAACTTTGTGCGTGAACTCCGGTCCCGGCGATACGATCTGGTGGTGGATCTGACGGACAGCGACCGGTCAGCGGCGCTGTCGTGGGTGACGGGTGCGCCGGTGCGGGTCGGGTACAACAGTGAGGGGCGTTGGCGGGGCTGTCTCTACACACAGATTGTTGAGGCCGACCGGTTTGGGATGCACCAGGTCCGCTATCATCTCAAGGCGACGGAGGCGCTGGGCCTGACCGGCCCGCCGCCTGATCCGATGCTTGTGGTGACCACGGACGCGCGATTGTCGGCGGAGCGTCTATTCAAGGAGGCGGGACTCGATCTGTCACGGCCGTTCGTCTGCCTGCATCCTGGCGCGCGGTGGTGGTTCAAGTCCTGGCCCCCTGAGCGGTTTGCGGCGCTGGCCGATCTGATTCAGACTGAGACATCCGCGCAGACGCTGTTCCTCGGGGACGAGCAGGAGCGTGTTGCGGCGGGTCGCATTGCGCACAGCATGAAGACGCCCTTTCGTTCGCTGGTTGGCCGGACGGGGCTTCAGGAACTGGCGGCGGTGCTGGCGCGGGCCGTGCTGCACGTCGGCAACGACAACGGCCCGATGCACATGGCGGCGGCGTTGCGGGTGCCGGTGATTGGCCTGTTCGGGCCATCCGATCCGGCGGTCTGGGGGCCATGGGGTACGGGGCACCGGACGTTCTACAATGGCCTGGACTGCCGCGCCTGCTTTCACCCTGATTGTGTTCGAGGGGAGCAGAACTGTATGCGACTCATTACGCTGGATGAAGTCTGGGACGCAGTGAGGGAGGCGCTCTCATGACAGGCGCGGGCCGGCAGGAGAACCGCCGTTTCGGGCTGGTGATGGCCGCTGCGCTGAACGTGTTGGCAGCCCTCAGTTTCGCCCTGGGCGGTCGGGTGGCCCTCTGGCTGGTCGGCACGGGGGTGCTGATGGCTGTTGCGGCCTGGGTGGCGCCGGGCTTGTTGAACCCCTTTCGTGTTGCCTGGATGAAGCTCGCACACGTGCTGGGGATCGTCAATTCGCGGATCATTCTGACCGTCATCTTTGCAGTGGTGGTCACGCCGATCGCGCTGCTGATGCGGATGCTGGGCCGGTCGCCCATCGATCGCGGGCCGGACCCCGCGCGCGGTTCCTACTGGCAGGCGCGCCAGACGGAGGAATTCACCGCGAAGCGGATGGAGCGGCAGTTCTGAGAAAGGAGTCGGAGAGATCATGGGAACATTGCTGCGAGAGTTATGGGCGTATATGCGGGCCAGGAAGAAATTCTGGCTCCTGCCGATCATTCTTGTCCTGCTGCTGTTCGGCGCACTCCTCGTGTTGACGGAGGGCTCCGCCGTCGCACCGTTCATTTACACGCTGTTTTGATTCATGAGGATCATGTCGAGAATACAGGCCTAGGGGGAAGCTGAGCATATGCGGGTCTTAGGCATTTCGGCGTTCTATCATGACGCGGCGGCGGCGCTGGTGGTGGACGGCCGGCTCGTGGCCGCAGCCCAGGAGGAGCGCTTCACCCGCCGGAAGCACGACGCGGGATTCCCTGCGCACGCGGCGGCGTACTGCCTGCGCGAAGGCGGTGTGGGGTTCCCCGAGCTGGACCTGATCGCGTTCTACGACAAGCCGCTGCTGAAGTTCGAGCGCCTGCTGGAAACGTCGCTGGCGTTCGCGCCGCGGGGCTGGCGCCAGTTCATCCAGGCGATGCCGGTGTGGCTCAAGGAAAAGCTGTTCCTGGAACGGATCATCCGGACTGAGCTGGGGCGGATCGCGGAGACGCTCGGCTGCCGACCCTGGGAGGGGCCGTTCCTGTTTCCCGAGCACCACTTCTCGCACGCCGCCTCGGCCTTTTACCCCTCGCCGTTCGGCGAGGCGGCGGTCCTGACCATGGACGGGGTAGGGGAATGGGCGACCACCAGTTACGGAGTCGGGCGCGGGGCGTCCCTCACCCTGCAATCTCAGATCACCTTCCCGCATTCCCTGGGGCTGCTGTACTCGGCGTTCACGTACTACACCGGCTTCAAGGTGAACTCCGGCGAGTACAAGGTCATGGGTCTAGCCCCTTACGGCGAGCCGAAATACGTGGACCTCATTCTGACCCATCTGATCGATCTGAAAGAAGACGGCTCGTTCAGGCTGAACATGGACTACTTCGACTATTGCACCGGCCTGCGGATGACCAGCGAGCGGTTTCACCGGCTGTTCGGCGGCGAGCCGCGTGGGTCGGAGTCAGAGCTGACCCAGCGGGAGATGGACCTGGCTCGATCCGTGCAGGAGGTCACCGAACTGGCGGTGCTGCGTATCGCGCGCCACGTCCGCAGGCAGACCGGGATGCGGCATCTCTGTCTGGCCGGCGGTGTGGCGCTGAATTGCGTGGCGAACGGGCGGCTGCTGCGCGAGCGGGTGTTCGACCGGCTCTGGGTGCAGCCTGCTGCGGGCGATGCGGGCGGCGCGATAGGCGCCGCGCTGGCGGCCTGCCACGTCTACGGCGGGGTCCCGCGCGACGGAGCGGATCGGACAACCGACGGCATGAACGGGGCGTACCTGGGGCCGGCCTATTCCGACGACGAGATCGAAGCTTTTCTGAACCAGCATGGATATCCTTACGAGAGGCTCGACGGACCATGCCTCTACGAAACGGTGGCGGAGCTGCTGGCCGATGAGAAGGTGGTCGGGTGGTTTCAGGGACGCATGGAGTTCGGGCCACGCGCGCTGGGGAATCGCTCCATCCTGGGCGATCCCCGCTCGCCGAAGATGCAGGCGACCCTGAACCTCAAGATCAAGTACCGGGAGTCCTTCCGACCGTTCGCTCCGGCGGTGCTGGAGGAGCGCGCGGGCGACTACTTCGAACTGGACGAGCCGTCACCGTATATGATGCTGGTCGCGCCGGTGAGGGCCGAACGGAGGATACCGCTGACGGAGGAAGACCGGAGGCTGTTCGGCATCGCGAGGCTGAACCGGCCCCGCTCCGACATTCCGGCGGTGACCCACCTGGATTATTCGGCGCGGATTCAGACGATCTCCGAGGAGACGAATCCACGGTTTCATGCGCTGTTGAAGGCCTTTGAAGCGAAGACCGGCTGTGCTGTGCTCGTCAACACCTCGTTTAACGTGCGGGGCGAGCCGATCGTCTGCAGTCTGGAGGACGCCTATCGGTGCTTCATGCGGACCGAGATGGATGCGCTGGTCCTGGGCAGCTTCCTGCTCAGGAAAGAGCGCCAGAAGCCGCTTGCGGAGGATGCCGACTGGAAAGGGGAGTTCCAGCTTGACTGAGCGTCGCGAACACACCATTCTTGTCGTCCATGGCATCACGGAGATTGGAGGAGCCGAGCGCGAGCTGCTGGTCATGCTGGATCGGCTTCCGCAATATGGGTACCGCCCGGTCGTCGCGTGTCCGAGCGGGGGGCCGCTTATGGCTGAACTGACCCGGCGTGGCATCGAAACGCACGTGGCGCCCATGCCGCCCTGGCGCAAGCTCTTTGCGTACCCCGGCCGGGCTGCGGCGATCCGTGCGCTGCGCGACGTGATTGTGTCGGTCCGTCCGGTGCTGGTTCACGTCAACGACATCTGGTGGGTGCCGCAGACGCTCCGCGCCGTCGCGGGACTGCCCGGTGTTCCCATCGTCGCGCATGTTCGGCAGGAGATCGAACCGCCGAAGGCCGGACGCTATGAGCTCGATCAGGCCCATCTCGTGCTGCCGGTGTCGCGTCAGATTCAGCGGTCGTTGGAAGCGGGCGGTGTACGGCCCGATCGTCTGCGGACGCTGTATAGTGGACTGGATCTGGCTCGCGTGAAGGACGGCGATGGACGTGACGCACGGCGGCGGTTCGGCATTCCCGTGGAATCGTTCGTCCTCGGCACGGTGGCGAATCTCTTTGCGCGTAAAGGCTATGAGGTGATGCTGCGCGCGCTGCCGAGGATCGCGCAGGTCTGTCCTGAGGCGCAGTATCTGATTGTGGGAACCGGTGATGCCGATTACGAAACGCGCTTGCGGGCGATGGTGAAGGACGCGGGATTGGAGTCTCGCGTGTACTTTGCCGGGTTTCAGGAGTCAGTCTGCCCCTGTCTGGCCGCCATGGACCTCTATGTGCATCCGGCCCTGATGGAAGGATTTGGGATCGCGGTGTTGGAGGCTATGGCGATGCGGAAGCCGGTGGTGGCGACCACGACCGGCGGCCTGCCGGAAATCGTGCAGGAGGGAGCGACCGGCCTGCTCGTTCCGCCTGGCGATGCTGACGCGCTGGCGCAGGCTGTGATCGCGCTTGCACAGGACTCGGCGCGCTGTCGGCAACTGGGCGAGGCAGGACGATCTCGCGTGGCGATGCATTTTACCGTGGAGGCCATGATGGACCGGTTGACGTCGGCGTATGGCTCGTTGGCAGGGAGCGTGATACCCGTATGAAGGTCAGTCTGGTCATGCCCGTGTATAACCAGCTTGTGCATACGATGCAGTGCCTGGAGTCCATCCTGCGCCTGCCCGATAAGGGCGACGAGGTTATCATCGTGGATAACGCCTCGACTGACGGGACGCCTGAGTATCTTCAGAGCGTCGGCGTCACGGTCATCACCAACGCGACCAATTTGGGCTGCGCCAAGGCATGGAACCAGGGGATCAGGGCGAGTCGTGGCGCGGTGGTGGGCATCCTGAGCAATGATATTGTCGTGACGCCTGGCTGGTTGCCGGCGCTGCTGCGGTTTATGGAACAGCGCGGGCACGGCATCGTCAGTCCGGCCATGCGCGAAGGGCCGCTGGATTACGAACTGGACCGCTATGCTGCCGAGTTTACGGAGACTTGTCAGGAGGTGACCAGGCCGGGCCTGTTGGGACCCTGCATGGTGGTTCGTCGTGAGGTGTTTGAGAAGGCCGGCCTGTTTGACGAAGGATTCAGTTACGGCGGGTGCGAGGACGTGGACTTTCTTTGGCAAGCACAGAAGGCTGGGATCACGGCCGGAGTGACGGGATCGGCCTTCATCCACCATTTCGGCATGGTCACGCAGAAGGCCATCAAAAAGGCTGAAACGAGCGCCTATGCGACGCAAAACCTGGCGTACTTTGAGCGTAAGTGGGGACGGACGGTGCGGGGAAATTGGTGGCAGAAGCGCGGGGGAAGCCTGCGGGATCGCTGGGTTGAACGCTATGAGCGATTCCGCTATGGTCATGCGCTGGTGGAGCGGGGATAGGGAGGAGAGGCCATCGTGCGCATTGTCATCACCGGCGGGGCGGGATTTCTGGGCAGCCATCTTTGTGCTCGCCTCATTGGGGCGGGGCGCGAGGTGGTGTGTATTGATAATCTGCTCACGGGGTCCATGGATAATGTGGTGCACCTGCTGGGGCACGAACGGTTCCGGTTTGTCCACTACAATGTCTGCGACTACCTGCACGTCGAAGGGCCGCTGGACGCGGTTATGCACTTCGCCTCGCCTGCAAGCCCCCAGGACTATCTCGAATTCCCTATTGCCACACTGAAGGTCGGGGCGCTCGGCACACATAGGGCGTTGGGGCTTGCCAAAGCCAAGCAGGCTCGATTTCTTCTGGCCAGCACGTCGGAAGTCTATGGCGATCCCCTCGTGTCGCCTCAGCCGGAATCCTACTGGGGGCACGTGAACCCGATGAGTCCGCGCGGCGTCTACGACGAGGCCAAGCGTTTCGCGGAAGCCATGACGATGGCCTATCACCGCTACCACGGGCTTGATACGCGGATCGCGCGCATCTTCAACACCTATGGCCCACGGATGCGGCCGTCGGACGGGCGGGTGGTCTCCAACTTTATTGTCCAAGCCCTCACTGGCCGGCCGTTGACGATTTTTGGAACCGGTACGCAAACCCGCAGCTTTTGCTACGTGGATGATCTGGTCAAGGGGATCATGCGCTTGTTGTTCATTCCGTCTGACCGCACGCCCGAACAGCGGACCGACCGGCAGGCATTCCTTTACAAGCATGGAGAGTCGCTCGGCGAGACGATGCACGAGCCGATCAACATCGGCAATCCGCACGAACTGACCGTACTGGCGATTGCGCAAAAAGTCCAGGCGATGGTCGGCACATCGGCTCCGATTGAGTTCACGCCGCTCCCGGCCGACGATCCGAAGGTCCGCTGCCCCGACATCCGGCGCGCGCAGACCCTTCTGGGGTGGGAACCTACGGTGGGTCTTGACGAAGGGCTCACGCGCACCATCGAGTACTTTCGGAAAAAAGTCGGATGACCCTGCATTGTTTCATTTGCGCGACGGTCGTCTTTCCCGATGACCCCGAGGCCGATCAGAAGCATCACGCGTACTTTCTCCACGCCCAAGTGTCCGCTTTCCAGAAGACGGGGGTGCCGGTCACGCTGATTCAGAACGGCTGCGAGTTTCCGTCGCTGGGGTTCCCGGTCCTCCGCAACCCGATTCCCAAGAGCCTGGCCTATAATTATCTGGTCTGTGACGCCAATTGCGCCGGCGACTACTGGGTGTTTTTGCCGGAAGATTGTCGGATCACGGCCGACGGATGGGCGGCGATCCGCACCCGCAGCGGCCGCGCCTGTTTCTCGCCAGCCAAGGATCCTAAATGTCTGATTGGCCGGAAAGGAATATTCGACGCGCTTGCGCCGGAAGCCCGCGCCGCCTGTGATCTCAATTTTCTGGGCAAGGAAATCAGCCACATGCTGGTCCGTGGCGAACTGGAGAAGCAGGGCTTGCATTGCCTCACTCCCGACTGGCCAAAAGTCAGTGACGATCCGCCCCTCTGGGCCAACCGGTACCTCGAAATGATTCCCGGCGTCCATCCCAATGCGAATCTCCTCCGGCGTATGCCCGCACTGGATGACTATGGCATCAGCGGTTACAAGGCGAGCGCCGCCCGGATCGAAGAGCTCTACGCTCGGATCGTGCGGGAACGGTTGGATCGTCTGGCGAGCGAGGCCATGGCCTGCCAATCCCTCATCTCCCGCTTCGGCCCCGTCATCACGGAAATACCCTACGATAAATAGCGCGACGTATTTTCTTGACTCCGCAATAAGTCTTGTGTTCAAATCGTGAACGTTTGTCGGAGCGGTCATCGCCACGTATGGACATTCAAGCGCAACGAGACCTCCAACTGCTCAATGAAGTGGAGCGAGACGCCGCCGTCACGCAACGCTCGATGGCGGACACGCTTGACGTCGCGCTTGGTCTGACCAACCTGTATCTCAAGCGCCTGGTGCGCAAGGGCTATATTAAGGCGACGACCATTCCCAGGCATCGCATTAAGTACCTGCTGACCCCGCAGGGCATGGTTGAAAAGACCCGTCTGACCTATCAGTACATGGACTACTCCCTGACCTATTACCGTCGGATGCGGGAGCGTCTGACCGTAACCCTAACGGCACGCGCCAAGGCCGGCGCCAAGCGGATCGTGATTTGTGGAACCGGCGAGTTGGCGGAGTTGGCCTACATCAGTCTCCGTGAAATGGATCTGATCCTGGTCGGTTTTGTGGATAGCAAGCAGGGAACGTTCCTCTCCTATCCACTGTGGCTGGTTGAGGCGCTGCCCAACTGGGACTTCGATATGGTGTTGATCGCTGATCTGAAGGAGGCCAGGACGCTCCAGGCGCGGATCATGCAGGCGGGTGTGCCACGCGAGAAGATCGCAACGCTGTAGCGTGGCGGTTGTGACAGAGCCGTCGGGGGCGTTTCAGGCACAGCCTGGGCTGTCCGCCGGTGGAACGAATAGGCGGGGATGACGCGCATTGTAAGTGAGAGGGCGAAGCTGTGCTTGAAGCCGACGACGGTGCGCGGTGGTACGCAGTCCGCACACGTTCCCGTCATGAAAAACTCGTGCGGGATCGGTTGGCTGGGCTGGGGATTGAGCATCTGCTTCCAACCGTCATGCGGCTCCGCCAATGGAAGGATCGGAAGCAGGAGATTGAGGTCCCGCTGTTCTCTGGTTATTGCTTTGCCAGATTTGACTGGCCTGCGCGGTTGGCTGTGCAGACGGTCTCCGGCGTGGTCGGGATCGCGGGCGGAGGGTTACGGGCGGAACCGATTCCCGATGCTGAAATCGCCGCGCTCACGTCGCTCATGGCCAGCGAACTGCCCTACGACGCCTATCCATACTTGCGTGAAGGTATGACCGTAGAAGTTTTGCGAGGCCCGTTGGAGGGTGTGAGGGGGATTTTGCTGCGGAAGGCCAAGAAGCATCGTCTGGTCATTTCGATCCATCTGATCCAGCAGGCCGTGGCCGTGGAGATTGATGCGTCTGAAGTTGCGCCGGTCTGAGCGATGGCGCGTGAGCCTGTAGAGACGTGAGGAACAAGGAAATAGTGGACAGTTCAGTGAACGTGGCTGTGGTCGGGGCGGGCTATTGGGGCAAGAACCTGATCCGCAACTTTCACGAGCTCAAGGCCCTTGCGGCGATTTGCGAGGTTGACGAGAAACAGCGGAAGGCGTGCATGGCAGACTATCCGGATGTCCGACTGGTCTCCTCGTACAGGGAGGTTTTGCGTGACGCTGAGGTCAGCGCCGTGGTCATTGCCACACCGGCTGCGACGCATGCCGATCTGGTCCGGAAGGCATTGCTGGCCGGCAAGGATGTCTTTGTGGAGAAGCCGCTGTGTCTCTCGGTGCAGGAAGGGCGGGATCTCGTGGCTCTTGCCCGCCGCCGGCAGCGCATCCTGATGGTCGGACACCTCCTCTGGTATCACCCGGCAGTCCTTACGCTCAAGGCATTGGCCCAGCAGGGCGAACTGGGCCGTATCCAGTACATCTATTCCAATCGCCTCAACATGGGAAAGATCAGGCGAGAAGAGAACATCCTGTGGTCCTTCGCTCCCCATGACATTTCGGTGATCCTGGGGCTGCTCGGGGAGATGCCGGATGGCGTTCAGGCCCAGGGAGGCAATTACCTGCATCAACAGATCGCGGACGTCACCGTCAGCCTCCTGTCGTTCCCCAGCGGGGTACGCGCGCACATTTTTGTGTCGTGGCTCCATCCCTTCAAGGAGCAAAAACTGATCGTCGTCGGAGATCGTAAGATGGCGGTGTTCGATGATCACGAGAAGCAAGACAAGCTGCGGCTCTACCCTCATTCCATTGGCTGGAAAAACAACCTGCCGGTTGCCAATAAAGCGGAGGCGATCACGATCCCAATTGATGCGACCGAACCGCTTCGGGCGGAATGTCTTCATTTTTTGGACTGCGTCCGGACCCGGTCACGCCCGCACACCGACGGCGAGGAAGCGTTGCGGGTGCTGTCCGTCCTTCAGCAGTGTCAGGCGGCACTGGAATCGAAGGCGCAGGCCCGGCCCCTCCAAGACAGGCCGCCGGTCTACTTTGCCCACGAATCGGCCTTCGTTGATGACGGCGTTGAGATTGGCGAAGGCACCAGCATTTGGCATACCTCCCATATTCTCACAGGGTCGCGTATTGGGAAGCATTGCAAGATCGGGCAGAACGTCGTCATTGGCCCTAACGCGCATATTGGCGAGGGGGTGAAGGTCCAGAACAACGTCTCGGTGTACGAAGGCGTGACGCTGGAGGACTCTGTATTTTGCGGCCCCTCCATGGTCTTTACCAATGTCTTCAACCCCCGCAGTGAGATTCCCAGAATGCGTGAGCTCAAGCCGACGCTCGTCAAAAAAGGCGCGACGCTAGGAGCCAATTCGACCATCCTCTGCGGTATCACGATCGGCCGATACGCCTTCATCGGAGCCGGAGCGGTCGTCACCAAAGATGTGTCTGACTACGCGCTCGTGACAGGAAACCCTGGCCGCGTCACGGGATGGATGTGCCGATGTGGCGTCAAGCTCAAGACGGCAACAACCCGAGCCGAATGTTTGGCCTGCGGCCTACAATATCGGAAGGTCGGGTCCAACCTGCAACCGCGCTCTGCTCGAGGCCAATCAGAGAGCCGATGCTGAAAATCTGTTCAATCGTCGGGGCGCGTCCGCAATTTATCAAAGCCGCTGTCGTCAGCCGGGCGCTACGTGCGGTCGCGCGCGAGGTCCTCGTTCATACGGGCCAGCATTACAATGAGGGCATGTCAGCCGTGTTTTTCGAACAACTCGACATCCCGGCTCCGGATTACAACCTCATGGTGGGATCCTCATCGCATGGCACACAGACGGGGCGGATGCTGGAGCAGATTGAAGCGGTGCTGGAAAAGGAGCAGCCGGATCGGGTGCTGGTGTTTGGGGATACCAACTCCACGCTGGCAGGAGCGCTGGCTGCGTCCAAGCTCACGATCCCCGTGGCCCACGTCGAGGCCGGTTTGCGCAGTTTTCGCCGGGCGATGCCGGAAGAGATCAATCGCGTCCTGACCGATCACCTCGCCGATCTGCTGTTCTGCCCCAGTCAAACCGCTGTCAACAATCTTGCCAAGGAGGGAATCACCGCCGGCGTTCATCTGGTGGGCGATGTCATGGTCGAGGCGTTGCGATTCAGCGTTGAACGCGCGAGGGAACGCTCGACCGTCTTACAGCGCTTGGAACTGGCGAGCAAGGGATATTTGTTGGTAACGGTCCATCGTGCTGAGAATACCGATAATCGAGAAAGGCTACAAGCGATTCTTGCCGGCCTTTCTGAGATTCGAGAGACGATTGTCTTTCCCGTCCATCCTCGTACTCAAGTGGCCCTTGAGACGCTTGCCTGGGCGCCGCCGCCGCATATCAGGTTAATTTTGCCGATGGGGCACTTGGATATGTGCGCGTTGGAATCGAATGCCAGGGCGATTCTGACGGATTCAGGCGGGGTGCAAAAGGAAGCCTACTGGTTGGGTGTGCCGTGCATCACGCTGCGGGACGAAACCGAGTGGGTCGAAACGGTCGAAGCAGGATGGAATCAACTGGTCGGAGCGGACTCCCAACGGATCGTGGCGGCGATCGGAACAATCTCTACGCCTGGCACACGTCCTTCGTTATATAGGGAGAGTCAGTCTGTCCGAAGCATTGTCGAGATCATTGTGCAGGACAGAAGCCGCAACAACAGGTGATTGATCGCAGTGGTAGGAGGGTCGAGTGGAACGCTTAGACTGGGCACAAGCGACGGTTTTGGTCACAGGGGGGACGGGCTCATTCGGAAAGAAATTCGTCGAAGTCATGTTGCGCGAGACCCCCCCCAAGAAATTAATCGTCTTGAGTCGGGACGAACTGAAGCAGTATGACATGCGGCAAGTCTTTCCTGATTCCGGGAGTTCGCCGCTACGCTATTTTATCGGCGATGTGCGTGATAAGGATCGCCTGTGTCGCGCCTTTCACGGTGTAGACGTGGTCATCCACGCGGCGGCACTCAAGCAAGTGCCGGCATGCGAATATAATCCTTTCGAAGCCGTGCAAACCAATATCATTGGAGCAAAAAATGTCATTGATGCGGCGATTGATTGTGGTGTCAAGCGCATTCTTGCGCTATCCACCGATAAGGCCGTTAACCCGGTCAACCTCTACGGTGCGACCAAGCAAGTGGCAGAGAAGTTGTTTGTACAGGGCAACTCCTATGCTGGGCTCGCCAATACACGTTTCTCATGCGTCCGCTATGGGAACGTCGTCGGCAGTCGCGGGAGCGTCATTCCGCTGTTCCTGAAACAACTCAAGTCCGGCCGGGTCACGGTGACGGATACGCGTATGACGCGCTTCTGGATCACCTTGGAGCAGGGGATCCGATTCGTCATTCGATGCGTCGAGCAGATGCACGGCGGTGACGTATTTGTGCCCAAGATCCCGAGTATGCGGATCACCGACCTTGCCGAAGCGATCGCGCCTGGATGTCGGGTCGAGGTGGTCGGGATTCGTCCAGGCGAGAAAATACACGAAGTCCTTGTCGCAGAAGACGAAGCCCGCAGCGCGCTTGAGTTTGACGATATGTTCGTGATCGAGCCGATGTTTCCCTGGTGGACGGAGGGACGCTGGTTGGATGGAACGCCGCTCCCTGAAGGGTTCAGATTCGCCAGTGAAACCAACGCCCACTGGCTGTCTCCGGCTGAACTGCGATTGCTGAGCGGTGAATCATTGAATGGATAGGCTTGCCGTCGGTTTTACTTTTATGCGCAGCGTTATCGAATGAGGTTTAAGCATGGTTAACCGCCCACAATCCCGCATAAAAAGGGTGTCGTTTGTTCTTATTTCCATTCTGCTGGGAGTAACGGCAACGGTTCTCACACTGGAAGTTGTGCTGAGAGCCTTTCCGGTAAATGAGGGACTACATGCCACTCCCGTCAATCAGGATAATCCGATTTTGAAATTCGAACCAAACAGGATTAGCACATGGTCAAAAAGGTGGAATTTCTCCATTGTCAACAAAGTAAAGACCAATAATTACGGCTTTGTGAATGACATTGATTATGATCCGAATGCCACGACTCCTTTGCTCGCAATCGTTGGAGATAGCTATGTAGAAGCTGCCATGGTGCCGTACAAGCAAACGGCTGCTGGCATTCTGGCAAGGGCGCTGGCGCCGAAGGCACGAGCCTATAGCTTTGGCGCCTCCGGCTCGGCGCTCAGTCAATACTTAGCGTATTGCCGATATGCTCGAGATACGTTTCGTCCCGATGCATTAGTTATTGTAGTTGACGGCAACGACTATAGCGAAAGCCTTCTTCAATACAAGAGTGACCCGGCGTTCCACTATTTCGTGAGGAGCCCTGACGGGACTCTTATCCTACAGCGTGTAGATTTCGAAGTGACGCTGTGGCGGTCGCTTGTACGACGATCGGCCCTAGGAATGTACCTGGCCACGAATGTGCATGCGCAAAACTGGGCGCACTATATTAAGAACTATTACTTCCAATTTGTTTCACAGTCTCCACCATCTCTGACTGACGCGTCAGCGGGCGCAGAACGGAAGCGCATAGTTGAGTCTCAGGAGGCTGTTGATACTTTTTTAAAACTGTTGCCGTCCCTGTCCGGACTGCCTCGTTCAAGGATTATTATGGTCGTGGATGGGATGCGTGAAACTATCTATGACACAGAGCGCGTCGCAAGTATAGCAGCCTATATGGCCTATGTAGATGTAATGCGTCGCTATTTCATCGCCAAGGCTCAAGCCGATGGTTTTGAGGTCATTGATATGCAGCCACGGTTTCTCGACCATTACCGACGGTACGGCGAAAAGTTTGAGTTCGCGACGGATAGACACTGGAACCCGTTGGGCCACACTGTTGTCGCTGACGCGGTACAACGCTCGATGATGTACCGCACGGTGTTCGGAGAGGTTTTACCATAAACCGCTGGCAATGAGACCTTTGAAAGACCCGAGCTTTCAAACCCTCACTATCCACTGTTCCAATGGTGGGGGGGGATCGTTGGCCGGACGGCAAGCCGGTGCCGGAAAGATTCCGGTACGCGAGCGAAACCAACCCGAAGTGGCTCTCGGTGCCAGAATTGCGCACGCTGATCGGAGCGCAACTTAATGGATAAACTGGCAGTGGAGGGGGGAAGTCCGATCCGTTCGACGTTGCTTCCGTATGGTCGCCAGTCTGTGGACGAACAGGACATCAAGGCAGTCGTTGCAGCATTACGTTCCGGTTGGCTGACGACCGGTCCTGCCGTGATGGAATTCGAAACGGCCTTTGCTAAAGCCGTAGGGGCCGACCATGCGGTTGCCGTCAGCAGCGGAACGGCCGCGTTGCACGCAGCCGCGTTTGCAGCAGGGATCGGCCCGGACGACGAAGTGATCACGACGCCCATGACCTTCGCCGCGACCGCGAACTGTATCCGGTATCAAGGTGGGACGGTCGTGTTCGCCGATGTGCGGAAAGACACTCTCAATCTGGATCCTGCGAAAGTCGAGGCTCTCGTGACGCCGAAGACCAAGGCCATTATTACGGTGGATTACACGGGCCAGCCGTCGGATATGGATGAGTTCAACGCACTTGCTTTCCGGCACCACCTGACCGTCATTGAGGACGCCTCTCACGCGCTGGGCGCCATGTACTGCGGGCGGCGAGTGGGTTCGCTGGCCCACATGACGACTTTCAGCCTGCATCCGGTCAAGCACATTACCACCGGAGAGGGCGGGATGGTCGCCACCGATGATCCCGATATGGCTGCGCGGTTACGCATGTTCCGCACCCACGGGATCACGACCGAGTTTCGTCAACGCGAGACCGAGGGGTCCTGGTTCTATGAAATGACGGAGTTGGGATTCAATTACCGCCTGACCGATCTTCAGGCCGCGCTGGGCCTCTCGCAGTTGGGCAAGTTGGCGGGGTGGATCGCTCGCCGGCGGGCGATCGCGGCCCGGTACACGGCTGCATTTGCCGCCCTGCCTGAAATCGAGACGCCTGCAGCTCTGCAGGATCGCGAGCCTGCATGGCATCTGTATGTCATCCGGCTGAATTTGGACCGTCTGCGCGTGGGGCGGAGTGAGCTATTTCGGGCCTTGCGGGCCGAGAATATAGGCGTGAATGTCCATTACATCCCCGTCCCGTGGCATCCCTATTACCAAGGACTCGGGTATAAAAAAGGGGGATGGCCGGTGGCCGAAAATGAGTATGAACGGATGATCAGTCTGCCGATTTTCCCTGGAATGACCGATCGTGATGTTGAGGATGTGAGTGCTGCTGTCGAGAAGGTCATCGCCCACTTCCGACAATGAAAAATTCTGGACCGGTCGTTTTTCGAACCGGAGGAAGCAAGCAGATAGGCTTTGGCCATTTTCGCCGGTGTCTCTCGCTCGCCGAGGCGCTGCGCCGGCTTGGAACGGATTGCTTCTTTCTGCTTGATGAAGACCCTGTCTGTATCAGCCAACTCATTACCGCCGGCTTTGAAGCCACTCACATCCAGCCCAAAGAAGATTTGACCCGAACAGTAGAGCAATGTCGGAGGCGGACAGCACGGGCGATCGTGGCAGACTCCTATGCACTGGATACCGCGTATCTCGCCGGCTTGCGTGAAACGAAAGCGGTGGTGGCCGTGATTGACGACCTCGCCGATCGGGCGCTTCCCGTGGACTTGGTGATCAATGGTTCGATGAACGCGGACCGGCTTGCTTATCGCGCCGGGAAGGCCACGCGTTTTCTCCTCGGTCCCCAGTACATTCTGCTGCGTTCGGAATTTTCGGAGGAGCCGAAGCGAACGATAGCGGAGCACGTCAGACGAGTGTTGGTCACGGTAGGCGGAGGCGATCCCGACCAGCTCACGCCGAAATTTGTTCGTTGGGCAGCCGATACCTTCAAGGATGTGTCGGTCGATGTTGTGATTGGGCCGATGTTCGACAATCAAAATATCTCTCCTGCTGAGCTACAGTCAGCAACGACAGTCGCGGTTCATTCGAATCCGCAGAATATCCGAAGCATCATGCTTGGTGTCGATCTGGCGCTTTGCGGCGGCGGGCAGACGACCTATGAACTGGCGGCGACCGGCACGCCGGCCGTGGCGATACGGTTGACAGACAATCAAACGCAGAATCTGGCAGGGTTGAGTTCAGCCGGGGCGTTAGTCTGGGCCGGTGATGTCCATGATGCTGATCTTGAGGCGAAGACCAAGCGTGCGCTTGCAACCTTGGCCGGCGATTCTGCGCGACGGGCGGCCTTGAGTCAGCGAGGGCGGATATTAGTGGACGGACAAGGATCTACGCGCGTGGCCCGCGCCATTCTGGATCTTGCGACCAGTACGCATTCATGAGCAGAATCAAAATCGGTGACCGATGGATTGGGGAAGGGGCGCCATGCTTCATTGTGGCCGAGGCCGGCAGCAATCATAACGGCAGCCTGGAGCAGGCATTGGCCATGATCGATGCGGCGAAAGCGGCGAACGTCGATGCCGTCAAGTTCCAGAACTTCAGCGCCGAGAAGCTCTATCCCCGCAATGCGGGCACCTCGGATTACCTGCAGGTCAAAAAGCCGATTTACGACATTATCAAAAACATGGAGATGCCGTCTGAGTGGATCCCGGTCTTGGCCGACTACTGCAAAGCACGGGATCTCGTCTTCTTTTCCGCGCCGTTCGACGAAGAATCCGCCGACGCGCTAGAGCCTTACGTCAGTGTGTACAAGATCGCGTCTTACGAAATTACCCACATGCCGCTGATCCGTCACGTCGCCCGCAAACACAAGCCGATGATTCTGTCCACAGGGACCGCCGACTTGGAAGAGGTTAAACAGGCTGTTGAGTGGTGTCGGGCAGAAGGCAACGATGATCTCGTGCTGCTTCAATGCACGGCCTCCTATCCGGCTCCGTTGGCCAGTCTCAATGTGCGCGCCCTGGTCACGATGCGGGAGACATTCGGAGTGCCGACCGGGCTCTCGGACCATTCCCGCGATCCGCTAGTGGGACCGATGGCCGCCGTGGCTCTGGGCGCCAATGTTCTCGAGAAGCACTTTACGTTGAGCAACCGCTTACCAGGTCCCGACCATGGTTACGCGGTCGAGCCTGATGAGTTGGCGACTATGGTCACCGCTGTCCGCAATGCGGAGCAGGCGCTCGGGGACGGCATCAAGGTCACGCAATCCGTCGAACAGGAGCTTCACCAGTTCGCGCGCCGCTCTATTTATGCGATCCGTTCCATCAAAAAAGGGGAGGCGTTGACGGCTGACAATGTGGCGGTGCTCCGGCGCGGAAGATTGAAAACCGGATTAGACCCGAGATACTGGAGCCAGGTGCTCGGACGGAAAGCAAACAGAGAGATCCCGAAGGGAAGTCCCATTGAAGCCGGCGACTGCGGCATTGACGTTGCGTAAGGCGACCTTCGACGATGGCCCCTTTCTCCTGGCCCTGCGCAACGCGGATGACGTCCGATCCCAATCGAAGACGCAGGGCGTCATTCACGAGGAAATGCACAGAAAGTGGTTTCAGGCGCATCTCGGCTCGCCGGAGAGTGCGATTTGGATTATTGAACGGGAAAAGGAGCCACTCGGGTACGTTCGTGTCCAACAAATCAAGAAGGAAAACCAGAAGGGAAAATGGTTGTTGAGCATCGCCTTGCAACCCTCCTTCCGGGGACAGGGATTGGGGGCTCGGGCGGTGTTTGAAGTATGTCGCTTGTTGCAGGAAAATTTCCCTGCCGAATCTGTAGTGGCCGAAGTCGTAGGTGGGAATGCCGCAGCGCTGAGGCTTTTCAATGCCTGCGGGTTTATAATGACTGCGATTGTCCAACAGGATGGACAGGACATGCAGCGTTTCGAATTGGCGCTCAGACCTCGGCGGTGAGAAAGATTGAAGCAGGAGGCTCTTGCGGCGTTGCAATTTTAAAACTTGCCGATCGGCCCCCCAAATAGTAACGGCAGGTTTTCCGAATCTTGCAGAGCCAATGCGATGGAGAAGCCAACAGTTAATCGCAGCGATTTGACGCCTAAAAAGATCTATCTCTATTTCTATGTCGATTCTGTCGGATTTCCTCGGCTAAATCAACCTCCCGATATTACTTGGCCGTTCTTATTGAAAGACCTTTTGGAGCGCAATTGCAACGTCTCCGTGTATCCCTATATGAGAGGCCTCGCCGGCGCGAGGATAAGGGATATCCAGCGAATATTCAAACGTGATGCCAGTTACTTTAAGGCGCAGAATGACAACTCATTTTCTTTTGTTATTTATAATATTGGCGTGGTCGATGCCGCACCGAGACCCTTTACCTACCCTCTTTTCCACCTGCATAAGTTCGCCAAGCTCCCTCTCGTAGGCCGATACATATCGTTGTTTTTATCAAAAATACTGCATCCCCACAGGAGATTTTTTCAAAAAATTTACTCCTTTAGGTTGACAGCGCCTGAAACTTTTCGCGAGCGTTTTGATCAAATGGTTAGCCATTCCCATAAGGCAGGCATTTATCCAATTAGTATCGACACGCCATTAACCCCCGTTTCTCTAGAGGACCGATCTCCGGGGCTACGGCAATCAATTGACTTATACAATTCGTTGAAACATTCGAATACTGCCGTTTTGCATGTGCCCACGGATTGGGTCAAGGACGAGCATTATCTCGAATGCGGTCATCACTTTAATGAGGCCGGCCATCAAGAACTTGCGCGGAGGCTCTATTGTATTATAAGGGACATGATGAATGCCTAACTTGGCGGCCGATCCCCCTTTGAGACTTGCCCTAGGCACTGCTCAGTTCGGGCAGCACTATGGTATTGCCAACCAAAATGGCCAAGTTTCTCTTAGTGAAGCCAAAGCGATTCTCGCGTATGCATCGACTTGCGGGATTGATACATTGGATACGGCCATTGCTTACGGTAATAGCGAGCTGCATCTCGGCCAGATAGGTGTTCAACAGTGGAAGGTGGTGTCGAAGTTGCCCGCCGTGCCGGAAGGCTGCCGTGACATAGTTCAGTGGGTAGCATCTTCTGTTGAAAAATCCTTGCAACGGCTGAACATCAAATCCCTGTACGGCCTTCTGTTGCATCGTCCGCAACAGCTTCTGGAACAAGGCGGTGATCGGCTCTACTATGCCTTGCAGCGTCTGAAACACGATGGGGTGGTTCAAAAAATTGGTATTTCGGCCTATGCCCCTTCAGATCTCGATGCTCTTTGTAGGCGCTTTCAGCTTGATCTTGTCCAGGTTCCCTTCAATATTCTGGACCGGCGCTTGATTGTTTCAGGTTGGCTTTCTCGCCTGTCGGAGCAGGGTATAGAATTACACACGCGGTCGGTTTTTCTCCAGGGGTTGCTTTTAATGAAGCCCGGTGACAGGCCACAAAAATTCGCCAGATGGTCCATGCTATGGTCAAAATTGGACGAGTGGTTTGCGCGCACCGGGCGGACTCCACTGCAAGCCTGCCTCCAATACGCCATGTCATTCTCGCAAATAAACAAAGTCATCGTCGGTGTCGATAATCTACGCCAGCTTGAAGAAATTCTTCATGTGGCCAAAATGACGGACCTGCAGATCTCCGACGAACTCAACAGTGACGATCCTGACTTGTTGAATCCGGCACATTGGGCGACTCTCGCTTAACGCGGCAACCACTGCGAAGCCCTTCAGTCTATGGACCAAACTCACACAATGCACATCGAAATCATTGCTGAATTAGCCCAGGGTTTTGAAGGACGGCCGGAACAGGCTCGTTTGCTGGTGCGGGCTTCTGCGGCCGCTGGTGCCGATGCGGCCAAATTTCAGCTAGTCTACGCCGATGAGCTGGCAACTCCCGACTATAAGCATTACAACCTTTTCCGCTCCCTCGAAATGCCCGATGCGGTCTGGGATGATCTCGCTCGATACGCACAGGAATTGAATATTGCGCTGTATCTCGATGTCTTCGGCGCACGCAGCATTGCCTTGGCAGAGCACGTGGGTGCCCGGGCGCTAAAGGTTCACGGCACGGACATTGCCAATGTGAACATGCTCCATCAGATCGCTCAATCTACGGTACCGAAGATTCTGCTGGGTGCGGGAGGCGCATTTCTCCCTGAAATTGAGCAAGCCATCCATCTGCTAGCCGACAAAGAGATCGTCATTCTTTTGGGATTCCAGAGCTATCCGACACCAATTGATGCCAATCAGATTGTGCGCGTGCGTATGCTGTCAGATATGTTGTCGATGCGACATCCGAATGTCACTCTGGGTGTTGCTGATCATGCATCTCCGGAGAGCTTATTGCGAGTAGCGCTGGCGGCAACAGCCTTGGGGTCAGGCGCTCGCGTGTTCGAGAAACACCTTACCCTGGGTGAAGTGATGAAAATGGAAGATTATGAATCTGCGCTCAATCCAGACCGATTTGCTGAATTTGTGACTGTCATGCACAATTGTGCCACGGCCTACGGCGAATGCAATGGAGCAGCGGACTTTGGCATGAGTGTAGCCGAACAGGATTATCGCAAGATGATTCGGCGGCATGTGGTCACCAGCCGAGATGTGGCAAAATTTTCAAGGATTTCGCCGGGCGATCTGATTCTCAAGCGCACGTCGGCTGAACATGCCATCACGGATATGGATCAGGTCTATAAAAAAATACTCAAGCGCGACCTTCAGAACAATGGGCCAATTTTTCCTGACGACATTGAGTAGCGCAATTTCAAGATGAAAAGACGTCTCGTTGCCGCCATCGCTTGTCGCAATCATGGGTCACGACTTTATGGCAAGCCACTCCAGAATCTGGATGTGGATAAGGGGATTCGAATACTCGACAACATCGTCGACTGTCTGCGGACGATTGGCTGCATCGACGAAATCGTGTTGGGTATCTCCGAAGGCAATGAGAACGATATTTTCAGGAATATCGCAGAAGAAAAGGGACTTCGGCATGTCGTTGGCGATCAGGTTGATGTTCTGTCCCGACTTGTTCGATGCGGGCAACTTGCTGGCGCGACAGACATCTTTCGGGTTACCAGCGAGTCCCCGTTCCTTTATTTTGAACCGGTAGAGGATTTGTGGCGCCGGCATCAGGCGGAGCCGGTGGATGCCACCTTTATGGATGACATCATTGACGGGTGTGGTTTTGAGATCATTGCCCTGAGAGCGCTCGAGGAGTCGCATTCGAAAGGCGAGAAGAAACACCGCTCGGAACTATGCACCCTTTATATCCGGGAGCATCTCCAGCAGTTCAAGGTCATCAAGGCGAATCCGCCTCAAGAATTAATCCGCAAGGATCTTAGGCTGACGGTTGACAATCCGGAAGACCTCGCAATTTGTCGGGTTATTTACAGAGCCTTTAAAGATTTAGCGCCCAAGATTCCAATTGCTGATATTGTCAAGTTTTTGGATAAACATCCCAAGTTGATCGAGATGGTTACTCCTTATACAGTCGCCGGCTACGCCACGATGTACCGTTGAGTTCAAGATTGATCAACGATGGCCAAGAGCTAGTGCGGCTGGACTGTATTAGAAAATCGAGGTGCGCTGATGGCCAAGAATCTAACGCGACCGAAACAGGACATGCCTCATCGCGGCGCTGATTTCAGCGAGCGGGCGCACCGCGTCATCCCCGGAGGATCTCACACCTATTCCAGAGGGGACGATCAGTTTCCCGCTCAGGCCCCCCGCGCGTTTGTCCGGGGGAAGGGCGGGCGTGTCTGGGATGTGGAAGGCCGTGAGTACGTGGATTGGGGCATGGGCATCAACAACGTGCTGATCGGCCACGCGGAGGATGTCATAGACGAAGCGGCCATCGCGGCCATCCGCAATGGTCAGGCCTTCTCGAGGCCGACGCCGTTGGAAGTCGCCGCTGCGGAGAGCGTGACGGGCTTGTTCCCCGGAATGGACATGGCGAAGTTCGGCAAGAACGGCTCTGACGGCAACTCGGCCGCCATCCGCCTCGCGCGTGCGATCACCGGCCGCGATCTCATCGGCTACGACGGCGCGGCGCCGTTTCTCAGCATTCACGACTGGTTCATTGGGAAGACCGCCGTCAATGCCGGGGTACCCGCCGACATTCAAAAACTGAGTGTGCCGTTTACCTTCAACGATATTGCGAGTGTGGAACGGATGTTCGCCGAACATCCTCGCCAAATTGCCTGCGTGATTCTTGAAGTCTGCCGGGAGACCCGGCCGGTGCCCGGGTTCCTGGAGGGGCTGCGCCGCCTGTGCGATCAGGAAGGGACACTGCTGATCTTCGACGAGGTGGTCACCGGCTTCCGCTACGCGCTGCACGGTGCGCACTCACTGTTCGGTGTCGTGCCCGATTTCATGTCGGTCGGAAAGGGTATCGCGAACGGCTACGCGCTGGCCGCGATCCTCGGCAAACGTGAGTACATGGAGCGCGGGGGCATTCATCACAAGCAGGAGCGGGTGTTTTTCCTTTCGACCACCAACGGCCCTGAGCAATCCGCGCTTGCCGCCGGCGCGGCGGCCATAGATTTTTACAGACAATACGACGTCATCGGTCATTTGTACCGGGTTGGGCAGCAATTGATTGACGGGCTGAGCAAGGCGGCGGCTGGTCACGGGATTGCCGACTTCGTGTCGGCGGCCAGCGACTTCAGTTGTCGTCCGGTGCTCAAGTTCCTGGGGCCGAACAAACAGCCCTCAATGGAATTCCGCACGTTGTTCATCCAGGAGATGGCCAGGCAGCAGGTCTTTATGCCGTGGATATGTCCCTGCTTCCGCCATGGGGAATCGGAAATCGCACAGACGCTGGAAGCGTTCGACGGAACCTGCCGTGTCTATGCGCAAGCGCTGGAGGCTGGGTCGGTCGAGCGATTCCTACAAGGGCCTGCGGCCAAACCGGTCTTCCGAAAGTTGAACTGAAAGAAAATGAAGCGCCCCGCAGATCAAGGCAAGCGGGAAGAGCATGAATTAGTCGGCAAGCGGCTGTGCCTTCGTGACGTGCGTCTCTCCGATGCAGGGGGAGCCTATCTGCAGTGGATGAACGATAAGGAAGTGCTCAAATACACCGAGAGCCGGTTTCAGCCTTACTCTAAAGAGCGGCTGTGCTCGTATATTGAAACAATCAACAAGGATTCCGACTTTGTTTTCCGCGCGATCACGCTCGAGGAAAGCGGTCGGCATATCGGCAATATTAAGCTCGGGCCGATAGATTGGAACCACCGCTTCGGGGACATCGGGATTATCATTGGAGCGAAGGACTGTTGGGGGAAGGGCTATGCGGCTGAGAGCATCCGGCTGCTTGCGGAATTCGCGTTCACCTCTCTTAAACTGCATAAGTTGACGGCTGGATGCTATGCGGTGAATTCTGCATCCGTCAGGGCCTTTGAAAAGGCCGGTTTCACAAAAGAGGGAATTCGGCCGAGCCAGTATCTCTCCGAGGGCCAGTATGTTGATCTGGTGTTTATGGGTTTGATCAATCCAGCCGACTGCTGAGTGTCGCTATAGTCAGAGCGTTTAGGTACATGAAAAAGGAGCCCCCATGTCTGGAAAATTGAGAGTGTTGAATAATCTGAGGCTCTGTACACGGTGCCTCCTGCCGGAGACACAGGACACCATTGTCTTTGACGACCAAGGCGTGTGTAACGTATGTCGTCAGATCGAATACAAGCAGACCGCGATTGATTGGACGGCAAAGAAACATGACTTTGAGAAACTACTGAGCCTGTATCGAGGCAAGTATGCGTACGATTGTATCGTCCCGTTCAGCGGGGGCAAGGACAGCACGTATACGCTTTACGCCCTGGTTCGAGAATTCGGCTTGCGGCCGCTGGTAGTCTCCTTTGATCACGGATTCTTCCGGCCACGGACGCTGGAGAATAATGAGCGGACTCTTAAGGCTCTCGGCGTGGATTTCCTTAAATTCCGCCCCAACTGGAAGGTCGTGCAGAAGCTGATGCTGGAGGTCTTGAAGCGCAAGGGAGACTTCTGCTGGCACTGCCACTCCGGCTGCTTCGCCTATCCCATGCAGATCGCGGTCAAGTTCAAGATTCCATTGCTAATTTGGGGCGAGCCGACCGCAGAATACACGAGCTATTACAGCTACGAGGACGAGGAGGAAGTGGACGAGCGGCGGTTCAACCGGTTCGTCAATCTCGGTATCACGGCCGAGGACATGGTGGGAATGCTGGGTGGCACGGTGACGATGCAGGATCTCGAACCCTTCAGCTATCCGAGCGTGAAGGAACTCCAGGCCATCAAGTGCAGGTCTGTGTGTCTTGGGAGCTATATGCCCTGGGATGTCAAGAAGCAGGTGGCGCTCATCAAGCACGAGCTGGGCTGGCAGGAAGACGACGTGGAGGGCATTCCAAAAGATTATCGGTACGAGAAGGTCGAGTGCGCCATGCAGGGCGTACGCGACTACTTAAAGTATATCAAGAGGGGAATGGGACGCACGAATCATTTGGTCAACATTGACATTCGTAACGGGCGGCTGTCGCGCGACGAAGCCATGAAGTTGGTGCAGGAGCACGATGGGAAGCGACCGGCAAGCCTCGACGTTTTTCTGGAATACGTCGGCCTGACCGAAAAGGAGTTCATGCAAATTGCCCTTCAACACGTCGTGACTCCCCATACGTACAACCCAAACAGCGTGATCCCAGGGGAAAAGCTGTGGGATCAGGATCAGTGGAATCGGAGTTGAGCCATGACTGTGGCGGTGGTGGACTATGGGATGGGCAATCTGCGTTCCGTGGCGAAAGCCTTGGAAGCGGTCGGGGCGGAGGTCTGCATCTCAAGCAAACCCGAAGATTTGCGAAAAGCCGATCGGATCGTCCTGCCGGGGCAAGGCGCGTTTCGGGACTGTATCGCCAATTTGAGAGCCACCGGTCTTGTGGACGCCCTCGCCGAGGAGGTGCGGGAAAAAGGAAAACCCTTTCTAGGTATCTGTTTGGGTTTGCAGTTGTTGGCCGATGTCAGCTATGAAAACGGCACGTTCGAAGGGCTAGGATGGATTTCCGGGCGGGTGGAACGACTTACCGTCAATGACGCAAGCCTCAAGCTTCCGCACGTCGGCTGGAACGACGTCGCTTTTCGCGATACGCCGTTGGCGCGCGGCATCAAGAAGAGCGCCATCTTTTATTTCGACCATAGCTATCATTTCGTGTGCCAATCGCCCGATTCAGTCGTCGCCTCATGTGACTATGGCGGGACGTTTGCCGCGGCGATACAAAAGGACAATCTTTTTGCCGTGCAGTTTCATCCGGAAAAAAGCCAGGAAGTCGGTCTCCGTCTCATGAAGAACTTCCTGGGCTGGAAGATTTAGCTCCGGAGTGCTCAAGCAACGGCTCATCCCTTCTCTTCTCCTTAACGATGGACGGTGCGTCAAAACGATCAAGTTTGATGCCATGCGAGATGTCGGCAATCCGGTCACAGCCGCACGGGTGTACGACGCGCAGAGCGCCGATGAACTGATTTTTTTGGACATTACGGCTAGCTGTGAAAGACGTGATACTCTGCTCGACATCGTGGCGCAGACGGCGGAGCAATGTTTCATGCCTCTCACCGTGGGAGGCGGAGTAAAGACGGTCGCGGATATTCGCAAGCTGTTGCAAGCCGGCGCCGACAAAGTCGCGATTAATACCGCAGCAGTGGAAAATCCAAATTTTATTCGGGAGGCCGCCGAAGCATTTGGTCGTCAGTGCATTGTGGTGTCCATTGACGCCAGATTATTGGGGCCGAGCCGGTACGAGGTGTTTACTTGCAGGGCGACCAGGCCCACCGGCCTCAATCCGGTTGAATGGGCCAAGCGCATGGCTGATGATGGCGCCGGTGAGATTCTCATCACTTCCGTCGATCAAGACGGCACGATGGAAGGCTACGATCTCGAGTTGATCGGGTCTGTCGCCGATGCCGTCAGCGTTCCTGTCATCGCCTCGGGAGGGTGCGGCACTCTCCAGCATCTGGTTGACGGGATAATGGATGGACATGCCTCAGCGGTATCCGCCGCCAGTCTCTTTCACTTCACGGACCAAAGTGTCATTAAAGCCAAGAGCTTCATGAAGCTAGCCGGGTTGGATGTGAGATCGGCCTGATGATCCGAAAAGAAGACCTTCAGAGCGCGACGGTATTATTTGCCCGGTTTGCCAAGCCCTATTGGCACTTGCTGGCATTACTGGTTGTGACAAGTATGGCGGCAGGATTGTTGATGTCGCTGCGGCCGCTGGTGCTCGCGCCGGCCATGGACTCCGCGTTTTTATCATCCACACAGCCCGCAACCGCGTTCGCCGAATTAAACTTAAACAATTTAGGAGCCTTCGCGCTGGCATTGCTTGGTCTGGACGCAGCCGGCAGCAGATTCTCTCTGCTGCTCGTCATCGTCCTGTTGTTTATCGGCGTCGTGGTCATTTCGGCAGGGGTTAACTTTCTCGCCCTTCAACTCATGCGGTGGATTCGCACTGAATTGGCGAATGATATTCAGGCATCCATGCACAAACATATTTTATCGCTCTCCATGCCGTTCTTTGTCAGACAGCGGGGTGGTGAATTATCGAACCGCTTTGTCACGGATGTCGTGTATACGGCGCAATCGTTTGACCCCATCATCAGAGGATTGTTGGAATCCACCATTCAGATACTGATCTATGGCACCATTTTAATCAAAACGGACCAATCGATGGCCATCATGTTGGCCGGTGTGATTTTGGCACAGATGGGGATTACGCGATATTTGCAATATAAGGTGCGCACGCTCACGGCGCAATCCTTTGACGCTTACGCCCGCATCAGTGGTTTGGTGCATGAGATGGTCCAAACAATTCGCGTGGTGAAGTCGTTTTGTTCGGAACGGTTCGAACATCAACGCCTGGCGAGTGAGTTGCGAGGCCTTAAAAGCACTGCACTGATGTATGGCCTATATAAAAACAGCGAGATCCCTCTTCGAGATATCGCCAATGGGATCGCCATGGGGTCCGTCTTGCTGGTGGCATTTATCTCGTTATCGGCGGGGAGACTGACTGCGTCCGGCTTTGTGATGTTTGTCCTGATTGCCACCCAAACGATCATTCCCTTCTCTAAAATCGGGGAGGCGTTGGTCCAACTTCAAGGTTTTCTTGGTTCCTCGACACGTGTGCTCGAGATTCTCAATGTTCGGCCGACCGTCTTGGATGGCACTCGAGAAGCCCCCCCATTCATTTCCGAGATGTGTCTTGAAAAGGTCTCGTTTGCGTATCAGCCGGGCATCCCGGTCCTCAGCGACATCACGCTCACGATAGCGCGTGGGGCCATGGTGGCGGTCGTTGGACCGAGCGGCGCCGGCAAATCCACGCTGGCGGATCTCATCTTGCGTCTGTACGATCCGATTGCGGGGTCTGTGACGTATGACGGGATCGATGTCCGCCAATTCAGCCAAGAGAGTTACCGGCGACATTTTGGGGTGGTCTCGCAGGAATGCCTGCTCGTGAATGCTCGCGTGATAGACAATATTGCCTATGGGCGTGAGCTGAAGATGGACGAGGCCGTGCGGGCCGCGCGGATTGCAAACGCGGAAGAGTTTATCCTGCAATTCCCGGAGGGCTATGACACGGTGGTCGGGGACCGTGGTATCCGACTTTCCGGAGGCCAACGGCAACGGATCGCCATCGCCAGGGCCGTCTACGGCCATCCGGAAATCCTCATCTTGGATGAAGCCACCAGTTCGCTGGACAGCGAATCGGAACAGCACGTGCAGGCGGCGATGGATCGGGTTATTGAAGGAATTACGGCCGTGGTGATCGCCCATCGTCTCTCGACCGTCCTGAAGGCAGATAAGATTGTGGTGCTGAACCAGGGACGGATTGAAGCGATCGGCTCACACGGAGAATTGTTGAGGGAGAATACACTATATGCGCGTCTCTATGCCGCGCAGTTCTATGAGGAGCGAGGCGTGTGATCGTGCGCCGGCATACCGTGGCGGTGTTCGGCAATTCGGTGTCAACCGTTCCAGTCAAAGAAGATCCCACCGTCGTTCCCTACCCCGATTTATTGCGGGCGTGGCTCTTGCCGTTGAGCTGGGATGTGGTATCCCATGTTGTGGATGGCGGAACGATTGTCCAAATTGAAGCGATAGCCAGACGGGTCATCGCAACTGACGCTCCTCAAGTGGTGATCCTCCAGGCCGGCATTGTGGATTGCGCTCTCCGTCCGTTATCCCCGCAAGAGCGGGCCTGGCTGTCCACGCTGCGTCCGTCCTTCTTGCGTGCCGTCGCGATTCGGTTCCTCCATCATTTTCGTGACGAAATCATCCGCATGCGTGGCGTGATACAGTTCACGCCTCTCCCTGAGTATCTTGGGAGTTTTGCGCGCATTCTCGAAGCATGCCATCAATATCACTGCCGGGTAGGAGTGCTGCCGATCTTTCCGGTCTCGCAGAGCATTGCTCGGAGGAATCTCCTGCTGCCACAGGAAATAGAGACATACAACCGTGGAATGCAGACGTGTGCTCCGCGCCCTCACTACTTCCACGTCACAGACTTCTTTGATCCCAGGAACATTGATGATTTGATGGTGAACCCGGAATCCGTGCATTTCAATCAAGTGGGGCATCAGTTGCTGGCGGAGCGACTCTTCACATGGATCAACCCTCGGTTGGAGAACATCCAGTGTTGACCACGCGCCTCCTGGATGTTGTGTTGGGCCTGGCGGAGCGTTGGCGCTCGCGGGTCGATACGTATCGAGGACAAGTCTTGCTCAGGCGGTGCGCCGAGGTTGGAGTCAACGTTCGCTTGCGGATGCCGGTCGTCATCTATCATCCGGAACGGCTCGCATTAGGCAATGAGATCGACATCGGAGAATTTGTGGTGTTGCGGGCAAGCGGAGGGTTACGCATTGGAGATAGAGTATTGGTGGCTGCGCACACCGTACTGACGACGCGTAGTCATCCGCGTTCGGCGCCTCGTTACGGGTTGGTCGAAGATGCTCCTATTGTTCTTGAAGATGATGTGTGGATCGGGTCCGGCGCAATCGTGTTGCCTGGCGTGACGATCAGACGGGGCGCGATTGTCGCAGCTGGAGCTGTGGTGACGGACGATGTGCCGCCCTTTACAATCGTGGGCGGGGTGCTGGCTCAAGCGATCGGCAGGGTAGACACCGCTCGGACGGAAAGAGAGGCCAGGAAGACATGATGAAAAAAGCGCTGGTGATCGGTTCAGAGGGCAACATCGGTGTTTCCCTTGTGCAATATCTCAAAGAGGCCGGCTATGAAGTCCTGGAGTCCGACATTAGGCCTTCTTGGAGAGACGGATACATTATGGCGGATATCAATCACCCCGTTGATCTGCTGCCGGCGTTCGATTGGGGGCCCGATGTCGTCTTTATTCTCTCCGCCATGGTCAGCCGCGTCACGTGTGAACAAGCCGGTGGCTTGGCGATCGCCACGAATCTGGGTGGCATCAACAACGTGCTCCAATTGTGCAGGCGCACGAAGGCGAGAGTCGTCTTTTTTTCCACGTCCGAAGTCTACGGGCCGAACTGTGATCCCATGAATGAAGCTATGTCCAATCCGCAGCCGAACAATCGCTATGGCTTGTCAAAATTGCTCGGAGAGCAACTTGTGGAGTATGAGGTCAGAACACACGGCCTCCAAGCGGTTTCGCTGCGGCCATTTATGATTTACGACGAAAACGAGGATCTAGGGGATCATCGGTCTGCGATGATCCGCTTCGCGAGCAATTTAGCCGTGGGGCGGCCTATTGAAGTCCACCGTGGGAGCGCGCGCGGTTGGCTGCATATCTCCGATGCGGTCCGTGCCATCGAGGCAGCCACCTGCGTGAAAGAGTATTCGGTAATCAACATTGGACACCCCAACATTGTCTCGATCGCCGATCTGGCGCATATGGTTTGCCGAACGCTCAAGGCCGATCCTGGACTGATTCAGGAAAAGGACTTGCCTGACAGAATGACGCTGGTCAAGCGTCCTGTGCTGGAACGGCAGCGGACGATCCTCGGCGTGGCGCCAACAGTGTCGCTGGAGGAAGGCGTAAGGCTGGTATGCAATCGTATCAGGGAGCGAATTGCCGCTGACGAACGGGCGTCCTAGTGTGCATGTGACATGAAGCCAATCACGATCTTACTGCTCTACGCGCAGTCCGTTGGCAATCGGACATTCTCCTACCAATACGGCTGGCCGCGGAGTTTTGCCCGCCATCCTCGGTTTCACTGCGTCCCCTTGAATGTGATGGATAAGCGGTTCCTGCAGCTTCTGCGTCGGCAGGTTCTGGTGCGGCGGGGCCGCTTTGATGCCATCGTGATGCTGCATTCCGTCTTCTCTAACGCTTGTTACCTTCGACATTTTCTCTTTGATGCAGTTCGTTCTGTCAACGTGCCGAAGGCCTATTTCATTGGGAACGAATACAAATTGATGCCGGAGAAGATGGAGTTCTGCGAAACCCTGGGAGTCTCCCTGCTAATCTCCCAGACGGACTGTCCGGAAGTGCACGCGCTGTACCGCCAGCGCTTGGGCTGTGCCGTGACGGGGATTCCCAATACGGGTTTGGACACTGATTTATTTCGACCTGAGATCGCCTATCGCGATCGCCCTATTGATATCGGCTATCGCGCCGACGATTCGCCGATTTACCTGGGGCACTATGAGCGGCGCCAAATGGCGGACTATTTCTTGCAGCATGGTCCTCGCTATGGCGTGACTCTCGATATCTCGCTTGAGCAAAACAAGCGCTTGCCGGAAGACGGATGGGCGAGGTTTCTGAATCACTGCAAGGGGCAGCTTGGTACTGAAGCAGGCGGCGACTACTTTGAACTCACCGATACTACGCGGCTCAAGTATAGGGACTACAACGCTGCGAATCCCCATGCGACAAACGATGAGATCATCAGCAAGTTTTTTCAAGGCTATCCCAATCCGGTCCCGATCCGGATCATCAGCGGGCGCAATGTCGAAGCCGCCGGTACAAAGACCGCGCAAATCCTTTTTGAGGGCCATTACAACGGCTATTTCAAGCCGGACGTCCATTACATTCCCCTCAAGAAGGACTTCAGCAACTTCGCTGAGGTGATGGAAAAGTTCCGCGACGAGCGTTACTGCCGCGCGATCACTGACAACGCGTATGAGGTCGTGGTCAAAGAGTTGACCTACGAGAAGCTCATTGACACGTTTGCTGATGCGTTTGCGCCTCTGATATGAACGCGTGGTGGCACGAATGAATCTTGGATTTCATCTGCTGCTGCAGGGCGCCCAGATACGTGATCTCGGACCAGGCGGATATGTGCGATGGCACCAGGGACTCTTCGACGCCTGGCAGCGTGAGAGGAGCAATCGCCGCTCGTATCACGCGCTGAGCGAAGGTGAGGTCAGAGCATCCAGGAAGTCCGATACGGTGTTTATTTTCGGCTCTGGATATTCGCTGAATGACATTTCCTCTGATGAATGGCGGCATTTTGAAAAGCATGACACGCTCGGCCTAAGCGGATTCATTTATCAGAAATGGGTACGGGTGGATTATCACTTGATCCGCGGCTGGGTGGAGGTGAAGGCAGGCGCTTTCAACTGGCAAGCCCATACACAAGACTTCGCCGCTGTTCTCAATTCCAATGCCCATTTCAAAGACACCGTCCTGATCCTGCAAGGGGAATATCTGGCGCAGTTCTGCAACGCGCTCGTGGGGTATGGCCTCCTCAGGCATGGAACTCGGATCTTTCGTTACCGCACGGCACGAGGGGTAAAAGCTCCCACACAACGCTTTGCCGAAGGCCTGTCACACGCCTACGGCACGATCAGCGATGCGATCAATTTCGCATACTGCATGGGGTGGGCGCAGATTGTTCTCGTGGGTGTAGACCTGTACGACTCGCGCTATTTTTGGCTCAAGAGCAATGAAACGCTCACCGTGGATGCCGTCACCGGCATGCTGGTGCCGTCCGAGATCACCCTCCGAGGCAATCGCTTCGATGAAAAGCACAATGCCGTGAATCACGGCATCCTCCAGGGCATGAGCTGTTGGCGAGAACTGTTTGAGCAGAAGAAGGTGTCGCTGGCGATCTACAATCCGCGCTCACTGCTGAGCGATGTTCTTCCGATCTACCGTCCAACCGAACCAGCGCGACTGAAAGAAGAGGCGATGTCCCGGTGAAAACTCCCGTGCGTGTGTGCCTGGCCGGTGGCGATAGCGCCGGCTGGGCGCTCGATGAAGAATTGCGCATGGTCCGAGAGGCGCTGGCCACACTCCCCGACCAAGTGGAATTGACGAGTCTGGATCAGTGCGAGGTCGTGCACTGTCTCAATCCGCTGATGTTACGGGAACTGCCCGCAATGGCTCTGGTCGGAAAACGGATTGTGTGTCATGTCCCTGGCGACCCTGTCTGGTTCATTCAGCAGCCCGAATTTATCCGAATGTCTTCGATCGTCGGCCGCTGGATCGCCCAATCAACAAAGGCTCAGGCGGCGCTTGCTTCCCTCGGTTTTTCCGCCGAGATGATTTCCTACGCGCTTGATACAGGCGTATTTGGCGGGCGGCTGCCGGATGGACAGACCGGCGTGTCCCTTCGGCGACGCTGGAATATTCCCGTAGATAAATATGTGATCGGAAATTTCATGCGCGACAGCTTGGGCGAGGACCTCTCGCAGCCGAAACCGCAGAAGGGGCCGGACCTGTTCCTGGCGATCATGCGGCTTCTGAAGAGCAAAGGACTGCCTGTTCATGTGCTCCTCGCAGGACCGCGACGGCATTGGTTGCGCGCGCATCTCAGCGCCTCGCAGATTCCGTTCACCTTTGTGGGGAAAGAAACCCAGGCTGATGATTATCCGGCTAATATTCTCGACCGGCCGACGCTGAATCTTCTCTACCATGCCGCAGACCTGCACCTCGTTTCCAGCCGGTCGGAAGGAGGTCCTTTCGCGATTCTGGAAGCGGCCGGTGCCCGGAGCAAGGTGCTGAGCACGCCCGTGGGGCTGGCGCCCGATGTCCTGGAACCGTATTGCCTCTACCGGACATTCGACGAAGCCGCAGCGCTGATCGAGCGGGACATGAAAGATTCATTTTTGTCGGCTGCCGTGAATATCCACTACGATCGGATTCTCCGCAACCATACGACCGCATCCAACGCATTGCGATTTAAACAGCTCTATGAGAGGGCGGAAAGCATTCCCACCTATCAGCCTCCAGCCATTTCCGTTCCCTCGGCCTATCGTAAGCCGTTGCTGGAACGGATCAGGCCGATGCTGGTTCGGATCGTGCGAAAGTCTCCGCAGATGGTAAACATCCTGAAACGGGCGAGCAGGAAGGTGTCCAGACCTGATGCGCCGAAACGCGAGGGCCTCGGCATTACCGTCAGCCTGTGGCACGAATTCTACAAACCTCCTTATGGAGGAGGCAACCAATTCATGCTCGCGCTGCGCGACGCGTTCGAGAAAATGGGCGTGACGGTGCAGAACAATCGGATGGATGGTGATGTTGATGTGCATATCTGCAATTCGGTCTGGTTCGACGCGAAGCGATTCATTGCGGCCTCCCGCAGGGGTGGATTGCGTATGCTTCACCGCATTGACGGCCCCATCTCGCTGATCCGGGGGTCTGATCGAGCGCTGGACGACCGGGTGTTTGAGTTGAATTCTAGGCTTGCCGCCGCCACGATCATCCAGTCAGAGTGGTGTTTTCGACATCTTTTGGAGATGGGGTTCAAGCCTGTGCGGCCGATGATCATCACCAATGGCGCGAATGGAGAGATCTTCCATGCTCGCGGCCGCGCCCTGTTTGACACGGCCCGCAAGGTCAGATTGATTAGCGCGTCGTGGTCGGATAATCCCCGAAAAGGCGGCCCGGTCTATAAATGGTTGGACGAGCACTTGGATTGGAATCGCTTCGAGTACACCTTTGTCGGCCGCACACAGGAGCGCTTTCAAAATATCAAACATGTGCCTGCCGTGCCGTCGGAAGACCTGGCCCAGTTACTGCGTCAGCACGACATCTATGTTACTGCAAGCGAGCGAGACCCCTGCTCGAACTCGTTGGTCGAGGCCCTTGCGTGTCGCTTGCCGGCCATCTTTTTGAATGACGGCGGACACCCTGAACTCGTTGGCTTGGGAGGACTGCCGTTTGAGAAACGCGAAGAAATCCCCGTACAGTTGGACCGCCTCGTCACTCACTATCACCAGTTTCAAAGCTTGATCTGTATCCCGACTATTGAAGAGATCGCCGAGACCTATCTTCGTGTGATTAAGCAGTTATTGGAAATCATTCCCCGGGACGCGAATTCCATCGAGTCCGATTCCTAAAGCACACGCCAAATCAGTTGGTTCGTTTCCCAAGATCATTCCAATGACCGCTCGCTCCCTGCTGAAACAACTTATTCCGGCTGCCCTGAGGGCGCCGCTTGATAAGGTCTTGCGCCCGCTGTTTGCTCTGCCGCATGTCTTGCGAATTATGCTGATGAAGCCGGTCGCGGATGGGAAGTTGTATGTGTTTTACGGCCGCAGACGAATTCCCTCTCGAAGCGTCCTTGCTGTGGGTGGCATCGTCAAGACGCAATTGATGCAGGAGGACTTCCCGAATTCTCCGAGGCGTTTTAATATTCTGTACTTTGTGAGCAGTCGAATGCCCTATGACGCTGTCCAAGTTGCCTGGTGTGCGCGAAAGAAAGGTGTGCGCCTGGTCTGGAATCAGAACGGAGTGGCCTACCCGGCCTGGCATGGGCCAGGTTGGGAGGCGATCAATGCGCCCATGGCGATATTGCACGGGAACGCCGAGTATGTCTTCTATCAAAGCCAGTTCTGCCGACTCAGCGCCGAGCGTTACCTTGGAAAACGCGAAGGGCCATGCGAGGTCTTGTACAATTCTGTTGATACGGAAGCGTTTAGGCCCGCCCAATCGGACCCGGACCCCAAGCACTTGGTGTTGCTGTTGGCTGGCACACAGTACCAATACTATCGGCTTGCTTGCGCGCTTCAAGTTCTTGCGGAGGTGATACGTCGTCGTCCCGATGCGCGGTTATTGATCACCGGGCGCTTGTGCTGGATTCCCGACGAGGCTGAGGCTGGTCGCATTGCCCGTCGGTTAACAGTCCAACTGGGCGTACAGGATCGGGTTGTCTTTCTGGGTTCGTATGCCCAGACCGATGCGCCGGATGTCTTTCGGCAAGCGCACCTGTTGCTCCATACCAAATACAACGATCCGTGTCCTGGCGCGGTGATTGAGGCTATGGCGTGTGGCCTTCCTGTGGTCTATTCCGACAGCGGAGGCGTGCCGGAGTTGGTAGGGCAAAACGCAGGGATCGGTATACCGGTGGAAAGAAGCTGGGAGAAGGACATCCCGCCGGACCCGCACGCAATGGCGGCGGCGGTGTGGGAAGTTGCCGAACGCCGAACGGAGTTTTCAACTGCTGCGCGCCAACGGGCGGTGGAGAAATTCGACGTTCGTCCGTGGCTCCAGCGCCACCGAGAGGTGTTTGAGAAAGTCGTGCGATGACAGCCCTCAGCCGGATAGCCATGCGGGCGCTCTTGCGGGCCGATGAGGTGCTTGCTAAGTGCATCAATCGGTTGGCCGTTGAGTATGACGGTGGGGTTCATGCGAAGCACCGGCTGATGCAGTACCATGATTTCTTCGTCGATCGCGTGAAGCCGGATGAGCGCGTGCTGGACATCGGTTGCGGTTATGGTGCCGTCGCATACTCGGTCGCCTCACGGGCCCATGCCATGGTGACAGGGATGGACCTGAATGCGGACAATATTGCCAAGGCGGGACGGTTGTTCCAGCATCCGAATCTGACGTTCATGCAGGGCGATGTTCTCAAAGACTTGCCGGAGAACTCCGTTGACGTCGTCATGTTGTCCAATATCTTGGAGCATATTGAGCGCCGCGTCGAGTTTTTACAGGGCGTCCATCAACGGCTCGCTCCCAGGCGTTGGTTGATCCGTGTTCCCATGTTTAACCGCGATTGGCGGGTGCCGCTACGGAAAGAATTGGGCCTGTTCTATTTCAGCGACCGGACGCATTTTACCGAATACACGCAGGAAAGTTTTGAACAAGAGATTGCGGACGCGGGGCTTGCTATCGTCCATCTGCAAATCAATTGGGGGGAAATCTGGGCCGAGGCGCGTCGCGGTGCCTAGCCTGACTGTGCTGATGCCGGTCTATAACGGAGCGCGCCATCTACGCGCGGCGATGGACAGTATCCTGACGCAAACCTATGAGGATTTTGAGTTTTTGATCCTGAACGATGGGTCAACCGATGCCAGTCGGACTATTATCACGTCGTATACGGATACGCGCATTCGCCTGGTTGATAATGACAAGAATCTGGGCCTGACTCGGACCCTCAATAGGGGGTTAAGCATGGCGACAGGCGAACTCGTGGCGCGGCAAGACGCAGACGACATCTCGCATCCCGAACGACTGAAGCGACAAATGGCCGTTTTTCGAGATGATCCACACATGGCGTTGGTGGGCTCCAGAGGACGGATCATTGATGAAGGGGGGCAGGCTAGGGGGGGGAGTCTGACGGACCAGCGTGGAAACCTCAGATGCCTTATGGATGTGGCTTGCGAGGATAGAAGCATTCGATGGGACCTCCTTTTTGGAAACTGTTTCATCCATTCGGCCGTCATGTTTCGGCAGCAGGTCGTCTGGGAAGAGTTGGGCGGCTATGACGAATCGTTCGTGCTGTGCGAAGATTATGAGTTATGGTCGAGGGTTGCTTTCGCCGGCCGCATGAAGAATGTATCCGATTGTCTGGTGAGTTACCGGATACATCCTTCCGCGAAAACGGCGGACAACCGGCGCGAGTCCCTGAAGGCGGAGGTGTGTCGCGTGATTGCCCGTAGCAGTCACGCCATGTTTGGCGAATGCGTTTTGACAGACGGTGACATTGATCGGATTGCCAAGTTCACAGTGGGATTCGACGAAGAGGGACTGGTTCCATTTTTGAGTCTGTTCAAGCGGTTGCTGGAACGCTACCAGGGACTCTTTCCGGAGACGGTCAGGGCAGATGATTTTCGGCGCACCATCGCCAGGCGGTATGCCAAGTTGGCGTACAAGGCCGTATCGTCCAACCCTACAATGGCGCGGCATCTCCTCGGCCATGGCATCTTCGATTATCCCGTGCTGGCGGTGTCGCTTCCCTGGATGATCACGTTAGCGCCTCCCCTCATTGCGCAGGCAGTCCGTAAGCTGAGCGGAAGGTGTTCCCGTTAGGGTTTACACGAGACACCATGCAGGGCAATATTGATCATGCGACAGTGAAGGGTTTCGGCGAAGAATGGCGCATGTTTGATCAATCTGTGTTGGCAGAGAAAGAGCTTCGAGAACTCTTTGATCAGTATTTCAAGATATTCCCTTGGCAGATGCTTTCTGAGCAGGCTGTGGGATTCGATCTTGGATGTGGGAGCGGGCGATGGGCGAAGTGTGTGGCCCCGACGGTGGGCCGTCTCCATTGCATTGATGCGAGCGAAGAGGCCCTGGTGGTGGCGAAACGGAATCTTGCCGCTGCGCCCAATTGCGAGTTCCACCGTGCGTCGGTCGATCACCTGCCCTTGGGCGACAATTCCATGGATTTTGGGTATGCGCTCGGTGTGCTGCATCACGTTCCCAATACCGCTGAAGGCATTCAGCAGTGCGTGAAGAAGTTGAAACCGGGCGCGCCTTTTTTATTGTATCTCTACTATGCCTTTGACAATCGCCCAGCGTGGTTTCGATGGCTTTGGTATGCAAGTGACGTGGCCAGAAAAGGCATTGCCGCGTCACCGTTTCCGATTCGGTATGGGATCACGCAGGCGATTGCAACCCTGGTCTATTATCCGTTGGCGAGACTGTCGTTAGTATTGGAAACGCTGGGCTTCACGGTGGGCAATGTTCCGTTATCAGCGTATCGCCGTCGCAGCTTCTACACCATGCGGACCGATACGCTCGACCGCTTCGGCACTCGTCTTGAGCAGCGCTTTACTGCCGAGGAGATCCGGCAGATGATGGAGCATGCCGGATTAAGACGAGTCGTGTTCAGCGACTCTCTACCCTACTGGTGCGCCCTAGGCTACAAAGAGTAAGCATCATGTGCGGAATAGCAGGCATCTTCTCCCCTGAGAGCGACACGCTGACCCCTGTTGTTAGAAAAATGGTAGAAACGTTGCGCCACCGTGGTCCTGATGACTCCGGGATTTGGACTGACGACAAAGCCGGCGTCGGTCTCGGACACCGCCGATTGTCCATCCTTGATCGTTCTCCCATGGGCCACCAACCCATGCTGTCTTCCTGTGGACGCTTTGTGGTCACGTACAACGGCGAGATTTACAATTTCGCGGAACTGCGTGATGAATTAGAATCGCTGGGTCAGGCGTTCCGTGGCCGTTCGGATACGGAAGTCTTGTTGGCGGCGGTCAGTAAATGGGGCGTGGAACAGGCGGTCACGCGGTTCAACGGGATGTTCGCCTTTGCCCTCTGGGACCGGCAGGAGCGGACGTTGTCGCTGTGTCGCGATCGCGTTGGCGAAAAACCCCTCTATTACGGCTGGAGCGGCACGGCGTTTCTGTTCGCGTCTGAGCTCAAAGCCCTTGCGGCGCATCCCCAATTCAAGAGAGCCATCACCCGGAATGCGCTGGCCCTGTACATGCGGCACAATTGCGTTCCGGCGCCGTATTCCATTTATGACGGTGTGTTCAAGCTGTCCCCCGGCACGATGCTGACGCTCAGTGAACGCCTTCCTGGCGCCGTCCCGGCGCCGGTGCCGTACTGGTCCGCCAAGGCGGTGGCGGAACGTGGCGTCGCGGATCCCTTGGCAGGCTCGGAAAAGGAGGCCCTGTGCGTCCTGGAACGGTTGCTGCTCGATGCCGTCAAACTTCGTATGGTGGCGGATGTGCCGTTGGGGGCGTTTCTGTCCGGCGGGATTGATTCCTCGACCGTGGTCGCGCTCATGCAAGCGCAAAGCGGGACGCCGGTCAAAACGTTTGCCATTGGGTTTCACGAGGCTCGCTATGATGAGGCGGCATTCGCCGGGAAAGTCGCCGCGCATCTTGGCACGGACCATACGGAGCTGTACGTCACGCCCCAACAGGCGCTGGATGTGATTCCACGGTTGTCGGCGATCTATGACGAACCATTTGCCGACTCGTCCCAGATTCCCACGTTGTTGGTGTCGGAACTGGCGCGTCGGCATGTGGCGGTGAGTCTGTCGGGCGATGGCGGCGATGAAGTCTTTGGCGGGTACAATCGCTATGTGTGGGGGCGCCGCATTGGGCGGACGATCGGCTGGATGCCGAAGGGGCTTCGGAGAGGGCTTGCGCACGGAATCATGGCGTTCTCGCCCATGAGTTGGGAGGCTCTGTGTGATCGTTTGGGCCCTGTGCTTCCGGCCATGCAGTCCCCTGGAGACAAACTTCATAAATTGGCGGAGTTGCTCGGAGTGGGGGATCAGGATGCCTTGTATCGAGGGCTGACCGCTCACTGGAAGCAGCCGACACAGGTTGTGAGGGGCGCCATCGAGCCGATGACGCTGCTCACGGATCGCGCGCAGTGGGCAGGGATTGATGACGTCACGTTGCGCATGATGTTCTTCGATCTGGCCACCTACTTGCCGGACGATATCCTGGTCAAGCTGGACCGGGCCAGTATGGGGGTCAGTCTCGAGGCTCGTGTCCCGATGCTTGACCACCGGATTGTCGAGCTTGCCTGGCGGTTGCCTGTCGCGATGAAAATTCGTGGCGGGCAAGGCAAATGGGCGCTCCGACAGGTTCTTTATAAGTACGTGCCTAAGGAGTTGGTCGAGCGTCCCAAAATGGGGTTTGGGGTGCCTCTTGATTCCTGGTTGCGCGGGCCGCTTCGTGACTGGGCGGAAGATTTGCTCGACGAGCGGCAATTGGACCAGGACGGATTTTTCAATCCCCAACCGATTCGAGAAAAATGGGCGGAACATCTTTCTGGACGGCGTAACTGGCAGCACCATCTCTGGGATGTGCTGATGTTCCAAGCCTGGTTGAGGCATCACGAGCATGCCTAAGGAAGAGCAGACGCGGCGGCCGCATCTGCTCTTCGTCGTCACGGAAGATTGGGTTTTCTGGATGCACCGGCTTGACCTGGCCAGAGCGGCCCGTGATGCCGGGTATGCGGTCTCGGTGGCGACCCGTGTGCGGGACCATGGCCAGCGGATCGAAGACGAAGGATTTAGGCTCTATCCGGTCCAGTTTCGACGTGGCAGCCTGCATCCGATACGAGAATTGGCGACCGTGATGGCCTTGATTGGCTTGTATCGTCGTGTGCGGCCCGACCTCGTACACCATGTGGCGTTGAAGCCCGTGCTCTACGGATCCTGGGCTGCGGGCCTCGTGCGTATCCCGGCCGTCGTGAATGCGTTTGTGGGTCTGGGCCATGTGTTCATTGCGACCGGCTGGAAGGCGAGACTGCTGCGTATTGGTGTGACCTGTGCGCTTCGGGGGGCGCTTGCGCTGCCCCATGCGAAGGTGATTGTTCAGAACGAGGATGATCGGGAGCTTCTGCTCCGTGCCGGTGTGGCGAAGAAGGAGGACACCGTTCTCATTCCTGGATCAGGCGTGGATGTCGCGCGGTTCGCGCCCTCTCCGGAAGTGGAGGGGCGACCGGTGGTCATCCTGGCCGCTCGCATGCTCAAGGAGAAAGGGGTGGGCGAATTCGTTGACGCGGCGCGGCTGTTGCAGGCGCACGGGATTCAGGCCCGGTGCGTGCTGGTTGGCATGGTGGATAGGGAAAACCCTGCCCACATTACGGACGCGGAGTTGCTGGCCTGGCAACGGGAGGGCGTCATTGAGTGGTGGGGACACCGAGAGGACATGCCGCGAGTGCTGGCGCAGGCTCACGTCGTGGTGCTGCCTTCCTATCGCGAAGGATTTCCCCGTGTATTGTTGGAAGCTGCCGCCTGCGGGCGCCCTGTGGTGGCGACCGATGTGCCGGGTTGTCGTGACGCGGTCCGTCCGCACGACAACGGCCTGCTGGTTCCGGCCAAGGACTCCGGCGCGTTATTTCAGGCGATCGCGACGTTGGTGCAGGATCGCGCATTACGGGCTCGGATGGGCCGGCGGGGTCGAGAAATCGTGGCGCAAGAGTTTTCCTCCGCGCTCATCACGAAGCAAGTGCTGAATGTGTATCACGCGCTCTTAGACAGCGCCCGGGTTGCTGTGCGAGGCGTGGGCACATGATGCTGGGCGGTCTGATGCTGGCCGGCGTTGCGTTCCTCTTGACGTATGGGATGACGCGACGCCTGTGTGCGTCAGACGCCAAGCTCCGTGTGCTTGATCTCCCCAACGAGCGGTCGTTACACACGACGCCGTTGCCTCGCACGGGCGGGCTGGCTATTCTCGTGAGCGTCGGCGTGGTCGTTGTAGTGAGCCATCTTTGGTGGGCTGTGGGTGATTCGTCAAGTCTGTGGATCATCGGTTCGGCTGCTCTGATCGGCGCAGTGTCTTTTTGGGACGACAGGGCCGGGCTTCCCATCGTGGTGCGGTTCGCTGCGCATGGGCTTGCGGCGGTTGGCGTGATCTGGGGGACAGGATTCATGCTCCATGGTATTGCTGTTCCGCTGTGGGGGACGTTTCCGCTGGGGTGGTTAGCCGTTCCAGGAACCGTTGTGTTTCTTGTCTGGATGACTAATTTGTACAATTTTATGGATGGGATGGACGGATTTGCCGGAGGGATGACCGTCCTGGGGTTTGGGTGTTGGAGTCTCCTCGCCTTGCAGGCCGGGCAGCACTCCCTGGCGTTTCTGTCCATGGTGATCGCTGCGGCGGCTGGTGGGTTCCTCGCGTACAATACCCCCCCCGCTCGAATTTTTATGGGGGATGTCGGCAGTATCACGCTAGGATTTCTGGCGGGCGTCTTGTCGCTCCAAGGGGTCACGGACGGACTCTCTGACCTGTGGGCGCCGCTCCTCATTTTTTCGCCCTTCGTCGTGGATGCGACGGTGACGCTCGTCCGACGGCTGCTGAGAGGGGAGAAGGTCTGGCAAGCCCACCGGGAACATTATTATCAGCGGCTTGTGTTGGCAGGGTGGGGGCATCGCAAGACGGTGCGGGCGGAATATCTACTGATGCTGGCCTGCGGGATCAGCGCGGTGGGGTATGTCCAGGTGAGCGAGCCCTGGCGTCTGACGATTCTGCTGGGAGGGATGGCTGTATACGCGGGGCTGATGTGGGGCGTTTGCCGAGTCGAGAGACAGGCCCATGGCTAACCCCTCGGTTGCCCTACCCAATCTGGACAGCATTATCCGAGGCCTGCTGTACGTCTATATTGTGAGTCTCCCGTTTAAGCGTCTCCTCTTTGTTGAACGGAACGGGTTTCTGATTCTGATCGCGCTGCTTGTCCTCTGGTGCGCGGTCAATCAGCGGCATTTCTTCATCAGAACACCGATTGATCTGCCGGTGCTCGCCTTTATTTCATGGGTTGCCGTGACAATCCCGTTCGCTACCTTTCCTCTCTACAGCTTCAAGGAGTTTGCCAAGCTGTTGCAGCAGGGACTGATCTTCTATGTGGTGGTCTATTTCTTTCAGGATGCCGCTCGTCGGGCCCGACTGCTGTGGGTCGTCGTCGGCACGTCGGTGATCGTCAGCGGGTATGGGGTGTTTGAGTTCATGGGCATGGCGGGCATCCTGCCGTCCCAGGACAAGCTGCGCGTGCTTGAATCGGTGACGTCCGGAGAGGTCTGGCTGTCCACCTATCTGGTCATGGTGATTCCCTTGTGCGGCGCGCTGGTCATGTGTCAAAAAAGTCGGCACGAGCGCGTTGTGGCCCTCGGCGCCACCGTGATGGCGACGGTCTGCCTGATGCTCACATTTTCGAGAGCGGGCGTTTTGGCGCTGGTGGGCGAGTGGAGTTGTTTTGTGTGGATGGTGAGGCGAAAAACCCTCGTTGCGGCCTCAGTCCTTGTCGGTCTTTTGGTTGGAGGTGTGACAGCCGTCGTGATTCAGTACGGTCTTGTGACTGTTCCGGGAACCGATATCCCTCTCCGAGGAGGGTCAACAAGCTCTCTGGTACACCGCATGGACATTTGGAAATACACGCTGGCCAGGATTGCCGAGCGCCCCTTTGTTGGCTTTGGTTATGGGAAAGAGAATTTCAACTTAGTGAACAGGCAATCAAGGGAGGATGTTCGCTCTGATGCGGAACGCGCGCAGGGACATGCGCCGATCTTGCAAGCGGGCACGCATAACACCTTCCTGGACATCGCCTTTGGCGTGGGGCTTCCCGGGTTTGTTTTGTTTCTCTGGCTGATGCAGCGCATGATCGTCCACATCCTCACCCAATTTCGTCAATCCGAAGATCCGATGACACAGGCAATGATGCTGGGTGTGGGGGTGAGTCTTGTGGGCCTCGCAGTACGGTTCTGTTTTGACCAGATGTTGATCGGCGCCCTTGCGCTTCAGTTTTGGATTATGGTCGCGATGGCGGTAGGGGCTTGTAGTCCCCCCGGTTATCTCGCGCAGACTGCTCAGAAGGGGTGACGTCTGAAACGTCTTGCGAACACACTCTTCCAGTTCTCCTCCAAACTCGGCGGAGAATTTTTAGTGCGGCATCGCTTTGCTGTGGTGATCGGGGTTCAGTTCGGTCTTATTCTGGCCGCCAACTGCCTGGCGTTTTTTTTGAGATTTGAAGGCGCCATTCCCGCGTATTACCAAGGGCGAATGTTGCACGGCCTCCCGCTGGTGGCATTGGCCTACGGGCTGGGCCTGTGGGGGTTCGGTATTCAGCGGGGGCTGTGGCGCTATGTCGGTCTTCACGATCTGATGAGGATTGCCTGGGCGTCATTCACCAGTACGATCCTCCTCTATGTCCTACTCAACGCCCTGTTGGGCTGGTCCGACTACCCACGCTCCGTCATCATCCTGACCGGCCTTCTTGCGGCAGGGTTGCTGGCCGGCATCCGCCTGACGGTTCGGGCGTTGCGCGAGTGGCTCCAGATTGTCGGCCCCACAGCTCGCCGTGTCCTTGTCGTGGGCGCTGGGAACGCCGGTGAAAGTCTCGTGCGAGACCTGCAGACCAACCCGTCGTACAACTATAAGCCGGTGGCGTTCGTGGACGATGATCCGGTCAAGCGGAAGGTCAAGATCCATGGGGTGGCGGTTGCGGGTACGATCGAAGAGATCAAGCAAGCCGTTGAGCGAGTCGAGGCACACGAAATCATTGTGGCTATCCCCTCAGCCACGCCCGAACTGATGCAGCGAATCCTCGCGTCGTCCGAGGCCTGCCGTGTCCCCCTCAAGACCCTCCCGAACGTCAAGCAGCTCCTGGACGCGCCCGTCTCAATGAGGCAGGTTCGACCCGTGAGTGTGGAAGATCTCTTGCAGCGCGAACCGATCCGGACCGATCTGCAGGAGTTGCATCCCTTGCTGGAAGGTAAGTGCGTGTTGGTCACCGGCGCTGGGGGATCCATCGGGTCCGAATTGTGCCGACAGATTGCGCGGTACAAGCCAGCGCTCTTGGTGCTCTTCGAGCGATATGAAAACAACCTCTATGCCTTGGATTTGGAGTTGCGCGAGACGTTTCCGCAGGTTCGGATGTTGCCGGTGATCGGCGATACGAATCAGGTGGAGCGTGTGACGGAGGTCTTCAACGCCGTCTCGCCGCATTTGGTTTTTCATGCTGCCGCGCACAAGCATGTGCCGTTGATGGAGCAGAATCCTGGAGAAGCCGTTCGGAACAACATCCTGGGCACCCGCGTCGTCTGTGACGCGGCGCTCGCGTGCGGGGTCGAGCGGTTCGTGCTCATTTCCACCGACAAGGCGATCAATCCCACGAATGTGATGGGGGCGACGAAACGGGTGGCGGAGTATCTGGCCGAGACCATGAACCAACGGGGCCGGACGCGGTTCACGGTCGTGCGTTTTGGGAATGTGCTCGGCAGCAACGGCAGTGTCGTGCCCTTGTTCACCGAGCAGATCCGAAAGGGCGGGCCGGTGACCGTGACCCACCCGGACATCAAACGGTACTTTATGACCATTCCTGAGTCGGTGCAGTTGGTGTTGCAGACCAGCGTGATGGGCCAGGGGGGCGATGTCTTTGTTCTGGACATGGGCGAGCAAATTCGCGTGGCGGACCTGGCTCGCAACATGATTATTCTCTCTGGACATGTGCCGGACCAGGACATCAAAATCATCTACACCGGGCTCCGTCCAGGCGAGAAATTGTATGAAGAGTTGTTCGAGGATGGGGAGCGTGTTGAGCCGACCTCGCACGACAAGATCAACCGGGCGGTCAGCCCGACGCCCTTCGGGCCGGACGATTTGGCGCGGCATATACAGGGATTGGAACGCCTGCTCCAGGTAGGAGACAGGGAGGGGATCCTGCGGATGCTCCAGGAGATGGTCCCGACCTACAAGCCGGACGGAACTGCTGTTGCGAAGTAAGAAGCCCGAGAAGGCCAATCTTGGACAGGTGCGCATGCTGGCGATGGACGTGGACGGTGTGCTGACCGACGCCGGCATGTACTATACGGAGTCGGGCGACGAGTTGAAAAAGTTCAACACGCGCGACGGCATGGGGATCAAGCTGTTGCAGGCAGCCGGCATCATCACGGCCTTCATCACCGGTGAAAAGACCGCTCTTGTTGCACGGCGCGGAAAAAAACTGGCGGTGCCGGAAGTCCATCAAGGGATTGACGAGAAGCTGGCGGTGCTCACCCAGGTGGCCAAGAAGTACGGTCTGACGCTCAATCAGGTCGCCTACATCGGCGACGACGTGAATGACCTCAATGCGCTGCGAGCCGTTGGATTCTCCGCCGCGCCGGCCGACGCCATGCCCGTCGTCCTCCAAGCCGTCCAGTACGTCTGCGCGAAAAAAGGCGGCGAGGGCGCAGTGCGCGAACTCGCCGACCGCATCCTCGCCGCCCGCAACACGCCGTAGGGGCGACCCGGCGGGTCGCCCGTCAGAAGGCGAGGCATCGCCTCGCCCCTACGTCTTCACCCGGTGCCCCCCCCTCGTTCCGCCCCTGATTCCCGCCCGCTTTTCTGTTATGATGCGCCCCGTGGATATCCTTGCTGAAATTGTTCGTGTCATGGAGTTGGAAGGGCGGACGCTCGCCACGCTGCGCGCCGCCGTTGGGCCAGCCTACGAGAAGGCTGTGCGCCTGCTCTATGCCTGTTCCGGCAAGGTGATTGTGACCGGCATGGGCAAGTCCGGGAGCATCGCGCAGAAGATCGCCGCGACCCTCGTGTCCACCGGTACGCCCGCCATGTTCCTGCATCCTGCAGAAGCCGCGCACGGCGACATCGGCATCGCACACAAAGACGACGTGATACTGGCCATCACGAAATCGGGCGAGAGCGACGAAGTGATCGCGCTGTTGCCGTCTCTCAGAAAGATCGGCGCGCGGCTCATTTCGATTACGGCGCGGCCTGAGTCCACGCTGGCCAGACACGCGGACATTGTTCTGCTGACGCCGATTGACGAGGAAGCGTGTCCGCTGAACATGGCACCGACTTGTAGCACGACGGCGGCGCTGGTCGTCGGGGATGCGTTGGCCATGGCCCTGATGAAACTTCGCAACTTCCAACCAGAAGACTTTGCCCTGTACCATCCAGGTGGGCAACTGGGCAAGCGTCTCCTCCTGACCGTGCGCGATCTCATGCGGACTGGCGCCCGAAACCCGGTGGTCACGCACCAGGCCACCATGCAGGAGTTGTTTGCCGAACTGACGGCGAAGCACCTCGGCGCGGTGTCGGTGGTGGACGATGCCGGCACGCTCCTGGGCCTGGTGACGGACTACGATATCCGACTGGTGGTCGGCGAAGGCAAGAATATCTTCGCGATGCGCATCACGGACATCATGACGACCAATCCGGTGCGGGTGAACGTGGACGAGAAGGCGTTTCAGGCGCTGAGACTCATGGAAGACCGGGAGAAGCCGCTGGCGGTGCTGCCGGTGGTGGATGCCGAGTCCGTCGTCTGCGGCATGATTCATTTACACGACCTAATGGACAAAGGCCTGTGAAGAGGCCTGTGAACATGATGGTGAGCCGACCCATCCCCCATCTCTATGCCGTCATCCTTGCCGGAGGCAGCGGCACCCGCTTCTGGCCTCTGAGCCGCGAGCTCTATCCCAAGCAACTCCTCAAGGTGCTCGGTCGTCATACACTGATCCAGAAGACGGTCAGGCGGGTCCGTCCGATCGTGCCGATTGAGCGGACGTTCGTGGTGACCGGCGCGGCCCATGCTGAGGCCGTTAGGTTTCAGTTGAACGGGGCGGAGGGCGTCAGCAACGATCACATTCTGGTGGAGCCTGTGGCGCGCAACACCGCAGCCGCTATCGGCTGGGCGGCGGAGGCCATCCGTCGCCTGGACCCGGACGGCATCATGCTGGTCATGCCTGCCGATCACGTCATTCACGACCAGGTGAAGTTTCTGCAATCGGTGGCCTTGGCGGCGCGCGTGGCGCAAGACGGCAAGCTCGTCACCTTCGGCATCACGCCCATCAGGCCGGAGACCGGTTATGGCTATATCAAGGTGTCGGCGCGTCGTCCTGTCTTGAGCCAGGGCAGGATGACGGCGTGGCCGGTCGCCGGTTTTGTGGAGAAGCCTGACCTTGCCCGCGCGAAGCGGTATCTGAAGACCGGTGGGTTTTTCTGGAACAGCGGCATCTTTGTGTGGCGCGCCGACGTGATCCTCGACGCCATGACCACCGCGCTGCCGAAACTGGGGCGTGGATTGAAGCGGCTGGGCCAGGCGCTGGGGACGCCTGGCGAACATTCGGCACTGGAAAAATTTTATAACAGGGCAGAGGCGATCTCGGTTGACCACGGCGTTCTCCAGCAGAGCACGTGTGCGGCGGTGATTCCGGCTTCGTTCCGATGGAGCGACGTTGGCAATTGGAGCAGCCTTGATGAAGTCATTGCCCGAGATGCAGCCGGCAATGTCCGTATCGGGCGGGTCGTGGACATCGGGAGCCGCAACTCGATTGTCTACGGTGACAACCGGCTGGTGGCGACGATTGGGTTGACGGACATGGTGGTGGTGGACACGGCCGATGCCACGTTGGTCTGTCCCAAAGATCGCGCCCAGGAGGTCAAGCAGATTGTCGAGCAATTGCGCAAGGAGAAGGCTCCCGAGCACCGCATTCATAAGATGGTCTATCGGCCATGGGGAAGTTACACCGTGCTGGAGGAGGGGCCGCGCTATAAGGTGAAACGTGTGACAGTCAGCCCAGGCGGGAAACTGTCGCTGCAGTATCATCACAAGCGGAGCGAACATTGGGTGGTCACGGCGGGGACTGCGAGGGTCACCTGCGGCACGCGGACGTTTGATCTGCGCGTCAATGAGAGCACGGGCATTCCGCAAGGGACACCGCACCGTCTGGAAAATCCTGGCACCGTCCCGCTCGACATCATTGAAGTGCAATCCGGCTCCTACGTCGGTGAAGACGACATCGTGCGTCTGGCGGACGACTATGGACGGGTGAAGCCACCATGAGTATCTTCCGCGAATACGACATCAGGGGCGTGGTGGGCGAGGAGCTGACGCCGGCGCTGGCTGAGCAGATCGGACGGGCCTACGGTTCGGCGGCGGTGCGCGTGGGCGCAAAGACCATTGCGGTAGGACGCGACGGGCGGATCAGCGCGATGCAGATGCGCGAGGCGCTGCTCAAGGGCCTCCTGGGTTGCGGCCTCAATGTGGTGGAGATCGGCGTGTGCCCGACGCCGTTGATGTATTTTTCTCTGTTCACCCTGCCGGTGGACGGCGGCGTGATGATTACGGCCAGCCACAATCCTGGTTCGTACAATGGCTTCAAGATGTGTCTGGGGACGGACTCGATGTATGGGGCCGCCATTCAGTCCTTGAAGGCCGATATTGACAAGGGCCGGTTTGAGTCTGGTCAACAGGGCACGGTCTCGGAGCAGCCCATCATTCCTGCCTATATGGCCTACATGAAAAAGTCGTTCGCGCATGTCACGGCCGGCTCACTCCATGCGGTTGTGGATTGCGGCAACGGCATGGGCGGACTGGTGGGGCCGGACGCGCTGCGGCTGCTCGGTTGCCGTGTCACCGGTCTGTACGAGGATGTGGACGGACGATTCCCCAACCATCATCCCGACCCGACGGTGGCGGAGAATCTCCAGGACCTCATTCGGAAGGTGCGTGAGACGAAGGCCGATGTCGGGATCGCCTATGACGGGGACGCCGACCGCATCGGCGCGGTGGATGAGCAGGGCCATATTCTCTGGGGCGACACACTGCTGACGCTCTATGCGCGGGACGTGCTCGCACAACAGCCAGGCGCGACGATCATTTCCGAAGTGAAGGCCTCCCAGGTGTTCTATGACGATGTGGCGAAGCAGGGCGGACGGGCCATCATGTGGAAGGCGGGCCATTCCCTCATCAAGGCCAAGATGAAAGAGACACAGGCCACGCTGGCCGGCGAGATGTCCGGCCACATGTTTTTTGCCGACCGTTACTTTGGCTATGATGACGCGGTCTACGCCTCCTGCCGCTTGATGGAGATTCTGGCCAAATCCGGACGGCCGCTCTCGACCGTACTGGCCGATCTGCCCGCGATGATCTCTACGCCGGAGATTCGCGTGGACTGCCCGGATGACGTGAAGTTCCAGGTGGTCGAGGAAGCGAAGCAGCGCCTCGCGCGCGAGTATCAGATCATTGATATTGACGGGGTGCGCGTGCTCTTTCCTGACGGCTGGGGACTGATTCGGGCGTCCAACACCCAGCCGGCGCTCGTGCTGCGATATGAAGCCACATCCGAGGCGGCGCTGCGCAACATTCGCCTGGTCATTGAGGCGAACATTCGTCCGTATCAGGTCGGCGGTTCGTCCGCGCATTGAGGGTGTGCGTGGGGCGCGCCACACGTGCGGGTTTCGTGTCGTCGCGGTCGTCATGGTCTGCGGCCTTGCCTTCTGGCCCATGGCGGGACAGGCCGAGCCCGTGTCCTCGACGGTCCTGCCCTCGCCCTATCACGTTGGGGAACGGCTGACCTATGCACTGAGTTGGGGGATCGTGTCAGCCGGCACGGCGGTGCTTGAGATCGCCGAACGCCAGCAGGTCAATGGACGGCCCGTGCTCAAGGCCCTCCATACCGCTCACTCCAATGAATTTGTGTCGGTCTTCTATCCGGTGAATAATCGGGTGGAGTCGCTGCTCGACGAAGCGGCGCACATTCCCCACTCCCTGCTGTTCCATCGCCGCGAGGGCAAGCGCAAGAACGATCTCGACGCGCGCTACGATCAGGTCACCCACAAGGCCACGGTGACGAAGGACGGCGTCACTGACATCCTCGACATCCCTCCCCAGGTTCAAGACACCCTCTCCATCATCTACTTTTTCCGCACCCTGCCCGCGATGGCGGTGGGCTCGTCCACGTTCGTGGACGTGCATCACGATAAGAAAAATTACCGGTTAGAGTTGCGCGTGGAAGGGACGGAAACAATCCGTGGCCCGCTCGGTGAGTTCGACGCGATCCGCATCTTGGCGGTCATGCCCTTCAAGGGGTTGTTCATGAACGAAGGCAACATCCGCGTCTGGGTCACGAACGACGCGGCCCGTGTGCCAGTGCTCATGAAGGCCAAGGTCATGATCGGCTCCGTCACCGCGACCCTGACCAACGCTGCGGGCGTCACGCTGACGGCGAAGCCGTGACAACAGCAACACCCTCTCCCCGCCGAGGGAGCAAGGAACAGCATACCCACGTGCTCAACCGTGGACCATCTGGGGTTCGCAGTCCGGGCGACGGGCTTTGAAAAGGAAGCGGTAGATGTTATGCTGATCCGCATAAGACACCACGAGAACACGGTCCAAGAGACGCATGTGACTGAGTCTGAAGAGATTATCGGGGTCGCATGCTCCGTATCCATGGCGTATTATCCGGATCGGAAACCGGTGTTCCGAAGATTATCCGGATTGATCTAATCATTGGGTAGACCGTTGAGAAAACGATGCCCGAACTATCGCGATTTCTCGGCATCGTAATCGGCATGTTCTATAATGAGCATGGGGTGGCGCATTTCCACGCGGTCTACGGGGAGCACGAGATTTCGGTTGAAGTGGAAACCGGGACCGTTCATGGAAATTTCCCTGCGCGAGCACTGCGACATGTGCTTGAGTGGTCCGCGCTTCATAGGCAAGAATTGTTGGAGGACTGGGAACTGGCTCGGCAGGGTAAACCGCTGAACCGCATCACACCGTTGGAGTAGAACCATGGAGTATCACATTCTCGAAGCGCGGTACGTCAGTGGACACGTGCTCTGGCTCAGGTTTCGCGATGGTCTCGCCGGCGAGATTGATCTGGCCACTTCGCTGAAGGGTCCAGTGTTCGAACCACTCCGGAACCCCACGTTTTTTCAGACGTTCATGATTCATCCGGAGTTCCACACATTGGTGTGGCCAAACGGGGCGGATTTCGCTCCGGAATACCTGCACAACAACGTGCGGGTGACGGTCTAGCAACTGCTTCGAGAGCGACGTGTGGTGCTGGCGCACCAGAAAAAGGCACCCCAAAAGGGGACAGGCGACGTTGTTTAATCCTTTTCCATTTTCGCGGTGTCTCATAGGTGATGCCTCGTATTCCTCGTGGAGCAATTGGTGCTCACACCTCCCACGTCCTTAACCGTGGTCAAGGCGGCGAGATCGGCGCCAGAAGTGGGGCAGGCAACTTTTCACGGTCGAAAAGTAGCCAGTCCCCGTGCTGTCCACCAACCGGCCCATTTTCTGTTTCATAGTACAAAATCCAGTAGCATTCCATGGGCCTCTTCATGCGACGTCTGTTCCAGCGCGATCCGAAAGCGCTGCTGCGCCCAGGTAGGTTTTGCCCCCTCACCGATCCTCTCCCTTCAGGGCGAGGGAAAGAGGGGCGATCCTGGCCAGCGCCGCCGGCGGCGAAGCCGTCATATCATCGTGCCTGGCGCTGCGGTTCACGTTGTTGCCACGCTTGCTGCAAGCCGATATACTGCATGGCTGTCAGGCCCCCTCAGCCATCCTCTCCCTCCAGGGGCGAGGGGCGAAGAAGGGGAAGGTCATGTGAGGAGACCGTGATGGCCCCTGTTGGTACGACATTGACGCGCGTGCTTATTGAAACCCAGGATGGGCCGCCGGAGGCTCGGTGGGAGTTTCCGGCGTTGCTTGCGCTGATTGGCCTGGCAGGGAAAATGATCGCCCACGATTTGCGCCGGGCTGGGCTGAACGATGTTCTGGGCCTGACCGGGGAGACCAATGTTCAGGGCGAGGCGGTCAAGAAGCTGGACGAGATCGCCAACGAGACAGTGGTCACCGTATTCCGGCACAGTGGGTTGGTCTGTGCTCTCGCGTCTGAGGAGATGGAGGCCCCGTTATATCTCCAGGAGAATGGGCCGCTTGGCCCCTATATCGTTTTGTTCGATCCGCTGGATGGGTCGTCTAACACCGACGTGAACATGCCCCTGGGGACGATCTTTTCCGTCCTCCGATATGCTGGCGAGGGCGGGGCGCCGTCCGATTCGGCGCTCTTACGCAAAGGCACGGAGCAAGTGGCGGCGGGCTATCTGCTGTACGGCTCCAGCACCATGCTGGTCTTCACGTCCGGCCAGGGCGTCCATGGATTCACGCTTGATCCCGACATCGGGGAGTATCGCCTGTCGCGCGAGAATATCCGCATTCCGTCGAAGGGCCAGGTCTATGCTGTCAACGAAGGCAACTATCACAAGTGGACGTCCGGCACGAGGCAGTATGTGGACTCTCTCAAGACATCAGACAACGCCACGGGGCGGCCCTTTACAGGGCGGTATTCCGGTTGTCTGGCGGCTGACGTGCATCGTATTCTGCTGGGAGGCGGCATCTATCTCTATCCTGGCGAGACGGAGAAACCGGAGGGCAAACTGCGTTTGCTCTACGAGGCGAATCCGCTGGCGATGGTGGTGGAGCAGGCAGGCGGAAAGGCCGGCACGGGGATGAGGCGTATACTCGATATGGAGCCCACGGCTCTCCACCAGCGCGTACCGCTGCTGATCGGCAGCGCGGACGACGTGAGCCAGGCAGAATCGTTCATTCAAGGGCAACGAGAGGGAGATTAGATGATGACTCATAATGTACGTGAAATACTGAGCTGGTACGGCACCGACAATCCCGGCGTGAAGACGAACCTGGCGCGCATCTTGAATCACGGGATTCTCAAGGGCACCGGCAAGTGCCTGATCCTGCCCGTGGATCAGGGCTTTGAGCACGGCCCGGCCCGCAGTTTCGCAGTCAACCCGCCGGGCTACGATCCGCGCTATCATTTTGAATTGGCCATTGAGTCCGGCTGCAACGCCTATGCAGCCCCGCTGGGATTTCTGGAGGCCGCTGCCGCCGACTTTGCGGGCGACATCCCGTTGATCCTCAAGCTGAACAATCACGATGTCCTGCACGACGACAAGGATCCGCTCTCGGCCGTGACGGGCACGGTGCGCGACGCGCTCCGGCTCGGCTGCGCGGCCGTAGGCTACACCATTTACCCCGGGTCGGCGCACTGCACGGTGATGTACGAGCAGTTGCGCGCCATTGTGGAGGACGCGAAGGGGGCTGGCCTGGCGGTGGTCGTCTGGTCCTATCCGCGCGGCAGTCAACTCAGCAAGGACGGTGAGACGGCGCTAGACGTGGTGGCCTATGCGGCTCACCTTGCGGCCCAGTTGGGCGCGCACATCGTCAAGGTGAAGCTCCCGACCGACCACTTGGAACAGGCGGCCGCCAAGAAAGTGTACGAGGCGCAGCAGGTGCCGATCAAAACCCTGGCTGAGCGTGTGCGGCACGTCGTGCAGTCTACCTTCAACGGTCGTCGTATCGTGATTTTCTCCGGCGGGGCCACCAAGGAGAACGATCAGGCTATCTTCGAGGAGGTCCGCGCCATCCGCGACGGAGGCGGGTTTGGGTCCATCATGGGACGGAATTCGTTCCAGCGCAAGAAGCCCGATGCGCTAACATTTTTAGATACGATTGCGAGGATCTATGCCGGCTCCATCCAGTAAATCCATGGCGATGAGCCTGCTCCTGATTGGGGCGGGGGTGATCGTGGGGCTGGTCGTGGCCTCGGACCGTGGCTGGATGCCGTTTGGACATGCGGTGCTGGAGGCGCCGCCTGCGCCACCGCCGTCTTCCGTGGCTCTGCCGACGGTCGGCTCAGACCGGAATTTCGTGGCGGTGGCCAAGGCGGTCACGCCGACCGTGGTCAATATCTCCACGACCAGGATCAGCCGAATGCCAGAAGGCCACGCCGGCGGCACACCATTCGATGATCCGTTCTTTAAGCGGTTTTTTGGGGACGAGTTGTCCCGCCGCTTCGAGGCGCCGAAGGATCGCCGCGAGCGCAGCCTGGGGTCGGGCGTGATCGCGAACGCGGAAGGGTACATTATTACGAATAATCACGTTGTGTCTAAAGCCGACGAGATTCGCGTCCTCTTCTCAGATAAACGGAGCCTCATCGCCAAGGTGGTGGGCACGGACCCCAAGACCGACATTGCCGTCATCAAGGTGGACGCCACGGGCCTGCCGACCATTCCCTGGGCCGATTCTGACAAGCTTGAGGTGGGCGAGTACGTGTTGGCCATCGGCAATCCTTTCGGCCTCAACCAGACGGTGACGATGGGGATCGTCAGCGCGGTGGGGCGCGCCAACGTCGGGATCGCCGAGTATGAAGACTTTATCCAAACGGACGCGGCAATCAATCCCGGCAACTCCGGCGGGGCATTAGTGAATGTGCGAGGCGAGCTGATCGGCATCAACACGGCCATCTTCAGCCAGAGTGGCGGCTATATGGGGATTGGCTTTGCCGTGCCCAGCAACATGGTGCGATCGGTGATGGAGCAATTGATTAAGGGCGGGAAGGTTGTCCGAGGCTATTTGGGCGTGTCCATCCAGGAATTGACGCAGGATCTCGCCAAGCAATTCGGCGCGGCCGACGCCAAGGGCGTGTTGGTCAGTGACGTGCTGGCCGACAGCCCGGCGAAACGCGCCAAGCTGGAGCGGGGCGATGTCCTCGTGGAATTTGATGGACGCGCGGTTGAAAATCCCACGCAGTTCAGGAATCTGGTGGCGCAGACACCGATCGGCAAGACGGTGCGCGTCAGGATCCTGCGGGGCGGCAAGGCGCGCGATCTCGAGGTGGCCATCGCTGAGCAGCCCAAGGCCATGGCGCAGTCGGAGGGCGATGACGAGGCCGCATCCGGCGAGACCCGCTCGGCAGGCGCCTTTGCCGGCATGGACGTGCGCGAGGTGACGCCTGAATTAGCGCGGCGATTCAATCTGCGGGAGCAACACGTCGGTGTGCTGGTGGCGCGCATTGCTGAGGGCAGCCCGGCGGGCGAGGCGGGCCTGCAGGTCGGCGATCTCCTCACCGAAATCAATCGCAAGCCCATCACCGGCCTGCGCGATTTCCAGCACGTGATGGGCAGTCTGGTGGCCAAAGACCCTGCGCTTGTTTTGGTGATCCGCAACGGCCGCACTGTGTATCTCACGATCAAGCCGTAAGTGATGATGAGGACGATCACCGACGTGGGCACGAGTTCTCGCATGGTGGCCACCACGAATCGCATTGTGGCTGTGGTGCCCGCGGGCGGCATCGGCAAGCGGATGGGCGACGGCGCGCCGAAGCAATTTCGCATGTTGGGCGCGGTGCCCCTCATGCTCCACGCGCTTCGGGTGTTGGATCGGACTCCCACGGTGACGGAGGTCGTCCTGGTCGTGCCGAAAGAAGAGCAAGCCCGCGCGCTGGTCGAGGTGGTGGAACGGTACGGACTCAAGAAGGTGCTGAAGGTGGTGCCGGGCGGCGCGACGCGCCAGGAGTCGGTGTCTCACGGCCTGAACGAAGTGGAGGCGGATGTCGAGATCGTGATCGTGCATGATGCGGTCAGGCCCTTCGTCACGGAGGCGCTCATTGAGCGATCTATTGAAGCTGCGCGGATCCATGGAGGAGCCATTGTCGCCGTGCCGATGAAGGACACGCCGAAACAGGCTGGCAAGGACGGCGTGATTCTGCGTACCCTCGACCGGAGTGATCTCTGGCTGGCACAGACTCCCCAGACGTTCCGGCGCGCGGTGATTGTGGACGCCTACCGGACGGCTTCGATCAGGCATGTCCATGCGACCGATGATGCGGCCCTGGTCGAGCGCCTCGGGCATCCCATTGCCATCGTGGAAGGCAGTTGGGAGAATCTCAAGGTCACGACGCAGGAGGATCTGATTCTGGCGGAGGCGATTCTGGCGGCTCGCAACACGCACCCATGAGAGTCGGCATAGGCTACGACATTCATCCGCTGGCGGCAGGGAGGAAACTGATCCTGGGAGGGATCGAGATTCCGCACAGTAAAGGATTGGATGGCCACTCGGACGCTGATGTGCTGACCCATGCCATCTGTGATGCCTTACTGGGCGCGATGGGAGCAGGCGACATCGGGACGCATTTTCCCGCGTCGGATTCGCGCTATAAGGGCATTGCGAGCCTGACATTGCTGGCTGAAGTTGTGGCGATGATGGCCCGGAACAAGGTCTGTCTGGTGAATCTTGACGCGGTGCTGAACGCACAGGCGCCGAGGCTGGGGAGGCATCTCTTCGCGATGCAACATGCGCTGGCCGACACGATGGGCGTGGAGTCGTCGCGCATCAATCTCAAGGTGAAGAGCGGCGAGGGACAGGGGATGGTGGGGCGAGAGGACGCCATCACGGCTCAGGTTGTGTGCCTACTCGAAGGGATCGTGTAAGTGTATGTTCATCAAGATAAAGGACGATCTCAGGGCGGTGTTCGAGCGGGACCCCGCAGCCACGACCACGCTGGAGGTGATGCTGACGTACGCGGGGTTCCATGCGCTGCTGGCGTATCGCATCGCGCACCGTATGCGCCAGTGGGGGATCCCGATTCTCCCGCGTGTCATCTCGCAGCTCGCGCGCTGGCTGACGGGTATTGAAATTCACCCGGCGGCGATCATCGGCAAGGGGTTTTTCATTGACCACGGCATGGGGGTGGTCATCGGGGAGACGGCGGAGATCGGCGATTCCGTGACGTTGTTCCAGGGGGTGACACTGGGGGGGACGGGCAAGGAGCGCGGCAAGCGTCATCCGACACTCGGCAATCACGTCGTCGTGGGGGCTGGGGCGAAGATTCTCGGAGGGATTACCATCGGGGACAACGTGAAGATCGGCGCCAACTCGGTGGTGCTCAAGTCGGTGCCGGCGAATTCCACGGTGATCGGCGTCCCGGGGCGAATCATCAAAACGGAAGGGGTGGATCGCCAGCCAGAAGCGACGATGGATCACGCCAACATCCCCGACCCCGTCCTGGACCGCTTTGAAGCCCTCGAGCGTGACCTCATCGAGCTCCGCAAGAAACTTGAGAACAAGGAGAACTAGCGGGCCTGTCGCCTGCGGTTTCGAGGTCTTGACGTAGGGGCGACCCGTCGGGTCGCCCGCACAGAGGGCGAGGCAACGCCTCGCCCCTACGAGGATTCCAATGTATCTGCGCTCCGAAAGGAAAGTTCAATGGCTCTGACCGAATCAACGATGGTGACGCTCGGAACGACGGCGCCTGATTTTCACTTGCCGGACGTAGTCTCCGGCCAGACTATTTCACTGAACACTGTTGCGGGGAAGAAGGCCCTTGTGGTCATGTTCATCTGCCGGCATTGTCCGTACGTGCAGCATGTGCAGGAGGAACTCGCCAGGATCGGGCGGGACTATGCTGCGAAGGACATGGGGATCGTGGCGATCAGCGCCAACGACGCCCAGGGGTATCCGGAGGACGCGCCGGCGTCACTGAAGGCGATGGCGGACGCGCTGGCGTTCACGTTTCCCTATTGCTATGACGAGTCGCAGACGATTGCGAAGGCCTATGGCGCGGTCTGTACGCCGGATTTTTTCGTTTTCGATCAGGCGCGGCGCCTGGTCTATCGCGGCCAATTGGATGACAGTCGGCCTGGAAACGGCAAGCCGGTGACGGGGCGAGACCTCCGCGCGGCCTTGGACGCCGTGCTCGATGGGCGGCCCGTGGACGCGACGCAACGTCCCAGCGTCGGCTGTAACATCAAGTGGAAACTAGGGTGACACCTTGCGGTCGTGGGTGCGCCGTTGAGCCTATGCCTTGAACTCGGCCCAGAGGACGGTGTGGTCGGAGGGCTCCTTCGCGCGGCGCGGTTCGGTGTCTACGTCGCAGTCTGTGCAGGTCTTCGCAAGTGGCGCGGTCGCGAGGATATGGTCAATGCGCCAGCCTTTATTGGCCTCCAGCGAACTCGGTTGGCGGTAGTCCCAGAAGGTGAATTGCTGACGGGTGGGGTGGAGCTTGCGAAAGACATCCTCGAAGCCCCAGGCGCAGGTTGTGTGATAGGCGTGTTTCGCGTCTTCGTGAAAACAGGGGTGCGTGAGGTGCGTCGCTGGACTATGCACGTCTATCGGCTCCGGGGCCACGTTCACGTCGCCGCACCAGATTGCTGGCTTTGTCGGCGAGAGATGCGTTTCAAAATATTTCCGCAAGCGTGTAAACCAGCCCAGCTTGTATTGATACTTGGGTGAGTCAAGCGCAAATCCCTGGGGCACGTAGGTATTGATGATGGGAATGCCACGGATGACCACCTGCAATAATCGTGCGTCCTCCGAATCGGGTCCCTCGTCAAATCCATACGAGATAGAGTCGGGTTTTTGAAGGGTCAGGATGGCCACTCCGTTGTAGGACTTCATGCCACGAAATGTGACGTGGTAGCCGGTGGAGGTCAGTGCGAGTACGGGGAAGTCCGCGTCCTGGACTTTGGTTTCTTGCAGGCAGAGCACGTCGGGTCTGTGGTGGTTGAGCCAGTCGAGTACAATCGGCAGGCGCTTGCGGAGGGAATTTACGTTGAATGTGGCAATTTTCATGGGGGTCCTTCTCCGATGGTGTCTCGTCATCCAATGACGGCGCCGCGTCCAGCGAGGTAACCGGTGGCCCAGGCCCACTGAAAGTTGAACCCGCCGATCCGACCATCGCAATCCAGCATCTCGCCGATCAAGTGTAGGCCTGGCACGATGCGGGATTCCATCGTCCTGGAGGCGATCTCGTCCAGCGGCACCCCGCCAGCGGTTACTTCTGCGTAGTTCCATCCTCGGTCGCGCAGAATCGGCAAGGGCAGACTGGTCACGGCATGGAGCAGTTGTCGCCGTGCTGCTCGCGCGAGCCGGCCGGCCTGCGTGGCTGGATCAATCCCGGCATACTGGCATAGCGCGGTGGCCAGACGCTCCGGGACATGCTGCGCCAACGTCTTGCCGAGAGACAGTTTCGGGCGAGCCTCCATCTGCGCGAGCATCTGTTTCTCGACCGCATCAAAGGCGATGCCAGGAAGAAAATTCCCGCGTACTTCGACTGAGGCCCCGTGGGCATGGGCGATGGTCCAGAAGCGGCTCGCGTCCATGACGACGGGGCCGCTCACGCCGAAGTGCGTCCAGAGCAGGCTTCCGGTTCGGCGATCCACCTGTTTGCCGTCAACCAGGGTCGTCAGTTCGGCGTCCAGCGACAACCCGGATAGCTCGGCATGAAACAGAGTGTGATCCAGCACCAGCGGCACGAGCGCGGGATGGCCGTTCGTGATGCGGTGGCCCAGGCGGCGGACGAGCGTCCAGCCGTAGCCGTCGCTGCCGGTGCGTGGCAGTGATCGTCCGCCTGTCGCCATGATGACGCGCCTGGCGCGCAACTCGCCCTGCTCATGCCGCACGACGAACCCGTCCTTTGTGAGCACGTCTGACACGCGGTGGTGGGTCCGAATGGCCACGTCCAGTTCCCGACAGCGCGTCGTCAGCGCCTGTACGATTGTGCGCGCCTTGTCGGTGACGGGGAAGAGCTTGCCCGTCTCTTCTCGTTTCAGAGCGACGCCCATTGAGGCAAACCAGTCGCATGTGGCCTGGACGGGGAAGGCGGCAAGAATGTTTCGCACGACAGGGGACGAGGGGGTGAAGTCCTGGGGGCCGACCTGTTCATGGGTGACGTTGCACCGCCCACCGCCAGACACCAGAATTTTTGCGCCGATGCGTGCCGCTCCATCCAGGAGAACGATCTGCATCGCTGTGCCGTGTTTTGCCGCAGCCTCCGCAGCGAAGATGCCCGCTGCCAAGCCCGCCGCCCCGGCTCCGATGATCGCCATGTCACAGTGAGCGCCCATATGTGTGCTATGCACAACGGTGGCGATGGTACCACAGGCGGGCTAGGAAAACGGCACGCGCCTTGGTAGGATGCGTTCGCATGACGTACCGGACTCAATCAAAGGCGGTTGCCGTATCCATGGTGGTGGCCCTGCTGTGTGCGGCAGTGCCCGTCTCCGCCGCTGATCCTCGCCAGGGCCATCACGCGGTGTCGTCGTTGCTGGAGCAGGCGACGGTGGCGGCGCGCACGATGACGGAGGATGCGTATCTGCGGAATACCGCCTTGCGGGGCATTGCCGGGGCGCAGGCTGAGTCAGGGGGGTTCGAGGCCGCCCTGAAGACGGCGGCTCTGATCGGCGACGCCTATTTGCAGACGGGCGCGTGGCGGCAGATCGCGGTGGCCCAGGCGCGCGCCGGCCATCGCGCGGAAGCCGGGACACTCATCAAGAAGGTGCTGGAGACGGCGGCGACGCTCAAACACGTCCCCCTGCTCCAGGTGGATGCTTTGATTGCGACGGCGGACGCGCAGGCGCGCATTGGAGACGTGCCGGGCGCGCTCACGACGGCTGCGTCCGTCGGGAATCCTCGCGGGAAAGACGAAGCCCTTCGTAATATTGCCCTGGCGCAAGCGAACAACGGGGACGTCACGGGCGCGCTCAACAGCGCCGGCACGATTGCCGATGAGACTATGAAGGCGCAGGCGCTTCGCGGAATTACAGAGTTCTATGCGAAGCAGGGGGACCGTGACGGCGCGTTGCGCATCGTTGCAGCGATTCGTGATCCCTATGTCAAAGCCGGCGCCTTGCGAGCCATCGCCATTGCGCCGGCCATGCTCAAAGACCGGGCCATCGCGCTCGACATCCTGAAGCAGGCGCTTGAGAGCGCGGGAACCATTCAAGGCGAGAATGAAAAGGCCGATGCGTTGGGCGGGATCACGATGGCGTTGCTGGCGGCGGGCGATGTGAGCGGCGCGTTGAAGGCGGCGGCATTGATTGAGCAGGCCGGCGTCGGCACACCACGCCCGAATATCGCCGTTGGCACGAGATCGGAAGTGTTGCGCGCCATCGCCATCGCCCATGCCCAGGCGGGCGACAGTCCACGCGCGTTCCAGACGGTCGGCAGCATTGCGATTCCCTACATGCGCGCCAGCGCATTGGCGGGGATTGCGGCGGCCCAAGTCGAACGAGGCGATCAGGTCGCTGCCGGAGAGACCCTCCGCAAGGCTATGCAGGTCGCGTCGGCCATTCTTGAATTGACGGCGAAAGTGCCGGCCTTGATGGGCATTGCGCAAGTCTATGCCACTGTTGGCGATCGGGCGGCGGCCGTCAGAACCTTTGGGAAAGCTCGCCAGGCGATTCGTGTGATCGAGGACGACCGCTATCACACAGATGCGTTGATGGATTTGGCCATGGTGCAGTCCGGCGCGGGGGACTTCTCCGGCGCCGTGGACAGCGCTGACGGGATTCGTGATCTCTATGCGCGAGCCCATGCCTGGCGGGTGATTGCGGCCGCGCAGGGCGAGCACCGCGAGCAGGTGTTCTCGTGGATCGCCAAGGATGGCGAAGCCGTCAAGAAAGCCTATGCGCTCTTGGGCCTGGCCGAGGGCCTCTTGCAGCGTACGCGCTGATCGTGTGTCGCAGTGGGATCAGGTCGCTCGACGCAATTGACAAGGCGTGAAATCCGCCCATAGAATGGGGATGAAGGTTGGGTGTGGAGTCGTTCGAGGAGGGTTGATTCGTGACGAGCGCGACATGCCTTCTCAGGCCATCACGGGACATTCAGGCGTATCGTGACCTGCCGCTGGACGAACTGGCGGAGCGGACCGCTGCGGCCAAGCGCCGGCTGGGCGACCGTGTGCTCGTGCTGGGCCACAATTATCAACGCGACGAAGTCATCCGCCACGCGGATATTGAAGGCGACTCGCTCAAGCTCTCACAAATCGCCGCCGAACGCTCTTCCCACGAATTCATCCTGTTCTGCGGTGTGCATTTTATGGCCGAAACGGCCGACATCCTCAGCCAGAGCGGACAGACAGTGATCCTGCCGGACCTGGCGGCCGGTTGCTCGATGGCCGACATGGCCCAGATCGAGCAGGTGGATCAGGCGTGGGAGCAGTTGGGCCGGATGTTACCGGTGGACGATACGGTCACGCCGGTGGTGTACGTCAACTCAGCCGCCGACCTCAAGGCGTTCTGTGGCGAGCATGGCGGGATTACCTGTACGTCCTCCAACGCGCGCCGGGTGATTGAGTGGGCCTGGCAGCGACGGGAGAAAATTCTCTTCTTCCCAGACGAGCACCTCGGGCGCAACACGGCCAACCAGATGGGTATCCCGCGTGAGGACATGCTGGTGTGGGACCCCTTGCAGCCCAACGGAGGGCACAGCCGGGAGGCCATCACAAAAGCCCGGCTCCTGCTCTGGAAGGGCTTTTGTAGTGTGCACCAGATGTTCCAGCCGGCGCACGTCCGCTATTTCAAGGAGAAGTATCCGGGCATCACGATCATCGTGCATCCGGAATGTCATGAGGATGTCGTCCATCTGGCGGACCTGAGCGGCTCGACCGAGTTCATCATCAAGACCGTGTCTGCCGCGGCGCCGGGGTCCGTCTGGGGTGTGGGGACGGAACTCAATCTTGTGAATCGCCTCAAGCATCGGCAGCCTGACAAGCAGGTGTTGTTCCTGTCCCCGACCGTCTGCCAATGCTCCACCATGTTCCGCATTGACGCGCCGCACCTCTGCTGGGCGATGGAGAACCTGGCCGAGGGGCACGTCGTCAACCGGATCTCCGTCCCCGACGACGATAAGCACTGGGCGAGGATGGCCTTGCAACGCATGCTCGACGTGTCTTGACGCCCCAGACAAAACCCTCCGACCTGGCTGCCTATGTGGCGCTCGTCACCACGGCGAGCGTATGGGGTGGTTCAATCGTGTTTCAGAAATACGCGCTCGGCTCGTTCTCGGTGATGGAAGTGTCGGTGCTGCGCGGGCTGGGCGCGCTGGCGATTCTGATGCCGCTCTGGTGGTGGAAGGAAGGCGGGACGGTCCGGTTCTCTGCCGGGGACTGGTGGATCTTATTTCTGCTCGGGCTCGGTGTCCTGGGCAATCATCTCTTCACGCTGGTCGGTCTGCGGTATATCGGCGCGGCGGCGGCGGGGATCATCATTGGGGCCAGTCCGGCGATCACGGCCTTTCTGTCCTCGCTCATTCTTCGCGATGTGCCGTTTCGCGCCGTGTGGGCCGGCTGCGCGATTTCATTTGCGGGCGTGGCCTTGGTGTCTGCCGGCGGGGGGGACGCAGTGGCGGGCGAGAACCCCTGGCTGGGCGGCCTCCTCATAATCCTCGGCCTGGCGAGTTGGGCGCTGTACTCAATCGGCGGGCGGCGCACGATGGAACGGTTTTCTCCGCTCACGGTGAATTGGACGACGCTGGGCCTCTCGCTTGTGCTGCAAATTCCGTTACTGTGGACGGATCAGAAGATGCTTGTCACGGGGGCGGCGTCCGTACCATTCTCCGGCTGGATGGCCTTGCTCTATTTGATCGTGTTTGCCACTGCGCTCGGTCAGCAAGCCTGGCTCTACGGCGTCCAAGGGGTCGGGCCGTCGCGCGCCGGCGTGTTTATCAATCTGATTCCCGTGTCGGCGCTGGTGTTCTCGGTACTCATTCTCGGCGAGTCCATTGGCCTCAAGGAAGTCGCCGGCATCGTTCTGATCCTGACCGGCGTCTGGCTCGTCAACTGGCAGTCCGCGCGTACGAGACGCTCTTGACAGGGACGCGATGGCTCTCCGATAATGCACGTTCGTGAATGAAACAGGCGCAATTTTGAAAGGCGGTGGCTGACAGTGAATCCTCTGGATAATCCGAATCAGACAATAGGGCTGGGCGTGGGGCTGACGGTGGTGCTGGCTGCGGTGTTTGTGATGGCGACCGGCAGTTCGGATGTGGATCTCGTGGGCATGGTCTTGCGCTGGGTGCATTTTCTGGCCGGTATTACCTGGATCGGCATTCTGTATTTCTTCAATCTGGTCAATGCCGCGTTCCTCAAGGGCCTGGATGGGCCTACGAAGAACATCGTGATTCCGAAGCTCATGCCGGCGGTGCTGGCCTGGTTTCGCCATGGCGCGACGGTGACGGTGCTGGCCGGCATTGCGCTGTATGGGTACATGTATGGCAAGGGCGGAACGGGGGCGGTCGCGGTGGGAATCGGTGGGCTGTTGGGCATCATCATGTTGGTCAACGTCCACGCGATTATCTGGCCGAACCAGCAGAAGATCATTGCGGCGGTGTCGAAGACGGCCACGGACGGGACGCCGGCGCCTGCCGAGATGGCGGGATGGGGACGGACGGCGCTGCTCGCCTCGCGCGTCAACTTCATGCTGTCCATTCCGATGCTGTTCTTCATGGGCGCCGGCAGCCACTTCAAATAGACCTATGCGCAAGAGGGGGAGCGAGCAATGAGCAAACTACAATCAAACAGCAAGAGCCATCAGAACCTGAAAGACGCCTTTGCGGGAGAATCCCAGGCCAACCGGCGCTATCTCTATTTCGCCAGGCGGGCCGACATTGAAGGCTATCCGGACGTCGGCGGACTCTTCCGCGACACGTCGGAGGCCGAGACCGGCCATGCGTTCGGGCATCTGGATTTCCTCAAGGATGTCGGCGACCCGGCGACCGGCGCGCCGATCGGCAACACGGACGCGAATCTCAAGTCGGCGATTGAGGGCGAGACCTACGAGTATACCCAGATGTATCCTGGCATGGCGAAGACGGCGCGCGACGAGGGCTATGCGGAACTGGCCGAGTGGTTTGAGACGCTGGCGAAGGCCGAGCGGTCCCATGCCAACCGGTTCACCAAGGGGCTCGACAGTCTGAAACTGTAGACTCCGCTTGCGGCCTGCGCCTATCAATCTCCTTGCGCCGACCCTGGATCGCGTCGCCGTGACGCAGGAGACGGCGCGGATATTTGAGGTCTGCGACGGGTGTCGTCGCTGCTTCAACCTCTGTCCGTCTTTCAACACGCTCTTCGAGCGAATTGACGCGAAGGATGGCGATCTCGGCAAGCTCGTGGCCGGCGACTATGAACGGGTTGCCGACGAGTGCTATTACTGCAAGCTCTGCTATAATCATTGCCCCTACACCCCGCCGCACCAATACGAGATTGACTTCCCGCGCTTGATGATCGGGTGGAAGAAACTCCAGGCCCAGGAAGGCACCATTCGCTGGCGAGATCGGCTGTTGGTACGAACCGACTGGATCGGGACGCTGGGCACGATCCTGGCGCCATTGGCCAACTGGGCGAATACCCAAGCGTGGTTTCGTGGACTCGCGCATCGTGTGCTGGGCATTCACCGTGACCGACAACTGGTGAAATTTCAGGAAGAGACCTTTCCGCACTGGTTTGAGCGGACGCGCGAGGACCGTCGCAGCCTGGTGGGCGCACGGGCCCCCGCTCGTCATGATAAAGTCGCCCTCTTCTCCACCTGCCTCGTGGATTATCACTCGGCGGAAGTCGGACGGGCGACGGTGGCGGTGCTGGAAAAGAACGGCGTCGAGGTCGTCCGGCCCGAGCAACAATGTTGTGGGATGCCGCGTTTCGATATCGGGGACATTCCCGCGATTGTGAAAAAGGCGCAGGCCAACGTCGCGACGCTGAAGCCCTGGATTGAGAAGGGCTACGACGTGATTGCGCCGGTGCCGAGTTGCAGCCTGATGCTCAAGCGCGAATATCCGCAGTTGCTGCCGACCGAGGATAGCAAACTGGTGGCGGCCCACACCTTCGACATCTGCGAATACCTGATGAAGATGAATAAACAAGGCGCACTGGATACGCACTTTCCCAATCGTCCTGGAAAGATCGCCTATCAGATTCCGTGCCACCTGCGCGATCAGAACATCGGTTTCAAATCCAGAGACCTGATGGCGCTCACCGGGGCCTCGGTTGAGGTGATCGAGCGCTGTTCCGGGCACGATGGCACATGGGGCGTCAAGGTGGAGTTTTTTGATCTCTCCATGAAGATCGCGGCCAAGGCCGTGCGTGATGTAGAGGCGGTGCAGGCCGATCTGATCGTGTCTGATTGCCCACTATCGGGAGTCCAACTCACACAGGCCGGCGGCGGGAAACCGACGCTGCACCCGATTGAAGTCATTGCGCAGGCGTACGGCTGTGGGTACGGGAGGGGCGGAGCCCCCTCCCGCTAAGATTTATGAACCCCTTGACGATTCAGGACCTCCTGCCGATGGACGACTATGAGCGCGCGCGGGACGATTTCCGGCAGCGGATCATTGCCTTGAAGCAGCGACGGAGATTGTCGGTCGGGAACTGTCTCACGATCGTTTTTGAAAATCGGGAGACCGTGCTCTTTCAAATTCAGGAGATGATTCGCGCTGAACGGATTCTCCGGCCTGAGCGTGTCTGCGAAGAAATTACCATGTACAACGAGCAGATTCCAGGAGCCGGTGAATTGAGCGCGACGGTGATGATTGAAGTCACCGATCCCGCCCAGGTGAAACCGGTGCTGGATCGCTTGCAGGGTATTGATCGTGGCCAGACTGTGGCGCTTCGCGTGGGGCCACACCTGGTCTACGGAATGTTCGAGCAGGGCCGCAGCAACGAAGAGAAAATCAGCGCCGTCCATTACGTCCGGTTTGCCGTGCCTGACACCGTCAAAACTGCGATGGAAGACCCCACTGTCCCGATGCAGGTGGTGGTGACACATTCTCGTTATCAGGCTGCACAGCCGGTCTCCGACGACATGAGGCGGTCGTTGATCGAGGATTTGTCCTGGGACCAGTAATCCCAATGACCAAGTCTGGTCGAATGACTCAGTCCGACTGGCTATTGAGGCCTATGGCTCAGATGAGACTTGATTCCCTCTGCTGGGTCACTTATAGTATACCGACCAAACTGGTCGGAGGTAGATTGTAAGGTGTGGAAAGAATTTCGAGTACTGAAGGATTTTGGCCCCAGGCCATGGGAGATTGAGCCGTACCTGAAACAGGGGGGCTATGACGCGCTGAAGTCTTGCGCCACGAAATGGACCAGGGATGAGATTATTGCTGCGCTCAAACAGGCCGGCATGAGGGGGCGCGGGGGCGCCGGGTTCCCGACGGGAATCAAGTGGGAAAAGGTGCTGCATCACCGTGTTGCCGAACATTACTTTGTCTGTAACGCCGGTGAGCATGAGCCGGGGACCTTCAAGGATCGCCACCTGCTCAAGACGAATCCGCACCAGTTGTTGGAAGGGATGGTGATTGCCGCGTTCACGGTCAAAGCCAAGTCGTCGTTTGCCTATGTGAACGCTGAATATGTGGAGGAACTGGCCACGCTGCGAAAAGCGGCCGAGCAGGCGCGTGCCCATGGGTTTCTGGGAAAGAACGTGCTGGGCACGGGCCTTGATCTCGACATTGAATTTATCGAAGGGCAGGGCAGTTACGTGGCCGGGGAGGAGACCGCCATGCTGGAGTCTATGCAGGGCCGTCCCGCCATGCCCAGGCCCAAACCGCCCTTCTATCCGACTGATTTCGGACTCTACGGGAAGCCGACGCTGGTGAACAATGTCGAGACCCTGTGCAATATTCCTCCGCTGCTGCGGAACGGCGCGGCGTGGTTCAAACAGGTCGGCACGGAGAAAAGTCCTGGCACGATGTTGTTCTCCATTAGTGGCGCGGTCAACAGACCCGGCGTCTATGAATTGCCGATGGGGACGCCGATCCGGACGCTGATCTATGAATGCGGCGGCGGCATTCCAGGAGGGCGAACGCTGAAGGCCGTGTTTCCCGGCGGGCCGTCCTTCTCCATGTTGACGGCCGACCAGTTGGATACCCCGATGGATTTTGAAAGTCTCAAGCAGGCGGGAACCGGCCTGGGGTCGGCCGGCGTGATTGTCGTGGACGACCAAACCTGTATGGTGGAGACGGCGCTCAAGTACACCGATTTTTTCAAAGTGGAGAGTTGCGGCCAATGCCCGCCCTGCCGGATGGGCACGATCAACCTTGCGGCCATCTTGCAAAAAATCGAGGATGGTGAGGGCACCGACAAGGATCTGGCTGGGTTGCTGCAACTCTGTGGATTCGTTAAGGGGCGCGGCTACTGTACGGTCGTCACGGGGGCCTCGGTGATCGGTGAGAGCACGTTGCGACTGTTCCGCCATGAGTTCGAGGCGCACATTGCACAGCAACGGTGCCCGTTCAAGCCGGTGGCCGTGGCGGGCGGGGTGGCCTAAATGCCGCAGATCACGTTTATCCATCCTCAGGGAGTCAGCGGCGAGGTGGCGCCGAATACGTCGATTCTGGAAGCGTCGAAGATCCTCGGATTTGCGCTCGCCCACGACTGCGGAGGAAACGCCTCCTGCACGACCTGTCGGGTGGAGGTGGAGAGCGGCGGAGACTGTCTGTCCGAGGTGGATTTTGATGAACAGGATTTGCTGGATCGTGAAAACCTGACCGAGGCTTTCCACCGGCTGGGTTGTCAGGCTAGAATAGTAGGAGATGTCGTCGTCCGGGTCCCGTTGCAGAAATTCAGCGGCCAGGTGGCGGATGGAATTGTAATGGAGCAATCAGGCACACTTTAAGAAGGAGAACAGACCATGGTGACAGTCAGCGAAATGGCACAGAAAAAGATTCATGAACTTGTACAAGAAGAACAGGACGCCATCGGCCTGCGCGTCTACGTGAAGGGCGGCGGCTGCCACGGCTATCAGTACGGGATGTCTTTCGAGACCAAGACGGCTGATGATGACACTATTATCGAGGCCGGCGGTGTGAAGGTCATCATGGATTCCCAGAGCGCCCCGTTGCTGGCTGGTTCGGAAGTGGACTACGTGGACAGTGTGCAGGGCTCCGGGTTTGCCATTAAGAACCCTCAGGCCAAGACCACCTGCGGCTGCGGCAGCTCGTTCAGTTCATAAGCGCCGTCGGATATCGGCAGGGGCGTATGACTGTATGCCCCTGCGCCGTCCGCACATATTTCCATGACCACCGTCCGGCTCACCAAACGACTCGAATTCTGCGCGTCGCATCGGTACCATCACCCTGCCTGGTCGGCGCAGCGGAATCAGGCTGTCTTCGGTAAGTGCAATAACCAAAACGGGCATGGCCATAATTACCTGCTGGATGTGACCGTTGCTGGTGGAGTGGATCCTGTGACCGGCATGGTGGTGAACCTCTACGATCTCAAGCAGATGTTGGAGCAGGTGCTGGTCGAATTTGACCACAAGAACTTACAGGACGACACGCCGTATTTTGCCGGGCGCATTCCGACGACCGAGAACCTGGCGGTGGTTTTGTGGGACCGGATCGTGGAGCACTTACAGGGGGCGAGGCTGGCGACGCTGAGGCTGTTTGAAGAGGAGGATCTGTCCGTGGATTACGAAGGACGACTCGTGGAGAACAGTGCGGATGTGTGCCTGACCCGACGCTACCGGTTTGCGGCCGCCCATCGCCTCCATACGGAGGCGATGTCTGAGACGGAGAATCGGCGGGTGTTCGGCAAGTGTAACAACCCCAACGGGCATGGCCATAATTACACCTTGGAAGTCACGGTCAGGGGCGCGATTGCCTTCGATACCGGGATGGTCACCGACTTGGATCGCCTGGATCGGACGGTGGAAGAACAGGTGCTCAGACGATTCGATCATCAGCACCTTAACTTCGATGAGGCGTTTGCCGGCCAGACCACGACGGGGGAAAACCTGGTGGTGCTGCTGTGGGATATTTTGGCGAAGGCGGTGCCGGTCGGGACGCTGCATAAAATCGGCCTAGTGGAAACACGGGACAACTATTTTGAATATGCTGGCCCATCTGGGGAACAGGCCAGGGAGATGGTCTCGTGAGCACGAAGGAAGACCTGGCCGTTACGAATAATATGGACGACATCCAGCCGCTCGTGGAGAAATTGCTTGGACTGTTGGGCGAAGACTCTGCCCGCGATGGATTGGTGAAGACGCCTGAGCGGGTCGCCAAGGCATTCCGGTTTTTCACGCAGGGCTATCAGGAGAATCCTGAGGAGATACTGAACGGCGCCCTCTTTCCCATCGCCTACGACGAAATGGTAGTGATCCGGGACATTGATTTTTTCAGCCTGTGCGAGCACCATCTGCTGCCGTTTTATGGGAAATGCCACATCGCCTACCTTCCCACCGGTCGGATTGTTGGCCTCAGCAAGCTCCCGCGCCTGGTCGAGGTGTTCAGCCGTCGTTTGCAGGTGCAGGAACGGCTGACGATGCAGATTGCCGAGGCGCTTCAGCAGACATTGCATCCCCAGGGGGTGGCGGTGGTGATGGAGGCGCGGCATCTTTGCATGATGATGCGAGGAGTGGAAACGCCCAACGCCGTCGCGGTGACGAGTTCCATGCAGGGCGTGTTTCAAAGCCAGCAGCAGACCCGCGAAGAATTCCTGAACCTGATTCGTCGCAGCGGCCCAGGCAGCGGCGTCTAAGCCCGAACGGCTGGGCTAATTCTTCAGCAGCAGGGTCTGGATCGCGTGTTCCAGATCGGCTGCGGCGACGGCGCCCTCTTTCCTCTCGATCAACTGGCCCTGCGCGTAGAGATGCGTCGTGGGGTAGGTGTCAAACGTATAGCGTTTCTTGATGTCCCGGCAGGCCCCCGGGACATGCATTTTCGCCTTGCCGAAGCGCACACGATCGTGCCACCGTGGCGCGAGGTCGCTGAGGACGCCGTCCATGAGCATACAGCCGTCGCAATGGGCGATGCCGAAGACTACCACCGATGCAGGGGCGTTCCTATAGTGGTCAATGGTGGCGTCAGTGATGGTGCCGATCAGATCATCCATGGCGGGTTCGCATGAGTCCTGGATAATGAAACGGGGGCCGATGAGCAGCCCCCGTTGAGCACGGTACGCTAGTTCAGTTGCTTCAGCGCGTCAAGAATATCTTTATCGTCTCGCGCCACTTTGATTTCCTGCACCTTGACATAGGCGACTTTCCCGTTCTTGTCCACGATTACGGTCGCACGCTTGCCGCAATTCAGGGGTTCAAAGTACAAGCCATACTTTTTGACCACTTCCCGGTTGAAGTCCGCGAGGAGCGTATGCTTGAGGTCCAGCGAGTCGGCCCAGGCCTTATGGGAGAAGAAACTGTCGGTGCTGATGCCAAAGACGGCGGCGTTCATCTGGTCGAATTGAGAAAAGTCGTTGGTGAGGCACTTGTTCTCGCCGGTGCAGACCGGGCTCCAGTCCAGAGGATAGAAGGCCAGCACCACGTTCTTCGTGCCTTTGAAGCTGCTCAGCGTGACATCCTTCTGGTCCTGATCTTTTAAGGTAAAATCAGGGGCCACATCACCTACTGCGATTTCTTGTGCTACGTCAGACATGGGCACCTCCTTGTACAATATTGACTGCGTTGGTTGTGTATCCTCTCCGAATCACCGGACAAACAATCTCTCATGGGATTTCAGGATTTGTCAATCGGTTTCACCTCTGGTAGTCTCGTGCAATGGACCTATTCGACATGGTGGATGATGGGGCGTCTGCGCGTTGTCCGTTGGCGGAGCGGATGCGGCCACGGACGCTTGACGAGGTCATCGGGCAGGACGCCATTCTTGCGCCTGGACGCCCCCTGCGAACGGCCATTGAGCAGGACAGTCTCAGCTCCGTCATTCTCTGGGGGCCTCCCGGTACGGGAAAGACCTCTCTCGCCCGCTTGATTGCCTCGCATACCAAGGCCCAGTTTGAGCCTTTTTCAGCCGCGACCAGCGGGGTGCCGGAGTTGCGTCGGATGATCACCGTGGCGGAACAGCGGCGCGCAGTCCAGGGCCGGCGGACCATTCTGTTCGTGGATGAAATCCATCGCTTCAACAAGGCCCAGCAGGATGCCTTTCTCCCGCATGTCGAGTCCGGGACGGTCACGCTCATCGGCGCCACGACGGAGAATCCGTCGTTTGAGGTGGTCAGCCCGCTGCTCTCGCGCGCATGGGTTGTCGTGCTCCAGTCACTGTCTGAGCAGGCCCTGACTGTGATTGTTGAGCGTGCCTTGCGCGATGCAGACAGGGGCTTGGGGACTTACCAGGTGGAGCTTGAGGTTGGGGCCATGCTCAGCCTCGCCTCATTTGCCAACGGAGACGCCAGGATCGCGTTGAATGCGCTGGAATTTGCGGTGCTGCATACTGCGCCTGGGCCGGACGGTCTTGTCCACCTGAGCCTGTCTGTGCTGGCCGATGCGCTCCAGAAGAAAAGCCTCCGCTACGACAAGAACGGGGAGGAGCATTACAATCTTAGCTCGGCCTTCATCAAGAGTCTGCGCGATTCAGATCCCAACGGCGCGTTGTATTGGATGGCTCGTATGTTGGAAGGCGGGGAAGAACCACGCTTCATTGCGAGACGGATGGTGATTCTGGCGTCGGAGGACATTGGCAACGCCGACCCCATGGCCCTGGTGGTGGCCACGTCCGTGGCCCAGGCGGTCGCATTCGTCGGCCTACCTGAATGCAAGCTGAACCTTGCCCAGGGCGCGACGTATCTCGCCACCTGTCCTAAAGACAATGCCTCCTATGTTGGATTATCCGAAGCCGAGAAGGATGCCCGCGAGCACGGCAATTTGCCTGTGCCATTGCATCTCCGCAATGCGTCGACCGATCTGATGAAGGAGATGGGTTACGGGAAGGGCTACCGCTACGTGCATGACGATCCGTCTGCGAAGGCCGAGCAGATGCACCTCCCGGAGAAATTACGAGCCAAGCGCTACTACCGACCGAAGAAATAAGAGGCGCTTCCGGATTTTGCATGGGTAGGGTGTTCGGGCGCACAGCCGTTCTCCGACGGAGGAACCGAGAGACCCCCAGGGTCAGGATCCATCGTGGGGAGGGTCGGCTGGTCCGACATGCCTTGGCAGGTCAATGATGAAGCGGCTGCCTTGCCCCGGCTGGCTCTCCACCGCGATGCTGCCCCCATGTTGGATGACGACCCCTTGCGCCATGGCCAGGCCCAGTCCTGTGCCTTTGCCGACAACGCCTTCGCCCACGCCTTTGGTCGTAAAGAACGGCTCGAAGATGTGCCGACAGATCTCGGCGTCCATGCCGACGCCGGTATCCGTCACGGTCAGGCGCACCCGTTCCTGGTGATCCTGTGAGAGATTCGCCAGGCCCAGAATCAGTCGCCCGCCGTCCGGCATGGCCTCGCAAGCATTCCGGCAGAGATGCGTGAGCACCTGTTGTATCTGGTCAGGGTCGGCCTGCACACTCCAGATATCCGGGGGGGCGATGACCTCGATGAGGATGCGTGGATCGCAGGTGCGTTGGAAGAGCGCGGCAACCTGTCGGGTCAGGTCATCGAGCTTCAGCGCGTGTAACTGAAGGACGCTTCGTTGGCCAAAGGCCAGGAGTCGGGCGGTTAAGACGGCGGCCTTCTGAGCGGCCCTGGTGATGTTCCCGATGCTTTTGTGAACGGGATGATCCGGCGGGAGGCGCAGGACGGCCAATTCGGCATTGCCGAGAATCACCTGGAGCAGATTGTTGAAGTCATGGGCGATCCCGCCGGCCAACTGGCCCACGGCCTCCATTTTCTGCCTCTGGAGAAGAGACTCCTGCAAACGGACCCGCTCGGCGACTTCCTGCTGCAAGTCCCTGGTCCGCTCGGCGACTCGTTGCTCCAACTGGTCGTGCGCCTCGTGCAACGCCGTATCTCGCTTCTGGACCTGCGCCAGCATGTCGTTGAATCCGACAGTGAGGGCACCCACCTCGTCGTGCCCGTCCGGCGGCGCCGCGCGGACGGCATAGTTCTGTTCGTCAGAGACCTGCTTGATCGCCAGGACCAGTCGCACGACCGGCTCGGAGATCATGCGCTGGAGCGCCTGGGCGATGATGAAGGCCGCGCCTAACGAGGTCAGAAAGACCAGCGCGCCGATGCTCCCATACAGCATCAGGTGGGTGGTGATCGCGCGCAGGTCGGACTGGATGTAGATCGTCCCAATCCGTTCGCCGTCCAGCATGATCGGGCGGAAAACCAGGAGAGAATTGTTGGCGAAGCGATGGCCGTCTTCAGGTTTGGCCGGGGACTGAAGGGCCGTCGGCGCAGCGCGGCGGCGGTACTCGACAAAGGGATTGCCGTGACCGGTGAAGAGGCCGGCGCCGACAACGGACGGGACCGCGTCGAGTATCTCCAGGGATCTCTGGGCGGAACCCGTATCTTCAAAAACCAGCGCGGCGATGCTGTCTTGCCCGATGACGTCCGCCATGGTGGACAGATTGCGGACCATATCGTCCTGCAGCGAGATCGTGTCGAAGATGATGAACGACGCGCAGGCGAACAGCAACGCCACCATGCTCGCGAGCATGGTGATCGCGGTCAACTTCCCTCTGATGGACAGGTCTCGAAGCAGGGAGGTCGGCCTGTTCTTAGTACGCGGCATGGCCTTAGTTCCCGGACTGGTCAGGGACGAGGGTCGCCAGCTTTAAGAGATGCGAACTGATGGTCAGTCCGGCGTCCTTGGCGGCGCGTCGATTGATCTTAAAGCGAACGGTGTTGTCGTCCAGGTAGAGCTCGATCATGCCTCCCCGGGAGGCGAACTGTTCGGTGTCGCCGATCGTGAGGACAGGGGCCCCTGCCAAGGCGGCCAATTTTTTCTCCAGGAGGTGCTGCTTCGACGCGCTGATGAACAGCATGTGGCAGGTCTGGGCGGGCGGCAACGTTTCATGGCGAGTGATGGCCAGTGGACGTCCCTGAATCGTTTTGCCTGCGAGGGTCTCATCCAGGAGGGGCCCAAAGGGATCGCGCCCGAGGATGCAGAGAGAGAGGGCATCGGACGGGCCCGGCAAGGCCCTGGCCGGCCACTCCACAAACTTGGCGAAATGATAGAGAAACGCCGCCTTGATCTGATATTCGCGGGAAGACTCGTCCGCTCCAGAGGCGAACCCCGTCCACAAAGCCAGCAGGCTTCCGAGAAGACCTGCCAGGAGTCGCTGCCTGTATTTCATGTGGGTCATCGCGTCAACGTTTAGAATGTGTACTGCGCCCCAAGCAGGAACGCGCGGCCTGGACTGGGAATGACGTCTTGCCGATGCTCATTGCCACCGGGGACGAAGGCCCGTTCATTGAAGAGATTCGTGACGGTGGCCGTCCCATCCCAGCCTGCCAGGCCGAACAGGTCGCGGATCCTGAGATGCGCCGTGGTGACGAAGGAGTCGCCGGTGTCACGGCCCCGGATCGTTCGACGTTCGCCGAGATACTGCGTGTCAAATCCCAATATCGTCTTGGGGCTGAGCAGGGGCAGAACGACACCGGCGTTGCCAATGACTCGCGGGCTATTGGTGCGTCGCACCCCGTTGAAGTCCTTGGCCTGCTGGACGACGCCGCCGAGGCGGACCACTGCGCCCGACTCCCAGCGCTTGTTAAGGCTCAGTTCCAGTCCATGCGCCGTGGAACGGCCGACATTCTGAAATTGAAAGCGACCGCCACCTGTATCCACCGCCGACAGCAGGTCCTTGAATCGGTACTGGAAGGCCGACAGAGACCCTTCAATGCCTCCGGACAGCCTGTGCATGATGACCGCTTCGTAGGTCTCAATGCGCTCGATTTTCAAATGGGGATTGGCGAGCAGGGTCAAGCCGTCCGTATAAAACAACTCGTACAGAGTCGGCGCCCGCGAGGCCGTTCCATACAAGAGTTTCATGGTGGTGTCCTGGGTGGGACGGTACACCGCCGCCGCCCGGTGATTCAGGGTCTGGTCGGAGTCACGATACTCATCGAATCCCGCTCCCAGCACGAGGTCAACATGGGGGCCGAGCGCGAGTTCATCCTGGAGAAAGGTCCCCCAGGACCAGGTCGGGCGATTGATCTTCAACGTGTCCCTGGCACCGAGATTAAACGTCCGCTGCGTGACATCGAGGGCGCGTTCATAGGCGCCCCCCACGGTCACTTTGTTCCACGTCGTCACATCCCACTGGAATTGGAGTTCGGTGCGAGACCAGGAGGATCGCAGCAGGTCACGATTATCCGTGACGCTGGACGGGGCCGTATTGACGATCAGATACTGTCCGGTATAGTTGTAGGCGTTATACGCTGTCTTGACGGAGAGGCGCTTGGTGGCATCCATCGCATAGTCGTAGCGCAGTTGCGAAAACAGGTACCCATCCGTGGTTTTGGAGCCTGGCCCCTCAAGGGTGTTAAAGGAGGCCGTGGGGATGTCTTTCAGGCGCGACGACCCCGTCATGCTCAGCGTGAGGTCCTTGTAGCGGAGTTTGGCAAAGCCGAGGGAGGCTTGCTCCTTATCCGCGCCATGGATGGCGGCAAGGCCCGGCGAGGTGACGGCGGCATCGCCGTCCGTCCGATAAAAAAGTCCGGAGGCGATGAGGTCCGCCTGGCCCTGAAACCGGTTCCCGTAGGCCAACACCGTGCGCGCGGCGTTGTGGGCGCCCCCTTCTCCCTTCAGCGCCCCGCCCCCTCGCCCATTCCCCTCGATATCAGCGCCGTCTTTGGTGATGACATTGATGACGGCCAGGAGCGCATTCCCACCGTACAGAACCGACCCCGGACCTCTGACGATTTCGATTTGCTTGACCGCTTCGATGGGGACGGGAAAGGTCTGGTCAATCATGGGTTGATGATACGCGGGATCATTCACGCGGGCGCCGTCAATGAGGAGGAGCACACGGTTGCTGTAATCCCCGGGGATGGCGAACCCGCGCACACCCAGAGTGGTATAGTTGCGGTCATTCGTGATGTAGAACCCGGTGACTGACCGGAGCGCCTCGGCAAGCGTCCGGTAGCCGAATGCGTCAATGTCTCTGGCGGTAATGACCGTCACCGAGGCCGGCGCGTCACCGGATTTCTGCCGATGCCGGGCGGCCGTCACAACGTTCAGATCCATCAGTGCTTCGAGACTCAATTCCGTCAGGTCCGAGAGGACATCCTCGGCCTGTGCACGGACGGACAGGGTCGAGGCCAGGCCCACGGCCAGCGCGATGAGCAGGCAGGACGTTCGGTTCAAAACCGCCATGTCAGCTTGCCGTAGAAGCCGCGTGGCGCTTCTGTGGGCTGGCTCGTGACGAAGCTGGGGGTGAACTCGGGACGGTGTGGATCCAGGAGGTTCTGCCCGACCAGGGACAGGTCCAGGCCCTTGATGGGCTGCCATCCCAGGCGCAGGTCCAGGGTCACGTAGCCCCCCACGTTCAGGGCGCTCAGGCGATCCACCGCGCGGACCCAGGCGTCCAGTTCAACGGTCTTGCTCACGTTCAGGAGAGACCGGAAGGACACCTGATGGGAGGGGCTCTCATCTTCGGCCGAATCGGCGTCGGTATTGCCGGGCAGCCGATTCGGGTACAGTTGCATGTGCAAGTAGGTGTAGGCGAGACGGAGCCGCCATGAGCTGTGGGCCTGCCAATCCGCCGCCACCTCCACGCCCGCAGTCTCGGCCTTCGCGGCATTCGTATTGGTGAGATGCGGGGCGGTTCTGGATTCCGCCACGATGAGCCCACTGTACCGGTTGTAGAACGCGGCGAGGTCGAGGAACAGCCGGTCCGTGGCCTGCAGGCGAGTGCCGAGTTCGTAGGCGAGGACGGTCTCGGAGCGGACGGCGCGGTCGCCGCGCAATTCCACGAAGCCGCCTGCCGTGCCGACGAGGTTGGTCACGGCATCGTGATCGGCGCGCGAGGGAGTCCGCACAGCGCGCGAGACCGCTGTCCAGAATGTCCGTCCGGCGGCGGGCGTCCACCGCAGCCGCCCGCTGGGTTGGACTTCCACGCCGGTCAAGTTATTGTGCAGCACCTTTGTGCCGATGGTCAGGGTGAGGCGCCGCTCGATCAGCGCGATGTCGTCCTGGAGGAATCCACTCAGCAGGCGCAGGGCGCGGCCTTGGGGCGAGAAGCGGGAATTGTGCCCCTCTGGAATGTCGTCGGTGCTCAGGCGGTAGCCGGCCCCCACCAGCAGGGTTTGCCGGGGCAGGGACTGCCGGTGCTGGACATCCAGGTCATAGGTCTGTTGGGTATAGCCGCCCCTCTGAGGAGTCTGTTTTGTCCGGTCGTAATAGAGTTGCAGGGCCAACTCACCCTGCCGGTCAAGTCGGCGCGTCCAGCGCGTCAGCAGATGCCCGCCGGAGAGGCTGATGTCTTGATCGAGCCTGCGGGTAAAGGGCGTAGTCAGAGTGGGGAGGGTGACGCGCTCGCCCGCCTCACCGCCATAGTATTCGCCGGACAGGGTCAGCACGTCCCGATTGTTCCCGTCCCAGTCTGCGCGGAACCCGCCGCGGCCCATGCGCCAGTCGTCATGGGCGCCGTCGGGATGAAACCCGCGGTCTCGATTGAAGTACTTGCCGTAGACCCGGTAATGAACCGCCTGGCCGAGCGTACCCCCATAGCGAAGCGAGCCGAACCCGCGTTCTTCCGTGCCGCCGCCGGCAACGGCCAAGCCGCCTTGGGTGTCCCTGGCCTTCTTGGTGATGATGTTGATGACGCCGTTGACCGCGTTGGCGCCCCAGAGGGTTCCCCCAGGCCCGCGAATGACTTCAATCCGGTCAATGTCCTCGATCACGGTATCCTGCGCGTCCCAGAACACGCCTGAAAACAGCGGCGTATAGACGGTCCGGCCGTCCACGAGCACCAGCAGCTTGGTGGCGAAGCGGCTGTTGAAGCCGCGGGCGCTAATGGCCCATTTGTTCGCGTCCAGCCTGGCGACCTGCACCCCAGGGGCCAGGCGCAACGCCTCGGGAATGGTGGTCGCGCCAGATCGTCGAATGTCCTCCTGGGTAATGACGAAGATCGCGGCGGCCACCTCCGACAGAGGCTGCGCCTGCCGGCCCGCCGTAACCACCTCAAGCTGCATGAGGGCTTCCAGCGGCAGGCTCGTCAAGTCGGTTTGCAGGTCCGTTGCCATAGCCTGATCAGACTGGTCCGGAAGGCCGGCCCAGACCGGACCGACCGTGATCAGGAACAAGGTCAATATTAAGACCGTAATGGTTGGGCTAGACCGCAGCAGCATGGCAAGTATCTTGCTAGGGGGGGGGAATCATGCATGTTTTTACATACCTCATTCACCGTGCACGTATAGGCGCACGGGGCGTTATTCTTTCACGTCCGCCCAGGCCTGCTGGTAATCCTCGAACGTGTCCACTTCCATCCAGCCTTTGTAGATCGTGAGGCAGGCGACGTCGTGCCCGCGCGCGACCAGTTCTTGAAGCATGTCGGTCAAAGATGCTTTCTGCAGAGACGGCGCTTCGTGGAAAAGAGCGGCGGGGCGCGAGGCCCAGTCATGATAGACGGACTTCAACAGCGCGGCCCCCTTCTCAGAGAACATGGCCAGACCGATGAACTCGCCGTGCGCCTGCTTCGAATCCAGGTTCTGGCCGATCTTGACCAGGCGGCTGGGTCCGTCCGGGGGCACGAATCGGTAGCTCGTGGGCGACGGCGCATCCATCACAACGAGGTCCGGCTGGACGTGCGGACGTGGCACCGCGCGCTGGTCCGCCCAGGCTTGATCCACAACGATCGTGATATCGGCGGGGCTTTTCAGCAGCTTGTGCAGGATGCCGGTCTCGAAAATGATATCCGCATAGAGCAGGAGGCAGCGGCCCGTCAGTTCGGGCTCGGCGCAGAAGATGGACGCAAGCTCGCCGGTGTCTTCATACTGGTCGTTATCGTAATAGCGCAGGTTGGGCAGGGTGATCTTGTCTTTTTGATAGCCGCGAATCAGGGCGATCTGCTTGATGTTGACCTCGTTGAGGGTCGCCACCTGACGTTCCAGGATCGTTTTTCCTTTGATGTCCAGCAGGCATTTGGGTTTGTCCTGAATGAGCGGCAGGAGGTGTTTTTCGAATCCTGCGGCCGGGATGATCGCCGTGATCTTTTCGGCGCCGACAGGGAGAAACCGGCGCTCGTCGTCTTCCATCTGGGTCACGCCGACCAGATCGTAGACCTCCTGGAGCGCCACCATCCGATCCCCGACGGCTTCGGCGCGGCCTTCTTTGTGCAGCACGTTCAGGGTGTCGCGCATGGCCTTGATGGCGGTGCGGATGACCTGATTGGCGAAGATGACGATCTTGAAGTTGTGCCGTTCCAGTTCCTCCGCCGTGACGGCGCCGAAGATGGTCGGAACCACGACCAGCGGAACGCGGCCGGACCATTGCTGTGACACGGCGCGCAACTCATCGAAGGTGGGCGATTTGGAATGGATGAGCACGGCGTCGGCGCCGGCGTCGGCATAGGCCTCGGCGCGCGTCAAGGCTTCGTCCCGGCCCCAGCCTGCAATGAGGGCCTCGGTGCGAGCGATCACCACAAAATCCGGGGACGATTGCGCGGACTTGGCTGCGCGGACCTTGCCGGCGTGCTCGTCTGCGGAGATGAGATCGCGTCTGGCCCCGGCGTAAAACGAGCAGCGTTTGGGAAAGACATTGTCTTCGATGCAGATGCCGGCAATGCCGGCCTTTTCGTAGTCCTGGACCATCCGCATCACGTTGAGCGCGTTGCCGAAGCCGGTGTCGCAGTCGGCGATCACGGGGATGTGTGCGGCCTCGACCATGTTGCGGGTCGCGTCCAGTTGTTCGGTCATGGTGAGAAAACTGCCGTCGGGGATGCACTTCAGGGAGGCCGAGATGCCGAACCCGGAGGCCCAGATCGCGTCGAACCCGGCCTGCTCGATCATCTTGGCGCTGAGGGCGTCGTGCGCCCCGACCGTCCGGATGATCCCTGGCCGTGTCATCAATGCACGGAGTTTGGCGGCGTATCGTGTGTAGCTCATAGGCGCGTTATGGTGCCCCATGCGGCCTGGCAAAGTCAACGCACAGCCGCCTTCGCAGCGTTCCTATACGCGGAAGCCGATGCGGCGCGGCTTGGGGTCCGGTGGAGCCATAAGCTCACGGATGGCGTCAAAAACGACCTTGAACTGCCTGTTGTACTTCTTTTCGAGTGCAGCCAGGCGCACGGCTAAGGTTCTGTTGGAGGCGATCAGACCACGCAGTTTGACGAAGGCGCGCATGATCTCGATGTTCACCTGAACGGCACGCGCACTGTTCAGCACACTCGACAACATGGCGACACCTTGTTCGGTAAAGGCATAGGGCATGGCACGACGAAGTCCGCCCCAACTTGAAGTCACAATTTGTGACTTCAAGTTTCTAACTTCTTGTAATGTCAGTTGAAACATGAAGTCTCTCGGAAACCGTTCCCTCTTCCTTTTCACGGCTTGGATCAGGACCTTGGGCGCAACACCGTACAATTCGGCAAGGTCTATACTCAGCATGACCCTTTGACCACGTAGAAGAAAGATCCGCCTCTCGACTTTTTCGCTGATCATGATACTCTTCATTGCCGGTGCTCCTTCGGTTAACGTTGCAATCCACGCGGCCGACTCATGCGTTGGTCGCAAGGCCGTGCCGATTCAGTAGCCCCCTCTTCCTTCTGACACCAGTATCCCTGTCAAGGTGACTTATATGGCGCCGGAAGACGTGCTGGAGCGCGGGATGACACGGACAGCCGCCTCCGTCGCACATTGCCGGAACCTCGTGAGGGGTGGTATAACCTGGCCGTGATGGATGGGAATCCCAAAATTGCGCTTATTACGGGTGGGGCGAAGGGGATCGGACGCGCCATTGCGTTGGACCTGGCTGCCAACGGATGGGACATTGCCCTGTGCTATCGGACCTCCGAGCAAGCGGCTGCCGACACGGCGGCGCGCATCCACAAGCACGGACGGCGCGCGATGGCCGTACAGTGCGACGTGTCGGATCCCGCCGCCGCCGCCGCCTTCGCGGCGACCGTCGAGCGGAAGTTCGGTCCGGTGAAGGCGCTTATCAACGGCGCTGGCCCATACCATCGGGTGAACATTCTGGAGGAAACGCCCGCCGGGTGGAACGAGATGTTCGCCCACAACCTCCATGCGGTTTTTTACATGAGCCAGGCGCTGGCGCCGGCGATGACGGCGAGGCAGTCCGGCCGCATCATCAACTTTGCGATGGCCAATGCCGACCAACTGGTGGCGCAGACGGAGGTGACGGCCCATTACATCGCCAAGGCCGGCATCCTCATTCTCACCCGTACGCTGGCCAAAACACTGGCCCCGCATGGGATCACGGTGAACGCCATTTCGCCGGGCTTCATCAATTCGGGCAGCGCACCGGAGGCGGAACTGGCGGCCATGGCAAAAAAGATTCCAGCCGGCTACATCGGTGAACTCACGGATGCCGTCGCGGCGGCGCGATTCTTATTGTCAGACGAGGCCCGGTACGTCACCGGCACGAATATCCATTTAAGTGGAGGCTGGGGCATCTAAAAAGAGGCCAGTGATTTCCTATGTCTATCCAGTGGTTTCCCGGTCACATGCATGTGGCGCGCCAAGCAGCGGCCAAGACGATGGCGGTGAGCGATGTCATCGTCGAGGTGCTGGATGCGCGTGTGCCGGACGCGAGTTGCAATCCGCTGATTGAGGAGTTGCGGCTGTCCCACCAGCGTCCCTGTGTGAAAATTCTCAACAAGGCCGATCTTGCCGATCCTGCGGTCACCCGTGCCTGGCTCAATTTTTACCGCCGACAGCCTGGCGTCCGCGCCGTGGCGCTATCGTGTCACAAGGCCGGCCATGCCGCCCAGGTGCCCGGTTTCTGTCAGCCGCTCGCTCCGCATCGCAACAGTCCCGCCAAGCCCTTGCGGATGTTGATTATGGGCATTCCCAATGTCGGTAAATCCACGCTGATGAATGCGTTGCTCAAACGCCGCGTCGCACAGGTAGGCGACGAGCCGGCCGTGACACAATCGCAGCAACGGCACGTCCTGAACGACCGGATGACGCTCATTGACTCACCGGGACTCTTGTGGCCGAAAATCGAATCGTCTCTCGTGGGCCTCAGGCTGGCCGCAGTCCACGCGATTGGCCGCAATGCCGTCGTGGACGAAGAGATCGCCGAGTTTCTGGCCACCGTTCTGGTCGCGCGCTATCCCGCCCTACTTACGGCGCGTTACGAGTGCGTGGTGGACGGGTTGGACGGCGCGGGCCTGCTTGACGCCATCGCAAAAAAACGTGGCTGCCTTCGGAAGGGAAGGGGCGGTGAACCGGACCGGGACAAGGCGGCGAGGATTCTGCTGGCGGATTACCGCAACGGCACACTTGGCCGCGCCAGCCTGGAGACCCCGGAGACGTCGTCCCCTGTCGCCTAGGAGCATACAGATGAGGGCACTCAGTTTCCTACGCCGCGAAGCGTTTTCGCCGCCAGAGGATGTAGGCGGTAAAGACTGCGAGTGAAATCAGGAAGATGATGCGGATGCGGTGTGGCCCTGGCAAGACGGCAAAGTTGACGCTCGCATTGATGAGGCCGAAGCCCGCGTAGAGGAGATAGACGAACAGGCCCCACCGTTTGACGAACAGGAATCCTACGCCGATTAGGACGTGCAGAATGGGCCCTTGTGCTTTGGCGAGGACGCCCCAGACACCTGGCAGGGTCGTGCCCATGATCTTCAGGGCATAGTCTGGCCGTGCCTGGATAATGTAGAGGTCGGTGCAAGCAGCCAGCAAAAAGAGCGCACCGATGGCTTGTAGATCACGGTTCCCTGGCGAGGGACGCGGCAACCAGGGACAGCGCAAGCCGGAAACCGCCTTATCCCCCGAGGGTATCGAGGGTCTCCGCGAGAGATTTTTTGATGCAGGTGAAAATCGGCGTGTCGCGCAGGGTGTAGCGACTGCCTTCGGTTTCACGCAGGGCCATCACGAGATCGAGAAAATCCTCTGGCTTGTCACTTTCAAACGCCACCACCCATTCCTGGTCGTCCAGGCCGAACGAGTACGTCGTGTTGAGTTTGACGGACGGGAACTTGTGTCCCACTTCGATATGCTCATCCATCATCCCCTGCCGCGCGGCCTTGGTCAGCAAGAACCACTCACGGGTTTTCAAGAACGGATAGACGAAGATATACTTGCCCCTGCCGGGCACAATCGTCAGGCGCTTACTTTCCTGGCCTTCGTGCGTATGGTTGTCCACGTAGATTGAGCGTTTGGTCATGGAGAGGTAGGAATAGGGCGTCGTCAGATACTGGCCGAGTCCGCTGGCGAGTAACTTGGCGCTCATCTCCTGGAACCATTCCATCTCGTATGAGATGCGCCAGAGCATGAGGTCGCAATCCCCGCGAATGCCGACCGTCGAATAGGGAATGACCATCACCTTGCCGGTGTACTCCTCGACGACCCGGAGAAATTCCTGCTTGCCTTGAGTCCGCTCCGATTCCGGAAGACGACGCCACGCCGGGTCCGCTTTATAAAACATGTAGTTGACGTATTGCCGTTTGGGCGCTTGCGGTTGTGCTTGTGGTTCCAGACCGGCCATGAGCGGTGCCTCCATAATCGGATTGTGGCGGATGGTGTTACCTCGGTCCCGTCTGTCCATAAAAAAGAGTCCACACGGGAACTGTATTTTTAGCATTGGCCACGACCTCTTGTCAATTCAACGAAATGGGCGCGCCGGCCGTATAGTCCAATCCCACAATGAGTCTGAACGACGTGGTATATTTCCGCCTGTCTGCCCGTGCTCCTCTCTCGGTCCGGTTGGAGGAGGCTCCTGCTCGATTTTTTTCTCTGTGCCGCGTATACTGCCTCGCTAATTGTGGAACGCCTTCCTGAGCATAGCGTGGAGATCGCCGGGATACTGGTGGATCGCCGGATCTTCACCACACCCTTTGTCTGCGACGTGGCGTTGCATAACTGCCACTCGGCCTGTTGTCACCGAGGCTGTGTCGTGACGGCGGGCGAGGTCGAGCGTCTGGCGCCTCATGTGAACGGCATCATGCAGTATCTCCCTGAAGCCAAGCGCGAATTTCTTCGCCGTGAGGGCATGCAGTTCATCGGCGACCCGCGCCGTCAAAGCACCGACATGCGTCCACAGGAAACTGTGGCCATGGTCCGGTTCTTCAACTCCCCGGAAGAGATGCGCTGCACATGGGTACTGGACGACGGCTGCGTCTTTCTCTATCCCTCCACCGAGCCGACACAGGGGAACGGCCAGGCTATTCCCGTCCAATACTGTGCGGTCCATTCCTATGCGAGGGAACGAGGCATGGACTGGCAAACGTTCAAGCAAACGGATTGCGTGCAATATCCCCTGTGCATCTATGACCAGGACGGTCGAACCGTGCTGGCCTTGCAGGAAACACCGGGGCGGGCGACCGTGCCCTGCCTCAACAATCCCATCGGGCCGCCCATGTATGTCAGTCTGGCCGGAACGCTCACCTATCTGTTGGGCGAGTCGTTGAGCGCACAGGTCCAGGCCTACGGGCGCGAACACTTTCCAGAACAGGCACCGTCCGTCCGGTGACTGCTGTGTATGCCGAAATCGTCGCGACTGGTTCAGAATTGTTGCTGGGAGGTGTCGCCGACACCAACTCGCTTTGGCTTGCCGATGCACTGCTGAAGATCGGCATCGAAGTCCGCTGGAAAACCGTCGTCGGCGATCATCCCACGGACATGGACGAGGCCCTGCGGCACGCGCTGAGTCGGGCACAGGTCGTGTTGACCACAGGTGGACTGGGGCCCACGGAAGATGATCTCACCAGAAAAGTCGTTGCGCGCGTGACGGGCCGGAGACTGTCGCTCCATGAGGCAACGCTCCATGCCATCACGCAACGAATGGCATCTCGGCAACGTTGCATGACGCCCGAACAGTCTACGCAGGCGTTGATTCCGTCCCACGCAAAAGTCCTTGCCAATTCCGTCGGCACAGCGCCTGGATTGTTCCTTCAGTATACAAACGAAGACTCCAAGGATGTGCGCGCCCTACTGTGTCTTCCTGGCCCTTCGGCAGAGATGCAAGCGATTTTTCAGGACTGTGGGGGCGCACTGCTGGAAACGTTTGTCGGAAAAACAGCGCGAGGGACGCTCGTCCGTCGCCGGCTGCGGACCTGTGGACTGGCCGAGTCGGAGGTGGAGGCGCGTATCAAGGACCTATACCAGGCTGAGCGTCTGGCCATCCTTGGCCTGCAAGCAGGGGCCTATGGCGTGGATATTTCGATCACGGTGCAGGGCCGTCATCCTGAGTCAGCCGAGACCGTCGTGAAGCGGCTGGAACGACTGGTGCGCAATCGAGTCGGAGACGCGCTGTATGCGGCGGGTAGCCAGACGATGGAAGGTGTAGTCGCGTTGAAATTGAAGGCCATGGGCGTGACCGTGGCGGTGGCGGAGTCCTGCACGGGCGGGCTGATCTCGCAACGGCTCACGTCGCTCCCTGGGAGTTCGGCCTATTTCGAGAGGGGACTGGTGACCTACAGCAATCAGGCCAAAATGGACTTGCTGAACATCCCAGCCGCGCTCATTCGACAAAAGGGTGCGGTCAGCGCCGACGTGGCCGAGGCCATGGCGCACGGCGTCCGCGAGCAGAGCGGCGCTGATTGCGGTCTGGTCGTGACCGGCATTGCGGGGCCGTCCGGTGGGACGAAGGAGAAACCGGTGGGGTTGGTCTTTCTCGCGCTCGCCGACCAACAGGGCGCGATCGGGCAGTCGTGCGTACTGAGCGGCGACCGCGACGGCATCCGGCTTCGCGCCTCCCAGGCCGCCCTCGATCTGCTCCGGCGGCGCCTGTCCGGCAAGACCATTGAATAGAGTGAGCGTGGAGGAGGAGAGACCATGATCCGCTTTGACCGGTTGACGATCAAAACGCAGGAAGCCCTGGCGGAGGCGCAGAAGCTGGCCGAGAAGGCCGGGCATCAGCAGATTGAGGTCGAACACCTGGCGTTGGCGTTGGTGCGGCAGCGTGAGGGGCTTACGCCGGGCCTCTTGAAAAAACTGGGGGTGGATCCCGCTGTGCTTGCGCGTGACCTGGAGCGCGAACTCAAGAAAATCCCGCAGGTATCCGGTTCGGGAGTCGGGCAGGTCGGTCTGTCGCAACGAGTGAGCGACGTCTTTACTGTCGCCGAGCAGGAGGCCGAGCGGCTCCAGGACGAATACCTCAGCACTGAGCATCTGTTGCCGGCTATCGCGGAAGCCGGCGGCGAGGGTGCCGCTCTGTTCAAACGCCATGGCGTGACGAAGGAGCGGCTCTATGCTGCGCTCACCGAGATTCGTGGCACGCAGCGTGTGACTGATCAAGCGCCGGAGGACAAGTATCAGGCGCTGGCCCGATACGGACGCGACCTGACCGAGCTGGCCCGCAAAGGCAAATTGGACCCGGTCATCGGGCGTGACGAGGAAATCCGCCGCGTGATGCAGGTCCTGTCGCGCCGCACCAAGAACAACCCCTGTCTCATCGGCGAGCCGGGCGTCGGCAAGACGGCCATCGCCGAAGGGTTGGCCCAGCGCGTGATCGCCGGCGACGTGCCGGAGGGCCTCAAGAATCGTCGCGTCGTGGCGCTGGATATGGGCGCGCTGGTGGCCGGCAGTAAATTTCGAGGCGAGTTCGAGGATCGTCTCAAAGCGGTGTTGCGTGAGGTGGAAGACGCAGTCGGCGCCGTCATTCTCTTTATTGACGAAATCCACACGTTGGTCGGCGCGGGGGCGGCCGAGGGTGCGATGGACGCCTCCAATATGCTCAAGCCGGCGCTCGCGCGCGGCGATCTTCGCTGCGTCGGGGCGACCACGCTGGACGAATATCGTAAGCGCATCGAAAAGGATCCGGCGTTGGAGCGGCGCTTTCAGCCTGTGACGGTGGCCGAGCCGTCGGTCGAGGATACCGTCTCGATCCTGCGCGGGCTGAAGGAGCGGTACGAGGTTCACCATGGGGTGCGGATCAAGGACGCGGCGCTCATTGCTGCCGCCACGCTCTCCAAACGGTACATCAGTGATCGCTTTCTGCCGGACAAGGCAATTGATCTTGTGGACGAATCGGCGTCGCGCCTACGGATGGAGATTGACAGTATGCCCACGCCGTTGGACGAGCGCACACGCCGCATCCGTCAACTCGAGATTGAGCGCGAGGGCATCCGTCGTGACAAGGATGTTCCGGCGCGTGAGCGGCAGGAGAAAGTTGAGCAGGAACTGACGCACCTGCGTGGCGAACTGGACGATCTCACCCAGCAGTGGCAAGCGGAAAAAGCGGCGATTAAGCGCCTCCGCGAGATCAAGGAAAAGTTGGAGGCAGCCAAACAGGAGGCCGAACGGGCCGAGCGAAATGGCGACTTGGGCCGCGCAGCGGAGTTGCGCTACGGGCGGATGATGGAGTTGACCAAGCAGTTGACGGAGGAGAACGCGCGCTTCCAAAGCCTGCCCGGTGAGACGCGGCTCTTGAAGGAAGAAGTAGACGACGAGGATATTGCGAAGATCGTGGCTCAGTGGACTGGTGTGCCGGTGGCCCGCCTCGTGGAAGCTGAGACCAGGAAGCTGATCCACATGGAAGACCGTATCAGTGCTCGCGTGATCGGCCAGGAGGAGGCGATTGCGGTGGTATCCCACGCCGTGCGGCGCTCCAGGGCCGGGATACAGGATCCGAAGCGTCCGACGGGCTCCTTCATCTTTCTGGGGCCGACCGGCGTGGGCAAAACAGAATTGGCGCGGGCGCTGGCGGACTTTCTGTTCGATGACGAGCAGGCGATGGTGCGGCTTGACATGTCGGAGTACATGGAAAAACATGCGGTGGCGAGGCTCATTGGGGCGCCTCCCGGCTATGTGGGTTACGAGGAGGGCGGGCAGTTGACCGAGGCGGTGCGTCGGCGACCCTATGCCGTTGTGCTGTTTGATGAAATCGAAAAGGCGCACCAGGATGTGCTGAATGTCCTGCTGCAACTGCTGGACGACGGACACCTCACCGATGGCAAGGGGCGCAGGGTGGATTTCAAGAACGCCGTCATCATCATGACCTCCAACATTGCCAGCCGGGAAATCCAGGCGGCGGCGGCGGCAGACGATGGCGCGCGTGATGGCGATGACGCCATGATGCGTACTCGTGCGTTAGCCGTGTTGCGCGAGCATTTCCGTCCTGAGTTTCTGAACCGCATTGACGACATCGTGATGTTCCATCCGCTCACGCAGGAGCAACTGGCCGCGATTGTCGAATTGCAGGTGGCGCAGGTGGGCCGGCGACTGGAGGCGCAACAAATTTGTCTCGTCCTGACGGACGCGGCCAAGGCGCATTTGGCGGTGATTGGCTATGATGCTGTCTACGGTGCGCGTCCGCTGAAGCGGATGATCCAGCGTGAGATTCTCAACCCCCTGGCCATCCGGCTTCTCGACGGCACACTCAAGGCTGGGCAGCAGGTGCGGGTAGATGCCGTGGACGGCGGCCTGGTGTTTTCCGCTTCCGTGTAAGGGCGCTTCGCAAACGCCCCGTGCATCTTGACAGGCTCTGGAGGGGCTGCTAAGAGTACCCCTTTGTCCACATCAGCAGGTTTCGGAGTCACGATGCCGTCCCGAAAATCGCTCCATGTTCTTGTGCTGACCGCTGATCCCGATCTGGCCGAGTTGTATCGTCATGAATGCCCGACGAGCGTGGTCACGATTGCAAAAGACGCGGCGACCGCGCTCCGCAAGACCTCGCCCCGTCGGTTTGACGCGGTGATTATCGAGTCCCGTAAGGATTGGATCATCCACGCGCAGGCGATCTGCGACAACAATGGACGGACGCCCCCGGTGGTGCTGATCGGTTCTCCGTCGTTTTTGCGGCGGGCGAGTGGCACCGTCAAGGGGTTTACGAATGGCAAACCCTCGCTGCGTACGCACTCGACGCTGCAGAAGGACCTTGGGTTTGACGACTACATCCATACCAAGCTGCGTGATTTTGTCCGGCGCATGAAGTTGGGGGCGGGATCAGACCTCCATGCGCTCATTGTCGCGGCGGTTGAAAAACCCTTGATTGCTCTGGTGTTGGACGAGACTCATGGCAATCAGAATCAGGCTGCCGCGCTGCTCGGCCTCAACCGCAACACCCTCCGCAAGAAGCTTCGAGAGCACAAAATTCCGCTCACGAAGAAGGGCTGACCCCTCCTTACGAACATCGCGGCGCGATGACCGATGCCGACGCCGGCCAGTCCGGGTGTCTTGTGCAGTCCCAGTTCGGTTCGCTATAATTCATCTCTATGCCGTTTCCAGCAAAAGATTTTGTGGGCCTGCTCCGGGATGCCGGGTGTGATTTTTTCACCGGTGTGCCTGATTCCACGTTGGCCGGGACCTTTGCGGCGCTGATTGCGCAACGGCTGCTCGTGCCGGCGGTGCGGGAAGACGAGGCCGTTGGCCTGGCTGCGGGCGCCTACATGGGCGGCAAGATGCCGGTGGTGTTGATGCAGAACTCTGGCCTGGGGACATCGCTGAACGCGCTGATTTCGCTGCACCTGATTTATCGCCAGCCCTGCCTGTTGGTGATCTCCTGGCGCGGGCATGACGGCAAGGATGCGCCGGAGCATCTCATCATGGGACAGGTGATGAAGTCGCAACTCGAATTGGTCGGCATTCCGCATCGCACAGTCGCCGCCGGGACGGTCCAAGCGGATATTGCCTGGGCCGGCGAGGTCTCCCAGACGCAACGCCTTCCTGTGGCGCTGCTGGTGACCAAGGGGGTCCTGTCATGAAGCCGGAAGCAGGCGTTCTGATGAGCCGGAGCCACGCGATCAGCGTGGTGTTGGACCTGTTGACCGACGAACTGGTGATTGTGTGCAACGGCTTTCCCTCGCGTGAAGCCTATACCCATCGTGACCGGCCGGAGCATTTCTACATGATTGGCTCGATGGGCGCGGCGCCGGCCATTGGACTGGGCGTGGCTGTGGCGCAACCTCGGCGGAAGGTGGTCGTATTCGACGGCGACGGGAACGTGTTGATGAGCATGGGCACATTGGCCACGGTCGGGGCGCTCCAGCCCAAGAATTTTATCCACATCGTGTTTGACAATGAAGTCTACGGCAGCACGGGGAATCAGCCGACGCTGTCGCACACCATTCATCTGGATGCCGTGGCGAGCGCGACCGGCTATCGCCATGTGGCGCGTGTCCGCGAGAAGGATGCGCTTGCGGCGACCGCCAAGGGGATGCTGACGTCCGAGGGGCCGAGTTTTTTGCTTGTGAAGGTCTCTCAAGAAGCCCATGAACCGGCGCGTGTGGAGATTGAACCGTCGGCGATGACCGAGCGCTTTCGGCAGGCGGCGATGGGGAAGCGAGGCGTCGGCTCTGTCGATCCGAGCGCGGGGCGCGGGGGCATCGGAGCCCATTCCGGTGGGCGCACGGGTCCCCGCTGATGATGTAAGCATGATGGTTCTCCTGAACCCCGGCCCTGTGAATGTGTCCGAGCGGGTGCGCCACGCCTTACTGAAACCGGACATCTGCCATCGGGAATCGGAGTGTCGCGAGTTACTCCAAGGGATTCGGGCCAAGCTGCTGCGGGCCTTTGCGCCGAGCCATGAGGAGGAGTATGTGGCGTTGCTGCTGGCAGGGTCTGGGACCGCTGCCGTGGAGGCCATGGTCACGTCGTCCCTCGCGCCAGGGCGCAGCCTGCTGATTGTCAATAACGGTGTCTATGCGCGACGCATGGCGGCGATGGCGGCGGCGGCGAACATGCCAACGATGGATGTGCCAGGCCCGGACAACCAACGGCTTGATCTCACGCCGATAGCCGAGGCCCTCCGCGATCATTCTGCCGTGCAGGCGGTGGCTGTGGCGCATCATGAAACGTCCACCGGCCTGCTGAATCCGATCCGTGAACTGGGGGAGATGGCCGCTGCGACTGGTCGGTTTCTGATGGTGGATGGCGTCAGCAGCCTGGCCGGCGAGACCATTGATCTTCGCGCCTGCCATGTCGGGATGATCGCCGGTTCGTCCGGAAAATGTATCCAGGGGTTTCCCGGTCTTGGATTTGTGCTGGTGCGCCGAGACCTCATGGAGCAGATGGCGGCCTACGAGCCTCGCTCGGTCTATTTCCATTTGCCGACGTATTATCGGGAGCAGGTGTCAGGCTCTGTGCCTTTCACGCCGGCGGTGCAACTGGCCTATGCGTTAGATGAAGCCCTGTCGGAACTGTTGGATGAAGGCGTCGCCAACCGGGTCGCGCGTTATCGCCGGATGGCGCAGATCGTGCGGGACGGCATGAAGGCGCTGGGCGTCTCGTGCTATCTCCGTGAACACCCGTCGCTCATCGGGTCGAATACGCTGACGGCCTTCTTGCTGCCTGATCGTATCCAATACGAGCGGCTGCATGACCTGTTGCGTGAGAGGGGCTACATTATTTATGCGGGACAATCGCGCTTGGCGCAGACCATCTTCCGTATCGCCAATATTGGCGCGTTAACGGAGACCACCATGAAGGACTTTCTGGCAGCCTTTGCGTCGGTGTTGCCGGAGGCGCGCAAGACTGAGGCTCGACACGCATGACAGCCGTCATCCTGGCCGCGGGCATCGGCAAGCGTCTTGGCGTGGTGACGGGCCATCGTCCCAAGTGCCTGAGCGAGATCGGGGGACGGTCCTTGCTGGCGCGGTATCTGGAGTCGCTGCTGGACGTCGGGATCACATCCGTGTGGTTGGTGGTGGGCCACAGGCAGGAGTTGATTCGCGCGGCGGTTGGCGAGTCGTACCGAGGCGTGGCCCTTCGCTATATCGTGAACGATCAGTATCAGCGAGGGAGTCTCTACTCCCTGTGGCTGGCGCGGGCGGTCTTCGATGATGACATGCTGATTATGGATGCGGACGTGCTGTGTCCGGCCTCGTTCGTGACGCGGTTGGTCGCGTCACCCCATCCAAACGCGATTCTGATTGACGAGACGGTGCGGCAGGATTCGGAGGAGCGGATGGCCGTGGTGCGGGATGGACGACTGGTGGCCTTGACGAAAAAACCGGCAGACGGGACGATCCTTGGCGAAGGCGTGGGCTTCCTCAAGGTCACGCGGCGGGACAGTGCGGCCATGCTGGCTGCCATGGAGCCGTTTGTGACGAGGGGGGACCTGGATATGGAATACGAAGACACCTGGGAAGCCTTCTTTCGGGCCGTGCCGGTGGGCTATGAGACCATCGGCGGCCAGCCCTGGATCGAAATTGATTTTCCTGGTGATATAACAAAGGCCGAACAAGCAATCTTACCCCAAATCACCGCACTGGAGACGAGGACACCATGAGCATCAGTCTGGAACAGATTCAGCCGATCATCGACCGTGAGTACGCCTATCTCATGGCGGAGCATTCGCAGTGGAGTTTGACGAAGGGCGATCAGGATTTGGAACTGGTGGCCCATGCGCTCCGTGTGCTGCTCCACATGCCGACGACGTCACAGCACCCTGATGAATATCTGGCGTTGGTGGAGTGCCAACATGCGGACGGCGGGTGGGGCAAGATGTCGTCCGATCAAACAAGCGCCGCCTGGGTGACGGCCTTCTGCGCGCTCATGCTGATTCGCGGCAATCTGGCGTTGAAGCATCCGCGCATCACCGAGTCGGTCAAAAAATGCGTGAGGTATTTCCTGGACACGCAGAAAGAGGATGGCACGTGGTCGGACCCGTCCTGGGCGGACTTGGACGCTGTCAGCCACCCGATCAGCTTTTTTGACGTCGTGATGGCCCTCAGCCCGACTCTGATGGATGCGCCGACGATGACCCAGATAAAGGATTCCTGGCGCAAGGGCATGGCCTTTATGCTGGAACGGCAGGCTGCCGATGGCGGCTGGTACGATCCCGAATTTCATCCTACCGGCGTGGAGATTACTGCGCATCTCATCCAGGATTCCATTGTTGCGGACATGGTCTTGACCGATGAACTGCATGTGCGGAGCTGCTGCCAACGGGGCGTCGAGAAGCTGCTCTCGGTGCAGGCCGCCGACGGCTCCTGGGACGACGAGAACGTGGATCACACGATGGACTGCACCCGCTCCATCATGCTGGTCTGTAGTATTTTGGGGACACGGGCGCAGTGCGATCCGGCGATTCTGCGCGGGCTGGAATGGATTCTCAAACACAAATGCGAGCAGGGCTGGCCGGACTTTCCTGGGATGCGCACGAACCTCGAGCGCACCTGTGACGGCCTGGATACGCTGCTCAAGTACCAGGCGTACAGCCGTCCAGACACATCGGCCATTGTCACACTCTGGGGCTATGCGACGTGACCTTTCTGGCCAAGACGTCCGAAATTCCAGATGGCGCTCGCGCGCTGGTCATGGTCAATGAGGTGCCGGTGGCGGTCTTCCACCAGGACGGTCGGTTTTATGCGCTGCACAATGACTGCCCGCACCGACAGGGGCCGTTAAGCCGAGGCACGGTAGCGGCGGACCCTGAAGGGCACGGCTGCTTTGTGCGGTGTCCCATGCACGGATGGAAATTTCATCTGGACACCGGTGACAGCTACGGACGTCCGGAGAACGCGACCGTCTATGCCGTGACCCAGAAGGATGACAGTCTCTACATCGAGCTATGAAGGTATGAACGCTGCGTCTCAGGCTCCTTGCATTGACGGCGCGCTGATCCTGGCGACAGGCCGGATATTCCATCGGCCAGGAGAACCCTCTCCGTCCAACCCTCTGACGGATGTGGGCGGCCTGTCGTTGTTTCAACGGACGCTGCTGACGCTTCAGAGGGGCGGCATCTCCCGCTTCATTGTGTTGGCAGGCGAGGAGACCGAGGCCTTGAAGCAGCAACTGCATGGCGATGCGCGAGTCACGTCCGTCGTGCGGTGGCTGCCGGTGGCAGAATTTCCTCCCGACGATCTACGGACGTGGGAGGTGCTTGCGGGGATGTTCGGAGGGCCGTATGTGGTGGCCGGCACGGGCGCGGTGTTCCCTGCAAGTCTCGTGGTGCGTCTGCGGGACGAGGGCAGCACAGGCGAGCCGGTGGTCGTGACAAGGGGGGGCGCGCTTCGACAGGCTCAACATGAACGGGTGAGAGAGGGGCACGCAGGTGGCGTCGTCATGATCGAGGAAGCGACTGCGCTGGCGCTCGACGTGGAGCTCGTGGCGATGCCGGCAACCTTCACAGGGCCTGGATGGGCCGATGCGCAGGATGGATCATATCCTGTGCAGGCCGCGCTTGAACGGGGAATCCGTAAGGGACAGGTCCGAACCCTGCCGCTGGGCGGAGACTGGTATCAGGATGTGTGCGTGGAGGGGGCCGCGACGCCGGAGCAGGCAGAATGGACCTTGCTGCGGTCGCTCAAGGGCGGCCTCGAAGGGTTCGTGGATCGGCATTTCAATCGCAAGTGTTCCAAGTGGATCACGTCTGTGCTGTTGCAGACGCCGCTGACGCCTAACGGCGTGACGGTGTTGGCCGCGTCGGTTGGGCTGCTTGCCGGGGTGGTCTTGGCGATGGGCGGGTACGCCGCAGGTGTGGCGGGGGCACTCTTGTTTCAACTCTCGGCCATTCTGGATTGCTGTGACGGGGAAGTGGCCAGGCTGAAGTTTATGGAGTCGCCTTTTGGTGAGCAACTGGATCTGGTCCTCGACAATGTCGTGCATATCGGTCTGTATTCTGGGATGGCCTGGGCGGCCTATCATTCAGCGCTGGCGGGCTGGGACATTGCCGGGCCGGTGCTGGGCTGGCTGGCTATCGCCGGTAATGTGGCGGCGTTTGCCGTCGTGCAGCGTGCGATGACGATAAAGGAGACATTAGCGTCGTCGCGCCGTCTCCATGTGGAGGCGATACTCAATCGTCTGGTCAGCCGTGACTTTTCTGTCATCATCCTGGTGCTGGCGCTCGTTGGGCATGTGGAGTGGTTCCTGGTCATGGCCGCCGTCGGCTCGAACATCTTCTGGCCCATGCTGGCCTGGCAGCTGCGCTCCTCCACGTCTTCTCGTTGACATGACACGGTTGACGCTCGTCCTTCTCCTGCTGGGCGTGGCGGTGCTCTGCGGACTGCTGCTCCACATCGGCCCCTCTGTGCTGGTGGCGGAGATGAGGACGCTGGGTCCGAACTTGCTGTGGGTGCTGCTTCCCTCCGTCGCTGTCTATATGCTGGATGCGCTCGGGTGGCGATATACGCTGGGACGCCATGCGAACACGATCAGCTTTGGCCGGCTGTTCATGACACGCATGGCCGGCGAAGCGGTGAATTTCACGACGCCGGGTCTGTATCTGGGCGGCGAACCGATGAAGGCCTATCTGCTGAGTCGGTATCATGTCCCCCTTGTGGACGGGATGGCGTCGGTGGTTACGGCCAAGACGACGATGACCTTCGCTGAAATCATCTTCATCATGATTGGGGTTGGATTGAGCGCGGTGCTGCTCGGTCATTCGGGCGACCTGTTGATGCCAAGCCTTGTCGGGCTGGGCCTGATGGGGTTCGGCGTTGGCCTGTTCGTTGCGGTCCAGCGGGGTGGGCTGTTCATGGGCCTCCTCCTGGCGCTGGAACGTCTGGGCGTGACGATTGCATGGCTCCAGGCGCGGGCACACAAGCTCCAGGCGCTGGATGAGGCCATCAGCGCGTTTTATCAACAGGACCGGCGCGGATTTGTGTGCTCGTTCCTGGCTTTTTTCGCGGGGTGGATGATGGGTGCCGTGGAGGTCTATCTGATCCTGTATTTTCTGGGCCTGCCGGTGGACTGGCCGACGGCGGTGGCCCTTGAATCGCTGGCCGTGTTTGCCAAGGGCGGCACGGCGTTCATTCCGGGGAGCGTGGGGGGGCAGGAAGCGGGCACCGTCCTGCTATTCGTGGCCTTCGGCTTTGCGGAGGCATCCGGTGTGACGTTTGCGATCGCGCGCCGTCTCCGCGAGATCGTCTGGATCGCGTTCGGCCTCTGGGCGCTGGGGCTGCAAAGCCGGCCCCTCGCTCCGCCCGATCCCTGCGGCCGTCCGCCGGTATGACGAGGTGGTCCTGTATGGGGTGGGTGGTGCTGGCCGTCTTCTGTGCCGTGGCCTTTGGCGTCGTCACGGGGCTGTTCAATGCTGATGAGAAGGTCAACGGGTTGTGGCTGGTCGTGGCCTCGGCCTGCTTCTATGTGCTGGCCTACCGTTTCTATGGACGTTTTCTTGCGCGGCGTGTGCTGGAACTGGATGACCGTCGCCTGACGCCCGCGCACCGTCTCACCGACGGCGCGAATTTCCACCCCACCAATCGCTGGGTCCTCTTTGGCCACCATTTTGCCGCGATTGCGGGGGCCGGTCCCTTGCTCGGCCCGGTGTTGGCCGCGCAGTTTGGATTTCTTCCGGGATTTCTCTGGCTGGTCGTCGGCGCGGTGCTGGCGGGCGCGGTGCAGGACTTTGTGATTCTCGTCGCCTCGATGCGCCGCAATGGCCGGTCGCTGCCGCAGATCGCGCGGGACGAGGTGGGGCCGGTCACGGGCCTGGCGACGGCTGTGGCCGTGCTGTTTATCGTCATCGTCGCGTTGGCCGGGCTAGGTCTCGCCGTCGTCAATGCGCTCTACCATAATCCCTGGGGCGCCTGTACGCTGGCGATGACCGTGCCGATTGCCGTCTTTCTGGGTTTTTATCTCCAGCGCTGGCGGCCTGGACGGGTTGGCGAAATGTCGGCCATCGGGGCGGTGCTGCTCCTGGCGGCCATCATTGCGGGGCGGGCCGTCGCGCAGTCGCCGGCAGCGGCCTGGTTCGATGTGGAGCGCGAGACGTTGGTCTGGCTGCTCATGGGTTACGGTTTGCTCGCGTCCGTCCTGCCGATGTGGATGTTACTGGTGCCAAGGGATTATCTGTCCAGCTTTATGAAGGTCGGCGTGGTCGCGCTCCTGGCCGTCGGCGTGGTCGTGATGGCGCCGACAATGGAAATGCCTCGCGTCACGGGTTTCATCACCGGCGGCGGGCCGATCATTCCAGGGTCGGTCTTCCCCTTTCTTTTTATCACCATCGCCTGTGGCGCGATTTCTGGATTTCACTCGCTGGTGGCCTCCGGCACAACGCCCAAGATGATTGATCGGGAATCGCACGCGGTGGTCGGCTACGGCGCGATGCTGCTGGAGAGTTTTGTGGGCGTGATTGCGCTGATTGCGGCCTGCATTCTTGCGCCCGGCGATTATTTTGCGATCAACACCATGCTCTCGTCAGAGGCGTTGAGCGATCTCGGTTATCCGGTGGCGCAGATTCAGGAGTGGTCCCGTCTCGTTGAACAGGATGTCATGGGTCGGCCCGGTGGCGCGGTGTCGCTGGCGGTCGGGATGGCTTCGATCTTCTCGGCCCTACCAGGCCTATCTGGGCTGATGGCCTATTGGTACCAGTTTGCGCTGCTCTTCGAGGCCCTGTTTATCCTGACGACCATTGATGCCGGCACCCGTGTGGCTCGCTATCTGGTGCAGGAATTGGGCGGCCGGGTCTATGCGCCGCTGCGGCGTATCAATTGGCTGCCGGGCGCTCTCGGCGCGAGCCTACTGGTTGTGGGGGGGTGGGGCTATTTGTTGTCCACTGGCACGGTCGCCACCATCTGGCCGATGTTCGGAGCGGCGAATCAATTACTGGGAATGCTGGCCCTGTGCGTCGGCACGACGGTGCTCATCAAGATGGGCCACGCGCGGTATCTTTGGGTGACGGCCCTGCCGATGGTCTTCGTCGGTGTCATCACGCTGAGCGGCGCCTACGAGTTGCTCGTGCTGTTCGCGGGAAAAGCCGCGTCCGCGACGGGCAATGCGGCGGTCGCGTTTTATCTGGACACGGCGCTGGTCGGCATCGTGGCGGTGCTGGCGGTGGTCATTCTGGTGGATTCGCTGGCGAAGTGGTATGGGTATCTGGTACAGAAGAAACCCTATGCCACAAGCGAAGTGACGGCCAACGAGGAGGGGATCAAGATTCCTGCGGGGCCGTGCTGTTAGAGGAGCAAGAGACAGAAGAGGAGGACGATTATGGCGGATCAGAATTCGTTCGATGTGGTGTCGAAAGTGGAGATGCAGGAGGTCAAGAATGCGGTGGATCAGGCGTTGAAGGAAATCCACCAGCGGTTCGACTTCAAAGGCACGAAGACGGAGTTGACGCTGAAGGAAAAAGAGAACGAGATCGTGATTGTGTCGGACGATGACTACAAGCTCACGAGCGTCGTGGACATCCTGAGGGCCAAGCTCATCAAGCGCAACGTGTCAGTGAAGGCGTTTGAGTTTGGAACCGTGGAGCCTGCGCTTGGGGGGACCGTGCGGCAAACGGCAAAAATTCAGAACGGGCTTTCAACCGAGAAGGCCAAGGAGATCGCCAAAGCGATTAAGGAGGGCAAGTTCAAGGCGCAGGCCCAGATTCAGGGCGATCAATTACGGGTGCAGAGCAAAAGCCGGGACGAGTTGCAAGTGGTCATCACGTTTCTCAAGGGTCAGGACTTCGGCGTGGATTTGCAGTACATCAATTACAGGTAGCCTGCCGGGCTGCGGGTTGCAGTTGCGTGAGAAATACAGTATCCTTGCAACAAGGAAGTACGGAATGCTGGCCAAGAAGACATCGAAGAATCAGATCACGCTGCCCAAGAAGATCGTCACGGCGCTCCCTGAGACCGACTATTTTGACGTGACACTCCGCGAGGGAGCCGTGGTGTTGCGCCCCGTGGCCATTTCCGAACCCGGCACGAAACTAGCGACCGTGCGCCGCAAGATCAAGGACCTGGGGTTGACGCCCAAGGACATCGACGACGCGATCCGTTGGGCCCGCGCCCGCCGCCGCCCATCGTGACCCGCGCGGTCCTGGACACCAACGTCCTGATCTCCGCGCTCCTTTTCGACGGCCTGCCATCCCGGTTGGTGCCGGCGTGGCGGTCAGCGCGCTTCCATCCGGTCCTATCCCCTCCGATCCTTGATGAATACCTGCGGGCCCTGGCGTATCCGAAGTTCCGCCTGACACCGGACGACATCAGAAGTCTGCTGGAGGAAGAGATCCTTCTGTTCTTCGAGACCGTTCAGGTCAAAACCTCGTCCCCCAAGCCGGCGCGTGACCCCGACGACGCGAAGTTTGTCGCCTGCGCTGTGGAGGCTTCCGTGCCGTGGATCGTCAGCGGAGATGCGGACCTCCTCGATCTGGGCCGCGTGGAGTCGGTCCGGATCGTCACCCCTCGGGCGTTTCTCGACCACCTGAAGCAGCCGCGCGCGTAAACCGCTTCCTGTATCTTTTTCGAATCACCTCCCGCCCGCTGAATAAATCTAAGTAACTTTTGCAGTCGAGCCCGTGTCTCACCGGGCATGAACGACCTCATACCCACCGAGCGCATTGAGAAGCGCATTCTTCTTCTGCGTGGCCAGAAAGTGATGCTGAGCACGGACCTTGCCGAGCTTTACGAGGTTGAGCCCAGGATTTTAGTTCAGGCTGTTAAACGAAACAGGGAACGGTTTCCTGAAAATTTTATGTTTCAGCTGAATTTACAAGAAGTTAGAAACTTGAAATCACAATTTGTGATTTCAAGTTGGGGCGGCAAACGCTTCCTTCCTTATGCCTTTACCGAACAGGGCGTCGCCATGCTGTCCAGCGTTTTGAACAGCAAGCGCGCTGTGCAGGTGAACATCGAGATCATGCGGGCGTTTGTGAAACTGCGTGAGCTGTTGGCCTCCCACAAGGATCTCGCACTCAAACTGGCGGAGATGGAGAAGAAGTACGACTCGCAATTCAAAGTGGTCTTCGACGCCATCCGCGAGCTCATGACGCCCATTGAACCCCCACCCAAACCCCGCATCGGCTTCCGCACGCCGTAGGGGCGAGGCGTCGCCTCGCCCGGCATCTTTTTTGATTCGCGCGCCACACGCTGCATTTTTCTCCTGCATGACTTTACGGAGGGGGAGTGGTAGGATTCTGTGATGAATAGTGCAAGAACGGTTCACGACACCTTTTCTCACCATCCAGATTCTAACGTGTAACCTAATGGAATACGGAAGCGAAGAGTGGTGGGAAGAGGTGGAGAGGTTGGAAGAGGAGGCCGGCGGGGCGTTTGCCTGCGCACCACCAATGCGTTCTGCGACATACCGTCTTTAAATGGGGCCACACCTGTTAACTGAATTTCACTTTGACTTGACGGGGAAGATTTTTGGTAGTGCCATGCCATTTGGACTCTATGACCCTGATGGTCAGTTGTTGCCTGCGCTGAAAAGTGTCAATGTTTCCGTGGTCGTATTCCTTGCGGACATAGAAGAATGCAGAGAGAAATCGGGACGAGATTTGGTTTCTCTGTATCAAGAGGAGGGACTGACGGTCTTGCCTTTCCCCATCCCAAACTATGGCATTCCTCATCATGAATCACTTGGTGACACTTTGACGGAAACCATTGCGCGTGCCACGAAAGGCCAGAACATCCTGATCCATTGTTCAGCAGGAATTGGGCGCACTCCTCTCTTTGCGGCTTTACTGGCAAAGAAGGTCCTGGGACTGTCTGGACTCGATGCTATCCGGTGGATATGGCAAAACAAGCCGGATGCTCTGCTGACCCCAGCGCAAATACTCATGATCATGGGAGGGGAGCGTTAGGCTTTCGAGCCAGTGATGAGTCGTGTTACTGATAGCGGTCTTGAACTGGCGGGAGTCTCACGCTGCCCTATCAGCCTCTCCCCATTTCAGCGACATTGACCTCCTGCTCGCAATCCCTGAACATAACGTTGCTCTGCCGGGGGGATCGCGTTCCTCACAGAATGACGTATGGGTTCTTGCTCGGGCGCACGGCAATCTTGTCTCAATCGCTGTTGAGGGCAAAGTCTCTGAGACATTCGGTCCCACGATGCAAGAGTGGCTCGTCGATGCAGCATCAGATAAGGCTAAGCGGCTGGCCTATTTGCGTACTGAGCTTGGGATTGAGGCTGAAGTCCAGTTGCCTGACAGCCTTCGTTACCAGCTACTTCATCGTACTGCATCAGCCATAATCGAGGCCAAGCGTTTCAACGCGACCCATGCAATTATGTTGGTGCATTCATTCAGCCAGTCTTCTCCCCCTGAGTGGTTCCAAGACTATGTCGACTTTGTGAGGCTGTTCGGCGGATCAACGGAGATAGGCAAAGTGGTATCGGTTGGCACCCGCAACGGGGTTTCATTACATTTTGCTTGGGTTTGTGGCGATGCGCGGTATCTTTCCAAGTAGTGGAGACACTTGGAGTGGAAAACGGTGCCAGCCACTTCGTTTGGGGAGGGCGTATCGCGATACGCCCCTACATCGGAATGAAACCCTTCGACAGGCTCAGGGCGAACGGAAAGTGAGATTGCTTCGCTGCGCCCGCAATGACAGGCGTGGTCTGCGCGGAGCCTTTCATCTGTGCGTCGAGGAAATCGTCGCGCTCCAGTTCGCCCCGCAGGCCGTGCAGGCGATGGGCTCGTCGGGAGGGGGAGGGAAGACCTCGTCCAGGGGATCCGCGATATAGGCCAGAACTATGGGGGCAGTGTACAGAACGCGGTGACGTTTTCGCCATTCCTTGTGTTTGATTCTTCCGGGCAATATGTTATCCTGAACTGGTTCCGTTGTCGCAATGCGTGTCTGTATGGGGGGGTGAATGTCGCGGTTACTGTCTGCCTTGCTCCTGGGCGCTATTTTCATCTCGGGGTGTGTCCCCTTGAAAATGCACGGGGCGTTGCATGAAGCGTACGCCAAGCTTGAGGCCGACAATCAGGCCATCAAAAATGAATTGGATTTGGCATTGGCGGCGAGCGCCCGGCTTCAGCGGGAGATGATGTCGCTCAAGGCCGGCAACGAGGCCCTGACCAGGAAATCCCAGGACCTTGAGGCGAAGCTCAGGGAGGTCAGTCGGGAGAGCGCGGTCATGGATACACAGGCCGTGGCGGTACAGCCCGTCGTCCCGGCGCCTGCTCGGGCGCTGGACGTCGTGCTCACGGATGCGGTGCGCGATGGACAGGGCATGATCCGCAAGGGACCTGGGAAGGGGGTCGTCACCGTTGAGTTGTCGGAACGGGTGCTCTATTTCAATTCCGCGTCGGCCACTATCAAGCCCGACGGGTTGGACCTTTTGCGTCGAATTGCCGATGCCCTTGATGACGGGATAGAAAAAGAGATCAGGGTCGAGTCCCATGCCGATGTGCTGATTGAGAGTACCCGATTTCCCTCCACGATGGCCCTCTCGGTCGCGCGGGCCGATGGCGTGCTCCGTTACCTGAAGACCAGGCCTGTGGCCGGCTTGGCGCGGCTCTCCGCCATCGGCTATGTGGATGGCTCGCCGGGCTATCCTAGTAACGGCGCACAGTCTCGGACGCAGCGGGTGGAGATCATCGTCCGTTCCAAATGACGCGCGGGCGGTGCGTGGTATTCGTTCCGCTCATTGCGTTCCTGTGTTCGCTGTCGGTGTCCGTCGCCTGGGCGTCTTGCCAGGTTGAACGGGAGATCGCCGGCGAGCCGGCCCTGTTCGTCCGACACTTGAGCCTGGACTGCTCCCAGGCCGAGCGCGTCGCGCAGGCCGTCACGGCCCAGGAAATTCTACAGGCGTTGAAAGCCGGCCAGGGCCTGTCCATTCGGAATGCTGTTGTCTCCGGCGATCTCCTGCTGACCCAGTTGCCGACGGTGCCCGTCGCGGCCATTGTGCTTCCGCCGTCCCTGTTGGCCGACCTTGCGCAATCCCTCGTCACGGAGGTTCGCGTCATTCGAGGCCCATTCATGATCCGGGATTCGGTGATGGACGGGATCATGGATACCCAATTCAAGCCGGACATGGTCGAGCATCGGCTGTTGGGTGATAGGGTGGTGATCCAGGGGCCGGTGGTGTTCCGAGGCACCACCTTCACCAAGGACGTGGACCTCTCCAAGACGATGTTTCTGGGGCCAGTCGAGAGCGATCAGGCGAGGTTCCTAGGCGACGCGCTCTTTCTCTCCTGCATCTTTGACCAGCCGGCGACGTTCGAGAAAACTGCCTTCGCGGGCAGCGCCCGCTATTACCAGACGGTCTTCCACGAGCCGGTGACATTCCTCCGCGCGGGTTTTAATGGCTTAACAAATTTTCTCTCCGTCACGTTCAAGAAAGAAGCCAGTTTCTCCCGTGCCTATTTTAAGATGGGGGCCGGATTTTCCGGGAGCCGGTTCGAGGGGATCTCCGACTTTTCGGAATCCCTATTCGAGCAGAACGTCTTCTTCTCCCATGCCGTGTTTGGCGCTGACACCTATTTCCAGCGCGCCACCTTTCGCGGAGAGGTCAATTTTTCAGACGCCGTCTTCAAAGCCAAGGATGATTTTGCCAAGGTGTTTTACCAACAGGCGCCGAATTTCACCCGCGCCAAATTCTCCGCCTCCCGTTCGCCCATCGGGTTGGACAATCCAGTCTTTCTTGCCGCCGCTGCCGGAGCGCTGGCCGTCTTTCTCGCTCTCCTGATTGCGATCCTGAAAAAGCAATCAGAGGGAGGACGTGACGCCCCTCCAAACGACGCACGGCAGGAACCACGAAAACAATGACGGGGAGGAGACAAAATGGCGGAGAAATTTGCAGGCGAGAAAGTTTATCAGATAGCACTGTATGCTTGCAAGACCTGCCTCCTGCTATCCACTGGATTGAATGGACAAAAACTATCTGAGGGCGATCCGCAAGCAGTTTTTCCTGTAGATGCAGGAAGGCATGGAAGTTTACGCTCACGAGTGGAAAGAAGTTCTTGCTCAAGTCAGTGACTTCACGGGGGAAGAGTGGCTCTCCCAAAAGATTTCGATCATCCCTTCGTGGGCCAAGACTCCTAACCCTGCGGTCAAGCGGGACGCGCCAAAGGCGGCGCGCCCCTTACCGTGAACGGTAGGCGGCCTGACCGCCGTTCGGTGTGAGGAACTATGACGTACGACCACGGGTGCAAGGCTGGAAATCGCGGAGACGTCTGGAAGCATGCGGTTCTCGTGTCGGTTGCTGATCGGTTTGCCCGTATCGGCCCGAGTCCGTTACGTCGCCTGCCACGCGGGAGCGCCTCTTCACGAACTTGCATGTGGAGGGGAACGGCAATCTGATATCAAGGCCATCATCGCTGCCACCAGACCGCCGCTTCATCCCTACGTCGGATATGCTGCCGCGCATGTGAGTTCGATGCGCTATCCTGCGGGTTGGGCGTTTGCCGCATCGCGCTTTGCCGCGAGATGCGAGCATGTTGACGTGTTTCTTGCAGATCATGCTGATGCTGTCGCTTCGAGATACGCCGGAGCAGCCGAGCTGCAGGTTCCTTCGAATGGCAAAGTTCACTTCGAGCGGACCGATGGCTACGCCTTCGCCCTTCGTCACGCGACGGCGGATATCGTCTTTCTGTATCCGCCCTTCACTCCCAACGCCGATTCCGATTGGAAGGCTCTGGCAGAGGTCTGTGAACAGCTCTCTCGACAAAAGGGCGCTTTTGTCGCTTGGTACCCGATCTACTGGCCACCAAGCCTCAGCAACTTGTCGACGCGACCCGGTGCTTCGCCTGGGAGGCAACATGGGCTCAATGTGGGCCCAAGCCCAGCCGGAACCTCAAAGGCTGCGGTGTACTCGTGTCTCACGGGGTGCTCTCGATCCTCAAGGCCGCCCCCGCATACCCCAAACAAAGTAGCCAGTCCCTGTGCCGCCAGGCGCGGAAGCCGAGGCGCGTTACTTTGAAACCAGGGGAAACTTCTCGGGATGCTTAATGGGCTCGACGGCCAAATCCACGTCAAGATCCGGCCAGTACAAATGATGCGGCTGCGGCCACTCGACATTCAGAACTGCGGCTGCCGGGGCATGCGCGTGGCGCCTATTCTACCTGGCCTTCGTGCGCGTCACCCTTTTCCGGGTCACGCGCCCGCCCTCGTAGACCACCAGCGGAGTATTGGTTTGCTCGGCCACCTTCCGCGCACGCACCCCCGCGCGCTTGAGCGCCGCGTCTGCCTTGCTCAGGTCGGCATCTCGAACACGATGTTTAACTTGCTTCATAGTATTTCTCCCTCGTCCAACAGTACTGGCTTTTCTCCGGCATTGTCATAAAGCGCCCAGGCGTCCACCAACTTCTGATAGATGTTCTCGAAATTGCGCCGCCCGCTGAAGAAGCGGCGGCGAATGACGTCCGTCGGCACGTTGTGCCCATCCTGCGCCACCCGCACCCGCACGCGCTCGATCGCCATCGCGGGCGTCGGCAGACTCAGGAAGATCAATTTAACCTTGTAACCCAAGTCCCGCCACTGCGGAATCAGTTGCGCATAGTGCCGGCCGCTCAGCGTGGTCTCGAAGGCAAAGCTCTCGCCTTTGCGGACATGGGCATGAATCTCCTCCAGCATGAGCCGGCCCGCCCGCAGAGCCACGCGCGCGGGGTCAAACGGCGCCAGCCCGGCGGCGATCAGATCGGCATTCACGAACACGGGGCAGCCCGCCTCGTTCGGCAGGAACTCGCGCGCAAAGGTCGTCTTACCCGCGCCATTCGGCCCGGCAATGATCACGATTTTCCTGCCGGTTTTACGCGCCATGGGTTTCCGCCTTGCGTTCTGTTGCTGATGAACTTACGGCCTTGTAGTCCCGGCGCAGTGTCCAGCCTGTCTTGTTGGAGAAGGGAGCCGTGCTCGTCTCCAGACCCTTGACGAGCTTGGCCAGCACCTCGGCCGACTTCCATATCTCGTCGGTGAGGTTGTCGAGCTTCGGCTTGTTCAGGGCGAGGGACATCGAGTTGTGACTCCTACTTGGCCATAACTGCGGCACTGGGTGTCACAGGCGGCTAACTATTAAGTGAGCTGCGGGGCCATGTCGTTCAGTGGCGGCCTATCCCAACAGCCTGCGTATTTCTTCCTGCCGGATGTTCGAGGATTGTCCTCCCCCTTCTGCACACGTGTCAAGGAGGCTTCGCAGGAGGAGACCGCCGGCCTGGCAGCCGATCTCCCTATTGGACTGCGGCCTATTTCTTGGCCCACAGAGGCGCCCCTTCATCAAATCCAGGCGATCAGCAGGGCTGCGGCACAAGAAGGGGAACAGTCCCCGTGCCGCCAGGCGCGGAAGCCGAGGCGCGTTACTTTGAAACCAGGGGGAACTTCTCGGGATGCTTGATGGACGCGACGGCCAAATCCACGTCAAGATCCGGCCAGTACAAATGATGCGGCTGCGGCCACTCGACATTCAGAACTGCGGCTGCCGGGGCATGCGTGAACCACGGGAACTTGTCGAAAGGAAGGAATCATGGTGGCTCCTCCCTGGATGCCCATAGATATTGAGGGGGTACTTGCCTTCACCGCTAAATCTGGTATAGTAAGGGCCGATGGTCGAATCTCTTGACACAGGAAGGGATACCCTCGACGCGGCCTATTGCGTTCGCCTGGATGAATTCGAGGGTCCCCTTGATCTGCTCCTTCATCTAATCAAAAAGCACGAGATCAACATTTACGATATCCCGATCGCTGTCATTACGAAACAGTACCTCGACTATATCAGTCTGTTAAAGACGCTCAACCTGGATGTGGCCGGGGAGTTTTTGGTGATGGCGGCCACGCTGATCCAGATCAAGTCGCGGATGTTGTTGCCGGTGGCGACCGATCTGGACGAGGATGAGGACGGCGAGGACCCACGCGCAGAGTTGGTCCGCCGGCTGTTGGAGTACAAGCAATTCAAGGATGCCGCCGCCGGCTTGGTCGAGCGTGGGCAGCAGTGGCGGGATGTCTTTAGCCGCCCCGTGTTGTGCGAGGCGGTGCCTCCAAGCCTCCCTGACGAGCCTGAGGAGCAGCCCATGGAGCTGACCCTGTTCGATCTCGTGGACGCTTTTCAGGACATCGTTCAGCGGACGCCGATGAAGGCCTTCGTTGAGGTAACAGCCGATCATCTGACGGTTAAGGAACGGATGAATTATATTCTAGAGCGGTTGGAATATGAGGCCGCGATTCCGTTCGAGTCTCTGTTTGTGCCGGAAGAAGGGCGACTGGTTCTGATCGTGACGTTTCTGGGGTTGTTGGAATTGGTCCGGCTTACATTGGTCCGGGCGTATCAGGCCGAGACATTCGGGGCGATCCTCCTGTCGCGGGCGTTCCTGCCGGTCACAGACGAGGATGCCAAAGCAGAGGAGATGCCATCATGATCACAGCGAAAATGGAAGAAGCGGGTCTGAAAGGTCATGTGGACGGTGGCCACCCTGAACCGAGTGACGGCTCTCATTCCACCGACAGCCCGCTGGCAGGGTTGAAAGGTATTGTGGAGGCGATTCTGTTCGTCTCCGGCGAGCCGATTTCGGTGGAGCGCTTGCAGGGCGTGGTGGACGGTGTCTCGCGGCCCGAACTGTTGAGCGCGTTGCGGGCGCTCCAGGCGGACTATGCGGCGGAGGGGCGCGGGTTGCAGGTCGTCGCCATTGCCGGCGGGTTTCAGATGGCGACCCGCTCGGACTGTGCGCCCTGGATTAAACGGCTGGAGAAAGCCAAGGCGGGCGCCAAGCTGTCGCGCTCGGCGATGGAAACGTTGGCGATCATCGCCTATAAACAGCCTCTGGTGCGCGCTGACGTCGAACAGATCCGTGGGGTGGATACCGCCGGCGTGCTGAAGACGCTCCTGGATCGGCGGCTGGTCCGCATTGTCGGACGGAAAGACATCCCCGGCCGTCCCATCATGTATGGCACGACGAAGCAATTTCTTCAAGCATTCGGCCTCAACGATTTGGCCGGCCTCCCGGCCCTTCGTGACATCAAGGACCTCAAGGAAGCCGAGCCGTTGTTGCTTCCGAACGTGGATGTTGATGCGAGTGCTGAATCTTCCGGTGAGGCACACCACGAGGCCCCGGCCATGGCCGACGCGGCGCCGGCTGAAGCCTGAGTCGGGACAGGGAACCCTCCACATACCGTTTTTCTGTGGCCGCAATTTTCATCGTCGCGCTCGACAGTGTTCGCACACCGTGGCCCCAGGATCAACGATCCGGTGGTCGTTCGAAGGGGACGGTCCCCCTTCTTGTGCCCCCTAAGGGAAGCAATGTAGGACTACAAGACCTGACCCTCAAACGCTCTTTTACGCCGCCGCACCTGCCGCCCATCACGGCGTTCAAGCGGGCCCTGCCAAAAAGCGACGCACCCCTTAACTTTGCGTTAGGCATTTGGGTGGACAAGGTGATGCTTTTCGCACATGAAAGTAAAAGAACCGATCGCGTTGATTGAGGCCAGTGGTTGGGCGCAAGTGCGGCAGAAAGGCAGTCACCGTCAGTTTCATCATTCATCCAATCTGGGACAGTGACGGTTTCAGGAAAGCCCAGTATTGATGTTCCGCCCGGAACACTCAACAGTGTTCTGAAGCAAGCGGGTTTGAAATAGGAGGTGTCGTTATGCGTTATATGGTAGTTGTCGAGCAAGGACCAAGTAGCTTTGGAGCATATGTCCCTGACCTCCCTGGCTGCATTGTTGCGGGAAGCTCAAAGGAGGAGGTGTTGCAGCTTATCCAAGAAGCCGTCGAGTTCCATCTTGAGGGTATCAAAGATCAAGGTGCTGATGTGCCTCAACCACATTCATACAGCGAATTAGTTGAGATTCATGCCTAACCCATCATTCCACCTGACCGCGCAAAAGCCGCGCGGCAAGTGAATTCAGACGTTAGAACGGACACCGCTCGCTACGCTCGCGGCTCTCGCCCCTACGGGGTGTCCCTCAACTCGAAAACGTTAGAGGTAACCTCCGACACTTGCGTTCACGCCAATAATGGTATACTTTCTATACCGTGATTACTTTTGAATTTAATGAGCAGAAAAGCCAATCCAATCTTCTAAAGCACGGCATCAATTTTATTGATGCGCAAGCTTTATGGAATGACCCAAGATTATTGGGAATCCCTGTAAAAACAGAGGATGAACTCCGGTACTTGCTGATAGGATTGATTGGCGGAAAACACTGGTCAGCCGTGATCACTTATAGAAACGCAAGTGTCCGACTAATTTCTGTTCGTCGTTCACGACATGAGGAGATTGCCTTATATGAAAGCTAAAATTTTTGACCAACAATTCGACAAGGGTGTTGACATCACCAGTTCCCTAGATTTATCCAAATCGAAGCGCGTGTTGCAAGAGCAAAAGCGCGTTAATGTTGATTTTCCTACATGGATGATCGAATCGTTGGATCGAGAAGCGGGAAAGCTTGGCGTAACTCGGCAATCCATTATTAAGGTATGGCTTGCTGAACGTCTCGAAGCGTTACCTCTAACCCTGCGTTCAAGAGGGACGCCGCAAAAGCGCGGCGCCCCTTAACTCCGACTCGTTGGGCATTTTCTGGGTCGGATACAAGGGGTCAGGTCTTGCAATCATACAGTGCTATCTTACGACGTGAAGGAACGCCGATCCGTTCTGATGCCCCCCTCACCCTCGCCCTCTCCCACGCGCCGCTCAAGACCCAGGTCCTGAAGCTGTACGAGACCCGGTATGGGGACTTCGGACCGAGGATTCTATCAGATATTCCGATGGTGGGGTATCGGAACACACCTCAGCCAGCCGCGCCTCAAGCCGCGTCCCATCATGTATGGCACGACGAAGCAATGTCTTCAAGCATTCGGCCTCAACGATTTGGCCGGCCTCCCGGCCCTTCGTAATATCAAGGACCTGGCAGAGGCCGAGCCGTTGTTGCTTCCGAACGTGGATGTTGAGGCGAGTGCTGAATCTTCCGGTGAGGCACACCACGAGGCCCCGGCCATGACGGACGCAGTGATGGCTGACGTCTCACGGCACACTTCCTTAGAAATTGATTTGGGTGCGTAGCAGCGTGGCACGCTCGTTCGATGCGCGAGTCGTGCCGACTGTCACCGGCGTCTCAAAGTCTGTGAACACCAGATTAAACAGGACGCGCATGTTTGCATTCAGGAGCCACTTGGCGCCGACGGTCCAGGCGTTGGCGCGGGTGATGAATCCGGACGCCAGGGCACCTGTGCCGGCCACCGCGTTGAGCGGAAAATCCTGTCCATCCAGTTGGCTGTACCGCACAGCCAGTTCCAGTCCGCCCCATCCCCCGCCTTCCGGCACAAAATTCGACGTTGGGCGGATGCGCCCGAACGCGCCCTTGCTGTAGGCATCCGCGTACGGTTCGCCGGTTACGAGCCAACTCAGGCTCGCATAGTACGTTTCCATGCTGCGGTTGTAGGGCACACCGGCCCCGCTTGTGCCGCTGAACGTCGCTGAGACCGATTCGCCTTGGAGCTTCACGGGCCCCCAAGCCAACGCGGCTTCGAGGCCCGTGCGCTCAAGATGGACTCTGGATCCGGTGAGTGCGGCGGTATCGAAGAAGGTGACTCCGCGCCCTTCAGTACGGACTGCGGGGATGATATCGCCCGCCGGTCGCGAGCCGCTGGATCCCGCCGCGCCCAGGTGGAGTACCATGGCGTGGTGGTCCAGCGTCTCGGCCAGGTTGACGGCGACGCGCCCGATGGCGTCCTTGCTGTCGTTGTCATCGCGGTCTACGCCGCCGTTGCCGTTGGAGAGCGCCAGTCCGTACCAGGCCCATTTCCATGGCGAGCCATGGAGCATCGCGCCGCGTTCCTTGGCCGGAACCAACGCGTTGGCAAACGAGCGCTCCTGGAAATCAGTGTAGTTATCGCTGGTCACTTCCTCAAGGCTAAAGGGCATCTTGAACAGGCCGACACGCAACTGTGCCGGTTGCCACCACCCCAGGTTGATGTACGCAATGTCGAGCCTCGTGGCTGCCGCGAAGTCCCCCGTCATGGCCACATCGTAATACTTCAAGAAGGTGCCCTCGACCCCGAAGCGCGCCCGCCGTATTTCGAACGTATTGACGCTCTGGGCGCTCGTGATGGTCGAGTGGTACGCGCGAAAATCGGCCTGTGCCTGGGCGGTGAGAGCCAGCCTGTTTCCGTTCGCCGCGTCCTTGAAGATCACGCCGTCCTCTCTCGCCGGCGCATGCCCTGCTGCGGCGTTGGTTTCGGCCTCGGCCCGTGCCGGGCGTGCCTGTGCCGCCGGCGTCTGTGAGTGCGATGGCGACGGGTTGTGCGCGAGCCGTCTGTATTCTGTGTCGGTGAGGATGCCCTTGTCGCGCAGCACCTCGATCAACCGCTCGTCTATCGTGCTACTGCGGCCCTGTACGCGCTCGAACTCTTCGGACGTGAGCACACCCTTGTCGCGCAGTAGCTCGATCAACGGATCGTGCGCCTGTACTGACAGGGGCCAGGCCAGTACGATGGACGCCACCATTGCGAGCACCAGGAGGATGAGGTTGTGTTCACCCACTAGGACCTGCAGCAGTCTTTGTCGCAGTCCCTGTGCACGGGTTCTGGGCATGGCCACGATCCTTTCGCTAGGGAGCACCGTGTCGTCCAGAAACTGGGCATCCCGGACAGACCGAATTTTTGTCAACATAGCATGGTGCAGGCACCCATTGCAATGACGATTTCCTTCTCTGAGCTGAGGAAGAGATGACTTGAGGACGGCGGGCGAAGGGGCTACAATTGGCTGTCCGTTGCCCCCTGGAGAGCCTTGTATGAACCTCAAAGAGCCACTTGACCAACTGGCCATTCCGCCGACACGCTTTACCGCGCAGGTGAAATTTCCCGATCCGGCGACGATTCGCATCTATGACGATACGCTACGGGACGGGGAGCAGATGCCCGGCGTCGCGTTTTCGCCGGAACAGAAACTGGCACTGGCCAAGCTGCTGTCCGAGATCGGCGTTCACGTCATTGACCCGGCCTTTCCGGCGGTTTCGGAATCGGACCGAAAGGCGTTGCAACTGATCGTCCAGGCCCAGCAACGGGGCGAGATCCGGCGCGAGATCGAAGTCCTGGCGATGTGCCGGAGCCTCACGGAAGACATTGACGCAGTCGCGGACACCGTCCAAGCCGTCGGGGCCAAGCCGGACGACGTCAGTGTGCTGGTGCTGTCCACCCTGTCCGATCTCCATCTCAAGTACAAACTCGGCAAGACGCTGCTGCGTCGCGCGGGGCAGTCGGAAGACCAGTGGCTGGATCGGCCGTTGGACTATTACCGCGAGCAGAATCTGGACCTCATCACCGGCGCGATCCGCTACGCCCGCGAGCGTGGGTTTTCGCGCGTGGAGTTTGCGGCGGAGGACGCCTCGCGGTCGGACGTGACCTACGGAGAAGTGTGGGCGAGGGCCTGTGTCAAGGCCGGCGGCACCCGCATGTGCTTTTCGGACACCTGCGGGGTCTTCACGCCCGAGGCCGTAGACCACTACATTCCCCGGCTGGTGAAGGTCTTGGGCGACGTGCCCATGACGGCGCATTTTCACAACGATTTTGGTCTCGGCGCGATCAACACGGTGCGGGCCCTCAGCCACGGGGCCTTGTATGCGGGCGTGACGGTGAACGGCATCGGCGAGCGGGCGGGCAATACGCCGCTGCACGAGTTTGTCATGGCGCTCAAAATGCTCTACGGCGTGACGATCCCAGATTTCCGGTACGACTTGCTGACCGAGCTGCGTCGGAAGGTCGAGCGGTACTCCGGCATCCCGATGCAGCCTCATGAGCCGATTGTGGGGGAGGGCATCTTCAAGCACGAATCCGGTATCCACACAGCGGCCATTGCGATTCACCCCGCCATCTACCAGTTCATCCCGGAGGAATCCGTAGGCGGCGAGCATCGGTTTGTGTTCGGCAAGCACAGCGGCGGCGCCGCTGTTGAGACTGTGTTGGCGAAGCACACCAAGACTCTGCGCGAGCAGGGAATAGCCATCAGCCCTGATCTGGTGAAGCGGGTGCTTGATCGGGTCAAGACGATACGCGAGGACCTGCTGCCTGACCAGGGCTACCCCGAGGCCATAGAGGGGCATTACCGGCATTACTACTCCCTGGGGCTTTCCGAAGAACGGATCGTCGCCTTGGCCATTGAAGTGCATTCCAAGCGCTGACGAAGTGCCTTGTCTCCGTTTCTCCCCTCCCGTACAATTCACGTATGACCAACGCAGCGCCGACCCTGATCCTTCCAGAAAAGTCCCGCGCCATCGGTAACGATCTCCGGCGCACGCTCGGCGCCGACAAGGTGAAGGACGACTTTCCCACACTGACGGCCTATTCGGTGGACGCCAGCATTTACAAGTTGGTGCCGAAGGCGGTCGTCCAGGCCGAGACCGAGGACGACATTGCCGCCACGGTGGCCTATGCGGTGGCCCATGGCGTTCCGATCACCCCGCGGGCCGCCGGCACCAACCTGACCGGCTCGGCCGTCGGCGACGGGATCATCCTCGAGTGTGGCCGGATGAACCGGATGCTCGAATTGAACGTCGAGGAAAAATGGGCGCGGGTCCAACCGGGGCTGAACCTCACCGAGTTCAACAAGCAGCTCGAACCCCATGGCCTGATGTTCGGGCCTGATCCCTCCAGCCGGGACATGTGCAAGCTCGGCGGGATGCTCTCGAATAATTCGGCCGGGCCGCACACGCTCCGTTACGGTTCCGTGAAGGACAACGTGCAGGCGATCCGGATGCACTTCAGCACTGGCGCGTGGCTGACGCGCCGAAGCGTTGCCTCTAACCCTGCGCTCAAGCGGGACGCCGCAAAAGCGCGGCGCCCCTTAACTCCGACCCGTTAGCACTACAAGATGGCAGCAACCTGTTCGGCAATTGCCCTACCGAGCAAAGGTGGAACAGCATTTCCAATTTGTTTAACAATTTGAGTTCTATTGCCAAAAAACTCGAAACCATCATCAAAAGACTGAAGTCGTGCGCCTTCTCTAGGTGTTAATGCTCTATCCTGATTAGGATGTATGCACCGATTAGAAGCAGGATGAACAAAGTTGACCGTAATGGTAACAGCGGGCTCGTCAGCATCTAACCGTGAATAACAGGAACTAAATCCACTGCTGATTAAATGTTTTGGAATGCAGTCAATGTTTTTTCCTGCATGTTTAATAATTTGCAACATTTTATCACTGTGCGTAGTAGATGAATGTAACTTTAATTTTTCAATGCCGCTTCTACGCTCAAACTGATAGCTATTTTTCGGCGCGTTAGTATATTTTTCAACCGATTCACCTGATCCTATTGTAGGCAAATCACTAATTGCGTTCATTACGGATACGGCAGGCATTAGAAATTTTTCCTTAAAAAGGTCTTCGCTAGTTGCAGAAATCACTTTTTTACGATCCCTAAATCCAACTGTAGTGCCTTCAAAAAAATGAGTCGGCTCTGGGAAAACAATTCTCCCACCTTTTTCAGCCCCAATCATTATGAGACGCTCACGCTTTTGTGGTACACCGTAATGAGCGGCATTTAACAGCCGCCAGTCACAATCGTAACCCAGAGACTTAAAACATTCTTGCATTAGTGTTATGGTGTCCCGATTTTTATGAGTAGCCAAGCCAGTGACGTTTTCCAAAACAAACATATTGGGTCTAAAAAAATTGACATACGAAGCAAATTCTTCAAATAGGTCATTACGCGGATCATCGTCATTTATAGATCTAAACGGTCTAATTGATGAAAACCCTTGACAGGGAGGCCCACCTAAAATAACAGATATATCACCACGGCCTGCTCGTATTTTCTCTGCCACTTCACTTTTTTTATATTTTCGTATGTCCCCCGCTACGCCAAACGCACGCTGATGATTCAGCTTGAATGTTCCAATGGATGTTGGCAACAAATCAATCCCAAAAGCAACTTCAAAATTGCCACCTTTGGCATCTTCAAACCCTTTTGAGAACCCACCCGTTCCGCAAAAAAGATCAATTATTTTGTTCATGGCCAACCCCTCTCTCTTGTTTCTACGGTGGAGACTATAGTCTCGTATCTTGTTTATGTCAACCCCTATAAAATCAACTCTCTAAACAATCGGCAGAGCATGTGGTATGAGCAAAGATCAAGGGTTTCTTTTTGGATTCATGGACTTAGTCAAAGCCTTAAGAATTAAGGCTGGCCTTACAATTGAGCAGCTTGCCGACTTAGCGGGAGTGCACAGAACGACTATTGGACTATTAGAGCGATATGAACGCACCCCAACACTGGCTGTCGCACATCAAATTGCAACAGCATTAGGGCATCCGCTGTGTGAATTAATCCAAGAAGCAGAAATTGTTTCTACTGGGAGAGCAGGCATAGATGACTTAGTAGCTATCCACGATGCACGAACTCCAAAAATATCTAATTTACGTAATTTGGATGCCTTTAGGTCAATAACTGGTATGGATGGAAAAAACCTGCTTGGGGCAATAAATAGCTGCTACCAAACGCTTGACCTAATTGACGAGCAACTAATTCAAAAAGAATCACCGACAATTGCACAGCTTGTTGAGCTTGCGAACTTATCTTCTATAGTTGGAAATATGTTGGGTGGTGGCTTGGCAGACCATTCAGATGGGATGTACATACGAAATAAATCACACACATATCCTGACCTTTTACCCATTAAAAATTATGCCGTTGATTTAGAACTTAAAGTAGCACTAGAGACAAATAAGCCAAAAGGACATTTGCCTAAGGCTGGAACATACATTACATTTCGCTATGTTTTAGGAAATAAACAGGGTGGATATATCAAGGGCAAGGATCAACGAGGCGACACTGTTTGGATTTGGGAGGTTAAAGTTGGAAAATTGGATGAATCTGATTTTTCTTGCAGCAACACAGAAGGGGATTCTGGAAAAACCGCCGTTATAAAAACCGAAGTTCATAACAAAATGAGTTTAGTGTATTACGCGCCATCACTACTTCCATATAAGCGTGGTGACAATGACGATTATCCAGGATTCAATTAAAAAATGTGCTAACAAGGCGTTGCACCTGAAAAATTTGCCTACGCTTCGCTACGGCAATTTTTCCGGTGAACTTGAGCGATGAGCGGGCAAGTGCGGCTCGCGCCGCGTTCCTTGGCCGGAACCAACGCGTTGGCAAACGAGTGCTCCTGGAAGTCAGTGTAGTTATCGCTGGTCACTTCCTCAAGGCTAAAGGGCATCTTGAACAGGCCGACACGCAACTGTTCCGGCTGCCACCACCCCAGGTTGATGTACGCAATGTCGAGCTTCGTGGATGCCTCGAAGTCCCCCGTCATGGCCACGATCCTTTCGCTAGGGAGCACCGTGTCGTCCAGAAACTGGGCATCCCGGACAGACCGAATTTTTGTCAACATAGCATGGTGCAGGCACCCATTGCAATGACGATTTCCTTCTCTGAGCTGAGGAAGAGATGACTTGAGGACGGCGGGCGAAGGGGCTACAATTGGCTGTCCGTTGCCCCCTGGAGAGCCTTGTATGAACCTCAAAGAGCCACTTGACCAACTGGCCATTCCGCCGACACGCTTTACCGCGCAGGTGAAATTTCCCGATCCGGCGACGATTCGCATCTATGACGATACGCTACGGGACGGGGAGCAGATGCCCGGCGTCGCGTTTTCGCCGGAACAGAAACTGGCACTGGCCAAGCTGCTGTCCGAGATCGGCGTTCACGTCATTGACCCGGCCTTTCCGGCGGTTTCGGAATCGGACCGAAAGGCGTTGCAACTGATCGTCCAGGCCCAGCAACGGGGCGAGATCCGGCGCGAGATCGAAGTCCTGGCGATGTGCCGGAGCCTCACGGAAGACATTGACGCAGTCGCGGACACCGTCCAAGCCGTCGGGGCCAAGCCGGACGACGTCAGTGTGCTGGTGCTGTCCACCCTGTCCGATCTCCATCTCAAGTACAAACTCGGCAAGACGCTGCTGCGTCGCGCGGGGCAGTCGGAAGACCAGTGGCTGGATCGGCCGTTGGACTATTACCGCGAGCAGAATCTGGACCTCATCACCGGCGCGATCCGCTACGCCCGCGAGCGTGGGTTTTCGCGCGTGGAGTTTGCGGCGGAGGACGCCTCGCGGTCGGACGTGACCTACGGAGAAGTGTGGGCGAGGGCCTGTGTCAAGGCCGGCGGCACCCGCATGTGCTTTTCGGACACCTGCGGGGTCTTCACGCCCGAGGCCGTAGACCACTACATTCCCCGGCTGGTGAAGGTCTTGGGCGACGTGCCCATGACGGCGCATTTTCACAACGATTTTGGTCTCGGCGCGATCAACACGGTGCGGGCCCTCAGCCACGGGGCCTTGTATGCGGGCGTGACGGTGAACGGCATCGGCGAGCGGGCGGGCAATACGCCGCTGCACGAGTTTGTCATGGCGCTCAAAATGCTCTACGGCGTGACGATCCCAGATTTCCGGTACGACTTGCTGACCGAGCTGCGTCGGAAGGTCGAGCGGTACTCCGGCATCCCGATGCAGCCTCATGAGCCGATTGTGGGGGAGGGCATCTTCAAGCACGAATCCGGTATCCACACAGCGGCCATTGCGATTCACCCCGCCATCTACCAGTTCATCCCGGAGGAATCCGTAGGCGGCGAGCATCGGTTTGTGTTCGGCAAGCACAGCGGCGGCGCCGCTGTTGAGACTGTGTTGGCGAAGCACACCAAGACTCTGCGCGAGCAGGGAATAGCCATCAGCCCTGATCTGGTGAAGCGGGTGCTTGATCGGGTCAAGACGATACGCGAGGACCTGCTGCCTGACCAGGGCTACCCCGAGGCCATAGAGGGGCATTACCGGCATTACTACTCCCTGGGGCTTTCCGAAGAACGGATCGTCGCCTTGGCCATTGAAGTGCATTCCAAGCGCTGACGAAGTGCCTTGTCTCCGTTTCTCCCCTCCCGTACAATTCACGTATGACCAACGCAGCGCCGACCCTGATCCTTCCAGAAAAGTCCCGCGCCATCGGTAACGATCTCCGGCGCACGCTCGGCGCCGACAAGGTGAAGGACGACTTTCCCACACTGACGGCCTATTCGGTGGACGCCAGCATTTACAAGTTGGTGCCGAAGGCGGTCGTCCAGGCCGAGACCGAGGACGACATTGCCGCCACGGTGGCCTATGCGGTGGCCCATGGCGTTCCGATCACCCCGCGGGCCGCCGGCACCAACCTGACCGGCTCGGCCGTCGGCGACGGGATCATCCTCGAGTGTGGCCGGATGAACCGGATGCTCGAATTGAACGTCGAGGAAAAATGGGCGCGGGTCCAACCGGGGCTGAACCTCACCGAGTTCAACAAGCAGCTCGAACCCCATGGCCTGATGTTCGGGCCTGATCCCTCCAGCCGGGACATGTGCAAGCTCGGCGGGATGCTCTCGAATAATTCGGCCGGGCCGCACACGCTCCGTTACGGTTCCGTGAAGGACAACGTGCAGGCGATCAAAATGCACCTCAGCACTGGCGCGTGGCTGACGGCCGAAGCGTTGCCGGACAGCGATCCTGCGACCGAGGCGCTGCTCAACAGCCATCCAGCGCTGGCTGACACGATTGCCCTTGCCAGACGCCACGCGGATCTCATTCGCAGTAAAAAGCCTAGGGTCAGCAAGAACAGCACCGGCTATAACCTGTTTGGCCTTGTGGACGGGCTTGATCGTGGGATCGTGGACCTGCCTAAGTTGTTCGTGGGGAGTGAAGGCACGTTGGGCATTATCAGTGAAGCGACGCTCAGCCTCGTGGCCAAGCCGACGACGACGGCAACCGCGCTCATTCATTTTCGCTATCTGGAGGACGTGGGACAGGCGGTCTTCGATTTGCTGACGCTCACGCCCATGGCGCTGGAAGTGATGGACGCCAACACGCTGAACCTGATCGGACGCGCCGCCCATGGCGTGCCGGCTGATGCGTCGGCGACGCTGTTGGCGGAATTCGATGGAGGCATCGGACGGTCTATCACCGAGATTCTGGATCGAGTGAAAGCCATCTGTCGGCAATATCGCCTCTGCGAAGATCCGACACTGGCCATTGAAAAGGCCCATCAAGAGGAACTCTGGAGGGCGAGGAACGCGCTCTATCCCACGCTCTATCGCTACGATCCGAAGAAGAAGCCGATCAACTACGTGGACGATGTGGTCGTGCCGGCTGATCGGATTGCCGAACTGGTGCAGTATTTATCGGTATTCTTTAAGGGGCAGGGCGTGGAGGTGGCCATCTTCGGCCACATTGGCAACGGCAATGCTCATGTCGTCCCGTTGCTGGACGTCAACGACCGGCACGATTTCGAGGCGATGGTGGCGGGTTACCACGAGATTCACCAGACCGTCATCACGCGCTTCGGCGGCTCCATCTGCGGCGAGCATGGGGACGGGCGTGTGCGGGCTGAGTTCGTCCGGAAGTATTTCGGCGAGGAATTGTACGCGCTGTTTGTGCAGGTCAAGGCGATGTTTGATCCCGCGCGGGTGCTGAATCCCGGCGTGAAGATCAGTGATACGCCCTTCACGGAGCATATTGACTACGTGCGGCTCTCCAAGCCCTGCGCGACCTGCGCCAAGTGTAATTCGGTCTGTCCTGTCTACGACGTGTTCCAGACGGAGGACATGAGCTCGCGCGGCTGGTTCGAGATTGTGACCGCGCCTGGCTACGAGTACCTCAATTCCAAGCGCGTGGTGGAGGCCTGTGTGAATTGCAAGTCCTGCCGGACGGTCTGCCCGGCTGGTGTGGACGTGTCTGAATTGATTCTGCAAAAGCGGGCGGAGCATCCCAATAAGCTGGCTGGGGCGATCTTCGCCCTTCAAGGACAGCCCTGGCTGTTTGAGCCGCTGATCAAACTGATGGGGCGTACGCAGGGTCTCTGGGATCGCCCATTTCCACGCGCCGTCTTAGAAAAGGCCCTGGCGCCGATCCTACAGCAACTTGCCTCGACCGCGCGGTTGCCCGTTGATATGGTGTTGCCGCGACTGGCGTCACGATTGCTGCGCGAGCGCCATGCGTGCTTGACGGAAGAGCAGGGGCATCGCGGGCCGGTGGCCTATTTCCATGGCTGCGCGGCGAATTATTTTCAGGATGGCGTGGGCGATGCCGTGATTGCGGTTCTGCAAAAGAACGGGGTCGAGCCGGTCTTGCCGCGCCAGAAATGCTCCGGGACGCCGATCGAAACCTACGGCCACGTGGATCGCGTGAAGGACTATGCCCGGTTCAATATCGAGTCGCTCAGCCGCTACGATACGGTTGTGACCGGGTGCGCCTCCTGCACACTGAGCTTGAAGGATTCTCCCAAGTGGTTTCAGGGCGAGGAACGGAAGCAGGCCGAGGCGGTGGCGGGGAAGGTTCGGCATGTGTCGGAGTTTCTTGCGGGTGAAGGGTTGAAAGCCGCGCCGACCAAGCCCTGCAAGAAAACCGTGACCTATCACTCCTCCTGCCACCTGCGGGCGGCGGGCGTGAGCAAACCGCCGCGCGACCTATTGAAGCGGATTCCCGGCGTCACGTTCGTCGAGATGCGGGACGCCGACCGCTGTGCCGGCGGGGCGGGGACGTTTTGCGTCAAGGACTATGCGACCTCGCAGAAGATCTTTGAGCGCAAGCGAGCGGCGATTCGAGACAGTGGCGCGGATATCGTGGCTACTTCCTGCCCTGCCTGCATGATCCAGCTCCAAAACGGTCTGCGCGGCGAGGTGGAGGTGCGCCACATCGCGGAGATGCTCAACGAGGCGTACGGAGAATGAACCTTTCCGAATGTAGGGGCGGGATTTATCCCGCCCGCCTTGGGCGCAATGAATTTCGCCCCTACGAGTTGTAAATGGCCTTCAAGCCGAAGACATCCGACGTCGTGTTCGTTGCCTTGGTGACGGCCGTGATCGCGGGGATTTCGCTGTTGCCGTCGCCCAAGGACAACAACCCCCCCACGCCCACCACCCCCGCCCACCACGGCCTCACGCGGGAAAAAGACTGTCTCGCCTGCCATGTGAAAGACGGATCGTATCCACCGACGGAGCGGCACCCCAAACGCCAGGACTGTTTCCGCTGCCACCGCCAAGGACTGTAGGGTTTGCGGTCGGATTGATTTATCAACAAGCAGGTGCCTTGTTGATAAGTAGCATATCCAATTAAATATACACATTTTTATCTTGACATAAATGAAATGGCGAGTATACTTTCGCTATGTGGTGGGTGAAAGTGGGAGACTATGGAGGATATTCTTCACAATCCGGTCATGCTCGAAGATGTGTTGGCGTGGCTGAAACCACAACCTGGTGGGATCTATCTTGACGGGACAATTGGCGCGGGCGGGCATAGTGGGGCCATTCTTGAGGCCAGCGGGCCGGACGGTCGGATCATTGGACTGGATCGTGATGCGTGTGCGGTGGTCTTGGCTCGGGAAACGCTGTCGTCCTTCGGTGATCGGGCGGTGATCGGGCAAACGGAGTACAAGGACGCGGCGGAGGTGCTGCGGGACGCGGCGCCTGCTGGGATTGATGGCGCGCTGCTGGATCTCGGTGTGTCGTCCATGCAGTTGGATCAAGCAGCGCGGGGGTTCAGTTTTATGGCGGATGGACCGCTCGACATGAGGATGGATCAACGGGAATCGCGTACCGCCGCCGACCTGGTCAATCGCCTCCCGGAACAGGACTTGATGCAGATGTTGTTTGAGTATGGCGAGGAACGCTACTCTCGGCGCATTGCCCGCGCCATCATCAGACGGCGTGAGCGCGATCCCATTTTGACGACCTTCTCACTGGTGGACGTGCTCCGTGGAACGGTGCCGCCGTCGTATCTACATGGGCGACTCCACTTTGCCACGCGCACGTTTCAGGCGCTCAGAATTGTCGTGAACCGTGAACTCGACGAGCTCGGCGCAGCGCTTCGGGCGATAGCCGGGTGCTTATGTCCCGGTGGCCGTCTTGTGGTCATTTCGTTCCATTCCCTGGAAGATCGCATTGTGAAACACACGTTCCGAGCCTTGGAGAAAGAAGAGTTGGTGAATGCCATGACCATTCTGACGAAGCGCCCGCTGATGCCGTCAAAACAGGAATGCGACGAGAACCCACGGGCCAGGAGCGCCAAAATGCGTGTGCTGGAATGTCGAAAGCAACAAGAATTCATGGAGGTGGCAGCATGAAATACCTCAGCGGAACGGTGCTGTTGGCGCTGGCCCTGTCGGTGCTGTGGGTGAAAGTGGATATCTACCAGACGGGCTATGCCATGAAAGCGCTACAAGACAAGAAAAAAGACGTCCAGCAAGAACAGAAGATCCTCCTGCTGGCGCTGGCTAAGTTGACCTCTCCTGAGCAGGTGGAGCGGGTCGCCGTTAGTCAGCTGGGCATGGTTCGTCCACGGTATGACCAAGTGGTGTTGGTGAAAGGAGCCGTGCCGCCCGCGTTGGATGCGGAGACCGGCCGAGTGGTTCGGGCGGCGCATGTGCACTAACCCAGCGTAGGCAAGACGGTTGACAGGGCACGGAGCTGACATAGTGGACGACGAAGACAGAATCAGACGCCGCGTGATCGTGGTTGCCGTCCTAATCGGGATTGGGTTTGTCATCATTGTTGGACGTTTGTTTGATCTGCAGGTACTGCGGGCGGAAGAGTTCACGAAATTGGCCAATCGCCAGCACCAGAAGACGCTGACGGTCCAGGCGGGCCGTGGCGCCATGTACGATCGGAACGGGAACATCCTGGCGATCAACATGGATGTGCCGTCGGTATTCGGCGCGCCGAAGTATGTCTCGGATCCTCGGGCTACGGCTACTCGGCTCAATCTGGCGCTCAAAACCGATGTGCGGCAACTGGAATCCAAACTCACCAGCGGACGGGATTTTGTCTGGCTGGCTCGCCGACTCGAACCGGAACGGGCGGAGCAATTGCGCGGGCTATCGTTGAGCGGGATCGGCGTGATTCCGGAAGGCCGCCGCTTCTATCCCAAGGGCGCCATGCTATCCCACGTCCTCGGGTTTGCGAACATTGACAATCAGGGCTTGGAGGGCCTGGAGCGGCGCTACGACGACCAGCTTCGTGGCGAGCGTGGGCGTCTCGTTGTGGAGCAGGACGCCTTCGGCAGCGCTGTTTTGCAGAAGGATTTGAATTATGTCGCGCCGTCTCCGGGGCATGACCTCACCCTCACGATTGATGAAGTGATTCAATACTATGCCGAACAGGAACTCCATGAGGTCGTCACGCGCACCAGAGCGGCATCGGGGGTCGTGATCGTGGTGGAGCCGCAGACCGGCGCGATCCTGGCCCTGGCGGTGCGTCCGACGTTTGATCCCAACATGCCCAAGGGGGACGCGAGCCTGTGGCGAAATCGCGCCATCAACGACGCCTACGAGCCAGGCTCGACGTTCAAGTTGGTGGCCGCCGCCGCCGCGCTTGAAGACAAACTGGTGTCGCCGGATGAACTCATCTATGGCGAGGAGGGGGCGTTCGCCGTTGAAAATACTGTCGTGCATGACAGTCATAAATATGGATGGATGACGTTTGCCCAAGTCCTTCACCGGTCCAGCAACATCGGCATGGTCAAGGTGGCCCAGAGGCTTGGCCCGGAGAAACTCTTCCGCGCGATTACGGCGTTTGGGTTTGGCCGGAAGACGGATGTGGACTTGAGCGGGGAGCAACGGGGGATCATCAAGGACCCGCAGGCATGGAGCCGCCGCACCCTGGCTTCGCTCGCCATGGGACAGGAGATCGGCGCGACACCGATGCAGATCGTGATGGCGATGTCGGCCATTGCCAACGGAGGGGCGCTCATGCGGCCCTTTGTGGTCTCGGAGGTCCGGGCGCCCAACGGGGACCAGGTGGCCCGTGCCGAGCCGGTCGTCCGTGGCCGCGCCGTTTCGTCTGGCACGGCGAACGCGATGCGCGACATCCTGCGCGGCGTTGTGCTGCCAGGCGGCACCGGCACATTGGCGGCGGTGCACGGATATGACGTGGCTGGAAAAACTGGAACCGCTCAGAAGATTGATCCGCTGACCGGCGGCTATTCAGCGACAAAGATGGTCAGCTCGTTCGTGGGGTTCCTGCCGGCGGGCGATCCGAAGTTGTGCATCCTGGTGATGGTGGATGAGCCGCAAACCGACCAGTGGGGCGGGACCGTGGCGGCGCCTGTCTTCCATCGGATCGCGGCGCAGGCGGTGCGGCATCTCGGCATCCTCCCGACATTGGAAGCGAGTCGGACGCTGGCCGCGCGATGAATATGCGGGAGCTTGTGAGCCCACTCGGCGAGATGGTCATGCACGGCGAGCAGGGCCGGGAGTCTAGCGAATGTGATTGGGAGGTCACGGGGGTGACGGATGATTCGCGGCGGGTGACTCCGGGAGGGCTGTTCGTGGCGGTGAAGGGCACAGCGTTGGACGGCCACCGGTATCTGCAGCAGGCCGTGTCTGCAGGCGCAGGGGCGTTGGTCGTTGAGGAGGGGTGCGTTCCGTCCGGTATGTTGGCTGCGTTGGGCGTCCCCGCCATCGAGGTCCGCGATTCCAGGCATGTCCTCGGTGTCCTGGCGTCACGCTTGCTCGGCAACCCGTCGCAACGGCTGAAGATGATCGGCGTGACCGGCACCAACGGGAAAACCACGACCACCTATCTGTGCAAGTCCGTGCTGGAAGCCGCTGGCGTCACGGTGGGCCTGATCGGGACCGTGGTCTACATGGTCGGGCAGCAACGGATGGCCGCCACCCACACGACGCCGGGCGCCGTGGCCTTACACGAGCTGTTTCACCAGATGGTGGATGCCGGGTGTGAGGCGGTGGTCATGGAAGTTTCCTCGCACGCCCTGGCGCTCGATCGGACGGCCGGCTGCGAGTTTCAGACGGCGCTGTTCACCAATCTCACCCAGGATCACCTCGATTTCCATGGCGACATGGAGGATTATTTTCAGGCGAAATTACGGCTCTTCGCGGGGCTTGGTCAGGATGGACGGGCCATCGTGAATCTTGATGATCCCTATGGCGCGCGCGTGGCGACCGCGACCAGGGCTAAGGTCTGGACCTATGCCGTGGATCAGCCCGCCGACTTTCGCGCCGAAGATATCCACATGTCGCTGGGCGGGGTGTCCTGTACGGCGAAGACGCCTGCTGGAGCCGTAGTCCTCCGCTCGCCGTTGGTGGGGCGGCACAACATTTCCAACATGCTGGCATCCGTGGGCGTGGGGTTGGACGCAGAGATGGATCTTCCGACGATTGCGTCCGGCATCGCGGCGCTGCCGAATGTGCCGGGGCGGTTTGAACGGGTTGAGGCGGGCCAATCGTTTACTGTGGTTGTGGACTATGCCCATACAGAGGACGCGCTGTTTCGATTGCTCACGACAGCGGAGGCCGTCAAGACGGGGCGAATCATCACGGTATTCGGGTGCGGCGGCGACAGGGATCGCGGCAAGCGGTCTGCGATGGGGCGGGTCAGCGCACAGTATAGCGACGTCGTGATTGTGACCTCCGACAATCCCCGAACAGAAGACCCCCACGCCATCATCAGCGAGATCATGCCTGGTGTGGAAGTGGGCCTGCGGGAAGCGGGACGCGGCCAGTCCGTTATCCAGGCGGATCGTCGCGCGGCGATTGAGGAGGCGGTGTGGATGGCGGAACCCGGTGACCTGGTGCTGATCGCGGGGAAGGGCCACGAGGATTCTCAGATCATCGGCGCCACCAAGCATCCCTTTGATGATCGCGTGGTGGCGCGTGAGGCGATTGCGGGGCGTTCCAGTCACGGGTAACGAATCACGGAGATGTTTGTGATGCGCGAGATGGTGGAAATCACGGGTGGCCGCCTGGTCGCAGGCTCTTCCACAGTAGCAGCGGGTTGTTTCCGCAAGCGGGTGCGCCGCCTGTGGACGGATTCGCGGACGGTCCGGCGCGGCGACCTGTTTGTCGCCTTAACCGGTGAGCGGTTTGAGGGACATCGGTTTGTTGCGGAGGCGCTTCGGAACGGCGCCGTCGGGGCCCTTGTGCAGCATGGCTTCAAGCTCCCCGGAACGGCCCTTCTCATCGAGGTAGACGAGCCCCTCCGCGCATTTCAAAATCTGGCTCTTGCGCACCGGCGGCGATTTGACATCCCAGTGGTGGCGGTCAGTGGCAGCAACGGCAAGACGACAACCAAGGACATGATTGCGGCCATTCTGTCAGAGCGATTTGTCACACTGAAAACAGACGGCAACCTCAATAATCATATCGGCGTGCCGCAGACCCTGTTGCGCCTGACCGCTCGTCACCAGGCGGCGGTCATCGAGATGGGCATCAGCGGGCAGGGAGACATGGCGCGTCTCTGCGAGATCGCCGAGCCGACCCATGGGGTGCTGACGAACATCGGCGAGGCCCATTTAGAGACGCTTGGTGATGTCCGCGCGGTGGCGCGCGCCAAAGGCGAGATGCTTGATGCGCTGCCCGAAGCCGGCACGGCTGTGCTCAATGCCGATGATGCGTTCTATGGCGATCTCTGCGCCAGGGCGCATGGGCCGGTGCGCTCCTTCGGATTCTCACGGAAGGCGGACGTGCGGGCATTGCATGTCGAGGCGCTGGCGCTGTCCTCGACGACGGTGCGTCTTGCGGTGCGTGGTCGCGCCAGACCCTTCTCGATCAGCCTGGCCATTGGCGGCGCGCATAACGTGTCCAATGCGCTGGCGGCTGTCGCGGCGGCTCTGACTGTGGGCGTGGGCGAGAGGGCGATTCGCGCCGGCCTCTCGCGCTATCGCCCGGCTGCCATGCGTTCCCAGGCGCGCCGGTGGCAAGGGGTCACGGTGCTGCAGGATTGTTACAACGCCAATCCTGTGTCCATGCGGGCCGCACTGCGATGGCTGACCGAGTCCAAGGGAACAGGGCGAGCGATTGCCGTCTTGGGCGACATGTTGGAACTCGGCGGCGCGACCCACCAGGCCCACCGAGACATCGGCGCGGAGGTGGCGCGTCTGGGCACGGACTATCTCGTCACCGTCGGCGCGTTGGCGTCCGAGATTACGCAGGGCGCAGTGGGCGCAGGGATGCCGTCTAACCATGTTGTGGCGGCCAAGGATCATGATGCCGTGGCGGCACGGCTCAGAGGGATACTCCGTAAGGGGGACGTGGTGCTGCTCAAGGGCTCACGAGGCGCGCGGATGGAGTTGGTGTGGGAGGCATTGGCCTAATGCTGTACCTCCTGCTCTATCCGCTCCATACGCAGTTTGCGATCTTTAATGTGTTTCGCTACCTGAGTTTTCGGATTATCTACGCGACGCTCACGGCTTTTCTGATTGTGTTTGTGCTGGCGCCGCCGGTCATCCGTACATTGCAGAGCTATGGCATTGGACAAACGATCCGCGAAGACGGCCCCAGCGGCCATCAGGTGAAAGGCGGTACGCCGACGATGGGCGGGGTCCTGATTCTGTTCGCAGTGGTCGTTGCCACCGTGCTCTGGACGGACTTGACGAATGCCTACATCTGGCTGGCGTTGTTTGCGATGGTGGCCTTCGGCGCGGTGGGGTTCTGGGACGACTATCTCAAGACCGTGCGCGGCAAGAACCAGGGGCTGACGGCTGCCCAGAAGATCGTGGCGCAGGCGGTGGTGGCGCTCGGCATCGGGGCGCTGTTCTATGCGCTGCCGGCCTACTCGACAAAACTGAGCGTGCCCTTCTTTAAGTCTTTTTCTCCCGACATTGGATTGTTCTACATCCCGTTCGCCGTGCTGGTTATCGTGGGGGCTTCCAATGCCGTCAATCTCACGGACGGGCTGGACGGGCTGGCCATCGGGCCGGTCATGGTCGCGGCGATGGCCTACACCGTCGTTGTCTATGTGTCGGGGCATAAAGGGTTTGCGGACTATCTGTTAATTCCCTACATCGAAGGATCGGGAGAACTGGCGATTTTCACGGGGGCCATCTTCGGCGCAAGTCTGGGCTTCCTCTGGTTCAATACCTATCCGGCATCGGTGTTCATGGGAGACGTAGGATCGTTGCCGCTGGGCGCGGCGCTGGGCACTGTCGCGGTCATCAGCAAGCATGAACTCCTTCTGCTGTTGGTGGGAGGCGTGTTTGTGATTGAGGCCCTGTCGGTGATCTTTCAGGTGGCCTCCTATAAATCGCGGGGCAAGAGGGTCTTGCTCATGGCCCCGATTCATCACCATTTTGAGTTGAAGGGGTGGGAAGAACCCAAAGTCGTGGTGCGTTTGTGGATCATTGCCGTGTTGCTGGCCCTGGTCAGCTTGAGCACATTGAAGCTGCGATGAGCGTGATGAGCATGATGAAGCCCACCGAAATGTCGCTGGACCTTACAGGGAAGAAGGTGGCCGTCATAGGGGCGGGGCGGAGCGGACTGGCTGCGGTTCGGCTGCTCCATCGCCTGGAGGCGTTGGTGTCCGTGGCGGATCATAAGCCGTCTGTGGACGTGGCGGCGGCGTTGGATGGCCTGTCTGTGGGAGTGGCGGAGATCCATGGCGACGGGGACTATGAATCGGCGCTGCGTGATGCGGAGCTTGTGGTGGTGAGCCCAGGGGTCTCGCCGACCCTTGAGGCGTTGCAGGTGGCGCGGACAGCCGGCCTGCCTATCATCGGGGAACTGGAACTGGCCTCGCGGTACCTCACGCGCAGAATGATTGCCGTGACCGGGACGAACGGCAAGAGCACGACGGTGACATGGATAGGGGAGCTTTTGCGGAGCGCGGGCTACGATCCGTTCGTTGGCGGCAACCTGGGGACGCCGCTGTCGGAGGCGGCCCTGGACTCGCTCAACGGTCGAGCCAGGGACATCGTCGTGGTGGAAGTGTCGAGTTTTCAACTGGAAACGATTGAGACGTTTCGTCCATGGATTGGAGCGATCCTGAACGTCACGCCGGATCATCTGGATCGCTATCCCTCCATGGAGGCTTATGCCGATACCAAGCTGCGGATGTTCGACAATCAAGGCGCAACAGACTACACCGTGCGCAATGGCGATGATCCCAGACTGTCGTCTGCCAGGCTCCTGTCACGCGGCGCCCAGATCGAATTTAGCCGGACCCGTCCTGTGACGAGGGGCCTGTGGCTTGAGGGGAACGTGATCCTGTCAAATCTTTTCGGGCGGCGCGAAGCGGTCTGCCGCGTCGGCGACATCCAGATGAAGGGCGCCCACAACATCGAGAATGCGATGGCTGCGGCAGTCGTGGCCGCGCTCGCCGGCTGCCCGCTGGAGGGCATTGGCAAGGGCCTCTGTGCGTTTGAGGGGTTGGAGCATGTGATGGAGGTCGTGCGGATTCTGCGCGGCGTGACCTATATCAATGATTCCAAGGGCACCAATGTGGACGCCACGATCAAGGCGTTGGAGAGCCTGCCGGCTCCCATCACCCTGATCGCCGGTGGACGGGAGAAAGGCGGGGACTATCCGGGGCTGGCCGACGCGGTTCGTCGCACAGCCAGCAGGGTCATCCTGCTCGGCGAGGCGCGGACTCATTTGCGTGACGTGTTAGAGGGGGCCTGCTCGATCACGGAGGCCGCGAGTTTGAAGGACGCCGTGCGCGACGCGGCGGCGATGGCCGTGGAGGGCGAGACCGTGTTGTTGTCTCCCGTCTGTGCCAGCTTCGATATGTTTGCGGACTACAAGGATCGCGGACGGCAATTCAAGGAGTGGGTCCATGGGTTGGTCTGAGCAGCAGGCCATGACGTTGCGCTGGCCGGACGCCGGCGTGGCCGAGCAGCCCCGGCGAGGAGATGCGACCATTCTCGCGGTGACACTCCTGCTCGTTGCCGTCGGTCTCGGTATGATCTATAGCGCGAGCGGCGTGATGGCCCACAAGCGATTCGGCGATGCTTCGTATTTCCTGAAACGCCAGATGCTCTGGCTCTTGGTCGGGTTGGGATGCTTACTCGTGGTGGCGAGGGCCGATTTGAATACGGTGCGGCGGTGGGCGCTGCCCACGCTCTGCCTGGGCATGCTCGGGCTGGCGCTGGTACTGATTCCCGGCATTGGCGTGACGGTCAATGGCGCGCGCCGCTGGTTGCGTGTAGGGGCCTGGACGATCCAGCCGTCGGAAGTCATGAAGGTGGGCATCGTGCTCTATCTGGCTCATTATCTGGCAAAGAAGGGGAGTCGTCTCACAGACTTTCGGCGCGGCTTTCTTCCGCCGCTGGTCGTCGTTGGTCTGATCGTCGGGCTCATCGTGATTGAGCCGGACATGGGCACCGCCACCGTGATTGGATGGGTGACGTTGGGACTGTTGTTTATGGGCGGCGCGCGTCTTGGCCATCTGATGCTGATCGGTCTCGCGGCCCTGCCGGTCCTCTACGTCCTGGTCATGAGGGTGCCCTATCGCCTCAAGCGCATCACGAGTTTCTTGGACCCCTGGAGCGATCCTGCAGGATCGGGGTTCCAGGTGATTCAGTCGCAGCTGGCGCTGGGGAGCGGCGGGTTGTCCGGCGTGGGTTTGGGGGAGGGTCGTCAGAAGCTGTTTTATCTTCCGGAGCCGCACACGGATTTTGTGTTGTCCGCGCTCGGCGAGGAAGCGGGATTTCTGGGGACGTTCGCCGTGCTGTTGTTGCTGGCGTGGTTCGTGGCGCGGGGCTTTGCCATTGCGCTTGACGCCGAGGATCCCTTTGCCCGGTATCTGGCCTTGGGCGTCAGTTTGTTGGTCGGCTGTCATGCGCTGATCAATGTGGGGGTCATTACGGGATTGTTGCCGACGAAAGGGTTGACGCTGCCGTTCGTGAGTTATGGGGGGTCGTCGCTGGTGGTCAACATGATTGGGACCGGTCTCCTGATTGCGGTCTCTCGGCACCGTCTGCCGATTTGACGAGGCTGATGGCGGATGCTGGTGATGATTGCAGCAGGGGGCACAGGCGGCCATCTGTATCCGGGCGTGGCGCTGGCCCGTGAGTTTGAGCGGCAGATACCGGGGAGCGAGACGATGTTTGTGGGGACGACGCGAGGGATTGAGCAGCGCGTGATGCTGAGAGAGGGGTTTGCATTGGTGACGATTGCGGCGAGGGGAGTCATGGGCAAGGGCATAGGTGGCGCGTTGCAGGGCGTCGCCATGGTGCCGTTTGGCGTGGCGCAATGTCTGTCGATCTGTCGGCAGCAGCGGCCTGATTTGGCGATTGGCGTTGGCGGCTACACGAGTCCGCCGTTGATTCTTGCGGCGTGGCTCCTGGGGATTCCGCGCGTCATCGTGGAACCGAATGTCTATCCGGGCGTGGCGAATCGCGTGTTGGCGCCGATTGCCGACCGCGTCTTCGTGTCCTTTGTTGGGGCACGAGCATTCTTTGGAGCGAAGAAGACCAGCGTGGTGGGCACCCCGATCCGTCGGGAGTTTTTGTGCGCGCAGCCTGTGGAGCCTGCGACAGAAGGTCCCACGCTGTTGATCCTTGGCGGCAGCCAGGGCGCCCGCTCCATCAACCGGGCGATGATCGCGGCCCTGCCGTCGCTGGTTGCGGCCCATCCCGGTTTGCGAGTGATTCATCAGACGGGCGAACGTGACTATGAAGACGTGAGCGCTGCCTATCGAACACGGTCCTCTTCCGCGCAGATGGTCGTGACGCCGTTCATCTATGACATGCCGCGCGCGTTCCGGCAGGCCGATCTGATCGTGAGTCGGTCGGGTGCGACCACCGTGGCCGAGATCACGGCCTGCGGAAAACCGGCGATCCTGGTTCCGTTTCCCCACGCCATCCACGGGCACCAGGAACAGAACGCCTTGGTGTTGGAGCGGGTCGGCGCGGCGCAGATGATTGACGATGCGCGTCTTGCCGATGGGGTACTGGCCGGCGCAATCTCGGCGCTGCTCAATCGTCCTGAACAGCTGTGTGAGATGGCGCGATGCAGTCAGTCTGTAGGGCAGGCTGATGCGGCGGAGGCGATTGTGTCGAACTGTCGAACATTAGTGGGGGCAGGGCAGGGCACGTAAGGACACGATGTTCAGGACGATTCAACAGATTCATTTCGTCGGCATCGGCGGGTCCGGCATGAGCGGTATTGCGGAGGTGCTTTTGACGCTTGGCTATCAGGTGACGGGGTCGGACGTGCAGGAGTCTGACACGGTTCGGCGCATCCGTTCGCTTGGCGGGACGGTGTTGATCGGGCATGACGCGGCGCATATCGGCTCGTCGCAAGTGGTCGTGATCTCCTCGGCGGTGTCCCCGTCGAATCCAGAAGTGCTGGCCGCTCGGGCGAAGGTCATCCCGGTCATTCCACGAGCGGAGATGCTGGCCGAACTCATGCGGCTCAAGTACGGCGTGGCGATTGCCGGCGCCCATGGCAAGACGACCACCACGTCGCTCGTGGCCAACGTGCTGGAGGAAGGGGGCCTCGATCCGACGATTGTGATTGGGGGCAAGGTCAATGCGCTGGGCAGTCATGCGCGGCTGGGGCGCGGCGACGTGCTGGTCGCCGAGGCGGACGAGAGCGACGGCTCGTTCATGATGTTGTCGCCCTCGGTGGTGGTCGTGACCAATATGGATCACGAACACCTGGACTATTACCAGACGATGGAGCGACTCCAGGAGACCTTCCTGTCGTTCATCAACAAAATTCCCTTCTATGGCCTGGCCGTGCTGTGCGCGGATGATCCCCATCTCTGTGCGGCGCTGCCTCGTGTGAGCAAACGGTATCAGACATACGGACTGACGGCTGGGGCTGATCTCGTCGGCTCCGATATGGCGCTCACGGGCGGTCTGGCGGAGTTCTCGGCCTGTCTGCGCGGCTCGTCGTTGGGGCGGTTTCGCGTGGCGATGCCAGGGATCCATAACGTGCGGAATGCGCTGGCAGCCATGGCCGTTGGTCTGGAGATGGGCGTGTCGCTGCCACACATCCGGCAGGCGCTGGAGGGGTTCAAAGGCGTGGAACGGCGCTTTCAGATTGTGGGTGAGGCGGGCGGAATCATGGTGGTGGACGATTACGGGCACCATCCCACGGAGATTGCGGCGACATTGGCGGCGGCCAAGCAGGGATGGGGCCGGCGCGTGGTGGCACTCTTTCAGCCCCATCGCTTCACCCGGACGCGAGACTTACTGCATGAGTTTCCGCCGGCGTTCCGGCAGGCCGATCATCTGTTTCTGACCGACATCTATCCGGCCGGAGAAGCGCCACTTGCCGGCGTGACCGGTGAGCGGCTGGCTGAGGCCATTCGCGCGGCGGGGACGCCGCCGATGACCTATGTGCCGCAGAAAGCGCAGCTTGTCGAGACGGTGCTTCCGTCTCTGAAGCCTGGCGATGTGGTGGTGGCGATGGGTGCCGGGGATATTGGACGGATCGGTCGCGCACTCTACGAGCGCTTACGATGAAGAGCATGATTGAGAGGAAGAATGTACGAGCCATGAGGCGCGCGATTCCCATGCCGGCCATCCGGACGGCGTTGACTGGTGTGAGCGGCGTGGTGCGGTTCCATGAGCCGATGCGCCTCCATACCTCTTTCCGAATCGGTGGCCCGGCGGACGCCTATTTCGAACCGGCTGACGAGGCCGATCTCTGTCGCGTGATGGCGCAGGCGCGGAAGGCCAAGGTCCAGGTTTTTGTGATGGGCGGCACCAATCTGTTGGTCCGCGACGGCGGCATCAGGGGCATTGTGGTGCGGCTGACGAAGCTTGACCGGATCATGGAACCAGCAGGCGGACGGCTCTACGTGGAAGGAGGGGTTGGGATGCCGCGGCTGCTCCAGTATGCGCTGCAACAGAAGCTGGCGGGACTGGAGTTTGCAGCGGGTATTCCAGGAACCCTGGCAGGGTCTGTCGTCATGAATGCCGGGACGAAGCTGGGAGAGATGCGAGAGGTGGTGCAGTCGGTGCGTGTGGTGACGCCTTCAGGAGCTGTTCGAGAGATACCAGCCTCAGACGTGGGATTTGCGTACAGACAAACCAGGCTTCCTCGCGGCGTTGTGGTGGGGGCCTGGCTGCGGCTTCGCGTGGATCGGATAGCTGGTGCGGACGCAGTCGTCAAGGAGGCGCTCCGTCACAGGAAGGCGACGCAGCCGTTGGCGCTGCCGAACGCCGGCTGTGTGTTTAAGAATCCTGGCGGCGATCCCGCCGGTCTGTTGATCGAGGCCGCCGGATTAAAGGGCGCAGAGATCGGCGATGCGCAGGTGTCCACGCGCCATGCCAATTTTATCGTCAACCGACGCCACGCCACGGCGCAGGAGGTGCTGTCATTGATTCGGACGGTTGGACGGACGGTTGAGCAGCGAACCGGCGTCACGTTGCAACTCGAAGTCAAGATTGTGGGCGAGGGATAAGACCATGACCAGGCTGACGACGAAACGCATTGTGGTGCTGATGGGGGGGCCGTCTGCTGAACATGCGGTGTCTGTTCGGAGCGGCCTGGCCGTGTGGACCTCGTTGATGCAGAAGGGATACGACGCCATCCCGCTGGATGTCGAGTCGTCCGTGGCCGCGCGCCTGCGGGAAATGCAGGGCCGAATCGCCTTTATCGCGTTGCATGGGCCTGGCGGGGAGGACGGCACGATCCAGGGGATGCTGGAAACGATCCGTCTGCCCTATACCGGATCGGGGGTGCAGGCGTGTGCGCTGGCCATGGACAAGGCGCTGACTAAAATGCTGTTGGAGCAGAGCGGTCTGCCTGTCCCTCGTGGGATGGTGGTGGCGTTGTCTGATCGTCGGAAGTCCCTTCCTAAAGGGTTGGCCCCGCCGCTCGTGGTGAAACCACTCAGCCAGGGTTCAACATTCGGTATTACCATTGTCCGGCAGGCCCGTCAGTTGCAGAAAGCCTTGGACGCGGCCTTTGTCTATGGGCCAACGGCGTTGGTGGAAGAGTACATTGACGGACGTGAATTAACGGTGGGTATTTTGAATGACCAGCCCTTGCCGGTGGTGGAGATCATTCCCAAGGGCGGATTCTATGATTTTGCGGCCAAGTACACCTCCGGCGACACGGTCTACAAGGCGCCGGCTCACTTGCCGGAGCGAACGGCGACCCAGCTCCAATCACTCGCGCTGCAGGCCCATCGGCGACTCGGATGCAGGGGGGCGACGCGTGTGGATTTCAGGCTGGACCGTCAGGGACATCCCTTTATTCTGGAGCTGAATACGGTGCCGGGGATGACGGAGACGAGCCTGCTCCCCATGGCCGCCAAGGCTGCCGGGTTCTCCTATGAAACCATGGTGGAAGCGATACTGGAATCAGCCCTCGCGCGCGAGGCCGAGTGGGCGTCTGCGAGGCTGTCGTGATGATGACGCGCGTCCGACAGAACCGTAAGTGGAGCCCGGGTGCGCGACCTTCACGGAGCCGGAAGGGTCTGTCGGTGCGTATCCTGTGGTGTCTGTCGCTGGTTGCGGTGATTGGCCTGGGGGGCTGGTATGGCTGGCGGCAGGCAGGTCCGGATGTGATGGGATGGGCGGACCACTTTGTGGAGATCACGGTGGTAGAGATCACCAAAACGGAGCGCATGTCGCGGGAGGACGTGCTGCGGATACTCGATCTGGAACCGGGGCGCGGCCTGCTCTTCATTGATCCGGAGCGGGCGCAGCGAGCGCTGGAGACGCATCCGTGGATTCAGCGCGCCATCGTCAGGAGGCGGTTCCCCCATACCCTTGAGGTGGAGCTTGATGAGCGTGAGCCGGTGGCTGTGCTGAAAGCCGGCAGCGGGGGCCGCGCCTGGTTCCTTGATCGTGATGGGATGGTCATTACGACCAATGTCCCGCACACCGAGGACGATCTGCCGATTTTAACGGGTGTGGACTATACGGAGGCGATCCTGGGGGGCGACGAGACCGTGGCGCGGGTGCGAGCGGGTCTTGCGCTGGCCGCGTTGCTGGACCGGTCCGGCGTGGGACGCACGGAAGTGGACATCCGTCGTCCCGACGACCTGGTGGTGTACGCGTCGGGATTTCGGCTCCGGTTCGGTGCCGGAGACTTCACAGAGAAAATGGGGCGCTATCAGCAGGTGTCGGATCTGGTGCATGAGCGGGAGGGCGCCCAGGCGAAGGCCGCGCCGGCGCGTCTCGTGGAAGTGGATCTCCGGTTTCAGGACAAGGTCATTCTGCGGGAAGGGAGGTGATCTGAGCGTGGCGAAGAAGGAGCAGATCATTGTGGCGTTGGACATCGGCACTACCAAGACGCGCGCGATTGTGTCGGAAGTGCGCGAGACTGGTGAGGCCCACGTCATTGGCGTCGGGAGCAGCCCCTCACGCGGACTCCGCAAGGGCATGGTTGTGAATATCGAAAGCACGGTGGAGTCTATCCGGCGGGCGGTGGACGATGCGGAAACGATGTCCGGGACGCAGGTCAATTCGGTGTATGTCGGCATTGCCGGGAGCCACATCAAGGGTGTCAATTCGGAGGCGGCGGTGGCCGTGAAGAGTGGTGAAGTGCTGCGGAGCGACATTGCGCGCGCGGTTAAAGCGGCGCGCGCGGCGGCGTTGATTCAGCCCGATCACCGGGTGCTGCATGCGCTCCCTCGCGGCTTCATCCTGGACGAGCAGGACGGGATCAAGGATCCCACCGGCATGTCGGGATCGCACCTGCAGGTCAATGTCCATATCATCACGGGCGCTGTGACGGCGATCCAGAATCTCGTCAAGAGCGTGGAGAAGGCGGGCCTGGACGTGATCGGCGTGGTCCTCCAACCGCTGGCCTCGAGCGAGGCCGTGCTGACGGACGACGAGCGGGAACTCGGCGTGGCGATGGTGGACATGGGCGGCGGCACGACGGACCTCGCGATCTTCTCCGAGGGCAGCGTGATGCACACGGCCGTGATTCCGGTGGGCGGCAACCACTTCACCAACGATATTGCGATTGGTCTTAAGACGCCGGTGCCGGACGCAGAACGAATGAAAACTCAATTTGGATGCGCGATGGCCGCCCTTGTCAAAGACGACGAGATGATTGATGTGGTCAGCATGGGTGGACGGCCTCCGCGCTCGCTCTCCCGCCGGGTCTTGGCCGATGTGGTCGAGCCGCGCGCAGAGGAGATGTTTGATCTGGTCGCGCGTGAAATCAAACGGGCGGGCTACGAAGGCATCGTGGCGGGCGGCGTGGTCATCACCGGTGGGACCTCGATGATGCAGGGTATGGCGGAGATGGCGGAGCGCGTCCTGGATTTGCCTGCCCGGCTGGGTGTCCCGAGCGGGGTCGGCGGCCTTCACCAGCAAGTGGACAATCCGATGTACGCGACGGGTGTGGGCTTGATCCTGCACGCGCTGCATTATCAAGACGATCTGGCCATGAATGGGCGACGGTCTCGGCGCGGGCTGTGGCGGGCCGTCGAAGGGATGAAGGGGTGGTTCCGTGAGTTCTTTTAGAAAGGGGGGAGAGCATATGTTCCAACTGGAGGAGCAAGGTCTGAGTGCCACTGCGAGCATCAAGGTTATTGGCATAGGAGGCGGCGGCGGGAACGCGGTCAACACCATGGTGGTGGCCGGCCTGGAGGGGATTGAGTTCATCACGGTGAACACGGACATGCAGGCGTTGGCGAAGTCGCAGGCGCCCACGAAGATCCACATCGGCAAGAACGGACTCGGCGCCGGCGCGAATCCGGAAGTCGGACGCGATGCGGCACTCCAGGACGCCGACAAGATTCGGGAGGCGCTTCAGGGCGCCGACATGGTGTTCATCACGGCCGGCATGGGCGGCGGGACTGGGACCGGTGGCGCGCCGGTGATCGCTGGTATTGCCCGTGAACTCAACGCGCTGACGGTGGCGGTCGTCACCAAGCCCTTCCTGTTCGAGTTGGGGAAACGGGCGGCGCGGGCCGAAGATGGATTGCGTGAACTGGCCAAGTACGTGGACACCATGATTGTGATCCCGAACCAACGTCTGTTGGGAATTGTGGATAAGACGACGCCTCTGCGGGAGGCGTTCAAAGTCGCCGATGATGTGCTGCGGCAGGCCATCAAGGGCATTGCCGACGTGATCACCGTTCCTGGGCTGGTCAATGTAGATTTTGCGGACGTGCGCACGGTCATGGGGCACATGGGGCGCGCGGTGATGGGCATGGGCGTGGCGAGCGGCGCGAATCGTGTCACCGAGGCCACGCAGCGGGCTATCTGCAGCCCCTTACTGGAAGACGGCTCGATTGATGGCGCGCGCGGAGTGTTATTGAACATTACCGGCGGGCCGAGTCTGTCGCTCCATGAACTGGACGAGGCCTCGTCCATCATTGCCCAGTCCGTGGACCCTGATGCCAACATCATTTTCGGCGCGGTGATTGATGAGTCCTTGGGCGAGGAAGTGGTCATCACTGTGATTGCCACGGGATTCGAGCGTGACCAGCCGGCGGTCAAAACGCCGCCGCGCCAGACGTCGCTTCCGCAGATCGTTGTCAAGGATGCCGAGGTGCGGACGTTGCGTCCTCAACCAAAGATGGCGGAGCATCCGGCGTTTTTGCGGCGCGGCACGGCGGCGCGCGACCTGGCTGAACGGTCGGATCGGCCGATGCTGGCCACTGACGACGAATGGGATGTGCCGACGTTCTTACGGAGGCAGGCGGACTAACAGGATGTCGAAAACGACCTCAAGGAGACGGACCATGCTCAACACACTGGAATCCATCATCACCGTGCCGCTGTTTGCCAAGGGGACCCTGGGGGTCTGCCATTACTTTGGGACGAAGGTCTCGCCAGGTCCGTCGGGAGCCGGGCCGGTCGGACCGTCCGTTCGCGTGATTACCGTGCGGCAGGTTCACGGAACGGACATTTTGGCCATTGATCACCCGACGACAACGGCTGTGGGCAATTATGACGCCATCGTGACCAATCAACCGGGCGTCCTCGTGGCTGTGGAGACGGCGGATTGTGTGCCGATCCTTCTGCTGGATCCCTCGCGGGGCGTGTATGCCGCTGTCCATGCGGGATGGCGGGGGACACTGGGCGGCATTGTGGCGAAAACGGTCAAGGTGATGCAGGATCGGTTCGGTGCTCATCGTCGCATGATTCGGGCAGCCATCGGGCCCTCCATCGGGGTCTGTTGCTATGAAGTCAATGGGACCGTGCTGACGCCGTTGACGCGGGGCTTCCCCTATTGGGCCGACGTCGTGGAACATGTGCAGGGCACCAAGGCCCATCTCGATCTGCGCGGCCTCAACCGTCGCCAATTGGAAGAGGCCGGCATCAATTCAGACCGGATCGAAACGGTGAACCTGTGTACGGTCTGCCACCCGGACCTTTTTTATTCGTATCGTCGTGATGGCGCGAGAACGGGTCGCATGATGAGCGGAATTGGTCTGACGGCTGTGTTATCCTGAGCCGTGGGGAGCCGGTCTCATGGCCGCGGGTGAGTTTCGTGCGCGGCTGGATGCGGTGCAGGACAGAATTGAGCGGGCGGCCCGTCGCGCCGGACGTGATCCCGGCGCGGTCACGCTCGTGGCGGCGTCGAAGACCGTTCCCGTCGAGCGTCTCGTAGAAGCGGTGGCTTGCGGGCTGCGAATATTCGGCGAGAATCGTGTCCAGGAGGCTCTGGCCAAGATGGAGGCATTTGCACGGCCCCCCGCTCAAGTTGAATTTCACCTGATCGGGCCGCTCCAGCCGAATAAGGTGAACCATGTGGTCGGACGGTTTGCGCTGCTCCATGCCGTGGATCGGCTGGACGTGGCCGAGCGCCTGGATCGCGTGGCGAGAGAGCGAGGAATCACCCAACCGGTGTTGCTTGAAGTGAATGTGTCTGGCGAGACGACGAAACATGGATTCAGTTCTGATGAGTTGGCGGGCGTGGCTGAACGGATGGGGACCTGGACGGGGCTTCGTGTTGGCGGACTCATGACGATCCCGCCGCTCGCGGATCATCCGGAAGAGGCGCGGCCTCATTTCCGGCGGCTGCGCGAATTGGCGGAACAGGTGGAGGTTTTGAGGATACCGGGCATATCAATGGCGGAATTGTCCATGGGCATGTCCGGAGATTTTGACGTGGCGATTGAGGAAGGCGCGACGATGATTCGGGTCGGCCGGGCGTTGTTTGGGCCGCGTCCTGTGGGCCCAGAGAGATAGACAAAGAACGCGTATGTTGAAACTGGCGATTATTGGCGGCGGCAACATGGGGGAGGCCCTCCTGTCTGGTCTGTTGGCGGACGGCGTGGCGACGTCGCCTGGTCTCTGGGTGACGGATATCGCGGGTGATCGACTTGCGGCCCTGCGTCAGCGCTATGCCGTTCGAACTGGCCATGACAACGGCGAGGCGGCATCCTGGGCGGACATGGTGCTGTTGGCGGTCAAGCCCCAGAGGATGGATCAGGTTCTCGACGAGTTGAAGGATCGCCTCGCGGACCATGTGCTGATCATTTCCATTGCGGCTGGGATTTCGCTGGCGCGTATCGCTGCGCGGTTGGGTGGGACGCGCAAGGTATTGCGGGTGATGCCCAACCAGCCCTGTGTTGTTCGTGCCGGAATGTCGGCGGTGGCCGCTGCGTCCTCCGTGTCACCGGAGGAGGTGGCACAGGTCGTGCGGTTGTTTGAAGCCGTGGGGACAGTGGTCGTGGTTGAGGAACGGCTGATGGATGCGGTCACAGGCCTCAGCGGAAGCGGCCCGGCGTATGTTTTTCAGGTCATCGCGGCGCTCGCAGAGGGGGGTGTCCTGATGGGGCTGCCGCGCAACATCGCATTGACGCTGGCGGCCCAGACCCTGTTGGGCGCGGCCAAACAGGTGATGGAGACAGGCGAGTCCACGGCGGAGTTGACGGAGAAAGTCACGTCACCTGGCGGAACGACCGTGGCGGGGCTGCAGGCCTTGGAGGCAGGTGGTCTCCGCGCGGCGGTGATCGCCGCTGTTGAAGCGGCGACAAAGCGGGCGGAAGCCTTAGGCAAGGGATTCGAGTAAAGGATACACGAGGATGTTCGTCGCGGGTAATTTTCTGACGGCACTGGCGTCCGTGCTGCACATGCTGTTCGAGACCTTCACCTGGGTGGTCATCATCCGGGTATTGATCAGTTGGGTGAATCCGGATCCGTGGAACCCGATTGTCAGGATGCTGAGTGCGGCGACCGATCCGTTCCTGGAACCGATTCGACGCAAGACGTTCGGCATGATGGGCATGGGCATTGATCTCTCGCCGGTGATTCTGCTTGCGGCGATCTATTTTCTGGATTTCTTTCTGACGGGAACGTTGGCTGATATGGGGGGGCGCATGAGGCACGAAATGAGCACGGGAGGGAGTGACTAACATGAAAATCACACCGCTGGACATTCAACAGAGAGAGTTCAAGGGCCGGTTTCGTGGCTACGACCGCGAAGAGGTGCAGGATTTTTTGCGATCCGTGTCGCAGACGGTCGAGGAACTACTCAAGGAGAATTACCTGTTCAAGGAGGAGGCCGATAAGCTGTCACGGGAGGTGTGCGAATTACGAAAAAAGGAGGCGTCACTCAACGAGTTGCTCGTGACGACGCAGACGATCACGGAGAGTCTCAAGGAGACGGCCTGCAAAGAGGCCGATCTGATCCTGCGAGAAGCGGAGATGAAGGCCGAGGATCTCATGAAAAACGCCCACGAGGATTTCCGGGCGCTCCAACGGGAGATACTGGATTTGCGTAAGGAGCGGATATTGGCGCTGGAAAAACTGCGGTCCATGTTGCAGACCTTCTCCAAGATGGTCGAGATGGAGGACATGGACGCGCATGATCTGATAGGCGAGGATGCCTTCAAGCCGACCGCCGGTGGCCGGTAGGCCCACTGCCCAGCCGCAGGCCACGCTGTCCATCCGCGTTCAGTCTCGCGCCTCCCGCAACGAAGTCATCCGCATTGCCGGTTTGACCAACAACGAAGTTCATGCAAGACTGTCGCACAAATAAGGTGGAGGCGGGTCCTGCCGCGTAGGGGCGACCCGATGGGTCGCCCAAGCAGAGGGCGAGGCAGCGCCTCGCCCCTACGTCGGATTCGTTCGTCGTTTTTGTAGGGGCGTACAGCGGTGCGCCCTTCAAGGAGAGCAAAAAATGAGAGTCAAATACTTCACAGACACCGATACGGCTCTTGTTGAGTTCACCGACAATGAAGTGGTTGAGACGAAGGAGATCAGCGAGAACATCTACGCCGATCTCGACGGGCAAGGGAACCTCGTGAGCATGACGATCGAGCATGCGCGCACCAATGCTCGGCTGAAGGAATTCTCGTATCAGGAAGTGGTCGGTAGGACGTAGAAACGGACCAGTCGATGAAAAAGTGGTCTGGAATGAAACCACGCATTAAGCCGCTGAAGCCGCGCAAAGGCCCCGTAATGATCGCCGACGCCGTGTTGGAAGATCGCGCCGGTGCCAAAGAGTTGAAGAAGCACAAGCGGTGACATCCACTGCCCATTCTTCGGATCGTCGCGGGTCCTGCCACGTAGGGGCGACCCGATGGGTCGCCCCAGAAGAGGGCGAGGCGCCGCCTCGCCCCTACACGAAACCCTCGCCCTGCCGCCAGCGTGATGTCTGATTCAATCGCTGACATGATGCAGCAGGGGGTGGAGCAGGGGGTGTTCCCTGGCGCGGCGTTGCTGGTGGAACACACGGGACGGACGGTCCACCATGCCGCGTATGGATGGGCCTGCCTGCTGCCCGATCGCGATCCGGCGACGGTGGACACCCTCTACGATCTGGCATCCCTGACCAAGCCGATTGCCACCGCAACGGCTGTGGCGTTGTTGGTGGCCGATGGCAGGCTCGGCCTGGATGATCCGCTGGAGCAATTTGTTCCGGAGCTGACGCAGGCGGAATTGCGACAGGCGACGATTCGCCATCTGCTGAATCACACATCCGGGCTTCCCGCTTGGCGGCCGCTGTCTGAACGCATCGTCCCGGATGGGCGAACGCTGCGTGAGCAGCCACTTTCAGAGAGACGGGTCGCGATCTATGATGCCATCCACCACGAGCCGCTGGTCGAACCGGTCGGCAGGCGCTGCCTCTATAGCGATCTGGGGTTTATGCTACTTGGCGAAATCGTGGAACGGATCGTGCAACAGGAGTGGACCGCGTTCATTCACGGCGAGGTGTTCCCTCGTCTCGGCGCGCGCGAGCTATTCTATATGAGTGAAAGCGGACCCACCGGTCGCACGTCGGTCACAGGTCGTCAGTTTGCGGCGACAGAGCAGGATGACTGGCGCGGGCGCATGATCAGGGGAGAGGTGCATGATGAGAACGCGGCGATGCTGGGGGGGGTCTCGTCTCACGCAGGTCTCTTCGGAACGGCGATCTCGGTGGCGCGGGCCGTGCGCCCGTGGCTGGCGGCGGTGCGAGGAGAGGCGTCGCCGATTCCCGCCTCGTGGGCGAATGAATTTACGCGGAAGCAGGGCATGGACCCGCAGGGCAGTTGGGCCTTGGGCTGGGATACGCCGTCCACCGGGCCGGGCGGAGCGCCGTCCTCGTCCGGTCGGTTCTTTTCCCCGACCGCATTCGGACATCTTGGCTACGCGGGCACGTCGGTCTGGATTGACCCGGAGCGTAACGTGATCGTGGCGCTGCTCACGAACCGCGTCCACCCGACTCGCAAGAATGACACCATCCGGGCCTTCCGCCCGGCCCTCCATGACGTGATCGTTCAGAGTCTAGCGAGAAACTAGGTCGGATCTGGGTAGTCCACCCAGGCTTCTTTTTCGGCGTAGTACTTCTTGCCACGAAAATTCAGTCTTGTTCGCAGGCGCGTGAAGGCGACGTTTTGGAGTCGAACGGTCAGGTTCTGGAGGGCGTCGGCGATAGTCGGCAGGGACGGGGTTTCCGCCGTGACCGACTCATACTGGACTTTGGCCGTATAGCCGGTTGCGGTGCGGGTGATCATGGCCATGCGGCTGAAATAGCGACCAGGCGGGTCGTTACCCTCAATCTGGTGTTTTTCGATCAGCGTGTTCTTTTTGAAAATTAACGGCGACGAGGTAGACATAGCAATAGAGTATACAGGTCGCGTGTCGGGAGAGCAACGGCGCGGGGCGCAGACACTCATCTTGGCGATGAGATTGAGGGCCTCACCCGTCTCGTTTGGTTAGACGCTCAACGTAAAAGGATTCACAATGCGCAGTCCTCCAAAGACAGCGCCATCCTGAAAATCTTCAGAGTAGAGGAGTGTTGCTCCTGAGGCCAACGCTGCTTCAAGGATCAGCGCGTCCCAAAAGGATACCTTCGCCTTCCGGCTGCGCTGGATGGCCAACAGGATCAGGGGAGGATCAATGGGGGCTACGGGCAATGCGGCCAGATTGTGGACGGCTTGGAATGCCACCTCTGGATCGAGAGGGGTGGCCAGCTTCCGCGTCACGGACACGTAGAACTCTTGCAGGACCTGGGTGCTCAGAATCATCCGCGCCCGCAGCTCTCGGTTTGACAGAAGGTCCTGTGCGCGGCGTTGTTTGACGGGAGCATCGGCGTCGAACAGATAGACCAACACATTCGTATCCAGGAAGACGCGCGCCTTCATCGCTGGTGAAGATCGTCGCGGGTCCACCGGCGATGCCCCCGTCCGGCCTTCGCGCGCCGGGACAGCCGCAACAAGTCATGGATCGCCTTCTCCTGTTCGGCCTTCATCCCAACATAGTCGGCCAGATAGTTCCGCACGACCGCGTTCACGGACGTCCCTTCGTCGAGCGCCCTCATACGGGCGCGCTTCAAGGTCTCACTTTCAATCACGACGGTTAAATTGGCCATGCCGACACCCTCCTGTTACACTGGATCAGTGTAACACGGGATCTCGACCGTGGCAATGACGAGCGGTGCGCTCCGTCATGAGCCGGATTGAAGCGGCAGGCATCCAGTCAGCTTGAGCAGCAGGAAGGCCGTGATCGGCAGGTAGATCAGCAGGCCGGTGATGCCGATGAGGGGTTCGCCGATCCAGAAGGTCATGGCGAGGTTGAACGCGAGGATGCCGTAATAGAGGGTGCATCCGAAGAGGAGTGGGCGTGTGACGTTTCGAGTGGGCGGGGGACGGTTGGGAAAACGCTGATCGAGCCGCTGGTACAGGCCAAAGGCGATCAGGCCCACCACGGCCCAGCCCCCGTAATTAGCGAGGGGCACACCGAAGTGCCAGCCTGGGTCTGGATAGTAATAGATTTGGCCAAGGAACCAGCGGTCCCCTCGCAGTGCAACGGGATCAATCACCACATCCAGCAGCACAAAGAACATGACGGTGAGGACGAGTACGGGAGGAGACGTGCGGAGGGCTTGATCGGCGCGCATGACCATCGTTATGCCGCGACCTTGCGCCGGTAGCAGAAAGGTTAAGGCCAGACAATAGCTGGTGAACAGCAGGAACGAGAACGACAACGAATCCATGAACGGCACGTCGCTGAAGTACAGTTCCTGGCCGACGGTTGAGCCGGTGTAGACATACCAGCCGAAGGGAATGCCCGTGCGTGTGGAGGAAAATTCACAGACAAACGCGGTCACCCAGGTGAGAAGGAAGAACAGTCCTGTGCGGTGTTTGCCCATGAACCAGACGGACGTTGCCAGCGCAATGGCCAGAAAAATAAAGACGTAGGGCCGGAGCAGCAGCGTCTTGCCGAGGAGGCTCAGGAATTCCATTTAGGCGTAATGATGATCGCGGAACCAACGCACCGCGTTTGCCAGCGCGACATCTACTGGAGTCTGCGGAAGCGCCAGTTCCCTGATCGCTTTGGAACAATCGTAGTGCATGATGTGCTTGGCCATCTTGACACCCTCGAGCGGAATCCGTGGCGGGCGATGCGTGACGTAGTCGCTCAGCCATTGATTCATATACGCCAGCGGCAGGACCGCCAGGCGCGGCAGTTTGATCGTAGGGGCCGGCACACCGGTTAAGCGACTCAGCAACGCGAACACCTCGCAGAGCATCAGATTGCGGTGCCCCAGGATATAGCGTTCGCCGATCCGACCCTTCTCCATGGCCTGGAGATGCCCGATGGCGACATCCTCCACGTCCACTAGGTTCATGCCGGTTTCGATGTAGGCCGGCATCCGCCCCTTCATAAAGTCTACGATCACCTGGCCTGTGGGCGTGGGCTTGATGTCGCGGGCGCCGACGGGGGCGCTGGGATTGACGATCACGACCGGCAGCCCTGCGCGGGCCAGCGTGAGCACTTCCTGCTCAGCCAGGTACTTGGAACGTTTGTAATGGCCCGACATCTGCTCAAGTGAGACCGGCGTCTCTTCTGTGCCCCATGTGTCTCGTGGGCTGTCTCCTGGCGAAAGGCCGCTCTCGCTGCCTCCTGGCGGCAGACCGATTGTGCCGATGGTGCTGGTATAGACGATCCGCTCGACGCCGACATCGCGCGCCGCCTCCATGAGATTGCGCGTGCCGGTCACGTTGATGTCGTAGAAGATCTGCGGATTGGGCGCCCAGAGGGCATAATGCGCGGCCACATGATAGAGCTGGAGGCAACCCGTGAGGGCCTTCCGCAGAGACGCGGCGTCGCGTAGATCACCGTAAGCCTGTTCAACGTTCAATCCCTGGAGATTGCCCAGGCCGCTGTCGCGCCGGACCAGCACCCGAACGTCCAGGCCACGCCCCAACAGGCATCGCGCCACGGCGGCGCCGATGAACCCCGTGGATCCCGTCACCAAGACTTTCATGGGCGAGCTTAATGCTTTCTCGCGGTGATGTAGCGGGCCAGTTCGCGGAGGGGGTCGGCCTGGGGGCCGAAATCGTGAAGATGCCCAATGGCCGAGGCGATGCGCTCGTCGGCCAGCTTTCTGGCGCCGTCCACGCCAAAAAACGTTGGGTAGGTTTTCTTGCCACGCGAGGCGTCGGTGTTCGCGTCCTTGCCCAGTTCTTCCCTCGTGCCCGTGACGTTCAGCACGTCGTCGGCAATTTGGAATGCCAGGCCGATGTCCTCCGCATAGGCACTCAGATGAGTGACGTGCTCAGCTGTGGCGCCACCGGCGATGCCGCCAATGCGAACAGCGGCGCGGATGAGCTGGCCGGTTTTCCAGCGATGCACCCCTTCTAACGTGGCGAGATCAATATCCTTGCCTTCGGCTTCAATATCGGCAACCTGCCCGCCCACCATGCCCACGTTACCGGAGCCGATGGCGAGTTCCTGGATGATGCGGACCTGCGAGCGGGGATCAAGGCCGTCCACCAAGTCAGGGCGGCTGATGAGATCAAAGGCCATCGTCAAAAGGGCATCGCCGGCTAAAATCGCCATCGCCTCGCCAAACACTTTATGGTTGGTGAGCTGGCCGCGCCGATAATCGTCGTTGTCCATGGCCGGCAGATCGTCATGGATCAGCGAATAGGTATGGATGAGCTCCAGGGACGAGGCGAGCGGGAGAATCATGGGAGACGCCCCGCCGACGGCTTCGTAGGCGGCGACGGTCAGGATCGGACGGACGCGCTTGCCTCCGGCGAAAAGGCTGTAGCGCATGGCCTTGTGGAGAGTCGCCGGCGGCGCGCTCTCAGCAGGCATGACCGAATCGAGACACCGGTCTACGTCGTGCCGTTTCTGCGCGAGGTATTTTTTAATGTCCATGACGAGGGGCAGGTTAACAAAGCCTTCTCAAGAGAGTCAACGCGCGGCTCGCGCTTGCAGGACAGAGCGGGCTTGTCTATACTGTGCCTCGCAATGGGATGGCGACGCATTGAACAGGGCATTGAAACCCAGACCTTGGAGATTCAGCCGACCGTCTGTCCGGTCTGCCACCAGGGTCTGTATCGCAATGTCACGTTTCTGACGGGCGGATGGGCACGCTGTACGATCTGCAACGAGTTTGTCCATTATGCCTGTCTGAGCGGCGGACAGTTCCTCAAGGATCGCCCCAGGGTCTGCGCTGATTGTAAGGACGGTCTGGTGCGCCCTCCCCAGGCAATGTCGGTTCCCCCTGCTGTGCCTGTCTCGACTCCTGCAGATCCCGCCGCATGAGTACCCCGATTGCCGTGGACGGGTCGCCGGTCCTGCGTCGGTGGCACGGCCCGTTTCTCGTCCTGCTCGTGCCGCTTGTCAATATCAGCGGCGGGTTTTTCACGCTGGATTTCATCTTGAGCGGCGAGTACACCTGGGGCCGAACGCTGCGGACGTTCACCCTTTGCCTCAGCCTCGCCGTGCTGGCCTATGAGTTTGTCTATCGGGAGTTGCAGTCGCGCTACCCCGACTGGACGGGCCAACGCCTCCTCAATCATGTGCTGGGCTATGCGGTGATCCCGTTTGTGAGCGGGATGGGGCTGCTCCTGCTGTTGCTGGCGGTGACGCGTCTGTAAAGTAAGCGGGGTTAGGGCGCGACGAACAGGGACGTGTGTTGGAAAACGCACGCCGGGCAGACGTAATGGAGAAATTTTCCGTCGGCCACCAGTTTTTTGGTCATCGTCACCTTGCACCAGGTACAGGCCCGGTCTGGTGTGTCGCAGCGGGAGCAGGCGGACGTGATGGCTCCACCACGGGTCACTGACGCAGTTGGGTGTCCACATGTGGGGCAGGTGGATATCATCGTCACGCCTGTTTTGTCGCACAGCAGAAAGAGGCTTGTCAAATGAGTCCTCCCCCGCCCCTCTCCGTCCGTGAATTCTTCGAGACACTGTCGTTGCACTTCCGCCCTGACGCGGCGGATGGCGTCTGTGCTGTCTACCAATTCGAGTTGTCGGGCGCGGACGGCGGGCAGTACCAACTCCACATCGCCGATCGCTCCTGCCAGGTCTGCGCCGGTGTCCATCCATCCCCGAACGTGACGTTGTCCATGGCGGGAGAGGACTGTGTGGCGATTCTTGAGGGACGATTGAATGGCCTATCGGCAGCACTCAGCGGGCGGCTGCGTATTGACGGGGATGTGGGACTGGCGATGCGGTTGGCGGCCTTCTTTCCAGACCTGCGCCCGCGATGAATCAGGCTGATTGCAAGTCCTTCAGTTTCACCCGGAGCCTCTCCGCCTCTTCGCAGGACTCGGCCCATTGGGAGGTTAAGACGGCCTGGTCTGTGCCCCACTGCTCGCGTTCCTTCATGGAGACCGCCCATCGCTGGTGGTCCTGATACAGCGTGGAGGCGGCCAGTTCTTGGTCGCGAGTCTGGATGCGGTGCTCGCCTGTGGCGATTTCGCGTTCCAAGTCGGCGATCCGGCGCTCCAGACGGGCGAGGGCTTTGACGGCGTCCTTGCGTTCGTTGGCGCGGTTTTTTTCCTGTTTCTCTGGGGATCGTGCTTGCGGAGCACTGGTCGGCGCGGCGTGGCGGGCGTTGACGGTTGGAGCCGCCGCAGCCTGTGTTTCCGGGGCGCCTTTGATGGACTCCACTTCCTGCATCTTCTTCCAGAGGTAGTATTCGTAATCGCCGTGATAGTCACGGGCGCGTCCATCTTCAATTTCAACAATCCTGGTGGACACACGGGCGAGGAAGACCGGATCGTGCGAGATGAAGATGAGGGTTCCTGGAAATTCCACCAGCGCATCGGTCAGGACGTCCACCGAGGCGGGATCCAGGTGGTTGGTCGGCTCATCGAGCAACAGGGTATTGGCCGGCTTGACGAGCATACGGGCCAAGGCCACGCGGTTGCGCTCGCCGCCACTGAGCACCTTGACCAGCTTTTTCTGGTTGGCGCCGTCGAAGAGAAACGCGCCGGCGAGGGCGCGAACGACGTTCATTTCGGCGCCTGAGTCCGCCTCCGCGATGGATTCCATGACGGTGTGTTCGGCATTGAGAATATCGGCTTGGTGCTGGGCAAAGTAATGCAGCGTGACCCCGTGCCCAACTGTGCGTGTGCCCGCATCGGGCGGGAGGACGCCTGCCAGCATCTTGAGCAGGGTGCTCTTTCCCGCGCCGTTTTCGCCGACTAGGGCGATACGCTGGCCTCGTTCTGCGGCGAGGTTGAGCTTCTGATAGATGACGAGGTCGCCATAGGCCTTCGCCACGCCGGCGAGTTCCAATATCTGCCGGCCTGATGCGGGCGGCACGGGAAAGCGGAACCGCACACGCTTTGGGTCGCGCGTCCGCTCGACGAGTTTGACCTTCTCTAATTGTTTGAGCCGGGACTGCACCTGTTTGGCCTTGGTGGCCTGGGCACGAAACCGGTCCACAAATTTCTGCACCCGCCCGATTTCTTTGTCTTGACGGTCGGCAGCGGTCTCTTGTGCGGCTTCATAGGCCTCGCGCCAGGCGAGGTATTTCGTGTAATTGCCCTTGGACTCCATGAGCCGATGGTGGCGAATCTCCCAGATATGTGTGGCGACGCGGTCGAGGAAAGTGGTGTCGTGGCTAATGACCAGCATGGTGCAGTTCGATTCTAAGAGAAAGTCTTCGAACCAGCGCTGCGTGGCTTTGTCGAGATGGTTCGTTGGCTCGTCTAACAGGATGACATCCGGCGCTGATAGCAGCAGGTGCGCCAGTGCGACCCTCATGCGGAACCCTCCTGAGAGGGCTGTCATCGGACGGGCAAAGTCGGATTCGGAAAAGCCGAGGCCAGACAGCATACGCTTGGCCTCGTGTTCTGGATACTGGTTGCGATGGGTGGCGTCGAGCGCGGTATCGCCGGGAATATCTTCCAACTCCTGCGGCAGATAGCCGATTCGCAGGCGTGGGCGCTTACGGATGCGGCCGCCGTCGAGATCCTGCTCGTCGAGAATCAGCCGCAAGAGCGTGGTCTTGCCGACGCCGTTGGGGCCGACCAAGCCGACACGGCTTCCTGGGCGCAGGTGGGCGGAAGCCTCCTTGAGCAAGGTTTTGGTGGCGAAATATTTGCTGACCGATTCGAGTTGGAGCATGAAGAATTTTTGATAGGGTATTGAATTTCCGGCATCGTTGATCACAATGCCGGCACACGCTCGCTTGGTTTGGTGGAGCTGGCCGGGATTGAACCGGCGACCTCCTGACTGCCAGTCAGGCGCGCTCCCAACTGCGCCACAGCCCCAAGCGAGGGATATCTTAACACTCGGTTTTCATGTGAGTCAACAAGGGGGACAGGACATCATCCAGAAATGGAGCCTGTCCCATCAGGATGCAACTGATGTGCCGACGGCGTCCACTTCGAAGCCGAGGTCGGCGATCATCTGCCAGGCTTCGGCGGCAGGCATCCCCGGCGTGGTGAGGTAGCCGCCGACGAAGAGCGAGTCGGCGGGATAGAGCGCCAGAGCTTGCAGGGAGCGCAAATTGAACTCACGGCCTGCGTGGCCGCCCTTCAGATGACCCGCCCACGCAATCCGCTCACATTGCCCATAGTAACGATTTTACTTTTGGAAAATTGAGGTGTCTCACATGAAGAGGGAAATACGTCCACGGAGCGTAACAAGTACGCCGAATGAGTCCTATTCTTGTCAGAATCAAGCGAGCCATCGTGGCCGGACGATACGTGTTCAGCGAAAAGGCCAGATTGGAAATGGAGAGTGACCGTCTGACTGAGCGTGATGTAGCCGAGTCAATCCTCAACGCCGGAACAATTTCCAAGAGCATTCGTTCGACCAGTCCGTTACGGAGGCGTTCCAGGGAGCGACTGCACATCATTCACAGCGCGAATGTGGCTGGACTTCCCATCTACAGCAAGGGTAAGCTGGTTTCCGAAGCCGGCGCCGAAGTCTACTATTTCCTTGTCTCTGCCAAGAGGCTCCTCTAGGGGGAGTCAACTGTATGAAAAAAATCATGACGTGTCCTTCCTGCGGTAGTGGAAAGATCAAAAAGGTCAAAAAGAACTGGAAAGGGGAGTTTCAGGGACAGAAGTACACGGTCCCTGGACTCGAGTATCACGAATGCCCGAGCTGCGGCGAGAAAGTCTACGATCGCGAGGCCATGCGAAAAATCGAAAGCCACTCGCCGGCCTTCGCCAGGGAACATGCCTGAGATGGTGTCTTTTAAAATGTAGGGGCGGGGTTTATCCCCGCCCTCCTGTGGGGATAGCCCCCCCATACGGCCGTATGGGGCGCCGCTTGCCGCGCCCTCCATGTGCCAAGTGCAGAAAAAGCAGGACGGATTTAATTTTCTGGGTCTTCTCCCAATCGAGTGGGTACGAAATGGCTAAACAGTGTTTGCCGTCCGCACCGGGCAAGGGTTTCTTGGTGACGCTCATTGGTCATTCCCGCGCAAGCGGGCATCCAGTGATTGCGTCATTCCCACGGAAGTGGGAATCCAGCACTATCGGAAAAGATGGTTCCCCGCTTTCGCGGGGATGACGGAGAAGGCGCGGGGATGACGGAGAAGGGCCGCTTTCGCGGGGATGACGGAGAAGGGCCGCTTTCGCGGGAGTGACGAGCGACCTCATCAAGCGTCCATGGGGACACCAAAACGATTCGGTTGAGGGGTTCACGAAGAGCTCTCGCGTGCATCGCCTGGGGTCGTACGAGTTGTAGGAGGAGATGGAGTCCGCCATTCGCAGAGAACAACCGATGAAGACATGGAACAGGGGCGGGAAGCTGGCACTGATTGAGAAGCAGAATCCGGACTGGAGAGATTTGTGGGAGGGGATTCTTTGAGACGTGTGTTCCCGAATGACGAATTTTACCCACTCGGGAAGGAGAAGACCCATATTTGATTCACTCAGCGAAGTCAAGCGAGATACTGCTCCCGACCAGCCCCCATAGGAATATCCTCTCAAAAATGGATGTCAGGACCCCTGTCAGGCCCCTTGGGATGTAACCGGAGCCCCGACGGTGTCCACTTCGAAGCCGAGGTCGGCGATCATCTGCCAGGCTTCGGCGGCGGGCATGCCCGGCGTGGTGAGGTAGCCGCCGACGAAGAGCGAATCGGCAGGATAGAGCGCCAGGGCTTGCAGGGAGCGCAGATTGAACTCGCGCCCGCCGGCGACGCGCAGTTCCGTGCGCGGGTGCAGGAACCGGAACAGGCAGAGGATCTTCAAGCAGCGCTGCGGCGTGAGGTTCTTTTGGCCCTGCATCGGCGTGCCGTCAGACGGATGCAGGAAATTCATCGGGATTGAGTGCGGATGCACCTCGCGTAGCGCAAACGCCAAGTCAATCACGTCCTCGTCCGTCTCACCCATGCCGGCAATCCCGCCCGAGCAAATTTCCAATCCTGCGGTTCGCGCGTGGCTGATCGTGGCGAGCCGATCCTCGTAGCTGTGCGTCGTGACCATCTGCGGATGGAACCGCTCCGAGGCGTTCAGATTGTGATTGATCCGATCCACGCCGGCGTCCTTCAGTCGCCGTGCATCCTGCTCAGTCAGCAGACCCAATGAACAGCAAACCTGCACGGGAACCGTGCGCTTGATTTCGCGCACGGCCTCGCTGATCTCGCTGATCTCCCGGTCCAGCGGGCCGCGCCCACTGATGACGATGCAGTACCGTACGGCTTTCGATTCCGCTGCCCGCTGAGCCGCCTCGACCATCTGGGATTTCTTGAGCAGGCCGTATTTCTCAATATCTGCGGTCGAGTCCGAAGACTGTGAGCAATAGCCGCAGTCTTCCTGACAGGCGCCACTCTTGGCGTTTTGGAGCATCTGGAGACGGACCGTGCGCCCAAAGAATGTATGGCGCACTTGGTACGCGGCGTCCAGCAGCGTCAGCACCAGGTTGTCCGGTGTTTCCAGGACGGCCCGGGCCTCATCCCGCGTCAGCGCCGCACCGGCAATTGCTTTGTCCGCCCAAGCATGAAACAAGCCATTCGTCACAGTACGAGCATCCATTTGCGATTACTCCTTGATTAACGACCTACCGGTCATGTCCGGCGGTTGGGGGAGGCCCATCAGGTTGAGAATCGTGGGAGCGACATCCGCCAGAACGCCGGAGGGTCGTAGCGTATGCAACTGATCGTCCACGATGATACAGGGCACCGGGTTCAGGGTATGGGCCGTATGCGGCTGGCCGGTCTCGTAATCCACCATCTGCTCGAGGTTGCCGTGGTCCGCCGTCAGAACGACGGCCCCGCCGATCTTACGGACGGCGGTGATGACCCGGTTCAGGCATTCGTCCATCACTTCGGCTGCCTGAATCGCCGCAGACAACATACCTGTATGGCCCAGCATGTCCGGGTTGGCGAAGTTCAGCACGATCAGATGATACAAGCCGGACTCAATGCGTCGGACGGCTTCATCGGTGACTTCCCGCGCGGCCATCTCTGGCTTGTGGTCGTAGGTCGCCACGTCGCGCGGCGAGGGAATCAAGACGCGATCCTCGCCTGCATAGGTCGTCTCCTTGCCGCCGTTGAAAAAATACGTGACATGCGCGTACTTCTCGGTCTCGGCGATGCGAAATTGCGCCAGTCCGTGCTCGCTGATGATCTCCGGCAGGATTCGTGTCAGGCGGAATGGGGGAAACGCTGTTGGGTGTGTGAAGGTCTCGTCGTAGGAGGTCATGGTCGCAAAGGCTGCCGGCTTGCTGATGGTCTTGCGGAGACATCCATCGAAGTCGGGGTCAGTGAGGGCGCTGGTCAGTTGCCTGGCCCGGTCTGCGCGAAAATTGTAGAAGAAGACCCCATCGCCGTCGGTGAGGCTGCCGACTGGGTGGCCCTGCCGGCCTACGATCACGGAGGGCGCCATGAATTCATCCGTGACCTTTGCGTCGTAGCTGGCCGTCACGGCCTCCTCTGCTGAGTGATACGGCGTGCCGACGCCTTCTACAAGGGCGGCGTAGGCCCTGGCGATGCGATCCCATCGCTGATCGCGGTCCATGGCGTAATAGCGGCCCATGACGGTGGCCATGGTCCCAACGCCGATCCGGCGCATCATGGCGTCGGCGGCCTTGATGTAGCCGAGGCCGCTTTGGGGGGACGTATCGCGCCCGTCCAGGAACGCATGGATGAAGACCGGCGGGCCGCCTTCCGCCTTCACTATCTGTAAGAGGGCGTCTAGGTGCGAGAGATGACTATGCACCCCGCCGTCTGACAGGAGTCCCAACAGGTGTAGCCGTCCGCCGGTGGCGCGGGTCTTCTGGAGGATATTGGTGATCGCCGCATTGGTCGCAAAGGAGCCGTCACGGATTGCTCGGTTGATACGGGTGAGGTCTTGGTACACGATCCGGCCGGCGCCCATGTTCATGTGGCCGACTTCCGAGTTGCCCATCTGGTTGTCGGGCAGGCCCACGTCCTCGCCGGAGGTGGACAGTAGGGTGTGCGCGTGGTTGTGGAGTAGCGACTGGTAGAACGGTAGCTTGGCGAGTGCGACGGCGTTGGCTTTCGTGCGCGGGTTGACGCCCCAGCCGTCCAGGATGATGAGCGCAACAGGTTTGACGGTCTGGCGGGGGGGCATGGCTGGGCGTGACAGGACGGTTCGTGACCAGCGCTTAGACGATCTCGACCATCGAGGTCACGGTTGTCGAGGGGCGGAGGGGTGCGGTGCCGTGGACACGGTCCGTCGTGGCGACTATGCTGTTCCAGCGGCCGCAGGCCGGACAGCGCCCGCTCCAGTTCCTGGTTTCATAGCGGCAGGCGCGACAGGTCAGCGGAATCATCGCTGCCTGTGACCGTCCAATGGCTTCCTGCAAGTCCATGAGCGCGGTCTCGGTGTCGCCCTTTCGGATGCGTAGACTGGCGAGGATAGGCAGGAGATCCCCGGAGGCGTCCTGCATGCCCTCCAGGGTGGAGAGCAGATCGAAGGCGTCGTCAATCATCTCCAGCCGGTAGTAGAGCTTCCCCAGGGCCAACTTCAGAGATGGTACGGATGGCAGGGATGGGTGGTGACTCTGTTTGGCAAGGGCTTGCTGGTAAATACGGAGCATCTCGCCCGGTTCGCCCATCTCCAGGTAGAGGTCTTCCAGTCGTTGCAGAAAGATTGGATTCCCGCCCTTGATGTAGGATTTTTCCCAGGACTCCGCCGCCTGTTTGAGCTTGCCTTCATGGATCAGGGTTTCACCGAAGCCAATTCTCGCCGGTAAAAACCCTTTGTCTAGTTTGATAGCGTCTTTGAAGCATCGCCGGGCCTGGTCGCGGTCGCCGCGTTCCAGGGACTGCCGTCCCAGTTCATATTTGAGACCCGCAAGGACCTGATTTTCGGCCGCGATGTCGGCTTTTGGAATGTCCGCTTTGAGGAGGCGCTCTTGCACGGCGTGGGCCTCTTTCCAGTGCTCGTGTCGGACGTGGATGTCCAGGAGGCGATAGAGGGCGGCCGGGTTGGCGCTATCGAGCGTGAGCACGTCTTCCAAGGTCTGCATCGCTTCATCAAAGCGGCCGGCGCCCTCCAGGTCGTGGGCCAGCGCAAAGAGGATTTTCAGGTTGCCCTCTTCGATCTGGCGGGCCTTTTGATGCAGCCGAATGGCCTCGTGGTACTGTTTGTCCTTGCGGAAGACATTGCCGAGGGAGAGCAGTGTGCGGGCATGGTTGGGGTCCAATGCCAGCGCCTTCTGTAATTGCGAGATGGCTTCGTGGGTTCTCCGTGAGAGGGACGCCAGGACGCCGTTGCTGTAGTACTGCTGGAGTTTTTCTTCGCGTTTACGCCGCTGGGCCGAGCGCCAGTTGAGGATGTGTGCGCGGATCTCGCGGACGCCGACGAGCATCACCACAGCCAGCGCGCCGGCCGTGAAACAGGCCAAGACGAGATAGATCGGAGTGACCTCAACGGCGGATTGCTTGAGCGGGATGGCGAGTGTCATCGTGGCAGGATTCAACGCGCTGAATTGGACGGCCGCAATGATGGCCGCCAGCAACGTGAACACCCAGATAAAGAACTTCATACCCTAGCCTCGTGGTCTGACTGTGCGCTCCTTCGTCGTCCGCCGTTTGGCAACCGGGGCGGGTGTCTTCGCGCGGGCCTTCGGTAGGGGGACGCGTTTGGTGTCGGCCCACAGCCGGTCCAGGTCATATTGCTCGCGCACCCCTCGCTTGAAGATATGGACGATGACATCATTATAGTCCATCAAGACCCACAGCCCCGTTTCGGCTCCTTCGATGCCCAGGGGTTCGTACCCTTTCTTTGACAGGGCTTGATCAATCTGTTCGTGGACGGCGAGTACCTGGCGTTCGGATTCTGCGGAACAGATGACGAGATAATCCGCCACGCCGGACGAGAGTGCCACGTCTAAAATCACGATCTCAGAAGCTTTCTTCTCTTCTGCCGCCAGGGCCACCTGACGAGCTTTTACCCGTGATTCTTTGACGATGGCGATGACCAACCCTCCCCACGATCCCCAAGATGATGGGTCAGTATATAAGACTCCACACAAGACGGCAAGAGATTTCCAAGATTGTGCCCCTCTTTGAGGCGAGTTCGGATCTCTTGTGCCGACACATAGCAGGGAGACATCGGCAGGCCCCAGAGTGAGTGCCCGCTTGCCAGTCGAATTTCTTGCGCGTCACCGTGGCCGGCATCCAGACGTTCGAGCGGCGCGGAGTTTTCAATGCCCAGCATCGCAATGTTTCTCAATGATGTGAACAGGCTGCCCGGTCTGGACAGCACCGCAAACTCGCAGAGTGCCAACAGGCTGTGCGGTTCCTTCCAACTGGCAATGTCCTTGAAGGCGTCCAGCCCGATGATGAAGATGAAGCGGGTGTCGGCGGGATAGCTCCTGTGGAGTGCACGAAGGGTGTCTATCGTATAGGACAGTCCGGGCTTGGTGATTTCGAGATCGGACACCTGAAACGCGGGATAGGGCGCGATGGCGAGTCGCACCATCTCCATGCGGTGTAGAACGGGCATGATGTCCGACGAGGGCTTGTGCGGCGGGTCGCCGGTTGGGATGAAGAGGATCGTATCGAGGCCGAGCCTGGTTTGTGCGGTCTCAGCCACCAGTAGGTGGCAGTGGTGGATGGGATTAAACGTGCCGCCATAGAGACCAAGTCTCATATGCCAGGGAGACCGAGCGTCATGTTCTAATTTGGCCGTCGCCGCGCACGACGAACTTGGTACTGGTCAGTTCCTCCAGTCCCATGGCCCCTCGCGCGTGGATGCGTGTCGTGCTGATGCCGATCTCGGCGCCAAGGCCGAATTGATACCCGTCGTGCAGGCGCGTTGAGGCGTTGTGAAAGACGGCGGCGGCGTCCACTTCGTTCAAGAACTGCGTCGCCCTGGTCTGATCGTGCGTCACAATCGCCTCGGAATGCTGTGAGCCATAGCGGGCGATATGCGCCATCGCGTGCTCCATATTCTCTACGACGCGAACGGCCAGGATGAGGTCCAAAAATTCCGTCCCCCAGTCCGCGTCGGAGGCGGGCGTCACGCCTGGCGCAAGCGTGATGGTCTTGGGGCAGCCGCGAATCTCCACGCCGGCTTTCTGGTAGCGAGTGATGAGCGGCGGCAGAAACATCGGCGCAATGGCCTGATGGACCAACAAGGTTTCCATGGCGTTACAGGTGCCGGGCCGTTGGACTTTGGCGTTGAAACAGATGGCCTCGGCCATGGCGAGATCAGCCTGGTCGTCCACGTAGGTATGGCAGATACCGTGATCGTGTTTGATGACGGGGATGGTCGCTTCACGCATGATGAACTGCATGAGGCCGTCGCCGCCGCGTGGAATAATGAGGTCAATCAGCCGGTCTTGCTTGAGCAACAGGGTGGAGACCTGGCGGTCTGGATTATCAATGAACGTGATGGCGCCGGCAGGGATGCCGGATTGCTCGCCGGCTTCCATCAGGATCTTCACGATGGCATCATTGGACTGGATCGCTTCCGAGCCGCCGCGCAGGACGACCGCGTTGCCGGATTTGAGACAGAGTGACGCCGCGTCAGCCGTCACGTTGGGACGCGACTCATAGATGATCCCGATGACGCCAATCGGCACACGCACCCGACTCACTGTCATCCCGTTCGGTCGCTGCCACACTTTCGTCACGTCGCCGACTGGGTCCGGCAATGCCGCCACTTCGCGCAGGCCTGTGGCCATGTCTGTGATGCGTTGGGGAGTCAGCGTGAGCCGGTCAATGGCCGCGTTCGTCAGTCCGGTGGCCTCCGCCATGTCCTTCTGATTGGCATGGAGGAGTTCGGCAGCCTGTGTTTCCAGGGCATCGGCCATGGCCAGGAGCGCGCGATTTTTCACGGCTGTCGGCATGGTCGCCAAGTGCCGCGCCGCAGCCTTCGCCTGCGAGGCTTTCTGAATGACGTAGTCGGAAACGTTCATAGGATCACCATGCGCTGTGTCACGAGTTCAGGAGCACCAGATTGTCGCGGTGGATGACTTCGTCGTAGTCTTTGTAGCCGAGGGTTTTCTGGATGGCGCTGCTTTTGAGGCCCTTGATTTTGGCAATGGCGTTCGAGTCGTAGTTCACAAGCCCCTTGGCGCATTCACGTCCGGAGCGGTCTGTGCAGGACACAGCGTCGCCGGCTGAGAACTCGTCTTGTACCGCGAGGATGCCGGAGGCCAAGAGACTAGTGCCTTTGCGCGTCAGGGCCTCGACGGCGCCGTCGTCTAGCGTGAGGCGCCCCTTGGTTCTCATCGTGTAGCCGATCCAGTGCTTACGGCTCGTGAGCCGCTCGCCCTTTGGGAGAAACAGTGTGCCGACCTGTCGCCCTTGCATCAGCGCCGTCAACTGTCCAGGTGTTTCGCCGCTGATAATGGCCGTGGCGACGCCATAGGTGGCGGCCTTCTTCGCGGCTAGCACTTTGGTGCGCATCCCGCCGGTGCCTTCAAAGCTGGTCGCGCCGCCCGCGCGCCGCTCGATCTCGGCCGTGACATCCGCCACCACCGGAATCAACGTGGCCTTGGGATGATGGCGGGGATCTTCGGTGTAGAGTCCATCCACGTCGGAGAGAATCACGAGGAGATCGGCGTCCAGCAGGTGCGCGACCATGCCGGCCAGGCTGTCGTTATCGCCGAACCGGATCTCGTCCACGGCGACGGTGTCATTTTCATTGATGATCGGCACGACGTCGTGATCGAGCAGGGCCGTCAGGGTATGGCGCGCATTGAGGAATCGCGCGCGGTTCGTCAGGTCCTCCCGCGTCAGCAGCACCTGCGCGACCGTCCGGCCTGCCTTTTCAAATGATTTTTCGTAGGCCCACATGAGGCGCGACTGGCCGACGGCAGCCGCGGCCTGCTTGAGCGGGAGGTTTTTGGGATAGTCCTTGAGGCCAAGCTTTTCAATGCCGCACGCGATGGCGCCGGAGGACACCATCACGATTTCTCTGCCGGCTGTCTTCAAGCAGGATAATTCGCTGGCGAGGCGATCAATGCGTCCGGTATTCAGCCCCGCGCCCTTGGCGGCGAGAAGACGGCTGCCCACTTTGATCACCACACGCTTGGCGTTTTTGAGAATGTGGTTCCGCATGGTTATGAAATCGTTTGTAGGGTCAGGCCTGTGTGCCTGCCCTCCGAGGGGCGCCCACATAGGGGCGCCCCTACAGGTTTGCGACGCCGTTCCTGCACGACTGTTCCGAGAAATCGCACCAACGGTTTCAGCCCGGCGCTGGTGACGGCCGAGATCGGAAACATCCGCAGACGGTGTTTCCGGCAATAGGCGTCCAGCTTCTTGAGATTTTTTCCGTTGCCCGCCACATCGAGCTTCGTCCCAGCCACGGCGAAGGGTTTTTTTGCGAAGTTGGGATTGTAGAGCTTCAGTTCCCGTCGGAGCGTCTGGAGGCTTTCAGCGGGGGCCATCGCCGCGTGGTCGCTGGTGTCTATGAGGAACATCAAATACGACGTGCGTTCCAGGTGGCGGAGGAACTGCAAGCCGAGGCCCTTGCCTTCGTGTGCGCCTTCGATGAGGCCCGGCACGTCTGCCACGACGAAGTGCTGGTCCTCGTTCACCGCGACGACGCCGAGATTGGGCGTCAAGGTCGTGAAGGGATAGTCGGCAATCTTGGGGCGGGCGGACGAAATAGCGCTGATCAGCGTGGACTTGCCGGCGTTCGGGAATCCCACCAGGCCCACGTCCGCTAAGAGCTTCAACTCTAATTGTACACAACGTTCCACGCCTGGCCGGCCTGGTTCGCACTTGGTCGGAACGCGGTTGGTAGAACTGGCGAAGCGGGCGTTCCCTCGCCCTCCGTGGCCAGCCCTGGCAATGATCTCCCGCTGGCCGTCCTTCGTCATGTCGGCCAGCAGATCGCCTGTCTCACTGTCTGTGGCAAGGGTGCCGACCGGCACAGGAATCACATGCGCTGCAGCGGAGCGGCCGTGGCGATTGTTCCCCTCGCCGTGGCCGCCGTTTTTTGCGACGTGGTGCTGTTGAAATTGCAGATCCAGCAGCGTGGACATGCGGTCGGTGGCCTCCAGCACGATGTCGCCGCCGTGCCCGCCATCGCCACCATCCGGCCCGCCATAGGGCACGTGTTTCTCCCGGCGGAAACTCCGCACTCCGTTCCCGCCGTCCCCGGCCTTCACATAGATTTTGACTTGATCAACGAAGTTCACGGAACGAGTATAAAACCCCTGGCACGGCAAAGCAAACCGGGGCTGACAACGCAAACCGGATGGAACGCAAACTGGAGGGCGAGAGGGGGCGCGTGACGCTCCGCGCTCAGTTCATGTTGAACATCGCTCGGGGTTCGGAGGGTGGCTGGCCGTCGGTCACTTTCCCGTATTTATCTTCGTATTGCGAGAGGTTGTCGCCCATGATTGAGATGATGCGGCGCAGGTGGGTGGGATTGACAAGGATGCGCGCGGTGATTTTCGTGGCGGGCGGGAAGTTCGTTCGAAAGTCCATGATGAATTCGTCCCGCGTATGCATGACGGACATGGCGCTTGAATATGTACCACCGAGCAATTCGTCAGGGATGTGCAATTTGGCGTATAGATCGTTCAGTTGGTCGCCCTTGGCGCGGGTATTTTCAGGCGGGAGAGAAATCGCCCCGAAGGTCTTTTCGTATCCCCCGAAATTTTCCAAGAGGGCTCGGAGTATCCGCTTGAGGCTCGGCGGGGAAGTAATGACTCGCCCAACAATGCGGGGCGGCGAGACAAAGCCGACGATAAAGTCCAGCATGAATTCGTCCCTGGTGTGGAGGAGCACGAGTCCGGTGGCATAGGCGCCGGAGCTGGTCGTCGCATCAATGCGGGGCGGAGGCGGGGTCGGGGGCGTCTCGTCGTATTGGCTCACGGGCGTTCTCCTTAGAGTTTGTCTACGATGGCAACGATGGTATGCAGCCCGCTGGCACCGGCGGGGCTGGGGCGCACGATCTCGGACGCTTGGAGTTGGCCCTTGGCATCCGTGGCGCGGACGGCGACTTGATAGGTGCCGGATTTAGGCGGCGTCCAGTTGTAGTACCAGACGACCCAGGTGTACGGAGAGAGCGGGAGTTCAAAGGGCGCGTTGTCCCACGTCCGTGCGCCGTCAAAGCTGATCTCAACTTTTTTGATGGTTTCCGGCCCGCCAAAGGCGATGCCTTTGAACAGGTGTTCTTTGCCCTTGAGATTCTGGTAATGGCCGGGGCTGTCAATGCGTGACGTGAGTTTGATGGTGCCGTCGTCGGTCCAGCCTTTCCGCTGCCAGTAGCCTTTATAGTCGCCGTCGTAGACTTCGATTTCGGTGATCCACTTGACGTTCTTGATGCCGTAGATGCCTGGCACGACGGCGCGGAGCGGGAAGCCGTGCATCTTGGGCAGGCGCACGCCGTTCATCATATAGGCCAACAGTACGTCGCCACGCATGGCCCGTTCAAAGGGGATGCTGTCGTCGTAGCCGTCCGCCGCGCGAAACACGACGTCGCGCGCCGTGTCGGGATCGGCCCCCATATCTACGAGCAAGTCCTTGAGTGAAATGCCACGCCAGAGGGCATTCCCCATGCTGTCGCCGCCTGGCAGATTGTCAATGCATTCGAGCGTGACCGCGCGATCAATCGCCGGTCGCTTGAGGATGTCGGCGTAGCGCAGCACGGTCTGTTTCTTGATGGATCCGGTCAGAGAGAGCTGCCACTGATCCGCCTTGATGTCGCGGGCGAGACTGAAGGGGGAATCGGAATAATTGACGACGTAGAAGGTATCGTTTGGCGTGAAGTACGAAGTCTCGCGTGGCGGGACGGCGAACATCCGACCGGAGATCGCGGCGGCTTCTGCCTTCTGTCTTGTCAGGCTCAGGGCGAGTCCGGCGGAGGCCAGCTTAAAGAGGTCACGACGGCGCCAGTGAAATTGCATATCCAAATTATCCTCTGTTCAGGCAGGCATGGGCAAGGGCAGGTTCAACTGCGCCAGCGGAGCGTGACCGGCCCTTTCAAGGGATGATCGAAGGCGATGCCGGTTCGGCGGGAGGTCAGGTAGGCGGCTTTCAATTTGTAATACCATTTGGCGGGCGTATCGGCATCGTCAATCAGCATCATGGCCGGTTGATGGCGAAGACCGATGGCCTGCTGTTCCATCGCGCGCTTGTCCTGATCGAGGAAGTGTTGGGCAATGAGTCGGAACAGGGTTTTCGACAACGGCACCCAGGGGAAGAGGTTCCAGGCCGCGCAAAAGTCAATTCGACATGTCTGATCGGTCATGGGCGTGACGGTGGCGCGAGAGGAGAACCAGTAGTCCCCACAGCGGATCACTTCGTAGCGAAGATTCGGGAGCATAAAGTCAATGGTTGTAGTCAGGTCGTTGCCGTAGACGCCAAGAATTTTATAGAGCGTGCTGTTGCGGGATGGCTGATGGGCTTTCATGCGGAAGCCGTAGGGGAGCGGTTCAAAGTCTTTCGCCTTTTCGTGGATGCTGTCCTTGCTGCGCCAGAACCAGCTTTGATGCACGAATGGCCCGTGTGCTGGATCCATCAATCCCACAATGCCGTCGTCCAGCGTACAGGTCAGCGTGGTCGAGATCTGCATACACCGATAGCGATCAGAATAGAGGGGTAGGCTTGGCGCGTCTGGTATGGCCGTCTCCCGATCATGGGCGTCAGTCAGATAGACCCACAGATAGCCGTCCCGTTCCTGGCAGGGATAGGTCGTCACGCCGATTTTCTCAGGTCGAAGCGTGGCGCCTTCGACCAGGGCCGGAATGTGTTGGCACTGCCCGCTCAGAGCGAATTGCCAGCCATGGTAGGCGCATTCCAGGCGGTCACCGTCAAATCGGCCACAGGAGAGAGGCATCCCTCGGTGCGGGCAAATATCACGGAGCGCAAAGGGTTTGCCTCGCTGGTTGCGGCAGAGCACCAGCGGCAGACCCAACAGGGTCTGGGCCTTCATGGTTCCTGGGCGGACATGGGAAGACTGGATGGCGGGATACCAGAAGCCCAGTAAGGGCGCGGTGGGAGACGGACGGGAATTTGTATCTAAGGTGGAGTCCATGAGGGTTCCGTGAGATCCTTTTACTCAGCAGTCTTCACGATAGCGTGATTGCCGGAGATGGGTCAAGGCACCGGTGGTAAAAAATCATGGCACACCCTTGACGGTCATCAAGGGGCCGTGCTATACAATGTCGGTACGCTTCTGGAAGTCATGAACTTCCTGTGGATGCCCGCTCAGGGGAAACGGGGCACTTGACAGGAAGTTTTTGTTTGTGTAGAATTACAGTTCGGTCTGAAATGGTTTGTTCTTTGACAACTGAATAGGGTGTATTGAAGTGGCGGCCCTTGAGTTAATTGCAATGTATTATATTTTTTGAGAGTTTGATCCTGGCTCAGAACGAACGCTGGCGGCGCGCTTAACACATGCAAGTCGAACGAGAGACCGTAGCAATACGGTTGTAAAGTGGCAGACGGGTGAGTAACGCATGGGTAACCTACCCTCAGGTGGGGAATAACTCTTCGAAAGGAGAGCTAATGCCGACGATATCCACCATCTTCATAAGAAGGTGCTGGAAAGCCGAACCGAGGGTTCGGCGCCTGAGGATGGGCTCATGTCCTATCAGCTTGTTGGCGGGGTAATGGCCCACCAAGGCTGCGACGGGTAGCTGGTCTGAGAGGACGACCAGCCACACTGGCACTGCGACACGGGCCAGACTCCTACGGGAGGCAGCAGTGAG